>Ga0209518_1002835_pt1 | contig 15599 bp, 14 predicted proteins | sample RifGroB1_FD_183993 | JGI IMG/M metagenome (GOLD analysis project Ga0209518, IMG submission 183993) | Groundwater microbial communities from Rifle, Colorado, USA - Groundwater B1 (SPAdes) (version 2) | ecosystem: Environmental > Aquatic > Deep subsurface > Groundwater | place: Rifle, Colorado...
GCTTCAATACTTTCTTTGTTCAAATGCCCTCTTTTTACTTTTTTTAATTGACTGTCATAAACACTTTGTATCCCTAATTCAACTCTAGTAACCCCATATTCAAGCATTTCATTACATTGTTTTAATGAACAACAATCAGGCCTTGTTTCAATAGTTAAACCGATGCACCTTACATTAGAACTTTCATTTTTCAGTTGTTCTTTTTCTAGATTCAAATTTTCTTTTTTTAGATGCAAAACATTTTCTTTCACTTTTTCTATTCTTTCAGGACTTCTAAAATCCATACCTAATTCAAAAAACTTATAGAACTTCTCAAAATTAATCTCTACTCTGGTTTTTCTTTCTCCATGAAAGCTCTTTTCTAAAGAGGTTTCAAAGAATAATTCTGAAAATTTATTAAAAGCAAAATAAATATCAGCAACAAATTCATCCTTATATTGTTTAGAAAAATTAGTAAAAGTCCCGCCCATAATAATAACATCGCATTTTCCAATATCATGATTTAATAAGACATAATTCTCTAGCCTGTTAAAAATCTGTAAAACAGCATCATATTCATTTCTTTTAGCCCTCATAGAAGCAGGCTCATTTCCAGTATAAGATTTAGGAACATTTCCAAAAAAACTTTTCAATCCTCCTGGACAATAAACACATCTTGCTTGTTCAGGACATTTTCCAGGTTTAGTCATAATAGCAATAGGAGTAACCCCAGATAAGCTTCTCATTGGTTTTATTTTAATGTCTTTTAAGTCTCTTCTTTGTTCATTATTAGCATGAGAAAATAATCTAATCAAATCAGGTAATCCTTTCAACTTATACTTTTTAGATAATTCAGTTCTCAATCTTAAAAGTTCACTTAAACTTTTTCCTTTTGCATTCTCAAAAAACTCTTCATAAAATTCCATAAATAAAAGAAATAAACTGAATTTAAAAAGTTTGGTTTTAACAACCTTTAAAAACAACTTTTTCAGTATATAGTTCATGTTAAACTTCAAAATAATAGTTCCAGATACAAGCATTTTAATAGAAAGAGCTTTGTCAGATAAAATAAAGAAAAAAGAATTAAGAACTTCAACAATTATAATTCATGAAGCTGTTTTAGGTGAACTAGAGCATCAGGCAAATATAGGAAAAGCAATAGGTTACTTAGGTTTGGATGAAATAAAAGAATTAAATATATTAAGCAAAACAAACAGATTCAAATTAATTTACGCAGGAAGACGTCCTTCTTCAGCAGAAATAAAACATGCTTCTTTAGGTGAAATAGATTCATTAATTAGAGACTTAGCTTATGAAAAAAGAGCAGTTTTGGTTACAGGTGATAAAGTCCAGAGCAAAGTAGCAGAAGCAAAAAACATGCTCGTTCATTATATTGAACCAGTAATCACAATAAAAAAATCTTCTTTAGACAAATATTTTGATGAAATAACAATGTCAGTCCATTTAAGAGAAAGTTCTAAACCTTATGGAAAAAAAGGCTCGCCAGGAAACTGGAAATCAGTTGAATTGTCAGAAAAAGAATTAACAAAAGCAGAAGTAGAAGAATTATCCAAATCAATAATAGAAGAAGCAAAATCAAGGCAAGATGGTTTCATTGAAATGGAAAGAAGAGGTTCAACAATAGTCCAGCTAGGAAAATACAGAATAGTAATTACAAGACCTCCTTTCAGTGATGCATGGGAAATAACAGCAGTTCATCCAATAGTAAAATTAAACCTAGAAGATTATCATTTATCAGATAAATTATTTCAAAGAATTTCAGAACAGGCAGAAGGAGTTTTAATAGCAGGTGCACCAGGTGAAGGTAAAAGTACATGTGCAGCAGCAATAGCAGAATATTATGCTTCATTAAATAAAAATGTAAAAACAGTAGAATCACCTAGAGATTTAGACTTAAGCAATAAAATAACTCAATATTCATTAACCCAAGGGTCTATTCAGGAAATACATGATGTTCTATTATTATGCAGGCCAGATTATACTATTTTTGATGAAATGAGAAACTTAGAAGATTTCAGGTTATTTACTGATTTGAGATTAGCTGGAATTGGTTTCTTAGGTGTAGTTCATGGAACAAATCCAATAGATGCAATTCAAAGATTCATAGGAAAAACAGAATTAGGTATTATTCCGCATATTATTGATACAGTCATTTTCATAAAAGCAGGACAAGTAAATAAAGTTTTAAGTTTAAACATGACAGTCAAAGTTCCTTCTGGAATGACAGAAGAAGATTTATCACGTCCAGTAATAGAAATAAAAGATTTTGAAACAAATAACTTAGAATATGAAATGTATTCTTATGGTGAAGAAACAGTTGTTATTCCAATTAAAAAAACAATTAAAAAATCAGGAGCGCATAATTTAGCTTCAAAACAAATAGAATCAAGATTAAGAAAAATTTTCCCAGAATTAAAAGCAGAAGTTATTTCAGACCATAAAGCAATAGTTTACTTGCCTGAAAAAGACATTCCAGCAATAATAGGAAAGCAAGGAAAAAATATTTCTCAAATAGAATCAGAATTAGGAATAAAAATTGAAGTGTCTTCTTATAAAAATAATTTAACAAAACAAGAGATAGAATATAGTTTAGATGAATCTCATAAATATATAACTTTAATTGTAAACAAAAATTTCATAGGAAGACATGTTGATGCTTATTATGATGATGAATATTTGTTTGGTGCAAATGTAGGTAAAAAAGGAGACATAAATTTGCACAAGAAAAGTGAAATAGGCAAAAAAATACTTTCTATATTCGATAAAAAGCATAAAATAAAGCTTTTAATATGATTTTCTTAGAAACTTTTATAAAAGATTATTAGTTTAAAATAATATACTAAAAATCTTTTTTGTAACAATGAAGAATAAATTAAAAGTTTCTATCGTAATATGTACTCGAGATAGGAACACCTATCTTAAGACTTGTATTGATTCTTTGTTAAAGCAAACTTATCTTCCAAAAGAAATTATTATAGTTGAAGACTGTTCAAATGAAGATGAAAATGTTTTCAAATTTTTCAAAAAAGAATTTTCAGACTTAAATTTTGAAATCAATAAAAATATCACCAATTTGTTCAATTATAAAACAAAGATTATTTTGTTAAGAAATGAAAAACAGTCAGGTATTGTAAAATCCAGAAATCTGGGAATTAGAGTTGCAACAGGAGACATTATTGCTTTTTTAGATGATGATAGTTTTGCAAGAACAAACTGGATAAAAAATCTAGTAAAAAACTATACTAGCAATAAAATAGTTGGTGTTGGTGGTCCTTTCATTGAAATAGGAAGAAAAGTAGCACCAGTAACTAAACCAGTTAAAAGAGTCTCATATTTTTCAAAAAAAGAGGGAAGAATGATTATTAACTACAAACTGCAAAATCTTTTCCAAAGGCATTTTCTTCCAAAAACAAATGTTAAAATATTATTGGGTGGTAACATGTCTTTCAGAAGAGATACTTTATTGAAAGTTCACGGTTATGATTCAAGATACACTGGAAATGCATATCATGAAGAAACAGATACTTCATTAAGAATTTCAAAATTAGGAAAAATCATATTTGATCCAAATGTTATTAATTACCACAATACAGCTAAAAAAGGAGGAAATAGAGAAATTGAAAAGTTTATTTTAGATAATTTCTTATTTTATTTGTTTAGAAATACAGCATTTTTCTTTTTAAAACATTTTGGGGCAATAACAGGTTTTAAATTATTAAAAAATCTAGTTAAAAGACAAATCAACTTTTTAAAGCACAGACAAACAGGTTCATCAAGAACCTATTTTAAAGTAGACAGTATAAAAAAATCAATTTATACTGTTCTAAAAGGTTCAATAATAGGCTTATATGTCTGGTTCATAAATAGAAAAAGAGAAGTTAGATTCATTTTCGCAAATCCCTCAAAAATAGAAGCATATAAGTTTGTAATAATAGGTCCCACAATAAAGATTATAATGCTTGAACAAAAAACCAATTTCTTGAAAAAAATGTTCGGGTTATAAAAGCTTATAAAAAGAAAGTTGTTAATATCTAAGTGGGGAAAATTCCAAAAAAAGAGGTTGTAAAATTAGAGAAACAAAGTTTGAAATATTCTGTTTATGAAGGCTCATCCGCTTCAATAATGGAAGGTTCAGGAACAGCTTATATTTCTCCATTTGCAATGGCATTAAATGCTTCAAATACAGAAGTTGCATTTCTCTCTTCAATACCTTCTTTGTTCTCTCCATTAACACAACTAATTACAGTTCATTTTTTAAAAAAAATAAAATCAAGAAAAACAATTACAATTTCTTTTGTTTTACTACAGGCATTAATTTGGATTCCAATAATGTTATTGCCTTTTATGAATCTTAGTCATAAGCCAATATTTCTTATTGCCTTATTCACCTTATTATCTGCATTTGGCTCTTTCATAAGTCCAATCTGGGCTTCCTGGATTTCAGATATGGTTGACCCAAACAAAAGAGGAAATTATTTTGGAAGAAGAAATGCAATAGCAGGTTCTTTTGCAATAGCATTTACATTCATGGCAGCTTATATTTTAGATGCATTAACAAATAAATTATTTATAGCATTTGCAATTATTTTTATAATTGCAATGATAGGAAGATTATTATCATCTTATTTTTTAACAAAGCAGTTTGAGCCAGAATTCAAGTTTCCAGAGCAGGATTATTTTTCATTCAAGTCTTTTTTAAAAAAAATGCCAGAAACAAACTTTGGCAAATTTAGTATGTATCAATCCTTTCTAAATTTTGCAGTTATGATTGCATCACCTTTTTTTGCAGTTTACATGATAAGAAATCTAAACTTTTCCTATCCTCAATATACATTAATTACAGTAACAGCATCAATTTTCAGTTTAATAGGAATGAGAGTTTGGGGTAAATACGCAGACAAGCATGGAAATGTGAAAACATTAAAAATATTGGGCATTTTCATTGCAATAGTCCCATTATTATGGATATTTAATTCAAATATTTATTATCTTTTGTTTGTCCAGGTAATTTCAGGTTTTGCATGGGGTGGATTTAATCTATCTGTTTCAGACTTTATTTATGATGCAACAACAAAAGAAAAAAGAGCTTTATTTATTTCATATCACAATGTTTTGAATGGAATAGCCTCATTTTTAGGAGCAGCATTGGGTGGAATTTTAGTTGCCATAAAAATGCCCTTTACTCCAATAATCCTGCTTTTTGTATTATCTGGAATTTTAAGAATAATATTTTACTATATCTTCATCCACAAAATAGAAGAGCCAAGAAACATTAAAGAAGTACATCATACTCACAGATTAATTAACTTGGCTCCCTCCCAAGGATTATTGCATGAATTAATAGCAATTGTCTCAAAAAGAAAGAATAATAAACAATAATTTTTCTTTAATATTATGCCCTTGTAGCTCAGCTTGGATTAGAGCGAGTCACTCCTAATGACTAGGCCGTGGGTTCAAATCCCATCGAGGGCGTATTAATAATCTTTAAATAATAATAAGTAATAAAAAATAGTATGAACAAATATCTAATTTTTATAATCTGTTTACTAATCGTTTATTCAATAGCTTTCATAGGAAGCATTTTCACATCAAAGAATACAGGTTCAGATTGGTATCAAAGTATAAAACCAAAACTTACTCCCCCAAATTATGTCTTCCCAATTGTCTGGAATATTTTATTCTTATTAATAAGCATTTCATTATATTTGGCATGGACTTCAACAAAAGCAAAGCAAATAATAATAGTTGCTTTTGCAATAAACTTCTTTCTTAATATTCTATGGTCTTTCTTGTATTTTTATTTAAAATCACCAAAAGCAGCTTTCATAGAAATAATTTTTCTCTGGTTATCAATTTTATCATTAGTCTTAGTAACATGGAAGATAAATAAAACCTCATCTTACTTATTAATGCCTTATTTAGCCTGGGTATCTTTTGCTTCTTTGCTGAATTTTCTCTCAATTTAGTATAAAATATAACTTAGATAAACTTATATATAACTTATTTTAAAAATAGAGCATGGTAGTAGTCGGAATAAACACAGTATGCAGAGCATGCAAAAAAAGAGTAAATGTGGGTGACTTGGTAAAAGTTAATGGAACTCCTGTTTGTGGGGATTGTGCTTCTAAATCAAATTTGCCAAAAGACTTGGTCAAAAAAGAAGTTTCTAGAAATAAATTTGGAGAAACAAGAATGATCTGCGGATTATGTAAATTTAAATTCTCAACAGCAAAAGACCCAAGAGATGTTACAAGATGTCCTTTTTGTGATAAATCAGGATATGTAAAGAGAGAAATTACTTCTTATGATGTTTTAAGCGATGTTTCAAGAATGGAATAAAATTTCTTTTTTATTTAGAATAAATTAAAATTTCTTTTACAATTTCATCAGCGCCATTGCCTTTTATTTCTTCTAATTTATCAAGTTTTTCCTGTATCTTGGGAATTGCATTTATAAAATTTTCAATATGAACTTTTAAGAAACCAGTATCTTTCATTAATTTATGCATTATGTATTCCTTATATTCATACATATTAACATAGTGCTCAATATAATTTTTTATTGGAAAAACCAAAGCAGGTTTTTTATAAACAATAGTCTCCATTAAAGAATTATGTCCTGCAAGTATAATAACACCCTTGCATATTTTTAGATATTCCAAAAAGTCTTCCCTAAATTTGTAGAGTCTTACATTACCAATTACTTTCTCTTCATTATATCCAAATATGACAAATTCTTCATTAATGTTCTTGCTTATTTCAACAATCTCTTCCACTATATTTTTTCCAAAAAAAGAACCACCTAAAGTAATCAAAATAGGTTTTTTCTCTAATTCATGCTTTCTCATTAGTGTATTTACATCAGGCAGTTCAATTGGCATTTTTCTTATTATAGGATTAACATATCTTACATTTTTTTCATCTGTTTTTTTCTTTATTCCGGGCAAAAAAACCAAAGTAGAATTTCTATAGCAGTAATCAACTATTTTAAAAAAATATTTTGATTGAATCTTTTGCATAAAAGTAAGCTTTTTATGTTTATCAAATTCTGCCCAGGTATTCAAATCCAGGTTATAAATAAAAAATATCTTTTTCCCAAGCAAGCTTCCAGCTTTAACTCCTAAAGGCTCGCTATCAACGATTAAACAATCAGGATTAAACTGAATAAGATGATTTTTTATAGTTTCATAATCTTTATAGTAATAAAAAGGATAATTTAAATTATGCAATAACATTTTTAAAAGATTAACTTTAAAATTTCCTTCTGGAAAATTATGCCCATGAATTTCAGCAACTTCAAACTTACCTTTAAAATAATCACAGACTTTTTTGTTTCCTATTATTGAGATTTCAAGTTCTTTCACATTTCTTTTTAATTTGTCAATAATAGCACTTTCTCTTGCAATATGTCCCATTCCTATACCTGTAATAACAAATGTAACTTTCATTTTACTCTATAAAATTTTTCAGCATATTTTACTTTTATTTTTCTCCCATATAATTTAGACCTTATATAAACAGGTAACATCAGGACATACATAAAATACAACTGAGTTTTATATTGCTTCATAATATTGATTTTTTTCAAAAAATAATTAGAGATATCTTCATAAACAACAGGTTTGTTCTCTTTCAATAAATTCCATACTTCATAGCTGTAAACTTTAGTTTCAAAACGCATTTCTTTCAAAACATCATCAACGCATTTGAAAACAGCCCTATGGTCTGGATGAGGGTCATATTGTGAATCAACAAATATTTTTTCAGGCTTATTATTTTGAATTACTTCTCTTATTTTATTTTTAACATTAGTATCAATAACCTGTGCCAGTTTAGCATCATCTAGTCCCAAAAACAAAGTTTCTACCTTTAATTTTTCATTCACACTTAAGGTTTCATTTGCTCTTTTTCTCGATATAACTTCTTCTTTATAATGAGGATGTGATTTTTGCCCAGCAGAGAAAATAACTTCAAGAACATTATTGCCATTATCAATTTCTTTTAAGATAGTTCCTAATGCACCAACAGCAAAATCATCATCATGTGCACAAAAAACAATTATATTTCCCATGATATACATTAAATTAAACTCCTTAAAAAGATTTACTGATATAAAGAATCTGCGCGAACGGGGACTTTCGCAGCTTTGTTCTCTTTTCCGAAGCTTTCTTCATCTTTGTTCTTTCTTTTGATGAAGATTTTCTTTCTTCAAAGAAAGAAAAGCTCATTCGAACCCCGGTCCCAAGCTTGGAAGGCTCGGATTCTAACCACTAAACCATTCGCGCTTATAAAAACTAAATAAAAATCACCTTAAAAAACTTATCTTTTGCACATATATTTTCATTCTGATTCTTTTTGCTCATAACTTTTTCTTTCTTTTGTTTTAAGTTCTTTTGATCATAAACTTTTCCAACGTACCAGGTTCGTAAAGGGTGCGCAGGTTCATTTTCTTAGCGCAGGTTCTTTCTAAGAAAGTGCGGTTCGTGAAGGGAGAATCCCTTACTTGCCAAATCTTCTTTCCCTATCACTATAGTCAATTAAAGCAGCTTTAAAATCTTCTTTAGAAAATTCAGGCCATAAATGATCAACCCAGTAAATTTCAGCATAGCTTCCCTGCCATAATAAAAATCCAGAAAGTCTTTTCTCTCCCCCAGTTCTTATTATCAAATCAGGCTCACTCTCAAGATAAATGTTTTTCTTGAAAACTTCTTCATTAATATCATTAACATCTAAGCTTCCATTTTTAACAGCTTCTGCAATTTTTTTAGTAGCATCAATAATCTCAGTTCTTCCACCATAAGCCATTGCGAAATTAATTATAAAATTAGTATTATTTTTAGTCTTCTCAATAATTAAATGTATTTTTTCCTGTATATCTTTTGCAAACATCCATGTTCTTCCAATGATATTTATTCTAATTCCTTCCTTCATTAATCTTTCATCATCTCTTAATTTGTCAAATTCTTTTCTGAATATATCCATTAAAAAGTTAAATTCTTCTTTTGGTCTGTTAAAATTTTCAACAGAAAAAGCATACAAAGTTAATTCTTTAACCTTAAATTCCTTGCACCAATTAAGGACATTTTCTATTTTATTTGCCCCCCATTCATGCCCTTTCCAGGGTTTAAGGGTTAATCTTCTAGCAAATCTCCTATTTCCGTCCATTATTATGCCAATATGTTTTGGAATTTTGTTTTCAGTTGGATTCATAATCTTAGCCCCTAGCTTAAATTTAAATAATTTTCTCGTTTTTTAAATGTTATTATTAAGTGATAATTAAACATAGTAAGGAATTTAAAACCCCAATTCATATGAAAAAAATGGAAATTAAAGAAGTATCTTCAATTAAAGAACTAAATTCAGTTAAAAAGGACTCTATTTTGAAATCACAAGACCCAAAATTAATAAGATATATATTAGAAAACAAAAAAATAAAAGCAATTTGTTCAATAGAAGAAGATTCCTTAAAAGATTTCATGCATTCAAGAAATTCAAATTTAAATAACATTTTCTGCGAAATAGCAAGAAAAAATAACATAGGATATGCTATAAGTATAAGCAATCTCTTGAATTCAAAAAACAAGATATCCCTATTCGGAAAGATATTCCAAAATATTAAACTGTGCAAAAAACATAAAGTAAAGATTTATATATTAAATGACTCTAATAAGAATCAAAAGGACCTTGAAGCTTTCTCAAGATTCTTAAATATTCATGGAGAAATAATAAAATGATAGAATTATCAAATAATCAGGTTTTTGGCCAGGATGATGACGATTTTGAAGTAGACATTGATGAATTAAAAAAAATCCTTGGAGAGGAAAAAAAAGCTAAAAAGTTCTTAAAACAAAAGAGATGCTACATCGCAAGTTAATGATTACAGTTATTATATTGATATCTTTTCTTTTTATAGTAAGTATAATCTCTAAAAATAGCATGATAGAAGACAAAGAAAAAGTCTCAGTCATAGTAAAACTAAAAGAATCAACCCCAAATATGTTCCAGGGATTTGTTGTTTATGAAGATTCATTAGACAAACAATATTACTATTCTTCAACAGATTCTTATTTAATTTTAATAGACAAAGACAAGCTTGAAGCATTAAGAAATAATGAAAACATAGAATTAATTTCAGAAGAGCAGGTTTATCATGCAACCTTAGAAGATGCTCTTCCTTTATCAAATGTAACATTAGTTCAATCTTTATTCAATTTAACAGGTAAAGGACAAACAGTCTGCATCTTAGATACAGGTATAAATTATTCTCATCAAGATTTAGGAAATTGTTCTGAAACTGATTTTTTGTCAGGAAATTGCAATAAAATAATATCAGGTTATGATTTTGTTAATAATGACAATAATCCTTATGATGATGCAGGTCATGGTTCTCATGTTTCTGGAATAGTTTCAAGAACAGCACCAGATGCAAAAATAATTTCAGTAAAAGTTCTAGATGAAAATGGAGATGGTTCTTCCTCAATAATAAACGCAGGCATAGATTTCTGCATAAATCACAAAGAAGAATATAACATCTCAGTAATAAGCATGAGCTTAGGTGGTGGATTATACTCTAATTATTGCAATAATGAACCATTAAAGCCATTTATAGATGCAGCATTATCCCAGAATATTACAGTAGTGGCTTCAGCAGGAAATGATTTCTCAAAAACAAAAATAACAGGTCCTGCTTGTATAAATGGAGTAACTTCAGTATCTGCATTAAACAAAGATAATTCAATAGCTTCCTATAGTAACAGAAATAAGAATACAGTAGTTTTAGCAATTGGCTCCAATATTAATTCAACTTCAATATCAGGAAATTATGAAACAATGACTGGTACTTCAATGTCTACTCCATTAGTTTCAGGAGCAATAGCATTGCTAAATCAGTATCAATTAAAAAATTTTAATATTATTTTATCACCCCAAGAAATTAATTTATTATTAAAAAACAATGGAAATAACATTACAGATTCAACAGGATTAAATTATTCAGGATTAAATATGCATAAATTATTAAATATAATTTCTATAAATGATACAGAAATAAATAATTCAGAGGATTCAAATACAACAAATGAATCTATTCAGGTTAATAATTCAATTTTAGTAAATCTAATTTCTCCAATAAACAATTTAACAACTTCAAATAATAATTTAACATTTGAATGTTCAGCATCAAGTAATTCTTCATTAACAAATATCTCATTATATCTTGGAAATTCAACTTCTTTTGAAAATAAAGAAACAAAGATAATTTCAGGAAATGCAAATAATTCAGGATTCAATATAACTTTAGAAAACAATGGTAATTATTTTTGGAATTGTTTATCTTTTAATAATTTATCAGTTTCAAATTTCAGCAGTGAAAATTTCTCAATTATAGTTAATATTTCACAAGTAGCAAATTTAACAGTAAACACTTCAACCCAAACAGAAAATACAACTATTCAAAATTCAGACAGTAGTTCAGGCTCATCAGGAAGTTCCGGTTCTTCAGAGTCTTCAGCTTCAGAGCCACAAGCATTATTAGTTTCTCCTGAAGTTACAGAAACAGAGCAAGAAATAATTGAAGATAATCAGAAAATTCAATATAAAGCATCTAATGAAAATATTCAATTAAACACAGAATTACAAAATCAGAATATAGAATCAGCAAAACAGGGCTTTTTCTCAAACTTAATGACAGGACAAGCAGTAATAAGCAGTAATTTATCAATAAATAGAGTTTACATCACAATTTTCTTAATCTTGATTATTCTTTCAGCTTCAGGATTCATAATGTTTAAAATGAGAAAAAAAGGTAAAAAATAAACCTTTTTAAACTAATTTCTTTCTTTTAGTGTAGGTTTTCCCTTTACAGGTTCGTGAAGGGTGGAACCCTTACGCGGGTTCATAAAGGGTGCCAAACCCTTATGCGGGAATGCCGGAGTGGTCAAACGGGGTAGACTCAAAATCTACTGGCTTAGTGCCTACGCAGGTTCGAACCCTGTTTCCCGCAGCACTTTTTTTCTTTGAAAAGAAAAAACCTGCACTATCAAGAAAATCAAAGATTTTCTGGACCTAAGAAAACAAAAGTTTTCTTTGGAAAAAGAAGCATTGAATTCAACTTAATTCAGGTTTAGCAATAATTATAAATTCAAAAAATATTAAATTAAAGAAGGTGAAAAAAAGGGTAAATTCTATGACAGGCTTAATTCATTTAAAAAATGTATCTAAAATTTATCAGGTAGGTGAAGTAGAGGTAACTGCCTTAAAACACATAAACTTAGAAATAAAAAAAGGCGAGTTTATAGCAATCTTAGGAAAATCAGGTTCAGGTAAATCTACAATGCTAAACTCAGTTGGCTGCTTGGATACACCAACAAAAGGAACAATTCATTTAGATGAATTTGACATAGAAGAGCTTCATGAATCAGAATTAGCAACAATTAGGGGCAAAAAAATAGGTTTTATTTTTCAGGCATTTAATTTAATTCCAAGTTTGACAGCATTGGAGAATGTCATGCTTCCAATGATATTTCAAGGAACAGAAAGAACAAAAAGATTAAAAAGAGCAACAGAGTTATTAACATCTGTTGGTTTAAAAGATAGAATGTATCATCGTCCATCTCAATTATCAGGTGGACAGCAGCAAAGAGTTGCAATTGCAAGAGCATTGGCTAATGACCCGGAAGTTATTTTAGCAGATGAACCAACAGGCAACTTAGATTCAAACACAGAAAAAGATATAATTAAAATGCTTCAAGACCTGCATAAAAGAGGTAAAACAATTATAATGATTACTCATAATGAAAAACTAGCTCAAATAGCAGAAAGAGTGGTTCATTTAAAGGATGGTGAAATTGTAAATGAAAACTATTTTTAACATTATTTTTTTATTCATTTTAGTAGCAGGCTTAGCATCTGCAATAGAAGTAAACACAACAGGAAATTTAATTGGTAGTAATAGCATAGTTTTTCAAAGCTTAAGATACAATCCATACCCAGTCACTCCAGGCGATTATTTTGAAATTTGGTTCAGAGTAATAAATAATGGAAACTCAGATTTAAGCAATGTTAAATTCTCAATAACAGAAACATTTCCTTTCTCAGTTTATCCTGGAGAAAGTAAAGAGCAAACATTCTCTTCTTTGGCAAAAGGAGCAGAAGTAAATTTTAAATTTAAAATAAAAGTAGATGACAAAGCAGTAGAAAAAGATGAAAGTCTAAAAGTATTAGTAAACGATGGTCAAACATCAAGAGAATTTCCAATTACAATTCGTTCAAGATCTCCAACATTATCAATAATCTCAGTATCAACTCAACCAGAAAGAATACAACAAGGAGAAAAAAGTAAAATAATAATCAAATTAAAAAATGACGCATCAACAATAATGCGTAATATAAATGCAAAATTGGATATTTCCTCAACAATTTTCTCACCAGTATATTCAGTTACAGAAAAAAACATAAGAACATTAAGCCCAGGAGAAGAAGCAACATTAGAATATGATATAATAGCAGACCCTGATGCAGATTCCAAGCCATATAATATTCCTTTCAAATTAACATATTATGATGTTCTGGATAATAAATTAACAAGCAATGAAACAATAGGTGTTATAGTAGAAAGCATGCCTAAAATAGAAATATTATTTGAAGAATCAAAAGTTTACACAAAAGGAGATAATGGTGACATTATTGTTTCAGTCAGTAATGTTGGCCCGACAAAAGTAAAATTCTTAACAATAGAATTAAACCCAGCAAAGAGTTATGATATTTTAACAGCTTCAAAAATCTATTTAGGTGACTTGGAACCAGATGATTTCCAGACAGCAACATTCAAAATAAAAACAAATTCAAAAGACGTTAATTTAAACATGAGTATAAATTATAAAAATTCATTAAATGAAGAATTTAACAAAAATACAAATATTAAAGTTCCAATCTTCTCTTCATCAGAAGCAGTAAGTTATGGATTCAAAACAGCTAAAACAAATATCTTTTCAATAATCTTTTACTTCCTGGCTTTAATGTTTGTTTATTATGCATATAAAGAGTATAGAATTCATAAAGAACTTCCAATATCTCTAAAAATAGCTCTAAAAAGAACATTAAGAATAATAATCAGATTCATAGGATTTTTCAGGCCATCAAATCTAAGGAGTCTTCCCTACAGGATACGAAGATGGATGAGAGATGATAAGTGATTATATTTCTTTAACAATAAACAGCATCCTTCATAGAAGATTAAGAGCCTGGTTGACTATTTTAGGCATAGTCATAGGTGTAGCTTCTATAATAGCTTTAATCTCTATTTCCCAAGGATTAAAATCATCTATTGAAGAACAGTTTGCAACTTTCGGTACTTCAAGATTATTCATAGCAGCAAAATCATTTCAAGGCCCTGGTTCAGCTTCAGAAGGCTTAACAGAAAAAGATGTAACAGCATTAGAACAAATATCAGATTTCAAATATGTCGCCCCAGTAATAGGTAAATCAGGTGAACTAGAATATAAAAAAGAATTAAAATATACATTAATAGCAGGATTTCCAGCAGAAGAATTCTCAGAAGTTTTTGAAGATATGGGTATAGAAGTTTCAAAAGGTAGAATGTTTAATTCAGGTGAAAAATATGTAGCAGTAATAGGTTCAAGAGTTGCTACTGATTTATTTAAAGATGAATTAAGAATTAATAATAAGATTAAAATTCAGGGAGTAGACTTTAAAGTAATTGGTATTTTTGAAGAAATAGGAAATCAGCAGGATGATAATCAGATTAATATTCCTTATGAAGCAGCAAAAGAAATTTTTAATACAGGTGATAAAGTAGATTATATTTTAGCCCAGGTTAAAGAAGGAATAGATGCAGCAGAAACAGCAAAAAAAGCAGAAAATAAATTAGAAAGAACAAGGGACGATGAAAACTTCCAGGTATTATCAGCATCACAAATAGCAGAGCAAATTAATAGTGTTCTAGGTATTATTCAGGTTGTCTTAATTGGAATAGCAGCTATTTCTTTAGTTGTAGGTGGCATAGGTATTATGAACTCAATGTATACCTCTGTTTTAGAAAGAACAAAAGAAATAGGTATTATGAAGTCAATAGGTGCAAGGAATTCAGATATTTTAATGTTATTTTTATTAGAATCAGGATTTATAGGTTTAATAGGTGGAGTTTTTGGAGTTTTATTAGGTTCAGGAATAGGAATTTTAGTAGGAAAAGCAGCAGCAAGTGCAGGTTATGGAATTTTAAAAATTAAAATAAGCTTTGGATTGATTATGTTTGGTTTAGCATTCGCAATAATAATCGGAATGATTTCAGGTGCTTTGCCAGCAAGACAAGCATCAAAACTAAAGCCAGTTGATGCATTGCGTTATGAGTAATTTTCTTTCCTCAAGGTTTCTTTTTAAGAAAGCTTGATGCATTAAGATATGAATGAACCTTTTCAAAATGCTTCTTTTTTAATGCAGATTTTTCTTTGCAGGTTCGTAAAGAGAACTTTGAAAAAATAGATTTTTAAAATAGAATTTGTTAAAATTTTAAATATTGCAATTTATTTGCAATATTTTATTATTTCCTTCTTGTTTTTTTCTTATTTTTTAATTTTTTAATAT
>Ga0209518_1002836_pt1 | contig 15598 bp, 8 predicted proteins | sample RifGroB1_FD_183993 | JGI IMG/M metagenome (GOLD analysis project Ga0209518, IMG submission 183993) | Groundwater microbial communities from Rifle, Colorado, USA - Groundwater B1 (SPAdes) (version 2) | ecosystem: Environmental > Aquatic > Deep subsurface > Groundwater | place: Rifle, Colorado...
CACTCTTCAACAAATCCATATCTTTGGATACCTACAACAAATCAATCTCTTTAGTCAACTACAACCAGTCAATATCTCTCGTCAACTACAACCAAAGCATCTCTTTGGACAGTTATTTAACATCTACTGCAAATGGAGCATTTTTAATCAACGGAACTGATGCTAATTTCACCAATCTTAACATAGGCTCTGGAACTGCTAATTTTGAAATCAACAATAATGTGACTGGCAATAATGTTTTATTCAATACAACCAACAGCCAATTTCATTTCTATTTCAATGAAACATCAACATTTCATGGAACAGTTAATACTACTAACATAACATTATCTCCTAATTGTGCAGATAACCAAATAATAAAATGGAGCAATGGTTATGGAATATGCCAAGCAGATGCCACTGGAAGTGCAAGCGTTATGACTAACGGCTCAGATGCCAATTTTACTTTATTGAATGTCTACAAGCTGAACGGAACAGAAACTGGACTGTTCAACAAATCAATCTCTTTAGTCAACTATAATCAATCCATATCATTAGATTCCTATAACAAGAGCATCTCCCTTGTAAATTACAACCAGTCAATATCCTTAGTCAATTACCTAACAACTTCCTTCTTATCTGCATTCTGGCAGTTATCCAACTTAACCAATTACTTCGGAGACTCTTCTTTCAATAGTTCTGTGATAAGGGTGACAAATAGCTCTTGGCTTAAAACCACTTTGGACAATACAACCATCAACAGGAGCATATCCCTTGATAGCTACAACAAGTCAATATCTTTAGTAAACTACAATTACAGTATTTCCCTGACAAATTACTGGAACATAGGAACGCCACTCTCAAACTTCCAACTGGGAAATGTCAGCAACAACACACTAACAAAGGGAGACAACACAACATCTGGAATGTGGAATATGAACGGAACAAACTTAATGACAACCAACAACAGAATAAATGTATCATCATTAAGCATTGTAGGAAATGGGAATGGAGTTAATTTCTCCCTAAGCAATGGCTCTGGAACATCAGTATCAACGTGCACATTTTCAAACAATGGAAGTGGAGTATGTATTTGTGGTTGTTAAAATGAAATGGAAAATGAAAAAAATAATAATCTTAATGATAATGCTTTTAATAGCAGAAAATGTATTTGCATTTAATGAAACATCTGTTGTTTATGAAATCATAATACCTTCTATTGCAGATTTGACTAATGTAGTTTTTAAAGTTGATTACACTCCAATTTCAAATGTATCGTTAAACACAGGTGTTAATTTTAGAAATAGAATTTACTACCCTTATGTTAAATTTTTAGTTAATCAATCAATCCTTCCTTTCTTCAACGAAAAAACGTTTAATATATCTTACACTTTGGGTTTTAACAAACCTTATTGGCACACAGATGTAGGAGATTATTATGTAATAAAAGATTCAAAATATATTTTCAAACCAACTTTTAGATGTTTTAATTCTCACGGAAGCATAAACGGAATAGTTGTAAACAGAGACGAATCTGAGAATCTGACTTTGACTGTAAACTATAATCTAAGCAGTTTGGCTTTTTTGAATGAAAATATAACTTGTGAAGACCCAATTCTTCCTGCTGGTGTTGTCTTCTATGACGAATTCGCAGATATTGCCCAGTGGACAACAGCAAGCACTACATGGAGTTCTGATGGAGTTCAGGCAATAGGAGAAGATTGTGATGCAGGTCCTGGTGGAACAAATCTAACAACTGGAAACATAGACTTAACTGATTGTGCTGCTGGTTCTGCATTGGTTCAATGGTCTGACATTGATACCCAAGGAATAGAAAGTACAGACTGCCTTAAATTTTCAAATTCAAGTGATGGTGGTGTAACTTGGTCACCTATGGGAACTGCTTTTTGTGATGACTCAAACTCAGAAGTTGGCAGGTCACATACACTAACAAATGGCGCCTCCTACACATCTAATTTCAGGTGGAGATTTGTTTGTCAAGGTGTATCTAGTGTAGAAAAAGTAAGGGTATTAAGATTTAATGTAACATGCACAGATGCTAAACCACCAAGAATAAATGCTTCACTTGATATCACTTCTCCATTCCAGCAGCAAAGAGTAAACATGACTGCTAACGTCACAGATGGAGTAGGATTAAGTTATTGCCAATTTATTGACAATCAAAGTTTAGCAAATGGCGCAAAAACTTTCTTTAATCAATCTCTTACAAATACACATAACCAATGCTCACAGAATTACACAATAAGATTAGGACCAGGAAGCGTAATCAATTTTACAGTGATTGTAAATGACACAAGTGGAATCAAGAATTTCAGCCAGCAGTTGGTAGTTACCCAACTCCTAGAATTAAGCCCTTTTATGGATACAAATAATTTTGATTTTGGCAATGGAAATCCTAGTAATATGGTTATAAGAGGTTATGGAAATAATTCTAACCTAACATCGACAAACTTTTCTGGTTCTTTTGGCAGCAGAATATTCGATTCATCCAACACAAACACAAAATGGAGTAATATTACATGGGGTGTGGGTATCCCTTATGGTGAAGAATTGCCAAGCGGAGGCAAAAACACAAGTTTTGGATTAATGGATGGGAATGTGTTATTATTTCATTTTAACAATGATTCTTCTGTAGGTGAGAATAATTCATTTGTTTATGATTATAGTGGGATGGGGAATAATGGAACCATCTCCAATGCTAATCTGACAACAGATTCTTACTTCGGAAGAATGGCAGCAAGATTTGAAAATGGCACAATAATTGTTCAAAATACAACCTCATTAAACGACCTAGCTCAGTTATCAATATCAGCATGGGTACTATTTAACTCTTCAGTGCAAAAACAAACTATGAGAATAGTATCTAAACAAGATTCACTTACTAGAAATGGCTGGAGACTTCAAATTGATTTTTCTTTACAACAGTCAAGAATGGACTTCATTGCAACTTATGATGCTACTGATACATCTATATCATATACAGCTCTATATCTTGATTCTGTTTTTTCAGAACAAAGAATACTTAACGACACTTGGAACCACATTGCAGTATCATGGGATGGAACAGACACAGCCAGAGGTATGGTCATATATTTTAATGGAGATAATAGTACCCAATACCATTCTTCAAGTGCTGGTAACCGTCAGCCAGACACTAATGCAACACTACTAATTAGTAACACCCAACTTGGAGAGAGACCTATGAATGGGTCTATAGATGAAGTAGCAATTTGGAACAGAAGTTTATCTAAAGATGAAATTTGGGATTTATATATCAGAGGTGTTTCAAGATTAAATTTAACGGCAAGGATATGCTCTGACCCAATTTGCTCGAATGTTATTGAAACAAGAAACCTTACTAACAATGGAACATTTGGAAGAAATCTAAATATGGGTTTTACACAAAATGCAAGATACTTCCAATACAATTTCACTTATTCTAATAATGCATCTACATCGAGGAATACTTCTGAAATTACTTATAGGTCTTATTGGAACACAACAGTAGACATTGGCAATGTAACTATCCAATTTGAGAATGATAGTGGTGAAGTCGCTGCACCAGACATAACAATATCATTGAAATTTCCTCTAAATTTTTCAAATTTTGTTTTCAACGATAGCAACACATCAATCACTCTAAATTCAACCATAAACAGCACAAGCAATTCAGCTCTTGATATATTTGTTTATGGGGCAAATGATACAACTCTCTTAAACCAGGGAAACAGTTCTCTTCTTTTTAAGACCACAACTTCTAATACTAATGGACCTTACAATATAAGTTATAATTGGACCTCACCAGTTACACAGCCAAACGATAAAACTTTATTATTACTCCATTTTGACAATATAAGTGAATTCAATGAGAGTAACCAGACTTTTCACGATTTCTCCGCCAAAAGGATAAATGCTAATTGTTCAGGATTTACCTGTCCCCAACAAAACTTTACAAATTCCAAATTTGGAGGAGCAGTAAGATTTAATAGTTCATCTCAACTAAATGTTACATCTCAACAATTATTGGAATTAGGAAATATTGTTAAAAACTTTACAATTACCACATGGATAAGAATAGCAGGCAATACCTCGCCAGCCTGCGGATTCACTACATTCATATCTTGGGAGAACGCTGCTGGCGATTCATCTCAATTCTATTCTTTGCAAGGTAGAAACCATGTTATTGGATACAATAGATTTCCACCTTCAAGCGGTCCAGCAGAAACTTCAGTAATTAATATTAGCAACGACAAGGATTGGCATTTCATTGCAATGAATTTAAGAGACGATGAAAATATAATTAATTTTTGGGTAGATGGCAGAAATGAAACTGTTACATATACTGAAACTTATAGTGGTGGTGCATGGACTGCTGTAAGTTTAGGGCGAAGAGCTATTGCAGGAGGATGTTCACTAAACGGAACATTAGATGATTTTGCAATCTGGAACTCCAGCTTGTCCAATGATGATGTAATGAATTTATACAGATTAAAAAATCAATCAGATTGGTTCTGGAAGGTAAATGCAACAAATCCCTCTGATTTGACAAGTGCAGAAAATAAAACATATCAATTTAATATTTCTGCGCCAACTACTATTGTTACTCCACCAGCAACCACCTGCGATTGCCCAACTTCAGGAAATTGGATTATAGACGATGGCTCAATCTGTGAACTGACAACAACCTGCAACATAGGGGCAAATGCTCTAAGAATAACGAATGGTAGATTAAGAATACAAGGCAATGGAAGATTAGATGCAACACATTGCTTTGTTTGCAATCCCCCAACATGCGGATTATATATAAGTTCAATTTCAAAATTACATTGTAGACCATGAAAAAAATAATATTGATTTGGATTTTTGTAATCACCATAATAAGTTATAGTGCTATTGCTGTAAACTATGTCCCTCAATTTGAAGGGAATTATGTAGCCATAAACATATCAAGCACGATAGGAGCAATTACTCATATTGCTTTCAGGAATAGCACAACCCAGCCTTGGAATTTAACCAACATTACAATCAACACAAGTATGACTTCTGGAGCAGGAAACATCACAAATTCAACACAGTACGTTCCAATACTAGTATCCAAAAACATAACACAATATGGGAATGGAACTCTTATAAGAGTTGATGCCATAAAAGACGCAAATGCAAGAATTGAAGTATGGTATATATTTGTCCCAAATAATGACAAAAAACTAACATTCATAAAAACAATGGCTCATAGGCAAAATTCCCCTGAAACATTAACAAATCAAAACACTTATTTTACCTGCGCAAGCAACTGCATAACAACAGGACCTTATTGGAACAACAAAACTGTGATGGGTGGAGACATAAAAGGATTAAATTTCCAGATTGCAGCCTCAAATAATGATTTAAATCTATCAGTTTTTGCTAGCATAGCAAACTATACAACATTTACCTCAAGTGGAACGACAGACACAATAAGCGTGAATTGGGATAGCACTATTGATGGTGGAATAGATTATTGGAGATATATAATTACCCCTGTGGCTTATGGAGATAATGATGCAAAATATTCCTATCCTTTTGAATATGACCATAATCTTACAACTCCCGAGTTAATAGGATTATACCCTAATTGGTTTTACAGGGATGATGGAACAGTTTTAAGGAGCTGGCATAGTTCATTTTTAGATAGATACTGGAGATATGCAAGATTCGGAGCAGATGAATGGACTACTGCTGGGTTTACTGAAGGATATTTAAGTAATTTTAGAAATTATGGTAATATCGAACATCTTGTTTATGGTATGTTAATAACTGATGTAATGACAGAATACCGCTTGCAATATTTTGATGGAACACTTAATGGTGGAGACTATGGTATGCAGAGACTTAATCATGCCTGGGAAATATTTGACATTACTGGATTTAATCTTTACAAAAATACCGCAGTAAACAGCACCATTCACTACTACAATGATTTGACTCCAACAAACTTAGGTGGCAATTCAACAGGATGCACTGGAAAAGTATGGATAGATGGAGTAGGTAGGTTTTCTGCATTTATCAGGTCAGCAACAGATACAAACGCAAATATGTCCTCATTAGTCAAGGAAAGAGTACTAAATGAAACATTATGCCAATTGCAAGGATTGCCTTATGGCTCATTTGATGTTGATGGTAAAAAAATCCACGGATGGTATCCAGTAACACAGACTTGGGCAGCTACCAATGACACAAGCAATAATGATAGATGGTATTGGATAAGAGGAGAAGGTTGGATACATCAAGGATGGAGACCTATTGCAGAGGCTATGACATTAAATCAAACAATGTTTAATAACTCTGATTTTTTTGTCAGCGCAAGCGTAAATCTAACAAAAACCCTTATCAATTACATAAATCCAGATGGAAGTTCATATCAAACACTAAACCAAACTTCTTATGTTAAACAAACAAATAACATCATGTGGGTTCCTGGCATGGTAGATACAATACTCACAAATAACCTATCTAGGAGTTTAGTTTTGCAACCTTCTCTTGATATTATTTGTTGGTCTGAAAGCAATACAGTCCCAACAACAGGCTCAATCTGCGCAGCAAATAACAACGCAATAGAAACCTGGAAATGTGGACAATCTTACAATAATGGAGCATTTCCAGAAGCAACACAAAAATTAGGAATCAAAGATATAGTTGGAAGGGTAAAGAAAAACTCCCAATTATCATTCAATAAAACCACATTGATTTGTGGTGTACCAGGCGAAGATTATACAGATATAGCTGGAAACTCATTAGGCTCAAGCAAGAACCTGTTGCTCTTCAATCTAAGCCCAAAAACTGAATTCACTGTTGAAGGAAACAAAAGTGATGTAAGATTTAGAATATATGTTGTGCCGACAATCGATTACAATATAAGCTTATTTACTGGTAGCAACCAATATATATCATCAACATATTCCCGTTCAGATGCGAGTGGATTATTGCAGTTTAAGGCAAATATTACAAACCTAACAAGAATTAATCTAACTGGACAGGGAACAAGCAAAGGATATTCCATTTTTAATAATGATGAAACTTTTTTCATTGAATTATACCCAACAACACAGATAGATGCTGGAATTGTGTTTGATATTCATGCAAATAGCTCATATCAAATTAACAATATAAGTTTAATAATCAATAGTACACTTAACCAGACAGTCTATCTTTCATATCTCAAAAGCCAGCAAAAGCACATACTATTTAGAATTGGATTTGAACAGGAGTTTATGACAGATTATCCAATTAGGGAACTTCCTCTAATAAATAACATGACATGGATTAATGACCCTGCTATTTGTCCAGTTGGCAATGGTTGCATAAGGTCCTGGAATCAAACTTCTAAATTAATCTATGCTCCACCACCAAATTTGTCAGGTCAAACTAAGAATATCTGGGCTAACCTAACAGGTGGAGCAATTTCAATGGTATTCATACCGCAAACAAATTATAAAGATTCCAGCCTTAATTTTAATCAGTTCTGGCTGAAAAGCAACACAGGACCAACCCAAAGGCAGGTTATGAGCAGATGGAGTAACTCATTAGAAGGATTTTATTGGTTTGTAAACGGAACATCAACAGATACAGGGACATTGGACAGGGATACAGCAACTACAAATAAAACATTGTTCTATCAAGTCAGATGGTGCAATGATGGAAGTGGGTACAAAAGCGAGATATGGATTGATGGATTAAAGCATGGAACTACTGCTGGCGTTCTTGCTAACATGACAAATGATACTTTGGATAATATAGCAATCGGCTCGTCAGAAATAGACAGCTGGGGTGCAAATGAAATAATTGATGAATTTGTCATCTGGGACCATTGCTTGACAGATAAAGAAATGCAGGACAATTATTATGCTTTCAAATATGGGGATATATACAATACAGATGTAAACATATCAATCCTTATAGACAATGTTACAGCTTACACAATAAGTGCTCAATCTTATAGTTATATTCCTTCAATCATCACAAGCTCATCCATAACTCTTGGTGAAATAGTTGAGCAAATTCAAGCAAAGATAACATTAGCGAAAAATGGGATAATCAGGTTTATGAAGGGAAAAATAGTCTTCAGGAAAAATGGATGAAAAACCAAAAGGTTTATATAGGCATATAAGAAAGATAATTTTAATCATGTTATTATTGCAGCTGCCTTCATCATACGCAGTCTGCATCTATGGCGTTGGTGTTTATGGTGAAGGAATTTATGGTGGTGGTTGTCCAACTGAAGGTGTACCAGAAGAAGGAAGTGCTGCCTTTTGGAGTGTCCCTTTAACCATACCCAATAATTCAGGATTAATTAATGGGACATGCAGGGAAAAACAGCAAGTCTTCAATGGATATTGCTATGATTGTGACCCACTTAACAGTTATTTAAATTATTTAAATACAACAAAAACATTGACATGCAACACCTGCAATCCAGGATATTTACTTTATAATAATAATTGCATCACATCCCAGGATTTTGGCAACACAATATCATCACAAAGCTCAAAAATAAATTTATCATTTTTCCTTTTAATATTGGCTATATTGCTTGTTTATTACTGGAACGAAGACAGGATAAAGAAGCGAAAGGTGGTAGAGGCAGACATAGAGGATGAGGATTAGATGGAAAAAAAACAATTTGCCTTTATTTTTACCGCAGCATTTATAGCACTCACAGTCTACATATATTTTAATAATTCTTATGTCGAGCAGACTATTGTTAATGATGGATTAAAAGGAGTTTTGTTTTACATATTAAGCAATCCAGCTTATGTATTACTGTTTTTCTCAATCATGCATTACAATCAGGAGATTGGGATACTCAAAAATGTTATAGGTGGATTTGTCTTGGTTTTGGCATTGGATATTGTTTCATTCCCAAGGCTTTCTCAAGTAACATTTCCAGTAGATGTTTCTTCACTTGCTTCTTCTGACGCTTTGCTGGTGGGAAAAATAATGTCTTTTGGAGTTTCATATTCTTATGCATGGACCTTCTATTACCTTGTTGTCCCGATTGTTTTGATTATTGCATCTTTACAGATTTTAGGAATACATAATTTTTACCAGCAGATTGTAAGAAAACAATGAAAAACAAAAATACAATGTGGGTTATTGCAGGCTTTATAGCATTGTTGATATTTTCAGGATTGCTGTCAGATTATTACCCATCCTGGCTTAAAGGTCAAAATGGAGGCATGAGCCTTTCAATGGATAGCGCAGCTTATACAATATCCAGGATGTTTGGGAGCGAGGAAATGTGGCTGGGTTATTTTGTATTGGTAGGAATAATAATCCTAATCATCTACAAACTTACGAACAGAAAAAAATAAAATGGCAAATAAAAACTCAAGCTGGATATGGGTTGTTTTGGTCATTGCAGCAGTTTTACTTTATTCCAAATACGGAAAAATTCCTAACTTTGCTGTACTACCTCCAGAAGACCAGTTTAAATCAGAATATTATTCCCAATGGAGTGATTCAACAAGCAGCCATATTTTTTCCACAACAGGCTCAATAAGTTATGGAACAGGAAACTTAATCAGGGATGGTAATACTGTATATACAAACACTGGTGGGGATATTGTTGTAGGCAATGGAGAAATTGTATTTGATAATCAGAATTATAAAGGTCAGGAAGTTTTAATTTATTTAACTGGGAAAGGTTATAATGCATTTACAACTTCTAGTGGGGGGATAGCAGGTGGTTGCAGTATCACTGGGGCAGGTTTGCGTTGCATAAGGGAACCCAACTCCTATTACACAACCTGTGATGAAACAGTTGTTAAATATATTCCAAATACTTTTGATACCTCTATATACTCTGTTTATGTGAATGGAATAAAAGTTAATGAGTTGAATGTTGGAAATACCTTCCATCCCAGAGTTTCTTGTTCTACTGATGGAACAACAGCAAACGCTTTTCTTGGATTTATTCATTTTGTTGGTAGCAAAGCCCAATTCGATTGCGACTTATCACCTAATGAAGTATGGATAAGGGAGAGGTTCACACAACAATTGAACATAAGCGATTTAGCTTACATACCTACAAAATTTTGCAATAGTGGAAGACCTTTCATTTTAAGAGACTTAAATCTGGGAGAAACCACAGTCAGGAGAGAAGAAGGGATAGAACCGTTAAACAGGGGGGAAACAATCCCTTCAAGAGCATTAACTGGCACTGAAGTTCTGGAAGTGAGTTATGCAACATTTTTGGTTGCTGGTCTCGGGGAGCCTTGTGCTTTTGATGAAGTCAAGGAAAACATTAATGGGGCATGGGCTTGCAGGAAGTTCCTGGAACCTCTTGTACTAACTATCCAGTGCCAGAAAGATGCAGACTGCCCAACTCCATTAAAAAATTCATGCCCTAATTACTTCATTGGCTGCCAGAGCAATACTTGCAAATATGATGATACTCAGTTAAATTCTTCAGTTTGCAGGAACGAAATAATCACAATTATCCATGATATCCAGTTACAGGATGTCAGGGTATTTGTCAACGTGTCTGGCTCAACCACATTCAAGTTTGCCCATCCTTACAATGACGCATTATTCAGCATAGGCAACAAGCAATTTACAACCTCAACAAAATATACCTGCGCCCCTCCTGCATCTGGAGAGACAATAAGACCGCCTGTCCCAGAACCTGGATGTTACCATGGCGAAGCTGCTTATAATGGTCAAACCCTACTCTTTACGGATGGTCAGCAATATACCTTAAATCCACATATAAAATTAACATATTATGATGCTGGAAAAGTGACAAGGAATGATGTCACAGGGCTTTTAGATATAAGGTATCTTTATGGAGTTTATTATTTTACAATAACTGACCCATTAAGCCTTAATATTGAGGACACAAATGAAATATTGCTTAACTCTGTTAAGGATGTTTCATTAAGCATTGTAAATAATATGCCTGAAGGGGATGTTTTGCTGAAAGTAGCGCAGCAAGTAAAGTCAACAAACACAATCCTGCCAGAGCAAATTTTTAATCTGCACCTTCTGCCAGGGAATAATATAGTAACTTTTCCGCTTGTGACATCCAATCTTGGCATTAACCAGATTACTGTAAACTCCTTTTACAAGATAGCACCAGAGATAGAGAATGTGTATTTAATGCCCTCAAACGGGTTTATTGTAAATTACAAAGTGGTGACAGAATTTTCTGGCAGCCAATGCAAGGAAAATGAAGTTACCCTTATAAATGGTATATGTAAAGCAGTAATCCAGACATGTGTAGACATCAACCTAAATAGTCTTTGCGACCTGAACGAACCAATAATATGGGCAGACCCCACTACAAATACTCCAGTATGCGCAGATAGGGACTCTGATAGGATATGTGATGGAGTCGAATCCTTATTCTGCAAGGATACAAACAAAAATTCAATCTGTGATTCTGATGAAATTAAATGGTTGTCTACATATTGCATAGATGAAAATGGAAATGGGATATGCGATGGAGTTGAAAACACAAACACAGTGTTATGTGATGCAATTTACACTCCAGTATGTGACCCATCAACTAATATAACTTACCCTAATAAATGCTTTGCTAATGGGTTTGGAGTAACCAGCACAATCCAGGATGCTTGTGTTGTGCCGCCTACTATAATAAGGATGGATTGTGCAACAGGTGCAGTCCCTATTCCTGCTGGATACATCTGTGATTTCGAGACAGGATGGCTTATAAAAAGAGATACAGTTTATATTAATACTACTATAGACTGCCGAAACTTAGCACCATCAAATGGATACACTTGCATTCAAGTAGGCGAAGATTGGGTATGGACCAGAACACAACTGGTAGATATTGATTGTTTTTCCAGAGGCTGCCCGCAGGCTAATCAGCTTTGCCAAGGTGGGATTTGTGTTCAGGAATCCATAAAGTGCCCTACACAGGTTAGTTGCTCAATATATGGCTCAGATTCAGTTTGTGATACCACTTTAGGGATTTGCACCAAGATACAATACCTATACATTAATACAACTCAAATAATCAAAGCAAGTTGTTCAGATTGCCCCATAGGAAGCCAGTGTGTTCCTCAAAACAACACAGTGCTTTGCGTGCAGAGCACAACAACTACAACATATTCACCAACAGATTCACCAATAGACACAAAAGCAATATTAATAATAGGGGGGATAGCAATCGGAGTATTTTTATTGTTTAGGTTGTTTAATTAAAATGAAAGACAAAGATTACTGGAGTAATGAGGAGTTAGAGGACGATTAAATGCCACTACCTCAAGGAACACGGTTTGTAGTCAGGACTTTCTCTTCTGGGAAGAGGGTGAGACTGGCATTTTCAAAAACTGGGCAGATGGTTGAGGCAAAATCTCTTGGTCCAATCATAGTGAAGGAAAACCATCCGATGTCATTAAAGAGAAGAAAAACACATACGAGGAAAAGATGAAACTTGCAAAATTCATAGTTGTAGGGCTTACATTGATAATAACAGAAGCAACCCTTTTAGCTATCCTTGGGCTAGCTTACAGGTTTTTAAAATTTTCTGAAGTTATGTTTATTAGCTTTGTTTTGTTTGATGTCTTTTTATTGGGAACCTCAACCCACAAATTTTCAAGGAATTTTGACATGCATTCAGTTGTTCCAAACCAATCAAAACAAACAATAGAAGTCGGAGGCAGAAAATATGAATTCAGCGACGAATATTAAAACAATTCTCTTATTATTCCTTATAGGAATAGCTCTGTTGGGATGCTCTTCGCAGCCAGACTACTCAACTAATCAACCCCCAACGTCGGATAATTCTGTAGGCGGTGGCTGCGGGGTTTCCCAACAATCAGACAACACTCCTTGTTACAAGGACAATGAGGGGTTCTGCCAAATACAAAAAGGTGTGTAATTGGCAAAAACAAACAATAGTGGATTGATAATCATAATAATTATCTTAGCTATTGTAATATTCTTGTTCAAATCAGGATTTCAATTACAATCCCTCCTTCCAATGTCTGAAATAATATTAAACCCAAGTGGAGATTCTTCATTGGTCTTGTACCTAAATTTTGATGACACTGCTAATCCTTGGAAAGATTCAAGCATTTACAACCATCCAATGATACCAAAAGGAAGCGTGGCTTTGGCTCCAGTGGACAAATGCAAATACCAGACCTGTGCAGATTTTACTGGAGCAACTGGAGATTATTTGGAAACTGCGCAAAAATTTAATCTTAACAATGGAATTGCAATTTCTTTTTGGATAAAACTAACTGAGGGTAATAATGGTTATTTTCAGTTAGGAAGTGGTGGCAACTTTAAATGGTGTCAGGAAAGTGTTTATGGACTTAGTTGCGGTTTCAATACAGAAACCAATAGAGTTGGAACTGTTGGTGGAGACCCATTAGGGAGGCAAATTCCCTTGAACACATGGACACATTACTTTATTCAATATGATGAAACCAATTATAGGATTTGGAAAGATGGGGTTTTATCCAGAGATAGGGTTGAAGCATTCGGAAACCTTAATTACTCAATCGGTGATATCATCCAAGTTGGTTCTGGAATTTATGGAATAAACACCCACGGATACATGGACGAGTTTATGGTTTTCAACAGGAGTAATTTCACCAATGCAGAAGTCAATGCTATCTTCGATTCACGAAGGTTGGGAACTGCATTAGGCTCTGATATCTATGTTGATGCCATCAAATACAAACTTCCTTACGATTTCACTATTTTTCCACATCCCATCAAATTGCAGACAATGCCTATCCGTGTAACTTTTGGAAATGGAGGTTCCAGCGATGTAACTAATTTTCCTTACGATGTAACTATTGAGGGAACTCAAGTATGCTCTGGAATATTGAGCTTAAACAGCGGACAGACAGCCGAAGTTTCATGCAATTTTAATCCAACTGAGAAAAAGTTATACCAGGGTTCAGTCAACATAAATGTCGCAGATGACAACCTAAACAATAACAAGCAGAAGATTTTTATCCCTTTTATGGACAGACCTTGGTTTCAATTTAGCCTAAATGAATGGAACACAGTATTAAAACCATACTGCCAAAATCCCTCTTACAAGGTGCCTTACAATGCCTGCCAATGGATGAGTAGTTTTGTAGCAGAAAGATTCCAATCACAATGGACTGGAGAGGATATCGACCCAAGGGCAAAAAAAGCAAGGGAAAATGCAATGGGGTGTATGTATAAAAATTATGATAATTATGCAGATAGGTGTAACATCGCAAAAGGTATGCTCCAAGGGTTTGGAAATCTGGCAGACACTAATATAAATAGTTTTAGCAATGTCCATTCACAATCCGAATTAGGTCAGTTGGGAATAACTTTCGATATAATGTTTCCTTATCTGACAGAAGCCGAAGTTACCACTTTGGCAAGACAATACCATTCTTTATGCCAGCATGTGACTGATGTAGTGAACATAGAAAATGACCAGGAAGGAATAATCTCAGGCGGAAACGGTTTTGGATTCGGCTCTGGCATGGGGCAATTTTGCTACACCATAATAGGGTTATATGAGGAAAATCCAACTTTGATACAACAATTAGACCAGTCTTACTGGGGTAAAAGTATAGTTGATTTATGGATGGGAAGGGATTTGGCTTTCATCAGGTCAAGGCAAAATGACGCATGGTCTAATTATCAGGAGCACTTTTTATACAAATCTTATGCCGAACCAAGGATGCAGGAAAACACCCTATTTGAAGTAAGGTACAATTTAAACAATATCACTAATTACAATAATGAATACTGCGCAATGGGCAGGGAATATGTTACTACCCTTTTGGATTGCAACTATAACGGAAATATTTTAAGAGGGGATGAAAACAACAATTGCAGGTGGATTTCGGCAGGCGATACAAATAGCTACCAGGACATTGTGGATGGTCATTTTATCCGTGCTGAAGTCTTGTTATATGCTGCAATCAACTGCAACGACCCAAAAACAAAGTCTGCGCTCCTTTATTTAAGGGATATGTTATATGATAAAGGATTTGGTGCAGGATTTCCTTCATCTTATCTTTATGGGCAAGTCCGTTCACAGGCTTCACCTCAATCACCAGATTCAACCTTCCCAAAAGTAATATTTGACAATGCAAATGACATACTCACAATCAGACCTTCTTATACTTATGTTGACGATGATGTAATCCAGATAGATGGTGGGGAAGAAGAAGGAGGGGGTCATTCCTTTGCGCAGGGATACTTCCTTTACGCTCTAGGAGAGCCTTTTGTTGATTACAAGCAGGTATCCTTCAATGATGACTCTTATGCGGAAGATATGCAGAATGGGATAGCTTTACAATTACCTCCAGCAGTCACAGGCTCTGGCAGTACATGGTCTGGCACATGCGGCTCGGCAAGATACAACCAATATTATGGTATGAGCAACTGCCCACAGGTGTTCTTCCCAGCCAATTATCCAAATTCAAGGCATTTCCCATTACAATATGGCGGTGATTTATATGACTACTTGGGAAGCTCTGACGGAAACCTTGCAGGTGTTTTTGTCGAAAGACCCTTAAAAAATGCCCAGCCTTCCAAAGAATACTTTGTTAAATTCGGCGATTTACTAGCTAAAAGAAGTGTAGTT
>Ga0209518_1002839_pt1 | contig 15581 bp, 23 predicted proteins | sample RifGroB1_FD_183993 | JGI IMG/M metagenome (GOLD analysis project Ga0209518, IMG submission 183993) | Groundwater microbial communities from Rifle, Colorado, USA - Groundwater B1 (SPAdes) (version 2) | ecosystem: Environmental > Aquatic > Deep subsurface > Groundwater | place: Rifle, Colorado...
CTATGTCCTCGACCGTCCGCCGCGCCGTCTCCCTGTCCATCATCGCCTGCAGCTCAGGACTGAGCGGGCGCGGGCAGCCTGCGGGCTCCAGGTAGGCGTCGATCATCACCTTTCCGCCCTCGCCGCATATCTGCTTAGTTGCCAGCTCCCCCTTGATGAGCTCCACCATGTGCTGCGCGTAGGCGAGCGAGTTGTTGGGGGAGAGGATCTTGACGGTGCGCTTGTCGAACTCTGCGCGGTATACTCCGATTACGTTGAACGGTCCCTGCTCCTCTACATAAGACTGCATAGCAACCTCCTGTGATTAGCTGCCAATGAACTCCGTACTCAGCGCCGCAAGCGTCAGCGATCACGCTTCATCGTGTTCCTCCCAATTGCCACATTTGAGGCATACCAGTTGGTAGTTTCTCCCTCCGACATCCTGTATTTCTACCTTGCTGCTCCCACACTTCACGCACTCTAGAATAAAGCCGACCATAACCCCTCCCGTATCCAAAATAGCGTTCCTGTGAGCTGATGGTTAAACCGCTGCGGGTTAGGGGTTCAGTAGTTCGGGGTGCTGATGGATATTGCCGATGACCGCCATATTTTTGCCACGGTTCCAGCCGGGATACTGAATTGCCTTGGTGCGCCATTGCAGCTTAAATTTGGCCCACGCTGCATCCCAAACCACTTCAAAGAGGTATTCATCCGACTCCTCAAGGACATCCCCCTCGTAGACCTCCACGCCGTTTCTGTCGAGGATGCCCGTGAACTGCATGGAGACCATTCCGTGAGATGTACCGCCGATGATGCTGTTAAATGACATGACGCCATCAGGATCGGCAGCAGCCAGCTCCTCGTGACACCACATGATTTTGCTTTCCAAATCCCACGCTCTAAACTTAATAGGTCTCACTTCTCACCTCCTCCTATCCGAAATAGCACTCCGTTGACACTTCCTTACACCTCCCCTCCCGCCCAGCGCGGCAGGGTCCAGCGGGTGAAACTTACTTTGCAATGACCGGCTTGCCGTCCTGGTCTACTCGGACCATCATGCCGCCCTTGCCATCCGACAAGTACTGGACTCCTGTCTTGTGGTCAGTCTTGATTGACAGTCCGGAACGATCGAATCCGGATTTGTCGGAATCGTCAGTCCACCATCCGAAATAACCAGAGACAAACTTGAGTACCAGCGACAATACCAGAAAGATGAGCACGTAATCTGCCAACTCCCTTACAATCCCCCGCCCTATCGCCTGTCCCAATTCTTGCAGTTCCATGTTTCCTCCGGTTCAATCCTGACCGCCTCCAGGGTGACTACTGCGCCCTGATTGCGGCGTTCTGTTGCAAGGTCGCTCGCGGCTTCGATGCTGAGCGGCTGCGGGTTGATAACTTGCCGCGCCGTGCCGAATCCGCTAGGTTGCGGGAAAATGCTAGTCACTATCACGTTGTAGCGTTCCATGACTGCCTCCCTGTGAGGATTTAGACTGCCTGTGTCGCCCTTTCCTCTTCCGCCCGCCTGACACGCTCCTTGGATATCTTCTCCTTGATCGCCATCCTGACGAAGCTGGAAAGGTTCACGCCGAGCTGCCGCGCTGCCTCCCACGCTCCCTCTTTCTCCTCTGCCGGTACCTTGAGCGTAATCCGCCCCTCTTCTTCCATCCCTATCGCCTCAGTACTCATTTCGTTAATCACCTCCCCTCGTTGCTTTATGGTGTGTACTTGTAATCTTTAAACGATTACTTGTCAACAATAAAATAACACCCTGTGTAATTTTTATTTGACAGTGTGTAAGTAAATGATACTCTATTGTTATTAATCAGTTACTTGGAGGTATCGAAATGGACCTATTAAAAATTACCGGCCGTAACCTCCGCAGAATGCGCGAGGAGGCCGGGTTAACCCAGGAGCAGTTAGCCACCATGATAGGGGCTCAGAAGCAAAATATCAGCGCAATGGAACACGGCAGGCGCGGACTCTCCGGCTCCACCCTCACCCGCCTCTGTGAAGTCTTCGCCTGCGCCCCCTCCGAGTTTTTCCAGCTCTCCCCCGATCAGCAGGAGGGGATTGATAAGCTATTGTCAGAGGAGGTCGGGAAAATGAACAAGCAGGGAAAGGCTAAGTTGTATGCCGCCGCTCTTGCCCTGAACAGCTAGGCAAAAATATTTTACTTTATTTTGATTTTTGACTGGACAACGCAAAAGGGCGGGTGTATAGTTGTCTCAAAAGTGAGGGGCAACTAAGGGGATAAGGGGGGGGGGGGGGGGGGGGGGGGGCAATATGAAGAAGAAAATGACCGTATATCAAGTTATTTACCGAAGCGGCAACAAAAAAATGGAAGTCCTCTACAAGAGTTTTTCAGACGCAAAAAAAATTGCCGACGAGCACGGCGGCACAATGACACCGATAGACGTCTTCTAGTCGCCAGCCGGGGCGTTATCCGGCAATGATGAGGGGTTATGAGAGCATATGCATGGTGTGCCAACTGCGGAAAGCCAATATCGTCACGGAGGAAGACCTCAGTTAGTGTTGGGTGCCTGACGTACTGCTGTGAAAAGTGCCGTGACACAGATAAAGCATAAGGAGGAGTGCTACAATGGGCGGTAAAGGTTCAGGCGGCCGCCGCGACGGTGCAGGCCGCCCCAAGGAGATCCCTACGCATAAAATGTCCATCCGCGTGACGGAACATGAGCATGAGACGCTGCGGCAGAGGGCGAAAGCGGCAGGGGTGACGGTGACGGAGTATGTTAAGCTGCGGACGATAGAGGGAGAGGGGTGATGGAGCGACTGATTGCCGCAGGAGTCAATGCGGGTAGCCACGACATCACAGCCGAATTCAGGTCATGGGCTGGGCGTAAGAATCTCATGGTGTCAGATGCCAACTATTACGATCTGTGGGCGGAATTCCTTGATGAAGAATACAACGAGCAGAGAAAAGACAGCGGGCGCTAGGAGGGTGTAGCGCCCGCTTTGCCAAAGGGCGAGGGGAAGGGGTTAGGTTGCCGATACCTTGAACATGCCATTTTTGCGGGCTTTGCCGCCTCCCGCGATCCATGTCGCCCAGAACCACCGTTTGCTTTGCCAGTAACGCCCCTCAGACTCAAGAACGTCCTGCAGCACCTGGGAGCATTGCCAGTTTGACAGCGGCGTACCATCATCCCAACACCCGGTGAGGCATAATTGGTCATGAATCCACCAGCCGCGAGAGGTTATATCCATCGCGCCGGTCGCGCCGTCGCTGATCATGCCGGAAGGGATGGTAATGGTTTTACCGTAGCGCGGGGATGTGTAAACGATTTCCTTGTTCAGCCGGTACTTCCCGTTGCCAAGGATGGTCTGGTCAATCTCGTATGCGGTCATAAAGGGCTCCTGTATCCGAGAACGTCCGAAATGGGGTAGCGGGAGACGCGCACTCCATCCCCCTGATTCCCTCCCACGCAGCGCACAATGCCGTTGCTGATATCGGCATGGTCGCAGAAGGTGACATGACCAGCGGGCGGCTTGCCACGCTTCAAGACCACCACACAGCCGAGAATGGGCTTTTCCAACTTCACGCCCCAATCGAGGAATGAGCGGGCATTGGCGAATCCGGTGCCCTTCATCCCCGCCGCGTTGCAGACCCAATTCGCGAACGACGCGCACCACGGGATCGAGTCCTTGCGTGCGCGGAGAGTGGTGAAGCTGGCATATTCGATGATGCGCGGATTGTCGCCTTCACCCGCTACCTCTTGCACGCCCAATTCGGCGCGGGCGGCTTCGTGGAGTTTCTTACAGGCTTCTTCTCTGGTCATCTATGCCTCCTATTCCGCTAGCGTTAAACCTGGAATATCCCAAAAAACCAGATGTTTCCGCCGCTCAAATCCAGCGTAGAAGAATCCCCGCTGCCGTCCAGCAGTATCCCCTGGCTGTACGTTTTGCTAATTTTGAACGCCATCTTTGTGTCTGGCACACCGGCGTTAGCGACAGTTCCCGCCGCAGGGTCAACGAATTTTACCCGTGTGCTCGTGTTCGCAACGGACGCTATGACGGGTGTGAAGTTGACAGCCCCCGCATTCATCCATGGAAACACCTGGACGCCAATTCCGGGGCAGTAATCATGACTGACAACTACGCTATCATGACCGTAGGCGTCATCCTCGAAAGTTGGCGTAAAATTGAGGTCCTGACCAGATCCGACGGAGCTTACCCACGCCGCCCCATCCCACCGGATTAAGGCATCTCCCGTCAGCGAAAGACTTGCTTTGACCCCCGCTGTACTCAGCCCGACAGTCGCCCCTACGGACATCCCCAGTCCGTTGGCGAAGCCCTCGTCAGGACCGGCGACGAACGAGATCACCTTTGAGTACGTTTTGGCAAAGTTTATGGTAATGGTACTGCCTGCCGCAGTGGCGTAGTCTCCCGAAACGCCTACAGATGTATGCGTGCCGTTGGAGATGAAATTCCACTTGGTTTTATCGACGGCATCCTGAACGATAGTGCCGGCTACTATCTCGATTTTCTCCGACCGTAGCCCATCAGCGATAGGCACCCCGCCGACGTATCCGCCGTTTGTGAACAGTGCCCGCAACTGCGCAGGAGTCGCCGTCCCGGCAATCTGAGACGCGGCACCCATAAAGATGAATGTGCTGTCCGAGTTCACCACATCGCTGTTAACCACGTAGCCGTCAGCGGAGTAAGGGACCATTACGGTTTTACTTGCAGCGGCAGCGGCTGTAAATGCGGCGGTGTCATTGGTCGCGCCGTCACCTGAAGCACCGAACCACTGAACATATCCCGCACGGCCACTCAGTGTTACAGCCCCCGCACCGTCAAAAACCTGGTACATCCCCGCCTCAAACGACCCGGAGACGGTGAGCGTTTGGCCCGAGTTCACCGTAAGCATCGCCCCCGGCAATGCCTTGACTTCGGAGGAAAGTGTTAGCGTGTCCACTACCCATGCAGTAGCAACCAGCAGCAGCTTTCCGGCGGCAACGGCGGCGGCATCTGCCAGTGCCAGCGTTGCATAGGCCCTAGCGTCGATCCATGGCCCTGTGGTCATCTCGCCAGGGGTGAACGTGTCCATCGCCTCCTGCATGTACTCCAGATTTTGGTTGAGGAGTATGAAAGCGTCCCTGAGAGAGCTCCCCGTACCATCATTAGCCGAATACCCCACATTCACCAGTTGCATAGAACCTCCCTAGTTAAAAATCACGTAGTCAAATGTTTCAGTACCCGCCGCCGTGAGATGCGTAATAGTAAAACTGCCCGCGCCAGTCGCACTCACGTAGCAATCCAACGGGGGGAATGCGGAAGACGTGGATTGCAGCACGACCGCTGAACTGGCTGTACAATCCGCACTTGTGACGGAGGTGGACGTGCCAGCAGTCAACGTGCCGCTTCCGTAGACCGGTAGTGCGATTGCCGGTATCTCCAGGCTTGCCGTTGTCACCTCATGCACCAGCGTTGCGGGGAGTGACCGGCCATTGCTTGAGTTCAGGGCGATAACGCCGAATGTGTACGTACCAGGCAGGATGTTGTTGAATGTGAATGTGGTATCCGAAATAGCCGCTGCGTAGTCGATTCCGTCGAGCTGCACCACGTACCGCGTTGCTGTCGCGTCATTGCCGGTCCACGACAGCACCACCTGAGAGCGCGACGCTTGCCCCGGCTCCGTGATTGCCGTCTCATTGATCGCCAGTCCGGACGGCGGCGCAATTGTCCACGGCGTAGGCAGCACGACCGGCGCGGGCGTTGTCGGGGAGACGGTCAAATCATCGTCCCACTCGTAAATTCCCGCATCCTCCTGCCTCAGTTGCAGACCCACGCCGCCCGTTGCCGAGAACGTCCATTCCGCCACTCGGAAGGTTGCGCCGGACAGCCCTAACTGCGCGTTGTTCACGGCGACGATAGCATGAGCAGGGATCTTGAACGCTTTGAGGTTGCAAGGATAGTTCAGTCTCATTCCGCGCCTGGATCTCTCCATTGCGATCCGCGCCAGCCGCTGCGCCGTGGTGATCGAGGTCGTGAAGTTGAGGGACATGCTCATAGAGAGCTCTTCCCCGCCGTCCTCGGCCTTGTATGCCGCACTGTGGACCACTGGAAAGTCTTTGCTGGCCCAAAGATCGGTCGGGTCGAGAAACTGCCCTCTGACGGTATTTACTCGCTCGTTTTTATTGCTTCCGATGGAATACTGGATGCCGCCGTTAAGCCATGACTCGTCAATGGTGACTGGCTCAACAGGGTAGTATGCGCCGGCGTAAATGTGCCACTTGCCCTCCCGATAAATCGGCGTGCCAGCCATCGAGGAGAGAATGCTGTTGAGCAGCATCGCAGGAGTCCCGCCGAGTGTCAGTGTCCCGTTGCATGTGTACCTTTTTTCCAGTGTCGGGTCGGTTGCGCTTTTCGGTACCATCTCGTCGCAGATATCGGCGGCTGTGGCGATGGAGTCCCAGTCAATCTCATCCTCAGTGCACCCCATGCCGCCCAGCTCTTCGGGGAGCGCCATGTAATAGCCCGCGCAGAGGGCGGAGTTATCGCTCCATGCCGTCAAGCCGGTTCGCGGGTCGTAAACCTTCGCGCCCCTGATGACCACTTTGAGTATCGGCAGGCCGGAGGGAAATAGCGTATCGTCGTAAGTGAACTTGACGTAGGAGTAGGCGCACCCTAGCAGCTTATGAGCGTCGGTCCATATCGGACTCGTACCCGTAAAAGTGAACTGAACAGCGGTCCCGTCTGCCGTCGCGTTGACGGAAAGGTCCACATACGCCGCCCCAATCGCCGTAACGGTCGTGCCGGCAGGGACACCCTCGCCCGCTACCGTCATCCCGACAAACAGGTTCGCGGTGTCCGACAGCCCGCCGACCCGCGCCACGCCATTGATGGTGTTGCCGGTATAGGTGTAGGTCCGCGCGGCTTCCGCAGAGTCGGCTATCAGCGCAGCACTGGCTTCAGTTTGCGTGCCGTCATACTGCTCTATCACGGCGTTAGTGCCAAAAGTGGCTATTAACCGGTCATCAAGGTAGACCTCCTCAAATCCGTCCACCTCATGACCGGTGTGGGTAACTACCAGATGGAGGAACTTGTTCTTGTCGCCGCCCGACTCCGCATAGGTCATCTGCCCCGCGACTCTCGCCCGCCCGAATATCAGAGTTCGGGGAGTGGTAGGACTATTGGTCAGTGTCTCCCTGTCGCGGCGAGTGTCGGGAAGTATCCACTGCTTGATCATGTCCCACTGCCGCGCCGATGCGTTCCACGCGAATTGATGAGCACCTAGTCCGCCGCCGAGCGCGGCATTAAGGGCCATCTTCCCGTCAAAGTTGGTAAAGCGCTCGTGCACGTCTTTCCACGAGTCTTTGATAGATCGGTGCAGATCGCTAAAAAATCCCATCGGCTAAACCCTCGGGTCGGGCAAAAATGCTGCCCTCGGCCATATCAGCTTTTTCTGGCTCAGTTGCGGGATGAACTCGAAGCCCTTGTCGCCTTGGCCGGGAAATAGCTTTTGCTGGTCCGCGTCGGTATAGTTGATCTTCCGTTCGCGCTCCCAATCTGCCAGCCGGGACTTAGCTGTAAAGACCACGTTGGCCCCGTTGCCGATTGAGCCGGATATGGAGTCAAGGGAACCGGTGAAAACGAGCGTGCACAGGTCCGCGTCGAACTCCCCGCCCTCACTGACTAGCGCAATGTATATGCGGCACTTGCGCCCCAAAAACTGCACATCCACAAGCGACGAAATCGCGTCGGCATGGACCCCTGACAGTGTGATTGTGACGCTCGATGACTTGGCGCCTGGGGTCTCGGTAATGCCCGACACGCTGCCAAGCCGCCCAGTTGCGGAGTATGTCACGCCGTCGAAAACGATGTCACGAAATCCGCTGTTCATAGCGTCCGCGCCTGAGTCTAGGTCCATCCGCACAAGGTAGATAATCCTGACTACAGGCTCGACCAGCGCCGCCAGCATTTGAGCAGTGAGCGCCCTCATATGTCCGTCGCCTCCACCACTGCCACACTCATGGCGTAGATCGGGAGCGGTGATGTGCTCCATCGCGCCTGATCGTCATCGGCAAGAGCCATGACTGCTGTCGGGTTGGAGATTGTGACATCCGTGCCGGTTGCCGCGCTACGGGGAGTCGGCGCAACAGGGATAACCGCCACGCCCGATACTGCGTCAACGTCCTCTGTGACCATTTTCAACTCCCCGTTGATTTCGATGTAGTCGCCAGCGGCAAACGCTACCGGTGCCACAGTAGCAGCGTCAACCGTCACTCCGTCATAATCAGCGGTGAAGAGGGTGCTGTCACATGTCGGCACAGGGGATACAACGCCGCTTACTGTCACGGTGCCGTCTGCATTGATCGCCGTCACGGTGCCGCCACTGGTCGCGCTGCCTGTGCGGTCAACCCTTGGGGGTCGGATTCGGAAGCGTCCCGACCTCCCGCGAAGCGATACCAAAAAGGCGATAAGCGCCCGCGCCTCTGCACCGGTTTTGTTCGAGAATGTCAGCACACCCGCCCACCTGTCACCGGGGAGCGCCACGGTCTGCACTACGCCGTTTAGCTCAGACGTGAATTGCTGAGTGCGCGACTCAATCGACCAGTCAGCGGCGTTGATCTTGACAGTAGAGGGAAAATCCTTGATCGCCATTAAACCCCCTGGAACTCGCCGCTACGCATGGCGGATTTGACTCCCTGGATGGACATCTCGATCATGGCGGGAGCGAATCGCTGAATCTCTGCCCGCACGGTGTCAGCCACGCCGGTTGAAATCTGGAATACCTGTGTCACTTCCGCTTTCCCGCCCTTCGGCACGTACGGCGTGATATATCCGCTTTGGTTGGGAGTGAATAACTCAGGGCGCTTCTCGCCGACGATATAGGTCTGCCCCGCGTTGACTGGCCCGCCCATCTCCCTACCCTCGTACCGTTGCGCGTCGATAGCGGCTACCTGTGCCATGCCTGCGCCAACAGCCACCGCTGCGGATGCCACGCCGAGAGCCACGCCCCATGGACCGGGAGCAGCCTTGACGCCGCCCGCAAACGCTGAGGAAGCCGCCATATAGGTGTTGATAAGGGCAGATGCTATAGCAAACTTCTTGCCCGCCTCAAATTGATCCTTGCTGCCCTGCTGAAGGATTCGCCCGATGGTGTCCATGTTGTCGCTGATAATCATTGCCGACTCGCCCCACTGCGCGTTCTCAAGGGCTTTCTTCTCGGCGATGTATCGCTTGTCTATGGCGATGCGCTGGTCTGCATAGGCTTCGTACTTAGCCAGTCCGTCAGTGGTGTAAACGTCCTGCGCCAGCATCAGCTCGTCAAGCAACTCCTGTTGACGGTCGTACTCTGCCGTGAGCATGGCGGTCGGGGAGTTGGCTGATATCATGGCGGTGTCGCCTCTGATGGCGGACAGCTCTTGTGCGGACGTTTGCGCGGCTGAGTAATCGACAGGGGGCAAATTCTGGCTGTTGTTGCCGTAAAAGAGCGTTTCCCCCAATCCGCCTAAGCTGAACTTGGGGGAGGATGTGGAGGGGGCTTGAAGGAAGTCGCCGCTCATCACGGATTGCCGCAGTGCCAGTTCATCCCACTTCTGCAACTCTTGTTCGAGGAGTTGGTTTTGCGCGTGAAGCAGATCGTTGTTCTTTCTCAGCGCGTCGGCCTTTTCCGCTGCGGCTTTCTTCGCCCGCGACGTTGCCGCTCTTTCCCTCTCTGCCGCTCCCGCTGCCACCTTTTCAGCCGCCGCACGACTTGCGTTGATACGGTCCTGCTCATAACGCCGGTCAGCTTCTGCGCGTGACCTCTGCGGATCTGCACCCCCCGATGCCGAAACGGCGGCTGCGGCTTGGCTGGCTGCTATCCGTGCGTCACGTGCGGCAAAGCTGGTACTCTGCCCCGCCTTCGGGAGCGCGAACCTGTCGCCAACGGACCCTTGACCGGGAAGAAGAAGCCCAAGGTTAGCGGATGCGTTGTGAAAGCCCCAATCGCCCTCCCTCATCTGCTTCATCGCGCCCGCCATAGCGTTTGCCATCTCGTTTATAGCGGGGAGTGCCTTGGACCCTATCAGCGCGGCGGTTTCCTTGACCTCGTTGTTAAACCGGTTGATACCGGCTTGACCCTTTTGTGATGCCTCTTTTGCCGCTTCGCCATACGTTTTGTGCAACTGTTCTGCAAGTTTCGGGAGGAGGTCGGCGCTCATGACCTTACCTTCCGCCATCATCTTCATCAGCTCGGCGGTGGTCATTCCCATAGCGTCAGCGGCAAGCTTCATTGCCCCCGGCAAACGCTCCCCCAACTGGCCGTTTAACTCCTCAGCCGAAACCTTGCCCTTAGACATCATCTGCTGTAGCGCGTAAAATATCCCGCTGGCTTCGTCTGCCGACAGATGCAGCGCCGTAATCGCCTCAGACACGCCCTCAAACACACGCCGTGCCGCCACACCCTCAATGGATGTGTTCCGAGTCGCGGCAAGGAATTTACTGTACTGAGTGGCTGTTGACTGGAAAACCATTCCCATTTGATTGGAGAGGTTGCGCACATATCCGATCTGCTGCGCTGCAAGCTGTGCGCTGCCAGTCGATGCCTTAAACTGCATGTTCAGCTTTTCAGCCGCCAATGCCGCATTGACCGTCTCGCGGGTGAAGGCGATAACGCTGCCAACGGTGAACGCGCCAGCTACCGCGCCCGCCACGCCCGACAGTGACCGCTGCACCATGCCCACGCCGCGGTCAACGTCCGCGCCCATCCGCCGCATGGTGTCCTGCGTCGTGCGGTTGGCTTGCCGCATGTCTGACTCGAACCGAGCCATATTCGCGGCTATCTCGACGATTAAGGAGCCGATTTTATCTGACATTCTTGGCTAACTCCTGTGGGATGCGCTTTATCAGGTAGTCCTTCGTCGCTTGCAGTGCGCGTTCTTTATTCTCGTCCCATGCGGGGCGCATGAAGGGTTTGGCGGGAACATGGCCGGTTGTGCCTGTACCCGCCTTGCGCTGCGTCCGTGTGCGCTTCTTGCGGGCTATGGCATGGCCTTTTTCCACGAATCGCGCATACCAGTAGCGGTTGGAGACGTAGGCGATTACGGAGATGGATGTTGAGCCCTGCCCCTTCTTCAGCCGCTTAACCCTGATGCCCTTCTTCTTGAGACTGCCAGGCTGTATCAGCTCGCGGCCCTTACTGCCTTTCTTCCCGAGCCAATGAGACTCTGCGCTGACGGGACACTTCGCCTTTGCCGCCTCGCGTATTACCACCGCGCCCGCCCGCATCGCGCCAAACATGACGTTTTTGGCGACACGGTTGGACAGTCCCAAAAGCTCCCGCTCAAGGTCCGCCATGCCGCTGATTGAGACGTTGCTAGATTTGATGTCGCTCACAGGCCAAAGACCTCTTTGTCGATCCTGTCAAACCGTTCCTCTTCGGAAATTTCCGGCTCAGGCGGGCGCTCAGTGAACGCCATGAAGTCAACCGGTAACAGCGGCTCGTCCCGGGTGAAGTGGGCGCGGTCGAGGAGTTGCATCATTCGCCCATGCCTCAGCTCTTGCCGGTATTCGCCCCACGGTTCGATTGAGTAGTAGGCCTTCCACTCGTCAAGTTGCCGCGCTGTCAGTTGCCGCAAAAGCTGGTCGGGATGAGAAACCCCTAGTTGCAATGCCAACCTGAACAGAAAAATCCTATCCGGTTGGCTCTTTAGTTTTTTACCGTGTCGCCGCCGAGCCCGTTGATCCTGTTGACGGCATCCACCAGCTTCCGGTATCTGGCACTCGCACCGGATTTGATCGCGTCGGCGTCGGCATCGTCAAACACCCGCTTTCCTTCCTCGTCCACAATGCAGCGGGCGGTGAGGAGTGCGGTAAACTTCGTGCCGTCGAACTCGCCAGCATCGTTTTGAGACAGCGGCGAGTTGTAGATGTCGAGGTATTCCGGCGCGGAGATTTCGGAAACGATGACCTCTCCCGCGCCAAACGGGATGCGCTCGGTTTGCAGTTGCAGTTCTGCCAGAATTGCGGCTTTGTCGAGAGCCATTGATTACCCTTTCTTGGATGTAGTAACGCCGCCCCGGTTAAAGGGCGGCGACTGGTTAGGACTTGGTGACTGTGCCGGACCGTTTCAGCTCCACGGACCCGCTGACAACGCCGTCCTTCGATGCATCCCCGATTTTCGGGAAGCTCTTGACGAAGGCGTTGAACGTGCGAACAGGGGTCGAACCGGAGGGGTAGGTGACTTTGAACGTTTTGACCACGCGAGCGTCAAACGCCGCCTCCATCGCCGCGAGTCCCGTATCGGAATCGACACAGAAAACGCTCATGGTGACGGTGCCGGTATCGGGCAGCCCGGGGAGGTATTCCTTGGTCGTGCTGTCCAGGTCGGTCACTTCGATGTCGGGGGAGGTATCGGACGTGCCTTTAATGTCGGTGAGTTGCCCGACCTTGACCCATGCGGAAGGGGTCGCTGTGGTCACGCCGGTGTCGATGGTAATGGTCTTCCCGACCGTGTTGATGTCGATTGCAAACGTGTCATTGGTCGCGCCGGTCGCGTAGTTCTTGACCACGGCGGTCTGCCCGTTGAGCGTTGTGGCGTCGGCTCCGGTGAACCCGGCAAGCGCGATGACGTCGCCATTGGCAACGCCTGCATGTCCGGTAATGGCAAGGATGGTCGGATAGCCTGCGGTAATGGCGGTGAGGACTTCAGGGGTCGCTGCGGTGCCTGCGATATGCAGAGTGGTACCCTGGGAGGGGATAGCTGCGGTTGACATTTTGAACTCCTTCTGACTTGTCATCACGACAGTCAATCACGTTGCGAAATATACTCTCTCAATGAGCGGTAATCAACTTAATTCATTGTCCATATTGCGAAATCCATTGTTACGCGGTAGAGCTGAACCTCTGACTCAAAGAGGTCGGTGGCTGATAGAGGGAGATTGGTGAAGTCGGCGGCCTGCATTGCCGCTCCGATGCTCTGCTCCAGCACCTTCGCTGCGCCGTAAGTGTCCGCGTACACGTCAACCTGTACCCGCCGCCTGTTTGTGCCTGTCGGACCGTCTAGACTCGTTTCCGGCACTGTCGAAATCACCTGATAGATGATATACGGCGATGCCGTCTCCTGTGGCGCAATCAGCGGATAACAGCGGTTGGCGACGAGTGCGCCGAGTATGGTTTGGATGTCTCCCTCTACAGCCACGCGGTGCCTCCTAGGTCATGGTCAACAGGTTCGCAATCGGCTGCGTGAGGGTGCCGCCATTACTGGCAGTAACCGGAGCCGCTGATGCATCCTTGACGCCGACGAGCTGAGAGCCGGTGATGGAGTTGGTGGTGTTGACCCAAACGGCGCAATAGGAAGCCGTCAGCGTCTCCCCTGTGCCGGTGGTCCATACCACATCCGGGCAGTCGATAGCCGCGCCGGTCGCCGTCATGGTCCCGCACGTCTTCCCGCCCGCAGTGTACCCGTTGGCGGTGGAAAGCTCCCCGATGCCGGTTGCCGCGTAAGTGGTCGATGCAGAGGTAAGCGCGCTGCCGGATGCGTTGTGAAGGGTTGCGAAGTAGTAAAGTGCCGCGCTAGGTGCGCTGCTCATCTGCGCGGCACGGATGTTCTTGCCGCCTGCTGCTGCGAAATCTGCCATGGTGATGCTCCTATGCTAAGAGGTTGAAAGTTCGTATGGTCCCGTCTACGTTCCGCAGTATTCGCACGTCACCATTAGGCGCTCTGATCTGGTTCGCTGCCGTGGTCACTCCCGACAGTGCGCCGAGTCCGAGCGTTGCGGGAGCGGTGAGTGCCAGTGTGCCGAGTGAGGCGTATTCGACGCCGGAAAGGGTGTCTAGTGCGAGGATCGCGGAAGCGGTGAGGGATAGTGTGCCAAGGGATGCATTAATAGGAGTGGTTTCCGGTGCAACAATCCCTCCGGCGTCATACTGGTAGACCACCCCTTCCGTGTAACCTGTGCGGCAACTCTGACCAGTGGGGTAATTATCCACCGCTATGCCGGAGTACCAGAGCCGCATGGTCATCTCGCCACTATCCGCCGTCAGCGTAAAGCCGGATCTATAAATGCCTACATCGTCCCAACTTCCGCTCACCGGTCCGAGTACTGCCGTAGGTGCCAAGGGGTAACTGATTGCTGTCGGGCCAGACAAGTTGACCACTGCATGGAACAGACGGCAATTTGTCAGCCATGACCCGGCAGGCTGTGGATATACATTCGCATTAATCAGCAAATCGACCTGTCCAGCAATCACTGGATTGAACTGGGCTGTAATGTGATTAGGAGCGAATCCGGGGTACGCAGCGGTAAACTCAGCGACAGTACCCAGATACTGCACAGCTCCCCACGTAATGCCGTCCACCGAAAAACGATAAGTGATTCGCTGATAATCTGCGGTTTTAGCAGAGAGGTAGGTGGTATCCTGCACCACGCCGAACATGTGCCAGTGTGTGGCATCCTCGCGCACTACGGCGGGAGAATTGGAGTACAGGATAAGCCCTTCCCATGGTAGTACGCACGTTACCGCAGAAAGTGCCCCCGCAGACGAGTATGTGCGCCTCATCACGCCGGGGCCGGGGGTGACAGTGCCGGTGTATCCTGGTGCTGTGGTCTCGTCCGTCCTGACCCAATAGCATACGATCTGGTCGCCTACGGGGTCGTAGATGATTTCGGCATCTTCCGCCACAGGCCCCATTGTTTCGTCTATACTGTCATACCAGCTAACGTCATCCATCCAAAACTGTAAGGTCCAATCGACATTATTGTTCGATGCATAGACTACCGGGTTCTCAGGTATGATAGTGGTCATACCGAGCCAGTAACGATACCCTCGCCACTGGTTGATTGGATTGCCGGAAAGATCGTTTACCTGTGCGAAGTCAATAACTGACTGATGGACGCTCTGAATATCAGACTGTGCAGAAGTCCCATAGTCTGGATGAGGCGGATTAATTGATGCAATCCACGATGCCGCATTTTGGAGTATGGTTGTCATGTCATCTCCTTACGGTATCGGGATGGAAAGGTTGTCAATGTGCATTGCCCCGGCGAGACTGGTTCCGCTGAACCGGATAACGCTGCCGGAGGGTATGGTTATGGTGTAGTTAGCGTTAGAGCTGCTATAACCGCCAGTCAACCCTACCTGTACGGTATCCACGTACACCTTGACATAAACAAGTTCCGGCGAGTCACTATCGTGTCTAAGACCAAAACTAAGAGTCCCAGCCGCGATGGGCATGGGGCGTTCTATCCAACCGGTCCCCTCTGATGATCCGTCTCCACCTCCTAAAGCAAAGCTATTAGGGGCACTCCATGCGAAGGTATTGGCCACACGAGCGATTCCATCGACTCCCGCCGTCCCGCTAATCCATTCATCATAAGTGGTAGCGTTGGTAGCTGCGAGATCCCAATTTTGGGTATAAAAGTTGGTGGATGCCGCAACAGGTGTCCCGCTGACCTCTGCCGACTCCACCGAACCCGCCCCGTTGATAGCCACGACGCTGTAATAGTACGCGGTCCCGTTGGTCCTCCCTGTATGCGTGTACGGGAGGGTGACACTGGTTATCGTGTTGCTGCGGGTTCCTGCTACGGTACCCCATTTGAGGTTGTAGGAGGTAGCGCCGACGCCGCCCGATATGAGGGCGATCACGTTTTGAGTGT
>Ga0209518_1002840_pt1 | contig 15567 bp, 25 predicted proteins | sample RifGroB1_FD_183993 | JGI IMG/M metagenome (GOLD analysis project Ga0209518, IMG submission 183993) | Groundwater microbial communities from Rifle, Colorado, USA - Groundwater B1 (SPAdes) (version 2) | ecosystem: Environmental > Aquatic > Deep subsurface > Groundwater | place: Rifle, Colorado...
AAAAACCTTTCTGTATTGGTTGTGGTTGTTGTGGTAATGTTACTTCTATTTTCCTTTTTCTCTCTGGTTGTATTCCATGCCCATAACATAAGGCAATAAAATCCTGAGTTAGCGATTTAACCTCCACACCCTTTGTCTTCTTCATGTCATGCCCTTTCAAAATGATTCATGCTTACATTACAACGATGTCTTCCGTGTCCGACAGACATACCACAGCGAGGGCAATGTGATTCTCGTTTGTAATCGCTCTGAAATCTACTGCATTTCGTAATTCCTTTTTCCTTGTCTCCTTTATCACCCAGCCTATTACATTTTTTACAGACCTCGAAATCCTCAGTACATAAGTCAGGCTCTGGCTGCGCTTTGATATTGACCTCCTTTTAATTTTGTTGATAAATGCAATGGGTGGCATAGACCCATCTCTCTATCTATGCTTTGTTGTGAACGACACAAATGGCAAGCACCCAAAAGCAGTTACAATCTATTGTTTTCTGCCGTTTCAATCCACGCCCCTGTGCGAGGGGCGACACGTCTGACTATTGTTTTCTGCCCAACCAATAACTTGGAAGCGGATTCGAATTTACAACAGACATGCCCGTTGTACCATCGCTTGTTTTTAAGGTGCAGTATGGAGTGGTCATTGAACGAAACAATCCAGAACTGCCTATAAAGCACATACTGTAATTGCCTATTTCTTTTCCATTCCAAGACGAAAAACTACTTCCAAATGTTTCAGCAGAGCCGGCCCACATTCCCTGGGTACTGCTTACTGAATGATTCATGTTTTGACTTCCACTCCATGTAATATCCATTACAATATCCCAGCTTGAGGTGTTGTAATTGTACAGCTTTGTGACTTCACGCCAAGTGCCATTTGGATTCCAGTCTGAAACATTTTCAAATCTAATTACTTTTTTGCTTTCGCCTTTAAGTGTAGCGTTTGTTGTATATTTTTGGAAATCGGCGGCTATAGTTCCGTCACCAGTACCCACAAGGAAGGTTTTATACTGAACGTTAAAACTTTCTTCGATTGCGACGCTATTGATATTGTCGTATGCGTTGCAATCTATATCATTTGGATATGCGCTAGTTCCGTCCGGTATCCAAGTGTAAAGCCAAAGCCCTATATTCCCGTTAGACCTATAAGCGGCAATTGTTTCAGAACCAAACCTGGAATGATTTGTGTGTGTATGGTAAATCCACGAACCGCCTCCCATAGGAAGCGGGCCGTTTGTTTCCAGCACAATATAACCGGTTATTCCATATCGTGCTTGTGGAGAAAATTGGGTATAATCAAAAATAGTACCAATGGCATAACTCCCTGCGTGAACCTGGGTAACACTTGCCATTCCCACACACAGCAACAATGACAATAAAAGTTTTTTAAACATTTCTACTTCTCCCTATGTAAATCAACACTACAAAATAAGACACAAACATCGCTAACACTTTAATATCAACCCACATCAAATATTCCAGAAAACAACCACCTCCTTTCTAGCACGCTTGCACTAAAAGAAAGAATGCGAGCGTGAAGAGAAGAACAAACACAAATATAATATTACAGAGTATTCTTTTTTTCTTCTGCATGTTTTACAAGCATCATCTCTTTTGTTTTTAATGCTATCAATTGTTCGATTAAGGTTTGGGATTTGTTGAGGTTTTCAATTCTTTCTGTATACTCAAGCATTGTAAATGCTGTAAGTTTTATATTTGAAAAACTCGACCTAAGCTGTGCGATACTGCTTTTGCATTGTTCCAGATTGTAGTATAGCGAAGTTTCCTGTTTGAGTCTTTCGGTTATTATGGACACAAGCAATGAGTCTGCCTTTATCTTTAACGCTACATCTATTTCGGTTGTGGGGTTTGTTTTTGCCATACCGCTTCCCTTCGAGATAAAAATTATATCAAATTAAATTAAATTTGTCAAGGACAAAAGGTTCGTGGGGCAGTTTCATATTAACTAGCCGCTTTTCTGATTTTCTTGGCTTTTTTTTTCGGTCTATTCCACAAGTACGTATGACATCCTGGGCATACTGTGGGGAATGGGCTGCCAGGTCTTGGCTTGCTTGTCCATTTCCAACCACATCTTTGGCACTTGCATTTTGCGGATAAAGGTTTAACCATGATTTATTCCTTTCTATGTTGTGTTTGTTTCAATCCACTTTCGCAAACTCGCCTATCCATGCACTCACGGCATTGAACTGTAATGCCTTATTGACACTCCCCACAGCTGGGGGATTCTCAGGCAACCAGTTCTGACTTATCACTGGTTAGCGCCTGACAGGACTGCCCGTCCTGAATTACGTTGAAAATTATATCAAATTAAATTAGGTTTGTCAAGGACAAAATATTATATTTTTAAATTACATATTTCGCTTGACAACCGTAAAATGTCAATTTGATTCTTTTGCAAATTCATCTATCCATGCGCTTACTGCATTGAACTGTAACGCCTTGATATCTTTGGTGCTGTCCACCTTAAAAGCATCGTGCAAACAAGTCTTGGCAGTTTCCATATCGCACTTGCCAGTTTTAACTAAAAGGCTTTGCATCTTCGTCATAATATATTTTAGTTGTGCTGGCAAAATCTTCTTATCGCTTGACGCTGGTGGCGTTGCTGGTGGCGTGGGCTGGGCTTCTTCCGGCATGGACTTCTCGAATGCCTGCGCAAGTTCCTCTTTAATCTCTTTGGCTGGTGCGGGCAGTTCTGGCTGTGACGGAGATTGCGCTTCGTCTTTACCGGACATCATCCATTCTGTATATTTCTTGCCAGTGTCCGGCGAAACCTTGAAATACAATCCGTCAAATACCGTTGTTCTGTCTTTCGATGCGTGTGCCGTGTGACTTATTTCGATGTCAAAGAAAACTGTAAACTCATACTCCATACCCTCTCTTTGTATTGGGGCCATGCCCAGCTTCTCTACCAACACCCTTCCGGTAGTTTCGTCTTTGGTTTGTGCATACTCTTGCTTCGACCGGACAGTGGCTATAATATGTGACTTTGACAATAGTATTGCATCAACTAAGGCATTGTGTTCCGGTGTTACAGTTCTCCATGCAGTCCAAGAATTCTTAGATTTAGAAGCATCGGTAAGTTTCCCATGCTTGTCAAGCAAACCGCCAGACCCAGCCCATGCGTGCGTGAGGCTATCTATTATTATCACTTCAATTCCTGCCGCTTCCATTTCCTTGATTGCGTCCAGGTATTTTGATGCATTGTAAGGCGGGTCTATCCTTATGTAATTGTATTCCCCTATATTGAGATTCAAACCCTTGACCGCCATGCCTGTATACAGTTCACCACTTCCCATTTCTGTATCAATCAATCCTATCTTGTCCCAGTTATCCACAATACCATACGCCATCAACAAAGACGACATGGTCTTGCCAGAACCGCTAGGCCCTGCAAATCCAATACGAGCCTTTGTTCGCTTCCTGCTTGCCTTTCTCATTAATGTCATACCTACTCCCTTCTGTTAAAAGTTGGCGGGTCGGTGGGGAATTTCACCCACTGTTTATTAGCTATAGCAGTCTTGCTCTGCCAGCCTTACGCCTGTCACGCACCTCCCGCAGGTTGTTGTGCATTCATTATACACTATCTTATTATGGTTGTCAAGTGAAATATGTGATTTAAAAATATATTATTTTCTCTTGACATGGCGTGGTGAATAATGTATAATGACACGATATTTTATTTCGTTGTTGTTTTTTATTCAGAAAGGACGGAATGGTATGAGTAGTTTTAATAAGGTGTTGCTGATGGGTCATCTTGCCCGCGACCCTGAACTGTCGTATACCCCAGGGGGGACGGCTATTACAGTTTTCACAATAGCGATTAACAGGAAATGGAAGGGCAAGGACGGTGAAGTAAGAGAAGAGGTTGATTTCATTGATTGTAAAGCGTTCACCGGAATTGCCGAAACAATCGCAAATCATCTAGTCAAGGGAAATCCGATCTTTATAGAGGGCAGGCTCACGGTTGAGAAGTGGGAATCAAAAGAGGGCGAAAAGAAATCCAGGGTGCGCGTGATCGTTGAAAAGTTTTGTTTTATAGGTCCTAAACAGGAACCAGGGCAGGGGGGGACATCAGATGACGAAATCCCATTCTGATCGCAAATGCAAGAAGATTGTGCAGCGAGACCCACAAGGCAATGTGGTAAGGGTGTACCATAGCGTGAAAGATGCTGTCTTGTGTCATATAGGCTTGGATTTCACCGAAAAACAACTGTATAATCATCTATACCATAATATGGGCGGGCTTTGGCGTGGGTATTACTGGGAATGGCAAAATGAATCGCAGGCCGAAAACATGGAGCGTTTGTGTATTGGCATTGAATGTGGTCGCAGGTTTATTAGTCGGGGCACGCACAATCGCCTTTGCCCGACCTGCACCAACAGGGGCGGTAGTAATCCGGTAGCACACAAGGTACATGCTGACGGCAAAAGATAGGACTTGACTTTATGTTGATTGCGTGGTAGGCTTAACTTATTAAATCTTAAAACATTTTTTATAGGAGAGTGGTCGTATGGATGGAAATAAAACAGTTGATGGTGCTGTTGGTAATTGCTGCGGTAGTATTGTTTTGGACAGGCCGGAAGTTGTCGTCACAAAAAGGGAAGATATGGCCGAAAAAGAAGTACGGCATGTTATCGAAAATAAGTTAGCGGCATTCGTTGATACTATTGGGACAACTCTCTACGGGGTGCTTGAGCTTGACGGGTACATTGATGATGCTGCCAAGAAAAGCCATACTTTCCCCTCAGGTCTTGTTGATGCGCCGGAAGGGTTTAAGATTGACAATGTGAGACTGGAAGCTTCGGTAATCGTTCCGGTAGATGTAATACTCGACAACGACATCTACACCCTAATCAATGCCTTGAAATCATTCGAGTTCATAAAAGTGCACGGTGTCACCAGGATTGTCGGCTATTACAGCAGGGTATCAAACTGGAATCGTTCCAAGATTGGCGAACTCAGAGACAGGCAGAAAGGTAATTATGGAGTGCGTCCGACATCTGTGGACATACATACAGAAAGATAATACTAACGCCCGCTTGGCATCCCCCATGAGACTCAACCTCCACGTGAGACGTGTCTCGGTAAGGGATGCTGGGCGAGCGTCTTTATTGCGAGGGGCGTTATGGGTAGCATAAGAATTGAAAGTCGGCCTGGGATATATTTTAAAGCTCTTCCGGTGTGTCCGGTTTGTGAGCTAGGCTATATTGGACAATCTGGTATTTGCACTAATTGCGGCAGGAGCGTACCGCAGGGGGGTAGCGATGGGTATGGACGAATGGGGAAGGCCGTTGCCGATATGCGATTGCCTGCTTGTTGTCAAAGCCAGGGAAATGCAGGCGGCAATAAAAGCGAATTGCGTTGAGTGCCAAAGCAATCCGCTTGAAGTGGAGAAGGTTGCTGTTGATTGTACTAGATGTGTGTTTCTTAAATTTAACTAAAAGAAGGGGGATAGCGTGAAAAATTATGGATATTTATTTTTGCTTGGTCTTGTTTTGTGTTTATTCGTTGGTGCGGGCTGTGCTGAATTAGCAAAAGTCGGGAAAGCCTTACAAACCGTAGGGAATACAGGCAGTGAGGTCGGGGGTTATGTTCCAGTGTATGGTTCTGCAATTAAAATTGTTAGCGGGTTGCTTGCTTTGGCCGGAGCCGGACTGTATAGGGTTGCGTCTAGACGTGGTACTGCATTGCAGACTCTTGTGGAAGCGGTTAAGTTTTCAAAGGAAAACGCAATGCCTATCAAGGAAGCCGTCAAGCGTGTGTCTGAGCTTAAAGGGGTGGCTGGATATATCGACAAATGGGCACAACGCTTCGACCCTCACCCTGTAATAAAGAACGGTAAGGTATAGTCATCTAGGCATGGGGAGTGCTAAAATATGGATTTAGACCAATTCGTAACAAGGCTTGACGATAGACTGCGCAAGATAGAGAGTCGTGTGGCAGAAGTTTCCACTAAGTTTGACGGTTTGTATTGTTGGTTGGAATCCAGGGACAAGGAATGCAAGGAATTGGAAACCGTAGTGCAGAAAATAGGCGTACAGAGCGCAAAGCACGGGGTGTATATTACTCTTATTTCTATTGTATCTTCCACGATTTTCGCTGCATCGCTAACATATTATTTCAATTCAAAATTAGCGCAAAATCAAAAAGAGGTAGCGCATGTTGAACAAAAAAAGTAGGCTTGAAAAGACCCTCGAAAAAATGATGACACCGAAATGCAAGAGCGAATTCGAGGAACAAGTTGCCGTTGTGGATTGGGCAAACAAGCTATCAGGGTTATTTCCGGTACTTTCCTGTTTGTTTCACATTCCAAATGGCGGTTGGCGTAGCAAGTCAACCGCCTCACGCCTCAAGCGTGCGGGTGTGAAATCTGGAATGCCAGACTTATGCCTGCCTGTAGCTATTGGCAAATATATAGGTTTGTGGCTTGAACTGAAAACAGTCACGGGAAAAGTATCTAAAGTGCAAACAGAAACACATACACGGCTCAGGAGTTTTGGGCATAGAGTTGAGGTTTGCGTTGGGGCAGAAAAAGCAAAAAAAATTATAATTGATTATTTACATGGATAAAAAATTCAAAGAAAGGGAAAGAAAAAGAAAGGCGGATAGGGCGAGAAAGCTGAATAATCCAGAAAAACATCAAATGCAGGCTCGTCAGAAACAGTTTAAGGTTAAATATAATATCACACTTAACGATTATATAATTTTATACGAAAAACAAGGAGGGCTTTGTTTAATATGTCGAAAGAGTTTCAGTGTTGACGGTAAAGCAAATGAAAGGTTACATATAGACCATTGCCACAAAAACAAAAAAGTGAGGGGGCTGCTGTGTTTTCGATGTAATACCTTAATTGGCCATGTAGAGAAAAACCAAAACAAACTAAAAGATATTTTTAATTATCTGAATTTAGATTACAACCATTTGAAATAACATATTTCGGGCGGGGTATGCACATCCCCCGCCCGCATTATCTACAGGAAGGACGGAATGAAACAAACACCCAGAGAATATCAAGCATTGGCTAACCAGATGGTTTTTGATTCGTGGGACAAAGGATACAAGAAACCATTGCTCGTAATGCCCACAGGAAGCGGCAAGACAACCACTGCCGCCATGATTATAGAGCGATTTATTAAAGACGGGAAGAAAGTTTTGTTTATAGCACATAGGCGGGAGCTTGTCGAACAAGCATATTCCCGTTTTGCAATACATGGTATGGATAGTGGATTGATACTGCCTGGCTATCACCCGAACGGCCACAAACTTATCATAGCATCTGTACAAACTCTTATCAGGCGTGAAGTACCAGACGTGGACTTGATTGTTGTTGATGAATCACACCACAGTCTTAGTAAGTCGTTTCTTAGAATTCTTGATGAACACGTTGCAAAGGGTGAAAGGATTCTTGGGTTGACTGCCACTCCGTATCGCCTTGACGGTAAGCCTTTAGGCTTTATCTTTGACGACCTTGTTATGCCGACAACCATCAAAGACCTTATTGATGGCGGTTATTTAGTGCAACCTCGTTATTTTGGAGCGCAGCGGGAAGACCTGGAAGGCGTTAAAAAGGTGGCTGGTGAGTATGATAGCAAGGAAATGTTTGCCCGCTACAACAAAAAAACATTATACGATAATATAATAGACCAATATGTAAATTTTGGTGGCGGTAAGGCATTGGTGTTTTGTATCAACGTAGAGCATAGCATGGCGACCCGTGACGCCTTTGCCGATGCAGGGTTTAAGGTTGCGCACGTTGACGGGGATACTGGCATCGTTGAGCGTATGGCAACCCTTAGAGCTTTCAGGCAAGGAAGTGTTGAGATTCTATGTAATTGCAATCTGTTTACAGAGGGCTTTGATTTGCCAGCGATTGATACGGTAATCATTAATCGCACCACTGCATCGCTTTGTCTTTATACCCAGATGGTGGGCCGCGGGCTTAGGCCGTCCCCAGGGAAAGAACATGGTATAATTATTGACATGGGAAACAATATTTACAAACATGGATTTGTCGAGGACGAACGGGACTTTGATTTACATGCAATAAAGAAGAAAAAAAACGAGGGTATCTATCCTATAAAAACTTGCCCTAAATGTTTCAGTAACGTTCCGGCGGGTTGTACTGTTTGTCCTATATGCAAGCATGTATTTCCGATCAAAGAAATGGAACTAATAGCTGCCCCGTTTGAAGAAATCAAGGCAAGTCCAGCTGGGCGCAAAGAAAAATTGCCGCAACATCTTAGAAAAAAATGGTCTGAAATGATACGAGAAGAACTTGAAGAGGTTGCGAAAATCAGAGGGTATAAAAAGGGATGGGTTTTTATGCAATTAAAACATAGAAAGGGAATGGTGTATGCCTAACATTTCGATATGGGAAAGTGTTACTGATACCAAGTATCGTGAAGACAGGAAATCCGTAACCATCGGTGCGTTTATGGAAGAAATTAAAAGCGGGACACACCGTACCATAATAGAGAAAATCCGTGCCGAGCCAGACAAAGGAAAACGTAACGAATTAAAGAAGACGTTGACTGCGGCAACCATATCAGGGACATTTAAGGAACGCAACCTGAACGGTCTGATAGAACATTCCGGCTATATCTGCATCGACTTTGATAATCTCGGAAGCGCATTGCAGACCGCAAAAGATAGTCTATCTTTGGATGGTTACACTCATTGCTTGTTTGTGTCTTCTTCCGGCAATGGGCTGGCTGTGATTGTGAAAATAGAACCAGAAAAACACGAGCAAGCGTTCCTGGGATTGCAAAAATATTATGATGAAACCTACCATCTTGTTATAGACTCCGGCTGTGACGATATTTGTCGGTTGAGATTCACTTCCTACGACCCCGATGCTGTGGTATGTAAGCCTAGCGATGTTTTTAATAAGTATGTCAAGATAGAAAAAAAGAAATATCATGCGCATATCCCTTGCACAAAATCAGATATTTCAAAGATTGTTCAGCAGATAAACAGCAGGCATTTAAGCATTGTCAATTCTTACGATGAGGGCATGAGATTGTGTGCTTCTTTTGCTTCTTTGGGAGAAGCGGGGCGGGATTTCTTGCATATTTGCTGCCAGAACATTACGAGTTGGTCGTATTCACCAGAGAAGACAGACAGAAAATTTGACAATTTGCTTCGCACGGCAAACGGGGAAATTACTATCGGAACATTCTATCATTACGCACGGCGGGCGGGATGTGAGACCAACAAAGAAAAGGGTAACGTTATCACTAAGGTATGTAAAGATGTTAAACGCTTAGGCAAAGGGGTTGATGATGCAATAAAAAGACTGGCCGGAAAACGTGTTATATGCCAGGGGGATGATGAAGAGAATAAGGAAGATAGGGAACTCGTAACTCAGGTGTATGAAGAATCCGAAACCGGCCAGATTGACGGCATAGCAGAGATAGAAAGTATCGTATTGGAAAACTTTCCGTGCAGGCTGAACACTTTGACTAATGTCTTGGAATTGTGGAAAGAAGGGAAGAAGGTCTGCTTAGTTGATGATAGGTTGTTAAGCACTGCCTACCTCGACACGAAAAATATGGTTGAATCAGCAAGGAAAAACGATGTGATTGACGTGCTTACAAGCCGTTCTCCTGAATACAATCCTATACTCGATTTTATTGAAAAATATCGCTATTATATTACAGATGGGCATTGTGACGGTGCGATAGCCGCCCTGGCCAACACCATTATCACCGATGCATGGGCGACAAAAGACAACTTCTATGATGGAGCATGGGAACATTTATTCATTGCGAAATGGTTGGTTGGTATGATTGCGACCGCCATTGGCAATCAAGTTTCTCCATTATTGCTGGCCCTTGTAGGTGAACAGAATACAGGGAAAACTGAATGGTTTAGGAGATTGCTGCCAGTCGAATTGAAAGAATATTATACCGAACAAGCCCTGTCTGTAGATAAAGATGCTATGATTTTAATGTCAAGCAATTTACTGATTCTCGATGACGAACTATCAACAAAAGGTAAGATGGAAGAAAGACATCTTAAGGAACTATTGTCTAAGCATACGTTTACCGCCCGCCCTGCATACGGACGCATTGCTAAGAAGTTCCACCGTATTGCCACGTTTTGTGGTACGAGCAATCAAAAGGGCGTTATCACCGACCCTACTGGCAATCGCAGAATTATTCCCATTGTGGTTGCAGACATAGACAAGATAGCATATAACAAAATAGACAAAATTGCAGTTTTCATGGAAGCGGTCAAATTCTATGAAGGAAAATATGAATGGCGGCTAACAAGAGAAGATATGGAATATTTAAATTCAAAGACAGCGGATTGCTATACTGCAACAGTAGAGCGTGAACTCTTGCAAGAACATGCCTATCTACCGCCTGTCGGAATGCCTGATAGCCAGATAAATTATATTAATTCGACCGCCATCATGGCAAGGCTTAAGGAATTGTCCGGTGTAAGCGACAGCAAGATAAGCCATGTAAGGCTTGGAGTAGAGCTTGCCAGTCTGGGATATAAGAAGGTATCTAAAAGGTTGCATTCGGCATCTTATCCCTTAAGGGTGTACGCAATTTGTTTTCACGGCAAGTATGCGGATTCCAGATAAATATAAAACGGTCTTCGGGTCTCAATCGCCAAAAAGTGGAGCCGGACTACAGCGGGAAAATCCAGGGCCGGGTGTGGCGTTTTTCCAAGATTCTGGAATGCTGGAAAGTGGGGAGGATTTTTAAGGGTGTTGAGATTGAGACTCAATTGCGCTGGGATTGAGTTTCAATTTTGGCTTGTGGTTGAAACATGGGGCCCCGCATTGCGGACATCCGCTGTCTAATATTACGAAAATATGGGTGCTTAGGTTCTGGCCATTGAATAGCCTGTACCCACAGTTTGGACATTCCCAAAAGCTTACTGGTTTCATTGTAGGACTAACTCCTTTCTTTCTGGCGTGGTTTAGGTTGTCGAATGCGTTCCGATGGTCTTGGCGGGCTTTCTATTGCGTTTCTTTGGCAGTTTCAACTTGTTTATTCCTTTCGGATTCAAGCATAGTTCCCAGTCTTCTGTTTTCTTCCAGCTCTATTAGCAAATCTTCAACGAGCGACTGTTGTAATTCCTTAGCGTCTTTAATGTCTCGGACATACTCTTCAATTTTCTTGTTTGATGCTATCGATCTTGTTATCAGTTCTAATAACGGCGTGCTTCCCTTTGTCATTTGATACTCCCTTCTGTTAAATTTTTAGCGTTCCTTATCCTATTGCGTTTGTTTTGGCAAACAGGGCACAGCATCCTTGATTTTTTGCGGTTTTTCAATTTCCGCTCAAAGTTCCGGTCGCCCTGCCATGTTCTTACGATTTCGTAATTAATGCCTTGTTCATTGAGAGCTTTCAATATTTTAGCTCCCTGCCCGTTCCGGTGGTATGCAAGTCGTTGCTTGATGGTTCTGGCATTGGCTGTGTATCCTATATAATGCCGTGCATGGTGAAAGTGTTCATCGAAATGTATCAAGTAAACCATCACTTTACTTCTCCCTTGTTTGCGGCGTGGTATGCCTCGTTCGTTGCAAGTTCAAGCTCCAGGTCATTGGCTAAAGCCTTATTTTCCGCAAGTTTTAAAAGTAGTTCGTTTTCCAGCCTGCGTAATAAAGATTTTGCATCTTTGATGTTTTGTATAAAACGCTCTACCCTTGTGTTTGATACTATCAGCTTTGCCGTTGCTTTCTGTATGTTGTTCATTTCTTGTTCCTCCTTTCTATAAGCCTTGTTACGTTCTTTATCCAGTTCTTATTTCCTTGCGGGTCTGTTGACGGTGGGCAGTAACGGTTAGCAAGGCATGTTATAAAGTCGAACTCGCATTCTGGTAAATGTTTTGCGTGTCTCTTCCGGTGATTACGTACCGTATTGAGACATATTTGCCGTGGGTTGTTTGTTTTGATTGAAAGTATGCCATAGGGGACTTTAGCTTTATTGCCGCCCTCAGCGATATAAATAGCATCTACGATAACAATATCGCTTACGTTCTCCCCTGCCGGATAGACAGGGGAGAAATTAAGAGACACGGCTAAAATTGTTGACAAGAATAGGGTTTTATTCATTGGTTATCGGTTCTGCCGTTATCGTGCCGCTGGTTGTGTACCTTTCGTCTTCTTCGCCCAGGAAATAGCCATGAAATTTACCGGCCCATGCGCCGTCCTCATGTCTTTTGATTTTGAAGGTTTCTCTTCCCCGTCCGAAATAACCAATAACTATTCTGGCTTTGTTTTTCCCTGTGTAATATATTTTCCCCAGTCTGTGGTTTTTGTCGGCTATCAATCCATAATACAATCTATGCCCCTTGACTGTGAAATCGTTATCGGTTTCATATTCCTCCACAAGTACGCCGTTTTGCCTGATTTCGCCATTAAACGTGACGTGATATTGTCCGTTCCAATGCCCCGCAAACGCTGTCATGCAGGGCGAGGCAATCAATTGTACGAATGCTATAACACCTACCACTATAAAGATTTTCTTTTTCTTACTCACTTTCCCCGTCCTTTCTGGTTTGTCTGTGTGATATAAAATAAGTTCCCAACATAATAACATATTCCAAGTCGTTGTCAACTAAAATCTTTTTTTATAGCCTGGAACAACTACCGTAGCCACAGCCTGCGCAACCTACGCATACATGACCACCGTAACGTTTATTGTCGAATTCTTTTTCATCCATGCCCATTCCCATGTCGTCAACGTCTTGCTCTGTGTATTCAACAACCGGCCCCTGTTCGGTAACGAAACGTCTTAACGGTTCTTTTTTTCTGACTAAGTATTCCATTTTTCCACGTCCTTTCTGTTGCCGTAAGGCAAAAAATTATAATAATTGCAGGTTGGCGAAATATTCAATATAGTCTATCGCATTTTGTAACGATTTTACATTTTCTTTAAACAGTCCTAGTGCTTTATTGCAATGCGCACAAATCAAAGCTCTAACCTTTCCGCTTTTATGGCAATGGTCTATATGTAAGACTTCGTTACGTTTTGCTCCTGCGGTAGCGGGATGCTTCTTTATATCGCCACAGACAGAACATGTTCCTTGTTGCTCTCTGTACATTCTGTCGTAGGCTTCTATAGTCAAACTATATTGTTTCTTTAGTCTGTGTTTTCGTAGGTTTGCCCTGTGTTCTATTGGGTTCTCGGCTCGCCATTTGTGAAAGGTTTCAGCTATTTTTTCTTTGTTTTTTAGATACCGCACTCTACTGTCGGCTTTTAGCTTTTCTGAATTTTTTAAATAATATGCCCTCTCGGCAGTTTTTCTCTTTTCTAGATTTTTCTTTCTGTATTGACGACTGCGGATGCGTTCGTTTTCTTTTTTCTCCTCGCTTGTTATTGGCATTTCATTCCCTCCTTCCTATAAATATAAAATGGCAAGTTTAATCAGAACTACAATCAACACGCAAGGTACAATATAACACACCGTTTGTAATTTGCGACTAAATTTTGAAGTTATTTTCAATCCCAGATAGGCTGTCCATGTGCCTAAAAAGATTGCCAATAATAGTGGAATGATAATTCTAGTCATTGGTTAATGTCCTCTCTCGTACATAATGTATTTTGGGTGTGCTCCTAATGTTGTCGCTTATTCTGTTGAGTGTGTCTGTAGTGTTGTTCCATGCGCTTTGCCTGTCGTTGTTCGCCTGGTTCATGTAGACATTGTTATTGTAGTGAAATTTCATCTCCTGCATTTGCCGATTATCTGACGGGTTGCGTTGCATGTATTGTCCCATATCTCCAACAAGGTCGCTGGCCTTTACCAGTCCATTACTAAAAGCACAGAAGGTAAGGTACGCCGCAAACGCAAGGTACGCCCACACCGGAACGTTCCATATTTTGCTGGCTTTACTACCCGGACACATTAACAGTACACGTTTTGCTTTTTCTATAATATTCATTTGTTTTTCTCTCCTTCGTGAACCTGGGTAACACTTGCAATTCCCGCACACAGCAACAACGACTGTTGGTTAATTTGTTTAAAACAGAACCGCTCCGGCGCTGCTTTGTACATTCTCACGACAGCATCATCCAGCCACTCTCTTACTTCCTTATCATTGTTAAGTTCTTCTTCTTTAAAGTCCAGACTAAACCATGCCGTGCATTTTTCGAGGTATATACTACTTTTGTACCCGTCCCACAGGGTAATTTTAACCATTCTGCCAACTATCGGGATTTTCCTTATTTTTCTGCCGATTAGTATTGTTTTCGATTTCCTGTCGCCACTAAACACAATTTTCATTTGTTTCTGTCCTTTCATTGCCGTAGGGCAAAAAAATTATTTATTGGTCAATTTTAACTTCTTCCGATGGTTTAAAATCAAAATAAGAATAAATAGGATACACGCCGCCCGGACTGCCCTCGAAAAGTTTTCGTATGCTCTCTAGTTCTTCAATTGCCTTGTTGTACCGTATTACCGCCTCAGGAATATAAGAAAGCCTGCCGTCTATATCTTTATTGCGTTCTGCATTTAGTAGATAGCATCGGTTGTAATCCTCTACCTTCTCTGCGTCGATGATGGTATTTGAATCGTAGCAAATCAGCATTGATAATTTAGCTCGCCCGTCTTTCCTCTCTATCTTAAGATGGAACATGCCGTACCGTGCCTCATAATATACATCGAAAAATTCTCCGTTGAGCAATTTCAAAACGTCCGCTGCGAGTCTTTTGTTAATTTTCTTGTTATGCCATTTTTCTTTTATGAAATCACATACTTTGCGTGCGATGTGATATGATATTTCTTGTTCTTCTCTATAACGTGCGGTTGTTATCAATATATCGTTTACGTTTAAGTGTCCCATTTACTTGCTCTCTTCCTTCCCGTTTTATATCGGGATAATAAGGTTATTGTTGTTCTCCGTCCTCGTCAAATTCGTATTCATTGCATTTGATGCTTTCGATAATGCCTTCGTCACTACAAGCTTGTTGTGTGTCGTCTCTGCAAGCGTAAACCCACGAATAAAGACATTCCTTTATTAAGTCCTCAAAGTCGGTATCATCCGTGAGATTTTTCATAAAATCATAGATAGGGCTTAGTATTGCATTGTCCATGTGGTAGCCTGTCAATGTGTAGCTATTCTCCATGATAATCTTGCTGTGTCTGGAAAGATTAATTCCTTTTGAGTAGTATTTGCCTTTCCAAAGCGAATTATAGTAATTGTTGGTAATGTACGACAACAGCCTTACGCCTGAAAGTCTTTCTATTTCATACGTGCATTGCATTTCAAAATTAACAAAATTCTTATCTCCGTATTCCCAGTCTATTATTTTAATCGGGAAGATTTCGCCGAACGCTTTCAGTGTGGCAATGTTTTCGTCACTCCAGAAATAATAAAAGCTTTTCCTTTGGTTCTCGATGGCTCTCTGTTTTGCCGCCTCATTCAACTCGTCAAAGTCGTATACCGTTTTAGTAATCACTCTCATTGTATTCCGTCCTTTCTGGTGTCTATTATATAATATTTATCAAAAATTCTTTAATTTCTTCCTTTGTCATTGCTCGTTCATCGATTGTGTATTCGATTTCGTCTTTCCTGCAATCTACTATT
>Ga0209518_1002841_pt1 | contig 15567 bp, 21 predicted proteins | sample RifGroB1_FD_183993 | JGI IMG/M metagenome (GOLD analysis project Ga0209518, IMG submission 183993) | Groundwater microbial communities from Rifle, Colorado, USA - Groundwater B1 (SPAdes) (version 2) | ecosystem: Environmental > Aquatic > Deep subsurface > Groundwater | place: Rifle, Colorado...
CTTGAAAATGAACACCCCCGTCGAAACCGATCATCCCCATTTGGTATTATACTCTATTTTGAGAAAAAAGAAAGTGGGGTACGCCTTGGCGTACCCCACGACTAGCCGTCTAGGCCAGTCGTTCTGTCTTGAGCCCTTCTCTCGACGGGAATGACATCCACAACACGCAGTTGCGGTGCGCTCGCTCGTTTATCGGACGATGTCGCACTGCTCTTTTTTGTGGTCGCTCTCCCCATGGACACTGACCATGTGCAACGCGCTTGTCTGCGCGTTCGGAAAAGTTGGCAACAATCTGCTCTGCCCAAGATGTCAGACGGCGAGGACTTACCTCGTGTCCGATACAAATCGCCCACGGCGTTGAGTGAGCCCACTCAGGCATGCCATCGTGACTGCCATTAGTCTCAATGTAGCGCATGCGCCTGTGCTTGTTGAGGCGAAGCGGTTCATCGTAATCAAACAAGATGACAAAACGATGAAAATTGCCACCATCACCCTTTTCTATGGCGACCTTATTGCCGAGCTCTTCTGTTGTGTGACAGATCCAGACTTTTGGACTATCAGTCTGCTTTTTGGAACAGATGCGCTCAACTTCTGTCAGAAGCAGAACGCTCTGAAACTGTTCAGCGAACGTCAGAAGAACCCAAGGATTGTCGTCTTTCATCTTTCCTCCAAAGAACTGCGAGCCCCTGATTATCAGGGGCTCGCGTAAGTTTTGATATTTTTTATAAAGACTTATGCCAGATCCTGATACACGCCGTGATAGCGAGTAAATAGCTTTTTAATAATTGTAAGCGATATAAAACTCATAACGCGAAATGAATGATAGCTGGCAAAATTAATTGCGTCAATACTCCGTGTTTCCTCGCTGACGCGAGCGAGCAATGTCTTTTTTCTTGATTGCTTCGCGCTTATCGTGTTTTTTGCGTCCGCGAGCAATGCCTATTTCCAATTTTATGACGCTTTTTTTCGCATACAAACGGATTGGGACTAATGTTATGCCGTGAGATTCTTGAAGTCCGATTAAAGAATTAATCTCGCGCGTTGTAAGCAACAAATCACGATCAGCTCGTTCTTGATAATCAGCATGTGTGTTGTTTGGTTGATATGGCGGAATCACAGAGCCGATAAGTTTTGGTTTTCCACTAATAATTTTTACATACGCTCCACGAATACTGGCCTTGCCGGATTTGATGCTTTTGACTTCATTGCCACGCAACAACAAACCCGCCTCCAGCGTTTCTAGGATGTCATATTTATGCTCTGCGATAGGGTTTCGTGCAAAATCTGTCATTTTCGGAATTGTATCCGATTTTGAGCTTAATTCCTAATTCTTAATTCGTAATTCTTCTATCGTCGCTCCTCTAGCGTAACACGGCATTCGTGCTTTTTGCCGTCCCTTAAAAATGTAAGTTTTATTTTGTCTCCGACATGGCGATACTGGAGCATATCCATAAGATCACCATCTTCTTTTATTGGTTTATCGTCTAATTCTGTGATGATGTCATTTTCACGAAGCCCTGCGCGATGTGCCGGAGATCCTGCAATTACCGCATCCATGCCAGGGCGTTGGTCGTGCATAATAAGCGCGCCACAATCCACTGCTGTAGAAAGGCGTTTTGCTAGCATCGGGGTGAGCATTATATAAACAAGTCCAAGATATGGCTTGATAATGCGTCCGTGGGCGATTATGTCTTTGAGGTCTTGTCTTGCCCAATCAATCGGAAGGGCGAATCCGATATTTTGTGCGCCAAAAATCACAGCAGTATTTATCCCTATTACTTCGCCGTCCAAATTAACCAACGGACCGCCGGAATTTCCAGAATTTATTGCAACATCTGTCTGAATCACTCCGCGCAGATTTTCAACATGACCTTCAGGGGACGATCCAAGCGATGCTGAAATTGTGCGGGCAAGTCCAGAAATAATTCCCTTGCTCACAGTATTTGAAAAAAGTCCCAGCGCGTTGCCAATCGCGATTACCGTTTGTCCAAGCTCCACATTATGCGTGGATGCAAGCAACGCATGTGGAAGGCGCAAGCCATGCATAGATTTTATTTTTAAAAATGCGATATCGTTTACTGGGTCGCGCGATACAATTGTGGTTGCATGTTCGGATCCGTCCGAAAGCACCGCAGTATATTCTGCATCAGGATCAAAGACGACATGCTTATTGGTTAAAATCAAACCATTTGGATGGACAATAAATCCAGACCCTCCGCCAACTGGCACGGCCTGATCTCCTTGACCTGCTTTGATATACGGATTAATTACCGCAGGATTTACATCGCGAAGTTGAGAGATCTGCTTTGTCATAACCAAGCTCACCACGCACGGCGCAACTTTTTTGACAGCTTTAATTGTCAGATGATCGTGTGTATTTGCGTCCATATAAATTCATTGTACGGTTGATGGCGCATCATCACAAGGCGTATCGTGGAGATTATTACAAAATTCCTGTATATTTGAGCGGACATGATACACAAATGGCTTCACGAAAAAATTGCAGAAGCACTACCAGACCTGCCTGACGGCAAGGCGGGCACTTCGTTTAACATTCTTACACCGCCATCGCCTACGATGGGCGATTACGCCACTAACGCCGCGCTTTCGGTGGCAAACGCATCTAGTGGCAATGTGCATGATATTGCCGAACGGCTTGCGCGAACACTAGAAAAATCAGGTAGTGAAAGGATAGAACGATGCCAAGTCGCTGGCCCTGGATTTGTGAACATATTCTTAAAAACGGATTGGCTCCAGCAGGAGCTTTTGGAAATATCAAAGCAAGATAATTGGGGCAACAATGAGCGCCTACTAAATAAGCGTGTGTTGGTGGAATACACGGACGCGAATCCATTTAAACAATTTCACATCGGCCACTTGATGACTAACACTATTGGCGAATCTATCGCACGACTTTGCGAGGCAAGTGGGGCAGAAGTTACGAGAATAAACTATCAAGGCGATGTTGGAGTGCATGTTGCATGTGCCGTTTGGGGCATGCGTGAATTGAAAGATGAAATGCCTGCCTCGCCGTCAGGCGGGCCCACATCAGGCGCAATATTATCTGAAAAAAGCGCATTTTTGGGCAAAGCATATTCTCTGGGCGCAGTGGCGTATCGTGATGACCCTTCTGCAAAAGAAGAAATAGATAAAATAAATGACGCAATTTATGCGCGTAGAGACGCTGAAATAAACAAACTATACGATCAGGGCAGGCAATGGAGCTTGGACGCGTTTGAAATTATTTATGCGCGACTTGGCACAAAATTTGATAAATATTTTTTTGAAAGTGAAACAGGGCCACAGGGACTTGAAGTAATACGCGCACATCCAGATATCTTTACCCAAAGCCAAGGGGCTACAATTTTTGAGGGAGAAAAATATGGGCTACACACTAGAGTATTTGTAAACGCTCGTGGTCTGCCGACTTACGAAGCAAAAGAATTGGGATTAAACCAGATGAAAGCTGATGAATTTCATCCAGACGAATCAATTATTGTCACAGCAAATGAAGTCAACGAATATTTCCGTGTACTCAAAAAAGTCATGGAGCTCACGATTCCTGAAGTGGGCGAGTGCACGCGCCATATTGGACATGGAATGCTCAAGCTTCCAACGGGCAAAATGTCTTCGCGCACAGGTGATGTTGTGAGCGCAGAATCTCTGTTTGATGAAATCGCAAAACAGATTGGAGATTCGGGTATCATCACACACGAAACCGAAGCGCTGACTATTTCAGCAATTCGCTATTCCATTCTCAAGCAGGGAATTGGAAGCGATATTATCTTTGATTTTAAAGAATCCATTGCACTCACAGGCGATTCTGGCCCATCGCTTCAATATGCGCGAGCGCGACTGATGAGTATTATTGAAAAAGCGGGCTTGTCCTCCGTAGCCTTGGCGAAGGAGGATGACGCAGTGCAAAAACTTGCTGATCCGCAGGAGCGCGTGCTGATGCGCCATTTGCTAGATTTTCCATACGCGATTGACAGGGCATCAGTTGAATATTCTCCGAATATAGTGGCACTTTATCTGCGCGAGCTAGCAGAACACGCGAATCGCTATTACGAGAAAACTCGCATTGTAGATGACGAAGACGCATCTCGCAAAGGCGCGCGAATACTTTTAATTTCAATAGTTGCGCGCACGCTGGCGCACGGATTATTGCTTTTGGGGATTTCGTCTCCAGATCGGCTTTGATTCTATTATTGAAAAAATCAGCGCACCGAACGCATCTGCGCATAGGTCGGTAAGTGTATCTGGCAAGTCTCCGCCGTGAAAATAAGGATACACGCTCGGAAGCGTATTGCGTGCTAATGCGGCGCCATATTCTGCCAATTCCCATGCGACTCCAATGGTTACGGCTACGGAAATAATAACCGCGCCTCGTTCCCAGCTGGGAAGTGTCGCAAGATGTCCATTAAGCAGTGATGCCGCAATCCATGCCGCTACAATTCCGCCGATTGTGTGCATGAGCGTATCGGCATGTTGAAACCAATAATAAAATCCAATCCATCGTGCAACAAATATGCCCGCGAATATTACGAGCACACCAACCGCCCACGGCATTACAAATCGGAGACGCATGAGTTGCATTTTACGATAATTTTGTGATTTGAGCAAGAAAAAAAGCCCCGCCAGTTCACGCAATGTGTCGCGCTACTATGGCGGGCGGGCTTTTACTACATGAACAAGTGTCGCGCGATAATCTTGCGTAGATACGCAAGATCGGCTTCAGAAAATTCAGAAACCGCATACAACTCTCCCGCGACCAATCGTACATTGTTTGCGAAGAAGATCATCTCCTCTAAGCTTAGTCTGGACATTGAAATCGCCTTGATTGATTGAATGAGTGAATTAGCCTCATCTCGCGCATCCATGACTTCCTCCTTGTTCTAACGACAACACAACAATACCGCACGAATGCGATATTGTCAACGCTGGTTGCGAAAGATGCCTGCCCGCCGACAGGCAGGGAGGATGTCAGAACCTGCTTGATGCATCACAGCATTAATTATTCGTTAGGGCAGGATATTAGTCGATCTCTGAATTAACTAATTCGGACGGAGATAGGACTCTGAAGTTCTTTAGGTATTTTTCCATGTTCTTTCCAGCGAATGCCGTAACAACATCATAGGTATCATCAATTTCATTTTTTTCTATTGGACATAGAACGCTCCTATTATTGATTACTTTATAGAAAGCAAATTCTCCTCTTTTTCCAGCTTTATTTAGGTATAACTTATCTGGCGATTTTATTATTAAATGCAAATTATCAAGTATGAAGTCGTATTCTTGAGCATTCCTTTTATCATATAAATGCTTAAGAACCCTTGTTTTAATGTACACTTTATATCCTACGACTCCTAATCTATTTCTTACAGGCTTACTCAAATGACATAACAGAGCTCTAATATCTTTTATTAATGCTCCCTTCTCAGTATGTATAACGTATCTCTTGTGTAGCTCTTTCTGCTTCATATAAACAAAAATAGATTACGATCTATTGTGGAGCTGGAGGGACGGCACTCCCTCATCGTAATACGTTCGGTAAGCTGTTAGGCCGACCTAGTGATATTCCGCAGTAGAGCCTTTCTGCATTTCAACCCCGCAATAACGCGTAATCTAAATATGATTCTATATTACTAATATAATTATGTCAATTGGAATATTATATATGAATTTTGAATTGTGAGCTGTGGATAACACATTGACCATCTTTGAGATTTTGCGGCTCAATCTCGCTAGAAATTCCAGCAGAATCGTCTTTATTGCTCGGGTAATAAACCAAGGCAAAGGAAGCTAAAATAATCAATATTCCAACCTTGAACCAATTTTGTTTGAGCCAAATCATAAAAATTAATTATTGCACCCAGCCGAATTGCATATTTCTTTACAGATCCTTAAACCATCCTCTTCGCGACAATCCTTCCCACATTCGAAACCTTCTGTTTTGAAACGAGAAGTGCCATCAAGGAGGCACTCTTTAACCGATTTATAGCCAGATATTACATAGCTCGTCTCGGCACACTCTGCCGTATTAAGTTTTTCTTTACATACGGTTAATGTCCAATCTGGTCTTGAATAATGTTTATAGAGCAAAACAACAACAAATATTAAGATCAGCACTTTCCAATTTTGTTTGAGGAAGATCATTATTTATATTGATAGGGGGAGGGGGTGGTGGGGGTATGGGCTCTTTTTGAAAAATATCTTTTTTATCGTATAGGGACCCTATGACAAATTCCGTGATATTTTTTAAGAAGTATAATACTTCAGAGTTTAATCAGTAAGGCAGTTAATCATATTTTTCATATAGCTCGATATATCCTGATTCGTTACGGTTAGGTCGTCAACTGGATAGTGTCGAGTCTTTTCAAGAGTTATTGCTATGCTATTACATTTCTGAAGTTTTGATGGTATTGAAAACTGAAGATAATAAATCACATACAAAAGTCCTAGAAGGCACAGGAACGGGAGCCAATTTTGTTTGAACCAAGTCATTTTTTTAGAAACCAAATTCTATTTACTTAAATAAATTGTCTCTAGCTTCATTGTAATTGTTTCCGTACTCTTTCCCTTCAAAAATTATAGTTGGCTCGTCTTTATTATCTACTTTGTCATAATTATTCATAACTAGTCTTTTCCCGCTGTAAACATCGATTATGTAATCAATTTTAAACATCCCATTGAGAGAAGGGTTTTTGGGATTATATGAGACAAATATGTAGCTATATTCAAGCAGGCAAGTATTTAATTCTTTATTAAAGAATGACGTTCTTAAGCTATAACTACCACCTAGATTATATTCTTTCTTGGTTTTTTCAAAAAATGTTTGGGCATCATTAGAGCATTGTCTTTTTAGTACTAAATTTTCTTGCTGATTTTTATTCGAAATAAACCGCCAGATCCCAAAGGTTAGAAGAATTATTGATAGGACTGCTGTCGGAATTATGAGTAGCTTGGTTATTTTTTTGTTCATTTTAATTTAAATATAGAGATAAAATAAATAACAGCAACTGATAAATTATAGAACTGCCATGAGTCCCTGCTCATGTAGAACGGAGCAATTGGATTAAATAGAATTCCAATAATTGTGAATATCCATGTCCACCCAATTCGGTTTGAATTATACGCCGTAAATGCAAGATAGAAACTACAAATTGCTGTTGCCCACCTCAGAAACTGATAATAGGAATACGGATTATCACCAAATGCATAAAGCATTATTAGGATGATAGCCAGTCTGTGCCAATTTTGCCTGAGCCAGGTCATAAGTGTTGCTGTCTATTTGAATAATTTAAAAGATTGAAACTCGCCTTTTTGCCTTCTTTAAGCCTCTTGATACTTCCGTTCAAGCTCCATGCTCCTACCAGCCAAAGGACAGAAAAACCTAGTAGCGTTTCGCTTATAACTGCAATTGTTGATGCAATTATAGGTGGTAGAAAACTAGCAAAAAAATAAAGTATTGTGCTGGAAACAGACCCATGTGTAGAAATATCAAGCACCCCGAGTATCCCTATGGTTGAGGTTATTCGAAATAACAGTGTTTTTCTTTTTATATTTTTTATTGTTATTTCATCCATATGTTATTTTCTTATCTAATTTTGTTTGAGCTAGTTTATATTAGTCCCCGATATTGTGTAGTGTTCTGTAACAATTATAGCTAGATTTTGTTAATGATACGAAACGATCATTCCTACACTCATCGTATGCTTTGAGATATGTAATTTTTTCTGCAATAGATACATATCCAAATATTATTATAGTCAGCATTATCAATATCTTTAGTAAATTTTTTAGATTCTCCATGTGATTTGTGGCTATATATCTAACGACAATAAAATATGCCCATCGGTAAGGGAATACAAGGCGGTGTGGTGCATTGAGAAAATTCAGGCGGGGATTCGGTCACAACTTTTGATTTTGCCGTCGCTCAATCAAAGTTGCGACCCCGACTCGCGGCGACATTTGCTAATGTCGCATCGCTCCGTCTTTCGAATCCCTACCTCTCAAAATAGCAAGAAACCAAAAACGCCCACATGGGCGTCTTGGATTTCTTGTGTTGCGGGGGTTGGAGGATGTCAGAACCTGCTTGATGCAAATGTGCTTATAAAAAACAAAGGAGCCCGCTTGGCGAGCACCCTTGTCGGTGTCGCTGACAGGCTCCTACTCTGAGAATGTGATGATGGCTGTCAACACAGTAAATGGCTCAGCACCTTCAGTGCCCGAAGACGCTGCCGTTGACTGAAGCCACACAACATTCGCTTCAGGATACGCATTCAGGTTTTCTCTTACATCTTTCCTGAAATGCGCCATTTCTTCTTTTGCGAAAATGTTCGCATGGTAGATCCGAACCACTATCTGCTTCATGGTACACCCCCATGCATACAACAATACCACCCATTGGTGGTATTGTCAATCCTTTGTTGCGGGGGCGGGATTCGAACCCGCGACCTTCAGGTTCTTTCAGTTGGCTTCGATTACTCAAAGTGTCGGACTATCCCATCATCCTTCCAAATAGGCGAGGATGCTTCCATTATAGTCTCTGAACCTTCTCGCCTAAGTTTTGTGTGCAAAATTTAGGACGAGCTTGGCTGCGGATTGCCCTCGGTGTTACCGATCGGGTTTCCCGTCTCGCTTTTTGCGAGATCCCGCTATTGCGGGACATGTTCGGAAGTTTTCGATGCGCATCTCTGCGTAAAGTCACAATTTCTCATGAGCCTGACGAGCTGCCGCTGCTCCACCCCGCGATCACATCTAATAACCTACCATTACTTTTTAGATTCTTCAACCGCCGCTCCAGTCGTACTGCCTCTGATCGCGATGCGCATATTTTTGTAGCAATAAGTTCCCATGGAATGCCGGGTTTGCTTGAGCGACTTTTGCCACTATTGTGTTCTTTGAGCCGTCGCTGAAGATTATCCGTCTGCCCAATATAGTGCTTATTTGTGGTCTGACTTTTTAAAACATAGACACACCAAGCCATATTGTATTGTGCTGCCGCTGTGCCGTCCTCGTCCTCGCGTCACAGACGCGGGACGGGACGAGCATCCTCGACCGTAGGTCAGGACTCCACCCCGCGAAAACAGAATACTCTGTAAGTTTGATATAATCAAGAAAATCCGTATGATGAAGCAGGATGCCCAGCCTACGCCGAAGGCTTCGGCGGGCGACGCCGGTGTAGTTCAACGGTTAGAATAGGCCACTCATAACGGCCAGAAAATGGTTCAACTCCATTCACCGGCACAATGAAAAACCAAATAACACATCAATTTCACACTCTCCCGTCGGGGCTTCGTTTGGTAACAGTACCGATGCCTGCGGCGCAGACAGCAACAGTTTTGGTGCTTGTCGGATGCGGATCTGTGTGTGAGTCGCGCGAGCTGTCGGGCGTGTCGCACTTTTTGGAGCACATGATGTTTAAGGGCACAACAAAACGACCAGGATATTCCGATATAAATCGCGAGCTGGAAGGCATCGGTGCGCGCTCAAATGCGTTCACCGGCAAAGAAGAAACAGGATATTACGCCACCGCCGCATCGGCAAAATTTAATATCATTAGCGATGTTATTTTTGATATTTTCTTAAATTCAAAACTTGAGCAGGGCGCAATGGAAATTGAGCGCGGACCGATTATTGAGGAGCTTCGTATGCGGAGAGATGATCCGCAGAGCCATATTTGGAGAGTTTTTGAAGAGCTTTTGTATGGAGATCAGCCAGCTGGCAGAGAAATAGGTGGCACAGAAGAAACTGTAAGCGCGATGCAATCGCAAGATCTTCGCAAGTGGTTTGATACTCATTATGTGGCGAAAAATACCGTCATTGCCGTAGCGGGTAATGTTTCTGCTGATCAAGTATTTAAGCAGGCCGAATCAATGTTTGTGTATATTAGACAGGCACCAAAATCTGCGCTTCCTCCAACAACACAGGATCAAAAAATACCAGCGGTAAAAACGGAAGTAAAAGATGTTGAACAGCTTTATGTAAAGCTCGGCGTGCGCGGATATAATCGCTTTGACGATCGCAGATACGCGCTATCGTTGCTAGCCAATATTTTGGGCGGTGGCATGAGTTCACGATTATTTGAAGAAGTTAGAGAAAAGCGCGGTCTTGCATATTCTATTTATGCAAATGATCAGTTTTATAACGATGCAGGATATTTTGTGGTAAGTGCTGGATTAAATCAGCCACGCGCCAGCGAGGGAATCAAAGTAATTCTTGATGAATTAATGAAAGTTGCGACAAGTGGCGTAAAACAAGAGGAATTAAAGCGCGCAAAAGATTGTGCCGAAGGATCGCTCGCATTTATGCTTGAAAGCTCAATGGGGTTAGCAGAAAGCTACGGCGCAGGCCTGCTTTCATATGGCAAAATTATCACGCCTACTGATGAGCTTGAGAAAATCAAAGCTGTAACAGCTGAACAAATTCAAGCGGTCGCGCAAGATATTTTCAAGGAGAGCCAATTAAATCTCGCCGCGATTGGTCCAAAGGTGACGAATGAGCAGTTTGAGAGTATCCTTAAGTTTTGAGTATGAGCGAACGCACACAAGTTGATTTGTCCACGGAAAGCGTATTTCGCGCGCTTTTGTTAGTACTCGCATTTATTTTATTTTATTTGCTTTCAGATATAGCAATTATCTTTATTTTTGCCATTGTTATCGCGTCAGGCGTTCAGCCATTTGTCTCGTGGATGGAACAGCGAAGAGTGCCACGGATTGCATCCGTGCTCGTGCTTTATCTGGGTATATTTTTGGTGGGTGCGGTTTTTTCATCACTTGTGGTGCCATCAATGGTGTCCGATCTTTCGCAGTTGACTTCGTATTTGCCAAAGCTCACAACACAAATCGCAGGATCGCTGGATGCGGCGCGCCAAGGTGCTCCACAATACTTTGATTTTGTTGGCGAGATTCAAAATATCGTGGAAATACTGTCGGGATATCTTCAGCAATTCTCGCAATCGGCACTAAATGTGCTTGTTGGGGCTTTTGGCGGAATCGTGTCATTTATTGCTGTGGTGGTAATTTCGTTTTATCTGGCGATTATGAAAAATGGGATTGAGGGTCTGCTTGAGGCGATAATTCCCGAACGCTACGAGACATATATTGTTAACTTGTGGCGTCGCGTGGAACACAAAGTCGGCCTTTGGCTTCAGGGCCAGCTTCTTTTGGCACTTATCATCGGATTTTTGGTGTATATTGGCCTTTCACTTTTCCATATTAAATTCGCATTGTTATTTGCGATTATCGCGATGGTGCTAGAAATTGTGCCAGTCGCAGGTCCAGTGCTTTCAGCAATCCCAGCGATTTTCATGGCATTTTTACAAAGCCCTATGCTCGGATTTTGGATTTTTATAATGTATGTGGTAGTACAACAACTTGAGAGTCATATACTTGTGCCAATTGTAATCGGCAAAACCACAGGAATGAATCCGATTGTTGTGATTTTGGCGATTTTAATCGGCTTTCAGCTAGCTGGAATCCCCGGTGCGCTCGTTGGTGTCCCAGTGGCCACGATAATTGTGGAAATTGTTGATGATATGGTTAAGCTGAAATCTTCCAGGAAAGCAGTCTAATGCCCAGTGACTAATGGATAAGTTCTAATGGCTAACAATCTAGGCATGCTATATATTGTTGCAACGCCAATAGGGAATCTTGGCGATATTTCGTTGCGTGCGTTGGAAATACTAAAAACAGTTGATACAATTTTTTGTGAGGACACAAGACAGACGCTTAAATTATTAGATTATTATGAGATAGCCACTAAGACATATCCATTCAAGAGAGACAGTGATTATGGCGCGATAGATCGTATTGCAGAAATGTTGTTTCAGAAAGATTCTGTTGCAATAGTTTCTGATGCTGGGACGCCTGGAATAAATGATCCTGGTGCCAGACTAATAAGCGAACTAGTCTCGCGCATGCCCCAGCTTTGTATTGTGCCAATTCCAGGCGCGAATGCGGCGATCTCTGCGCTTTCAGTGAGCGGATTTCCATCCGAGAGGTGGTCTTATTGGGGATTTATACCGAATAAAAAAGGCCGCCAGACATATTTTAAAAAAATCGCAGAAAACAAAGATGTGGTGATATGTTACGAATCAAAATACAGAATTATTAAGACGCTCCAAGAATTAAAAGATGCATTGGCCGTGATGGAGCAGTCAGACCGCCAAATAATGATTGCGCGCGAGCTGACAAAATTACACGAAACCATATATCGCGGGACTGTCGCGCAGGTGCGTGCAATGCTTGGTGAAGACGAAGTGCTTGGAGAGTTTGTTCTTATAGTAGGCCCGAACCGCTAGGAATCCGCTTCATTTGATGTTACGATTTCGGCCGATGGCACGAAAATATATTACAACTTCAATCGCCTATACCAATGCATCGCCTCATATTGGATTCGCATTAGAATTGGTACAGGCAGATGCGATCGCACGATTCTGGCGTGCTCAAGGCCATGATGTGCGATTTGGCACTGGCACAGATGAACATGGGACAAATATCTATCGCGCCGCACAAGCTAGAGGCATACCAACGCAAGATTTTGTTGATGAAATTGCGGGTAAAGTGAAGGATTTGGCGGATAAATTGAATATTTCATACAATCAATTTGTCCGCACGAGCGATCGCGTGCACCACTGGCCAGCGGCTGAAAAGTTGTGGCGTGCGATGGTGGCATCAGACGATTTATACAAAAAGAAATACGAAGGACTGTATTGTATCGGACACGAAGCATTTATTCGTCCAAGCGATTTAATAGACGGCAAGTGTTCATTACATGGGAAAGAGCCGGAACTTGTGTCTGAAGAAAATTGGTTTTTTAAGATTACAAAATATCGCAATCAAGTTCGTGAATTGATAGAGTCTGGGAAAATGGAAATTGTTCCATCAAGTCGCAAAGACGAATTACTCAATCTCCTTACCGATATTGAAGATATAAGTTTTTCTCGTCCATCAGGTCAATTACCTTGGGGGATACCGGCGCCGAATGACCCAATGCAGACGATGTATGTATGGGCAGACGCACTAACTAATTATCTTTCTGGGCTTGGATACGGGACAGATGATGCGCAAATGGATTTTTGGCCGGCAGATATTCATTTGGTTGGCAAAGATATTGTGCGATTCCACGCCATTATATGGCCAGCCATGTTGTTGTCTGCTGGATTAAAAATCCCGCGCCGTATAGCTGTGCACGGCTTTATTACTGTAGACGGCAAGAAAATGTCCAAAACCATGGGCAATGTGATTGATCCATTTGATATTTTGGCAAAATGGCCAACAGATGTGGTGCGATATTTCTTGCTTCGCGAGATTCAAAGCGCGGATGATAGCGATTTTTCCTCGGGGCGCCTAAAAGAGCGATACGAAGGCGAGCTCGCAAATGGGCTTGGGAATCTTGTTCAACGCGTTGCCGTGTTACTCACAGGGGCGGGTGATAGAATGCACCAGGAGGGCAATTTAGAGGCCACAGAGGCATCGCTTGCGCTAGTTTTGGATGATAACTCCCACAATGAAGCATTTGAGTCATTCAGACTGCATGATGTGGTAGGGGCTATATGGGAAAAGATTGGTATCGCAAATGCATATATCAATGCCAAAGAACCATGGAAGCAAGACGATGCCACACGCGCGAATACGCTAGCAGTGTTGGTAGAAATGATAAGGCATATCGCGGTGTTGTTGGTGCCAATAATGCCAGAAACAGCAGAAAAGATAGCAAAGCTATACAGCTCGGAGATAAAAAAAGCACCAGGACTACTATTCCCGAAAGATATTGTAGAATAAGGACTTTATTCATATTTCATTTTCAAACGATCGTGATATGTCGACATACTTTCTTATAGATACACACTGTCATCCGCAAATGGATGACTACAAAGACGATAGAGACGCTATGATCGGGCGGGCGCTTGATGCTGGAATTGCCATGATTGCAGTAGGTATTGATTTTGAGTCGTCAAAACAAGGTATTGATATCGCGAATAAATATTCTGGAGTTTGGGCATCAGTTGGACTTCATCCTAACGACAACATTAATGAACCTTATAACCAGGATGCATACGAAGAATTACTCAAAGATTCAAAAGTTGTGGCAATTGGAGAGATAGGTTTGGATTTTTATAGAACTAAGAAACAAGAAGATCAGGACTTTCAACGAGCAAGATTTTTGAAACAACTTGATTTAGTTGAGCAATCAAGTAAGCCAGTAATCATTCATTGTCGCGATGCTCATGAACAGATGCGGGGCATTTTATCTCAGAAAAACTTGAGTGGAGTTATACATTCTTTTACCGGAACAGTGGAGGATGTTGTCGCATATACACAAATGGGATTTCACATTGGAATCAATGGAATCGCAACATTTAGTGATCAACTTATTTCTGCTATTCAGGCAATACCGAAGGATAAGATACTACTAGAGACTGACGCGCCATTTCTTGCCCCAGCGAAGTATCGAGGCAAGCGCAATGAACCATTATATATAGAAGACACCGCACGCAGAGTAGGAGAGATTATGAATGTTTCATATACTGACATTTGTAAGATTAGTAAGGTTAACACCTCAAACTTGTTCGGCATTGATCTCTGATAATTTGGAGGTTCAACCTCCAAATGGGTAAGCTTTTACTTTTTCTTCGCTTATATTCCCCATACTTCTTCCTCTCGGTATCTGGTGGCAGACAAATGTCTAGGAGCTGTACTATAAATAATATGGATCAAATATTTCATCGACTACTATTCGCTTGTGCTCCAGTATTGTAATACCTCTCTACTCGCACTAATTAGCGTCCCGAATAGTCGGGACGCATAAGTGCTCGTTTACGCTCGGCCACTGACATATCCTTACGTACCTTCGCGAATAGCAATCGCTGAAATATTTTGGCCATTACTGAAGTTGGCCTGATCTTTCGTAGATGATAGCGCATATTATTGGCGTAGCGTATGAGCGCTTAGTTGAATCGGCTGTTTGAGCTGAATCCCGCGAAGCGGGAGAAGGCGAGTTCCGATTCAATCTCTAGCGCGAATAGTGAAGCATTCAAATCGCTATCACAAGAAAATCAGGCCAACAAGGCAATGCTTACGCCAAGATGGCCTTAATCTTGTTTCAATAATGACAGGCATCACTATAGTATAGAGGGCGATTCAAACGACAAATCATTATTTAATACAAAAACTGGGGATATTGGCGATTAAAACAATGTTAGGAAGCTAGAATTGACTCGTAGAGAGCAGTTTTATCCCAGAAAGACCTCTTTGTGTGCAATCTGTCTTATTCTTTTAGAATCAGCATACATGTCATATTTCATTTTTGTACGGCCGTGAGTTTTCAACAGAAAAGGGTTGAATATAAAATATAAAAAGTTCAAACTTGGCTACCAAGAGGTTCAACCCTAAACATAAAAAGGTTGAACCTCTATCACGATGAAAACACGCAAAAAAACACCCATTATCCCGAAGCCAGATGTATCTGTGGCACAAGTAATATTGGCAATACTGTCTCGCGAGGGCGCGGCATCATTTAAAGAGATTCGTGATAATTCGGAATCAAGATCTAGATCGGAAG
>Ga0209518_1002842_pt1 | contig 15557 bp, 16 predicted proteins | sample RifGroB1_FD_183993 | JGI IMG/M metagenome (GOLD analysis project Ga0209518, IMG submission 183993) | Groundwater microbial communities from Rifle, Colorado, USA - Groundwater B1 (SPAdes) (version 2) | ecosystem: Environmental > Aquatic > Deep subsurface > Groundwater | place: Rifle, Colorado...
TTTTCCGTCTCGATTGCCAGTTCAGGAGATGCATCGAATTCAGTCTGGTTTGCGCCCGAAGGGACGACTGTTTTTGTTGAAGGCAGTACAATGACGAAAGCAGGGGGCACAGCAACATCTATCAATGCACCGGTAAATCCAGGTATCTATAAACTCTATTTAATCGATCAGCTTGGAAATGTTTCCAATCCCTCTGCCGCTATTCTAAAAGTAGAGTCTGTCTATTCTTATCCGGTTTCAGATACAGGGATCATTCTTTGTTATGATAATTTTTCAGATGGGATCCCCTGTCCCTTCAGTGGAGACTGGTATGGGCAGGATGCCAATTACAGTAATATTCCTTATGCTCCAAGTTACACAAATAACGGAAACGGTACTGTAACCGACAATGTGACTGGCTTGGTTTGGCAGAAGTGTTTGGCTGGGCAGAATAACGACAGCACTTGTTCAGGTACGGCGGTAACCAATACCTATCAAAATGCTCTCGCTTATTGCGATACTCTCTCTCTTGGAGGGAGAGATGACTGGAGACTCCCGGCTATAGAGGAAATAGAAACTCTGATTAAGCTGGATGCAAGACCTTTAATAGACACGGGCAAATTTCAAAATGGCAATGGGGCTTATTGGTCGTTCTCGCCGTATGTGAGTGATACGAACCTGGCGTGGTACTTCGATTTTACTAACGGTGTCAGCAACACAACCTCCATGATCTGGAATAAATATGTCCGCTGTGTGGTTGGGGGATTAAATTGATGGTTGAATTATTTTTAAATTTAAAAGAGGAAAAGGAGTGTTGTAAATAAAAGAATCTCCTGATTGGCAAGACAAGAATGGAGAAGTCTTATTTGATGGAAAATAAAGCCGAAAACGGTTAAAAAATGGTTGAACAGGGGTGGGTAGAGACGGGTTCTAAACCCGTCTCTACCCACCCTGTGATGAAGATTTTAAAAAAACAATGTTGTAATTGTTTATGGCATAAAGGAGGAAGAAGATGATAAATCATCAATACAATTTTAAAAAAACACTTATTTTGGTTTTAGGGGCATTGTTTCTTGCCGTTTCACTCTCAGCCACCGTACGCACCTATACCGACAATGGTGACGGCACAGTCAAAGACAACGGAACCAATCTGGTCTGGCAGAAGTGCTCAGCAGGGCAAAACAACGATGCGGGATGCACCGGCACAGCTTCTTTAAAAGAATGGAGAAATGCACTTGCTTACTGTGAAGCTCTGCTACTTGGAGGCAGATATGACTGGAGGCTTCCAAATTTGAAAGAGCTTCAGTCGCTTGCAGACCGTAGCCGTGTCTATCCTGCTATTGATACGGTAAAGTTTCCAAATACTCCGGGAAATGCTTCGGTAAATGGTTCTTACTGGTCTTCTTCGTTCTTTGTAATTACTGATCCTTCAGATGCGTGGATAGTTTGTTTTGATAAAGGTCGTCATACTTATATGAGAAAAGATAACAGTAATCTAGTCCGTTGTGTTGCAGGAGGATTGTGATGAGATAAAAAAGATAAGTTGAAAAAATACTGACAAAATTAAAAAAAAATAAAAAAAAGGAAAAAACGATGACAGAATTAATTGTTGCCATTGTGAGTGCCGCTATTTCTTTAGCAAGTTTGATTTATATTTATAAAATCAAAAAAAATGCCGAAGAAATGGAAAAAGAACTCTGGGGAAAAATCCATGATCTATCAATGATTCAAAATGCTGAGACTATTATGAATCTGAAAGAAAAAGGGAAAAAAGTTGAAGGATTGATTCGGCATTGGGAAAGGGAATTCGGATGCTCTCAAGCTGATATTAATAAAGAAAAAGATCAGGAATATAAAGAATATCTTAAAACCTATAAACCTGCTTATGAAGATTTATCTCAAATGATGAAATAGAAAAAAATTACGGGGAGTCAAATCCCCGGTTTTTTTTATTTCAATTTCTCAATCTCTTCCATCGATAGCCCTGTATATTTTTGAATTTGAATGGTTGAAAAACCGTCTTTCAGCATATTTTTCGCTGTCTCAATTTTCCCTTCAATCTTTCCTTCTTTTTTTCCTTTCTTTTCGAGTTGTCTTCCCCATTTTTTTACAGTGGTTGCAAACATGGTGTAAACCTCCTTTTCATTTGTCAGGGTCAGTTTTTCAGAATTTTGAATTTCTTCTACTTCTAAAAACCTCTGAAACCAGTTTTGAAATGCTTCTTTTAAATCCGTGCTGACTTCTTCGGAAATAATTTTAGCCAAATCACGGAATTTATTTTCAAGTTCTTTGATATCCATTTGTTCGATAAGAAAAATACTGGATAAAATGCTTCGTATCTTCAAAAGCGACGACTTTTTAAACTCGTTAATAATGATTTTATATAAAGTCTAAAAAATAACATTAAAATAACCTCTATTTTTTCTTCGTTTTTTATTTCTTAAACTCTGCACGAGGCAGAGTTTTCCCCGTCCTCCATGATTTCACGGATGAAATCATGGAGGACTCCCCCCTTGTCCTTAAAGACTTAAGGATAAAAGCGTTAGGGGCTTTGGATTTGAATCCGCAGACAAAATCTGCAAAATGGCATATTCGAGTCAAATCATATAAAAATCACTCATCTTGTGAAACAATTTTTTGAATCTCTTCAATCGATAGCCCAGTGCCCTCTGCTATTTGATTAATTGAAAGACCAAGACGATAAAAATTTTTAGCCGTTTCAATCTTTCCTTCTTTGATTCCTTCTTTTTTTCCTCTTTTTTCTCCTCTTTTTTCTCCTCTTTTTTCCCATTTTTTTACAGTGGTTGCAAACATGGTGTAAACCTCCTTTTCATTTGTCAGGGTCAGTTTTTCAGAATTTTGGATTTCTTCTACTTCTAAAAACCTCTGAAACCAGTTTTGAAATGCTTCTTTTAAATCCGTGCTGACTTCTTCGGAAATGATTTCCGCCAGTTCACGGAATTTATTTTCAAGTTCTTTGATATCCATTTGTTCGATAAGAAAAATACTGGATAAAATGCTTCGTATCTTCAAAAGCGACGACTTTTTAAACTCGTTGATAATGATTTTAAAATATTTGAGAGAAGGGATATAGGGTTCAAGCTTCGGGTCTTTCGGGATTTCGATTTTGTCTTTTACATTATCAGGAACCGTCCAGGTCTTGTCGCCGTTATAAATCACGACTGGAAAAATAATCGGATAGCGGTCTTTTTTTCCCTTTTTGATGATGGATTCATAAAAGTCATTGACATAAGACTGGATTCGGAAAGGCATATTGGTGTCAACAGTGGATTGAAACTCTAAGAGAAGATAAAGATAAGCCGTTTGATCTTGAAAATTGAGTTTGTAAATGACATCGGATTCTTTTTTTTTGTAGTTTCTGCGGACAAAAGAGGCGTTGACTTTTTCAAGTTTTTCATAATCCACCCACTTGACCCAGTCCATGGGGATAAAATTTTCTAAAAGCTGCCTTACCATCCCGGGATAGTCAAAAAGGTGTTTATAAGCAGCATCATAGTTTTGGCTGATTTTGTTTTTCATAAATAAAAATTTAACTATAAATCACTCATCTTGTGAAACAATTTTTTGAATCTCTTCCACCGAAAGCCCTGTATATTTTTGAATTTGAATGGTTGAAAAACCGTCTTTCAGCATATTTTTCGCTGTTTCAATCTTTCCTCTTTTCTCTCCTTTGATTTCCCCTTCTTTGATGCCTTGATTGATCCCTTCTTTGACCCCTTTTTTATAAAAACTATTGATGAGGGTTTTTTCATCTTTCCGTTTTTTTTCCTGATACTCATAAATTTCTCTCATTTGATCGTCCATTGTGAATTTTTTGTATTCCCGATGAACCTTGTTGAGTAAGGGGTTTTCTTCTAAAACTGTTTTCACGGTTTCCTCCTCTCTGTCCTCGTTTAAGAAATAACAGACCCAGTCATTCAGGGCTTTCTTGAGTTTGTTTAAATTGTTTTGATATTTTTTTAATTCGATAAAATGAATCTGAAAGTTTTCACTTAAAAGAAGGTCTTTGTCCCTCTTGTCAAACGCCATGAAACAGGTATGCAGGAGATCAGGTTTTTCGATAGAGTGCATGGTTTCAAGGTCAGAGTCTTCTAAGACAGAATTGATAAAAGACAAAAGCAGGTCTTTGGTTTCTTCCCTGCCCAGTAAATATTTAAAAACAATATCAGAAAGCGGATTGATATACATTTTTTGCTTTACCTCATTATATAAAGATAGCATTTTTTAAAAAAGATTCAAAGGATTTTGAACTCATCCCCCAGCCCCCTTCTCTTCTAAGAGAAGGGGAAGAAGAAGAGAAAATTGATTGGGAAAAAATTGATTTTTTCTTTTCTCCCCTCTCTTTTCAAGAGAGGGGGTTAGGGGGTGAGTTAGAGCATTGAGACTCTCGAAATGCCAGTATCGTCTGCCGCTTCGAGAACCTCAGCGGCCGTTAATTTGATATGGGTTTGTTTGATGAAAGTTTTTGAAAATCAATTATCTTTTGAAACAATTTTCTGGATTTCTTCAATCGAAAGCCCAGTGGCAAGCACTAGTAAGTCCTATACGGTAAAGGTTTTTGCCTGATGTTCAATAGTAAACAAAAAAAAGAAAAAGACTTCTCGGAGGGGATTTGAGAAGCTTTTTCTGATATTTAAAGATAATATAGAGCTATGTCAAAATAGGTCATGGGTCTATTTTTCTTTTAAATTTTTTACAGTGATGAAAAATTCAGGGTGAGCTTTTCTTTCTTTAAGCATTTGTTTATCAGGATTTAAAAAGCTTCCATCCACTTTATGAAAAGTTCCCTGAAGAATCATTTTTTTCCCAAGGGATTTGATGTAAAACTTGTCCACATCTACTTCTTTTTTAAAATACATTACGAGAAAAGGAAGATCCTGAGCGAGTCCTGAATAGTTTGCATCCAGATTAAAATGAGCGATTTTAGGATATCCGGGATAAAAAAACGCTCTGTGGGTGAAAGGGATATCTGAGATTTCTCCGGTTATTTCAATATCTTTATCAAGCCATTGTTCCAGGTCTGCATAGGTAGTGTTTTCATTAATTGTATCAGAAGAAACAACTGTCTGCTGCTGGGTTTGCTGATTCTGGGTTAAAGCATTGTCTTTCGCGTCTTTTTCTATTGACTGTATTCCGGGCAGATTATTGTTGTTCTGTTGTTGTTCCAAGGTATTATTACTTCCTTCCTGTCCCTTATTGCTGTCTTTTTTACCGCATGAGCTGAAAACAAGCAGGGCAAGGGCAGAAATCAGTAAAATAATTTTTTTCATCGGTTGCTCCTTTAAAAGATTATTAAAAAATAATCTATTTCGTTTAAAATTCGTAATTCAAGGCAAAAACAGCATAATGGAAAAGCGAAAAAGTATAAACCGAGCCTCCTCCGTCTTTCCCGTCTTCAGAAGGAATTTGAACATCGTTATATCCTGTAAAGACAGTTCCGGTTTCTATGTCAGCCCAAAAAGAAGCATGAGCCGATAAGGAAAAACTCATAAAGATGATTAAGAACAAAAAAATCTTGTTTTTCATAGCAGCCTCCATTTTTAAAGATTCATAATAAGACAGTTGTAATTTTTCCTCTGAGTTGATTCACTTCTTAAGAATATACTTTACATCGGTTGTCATTGATTAAAATACATTTATTTTCTAGCACATCTGATTGGAATTGTTTCAAAAACCAATTTAGTTTTCCAATGAATTTGCATGTATACACAAATGAATTTAAATTGCAAAATTTGTCATTCCGGTTTTTGCTTGCAAAAGACCGGAATCTGCTACTTAAAACACTTATTGTCAATAGATTCCCGCCTTCGCGGGAATGACAGAAAGATTTTGTTTTTTCGCAATTTAAAATTATTTCAGTATATATTGCTTTTTTAGGAAAATTCTCATCCAGAAGAAATTTCATAAAGCTTCTTCAATATGGATAGATTCAAATTGAGCAAGTTCGCTTCCGAATTGTAAGGCTGCCTTAATGCTTTCTTTTGTAATATTAGGATAATTTTCAATAACTTCATCGAAGGAAAGACCTTCTGCCAAATCAGCTAAAATATTGGATACTAAAACTCGCGTGTTTATAATAACAGGTTTTCCATGGCAAACCAGAGGGTCGATAGAAATATATTTGTTCATTCATAGTTCCTTTAAATTTTTTTAAATTACCTAAAAGGATCTATAATAAAAATAACACATTTAAAGAAATTGATCAATTGAAGATTAGAAAAAACAAGTTTTTTATTGATAAGATCAGATAAAAATTGACTTTTCGGGGCGGAATTCTTTATCATTATTATAGATAAAGTTCGAAAACGGAGACTGTATTTTGAAAGTTTTGGTGCCGAAGTATTCGGGATTCTGCCCTGGAGTGAAATATGCCGAGGATAAAATTTTTGCTCAAAAAAAGGAAAAACCGATTTTTGTTTACGGACATCTGATTCATAATAAAAATTATATTCAATATTTAAAAGAAAAAGAAATCTATACAGTAGAAGACTTAAAAGAAATTGCAGAGGGTGAAACTGTAGTCGTTCGAACGCATGGGATAGAGCAGAATCAGGAAAAAGAAATTTCTGAAAAATATGAAATTCTGGATTTGACCTGTGTGAAAGTCAAAAAGCTTCAGTCTGTCATTCAGTCTTACTCAAAAAAAGGCTACGCGGTCATTATTACCGGAAAAAGCGATCATCCTGAAGTAAAGGGGTTGAAAAGCTATGCTGAAAAATACTTCGTTATAGAAAAAGAAGAAAATATTGTCAATGCTCTTTCCCAGATCAATGAAAAGGCGGAAAGAGAAGGATGGAAAAAAATTCTTCTTGTCTCCCAGACCACGGCCGAGGCGTCTTTATTTGAGGCAGCCTGCCGGAATATAAAAGCGCTCTTTCATGATAGAATGGAGATTGAAATTATTCAGTCAATTTGTTCTATTACAACATTAAGAGAAAACGAGGCTTTAAAACTTCAGGCGAAAGTAGATGTCAGTTTTGTGATCGGCGACCCAATGTCTTCCAATTCTAAAAAACTTTTTAATCTCCTTCAAAAAAATCACCCTGAAACCTATTTTATTGAGGATCTTCAAGCGCTTTTGGAATTGAAGCTTGATTTGAAAAAATTTCATCAGGCTCAGGTAGTTTCGTCTTCTTCAACGCCTGATTTTATTGAAAAAGAAGTCATTCATTATCTTGAATCGGTTTAAACAGATTTTTTTTAGTAAATGATTAATGACTACGGTCAAATTTCTAAATTATTAGAAAGAAAATATACTAATTCTTTAAATTGTTTTATTAAATTTAAAGTGCGGCAGCCTTGCCAAATTAGAGAAAAGGAGTACGAAATGGCAGCAAAAACTAGATTGGTCGGAATTACAGACACTTCATTAAGAGATGCTCCACAATCTCTTTGGGCTACACGGATTAAGACCGATGAGATTCTCTCTATAGCGGAAAAAATCGATGATGCCGGTTATCACTCTGTAGAAGTATGGGGCGGCGCTACATTTGATGTAATGCTCCGGTTTTTAGATGAAGACCCATGGCAAAGACTCAGACGGATGAAAAAGATTTTTAAAAAAAGTCCTCTTCAGATGCTTTTACGCGGACAAAATATAGTCGGGTATAAAAATTATCCTGATGATGTTTTGGAAGCTTTTGTCAACAAAGCGGCAGAATTGGGAATTGATATTTTCAGAGTCTTTGATGCGCTGAACGATATCAGAAATCTGGAAGCTTCTTTTAAATTTATAAAAAAAACAGGAAAACACCTTCAAGGGACAATTTGTTATACCAAAAGTCCGGTTCATACCGTAGATTACTTTGTCAACAACGCAAAAAAACAGCAGAATCTTGGAATTGATTCTCTTTGTATTAAAGATATGTCAGGGATTCTTTCCCCGATTGTGGCTTATGAATTAGTTCATGCCCTGAAAAAAGAAATTTCAGTTCCTATTCAATTGCACTGTCATGCCAGCAGCGGTATGGCGACAGCGGCTTATGTGAAGGCGATAGAAGCCGGAGTTGATGTAATTGACTGTGCTGTCGGTCCCTTAGCTCTTTTTTCTTCCCAGCCTCCAGTAGAAAGCATGGTAGCGATTATAGAAGAAATGAGAGGGCTTGAAAATAAAGTGGATCTTCATCTTGTGAAAGAAATCAGCGAATATTTTGAAAAGATTTCTTATAAAAAGAAACAGTTTACAAAAATGCAGAATATTATTGATATTTCAGTTATCATTCACCAAATTCCAGGTGGAATGGTATCCAACTTGTTGAGCCAGCTGGAGCAGCAGAGAGCTCTGGATAAATTGGATGAAGTACTCAATGAAGTCCCAAGTGTCCGAAAAGATTTAGGATATCCTCCTCTTGTGACGCCTACCAGTCAGATAGTCGGGACTCAGGCGGTTTTCAATGTAATTACAGGCGAAAGATATAAAATTATTCCTGAAGAAGTGAAAAACTATGCTGCCGGTTTTTACGGACTCCCTCCAGCAGAGATGAATCCTAAAATCAGAGCTTTGATTTTGGGAGACAGAAAACCGATCGAAAACAGACCCGCAGACAGTCTTGAGCCGATGATGCCGAAAATTAAAAAAGAACTGGATAAAAAATTCGTTCAGGGCGAAGAAGATTATATTTCTTACGCTCTTTTTCCTCAAGTGGCGCTTGCTTATTTTAAATGGAGAGAAAATCCGAGCCAAAATCAGGCTCCGAGTGATATTTACGATCCTCTTAAAAAAGAAAAAGAAGCAGAAGTGACGATGGAAGACGCGCTTTCTAAAAAAACAAAAACTGATATCAAATCTCCGATTGCGGCCGAATTGCTTGAAATTGCTCAGGTGATTGACCAGACTTCTGTGACCAGTTTGGAAGTCGAGTTTGATAATAAAAAAATCAAATTATCCTGCAATGTGAATATGCCTTTTGAAAAATCGGCTTTTACACCCTCTTCAGCGCCGGCTAAATTGGAAGAGAAAAAAACAGGTGATTCAGTTGAATCTTCCGAGAAAGTAGAAGGCGAGAAAATTGTTTCTCCTATGGTAGGTACTTACTATAGCTCTCCTTCACCGGATGCTCCTCCTTTTGCAAAGGAAGGAGATGTGATTGAGGCAGGCAGTCCGCTTTGTATTGTCGAGGCGATGAAGATGTTCAACCAGATTTCAGCTGAGAAAAAGGTGAAAATCTTAAAAGTGCTTCATAAAAACGGAGATATGGTGGAATTTGACACTCCTCTTTTCATAGTCCAGTATCTGTAAAAAGTAACTGTAAATAAGGGGGCAGATTTTTATCTGTCCCTTTTTTAAGTTCATATGAAAAAAAAATTATTCATCATCTTTTTGTTTTTTTTCTTTTTTGATAGCCTTTTTTCAGAAAATTCTCAATCAGTTGATTTTGGATTTCATTATAAAACAGGAAATCTCTACCGGAAATCTCTCCGATACAATCTGGAAAGCACTATAGACACAGGAGATTTTCTTTTTAATAATGCTTTAAACGGTGAATATGGCGAAACTAGAAAGAATGAAAATATCATCAAGGTTTCCATTCATTCTTTTAATTCAGCGATAGATTACTTTCTTTACGATAAAATATTCGGCATTTTAATAGATAATAATTTTTACTATGAAGCCGAATACTCTCTTTTTAAACATTTTCACGGACTCGGACCAAAACTCTATCCCTGGCGCTATGAAAAAAGTTTTTTCAGTATTTCCTATATGTTTCTTTTCCAAAGACAGGTAACACCTCTTTTGACCAAAAAAATTTACCGTCATTCTCTTCGTCCCCGGCTGATTCTGGATTTTGAAAACTGGGCTTTCAAAAGTATTTTTCTTTATCAGGTGGATGCCGAAAATAAAAAAGATTATATCTTTGAAAATACGAATAAACTGGAATTTAAATTTACCACTTATCTTTCTTTTGAATTGCAGGTTATTTATAAATATGAATCTCAGACAATCAGAAAAAGTAAAGATGACTTTGCGTTTCTGCAGATGATTAAAATCAAATTCTAAAATTGAGAGGATAAGAGATGAAAGATGCTGAAAAAACAAACCGGATTTTTTCTTTTTTTTTATTTATATTCCTTTCATTCAGAATAGAAGGGGCAGAGGTGAAAGAATTAATCAAACAGAAAAAAAACTACGATAATCCCGTAATTGAGATAATGAATTATGATTTTTTGAAAAAGAATAACAGAGTTAAAGTCTATTCTGTTTTTGAAAAGGCTTTGTTGAACGAAGATCCTTTAATTCCTGATATCTGGGTTGTTACAGATTCTGAAAAAGTATTCCGTTCGTCTGAAATTGTTTCAGCTCTTAACGAGATTTCCTATGTTCCCGGAAATGAAAAAGAAGCTCTGGAAGCAGCTGTTTTCATCGTTCATATGCTTTACAAGTCGATGAGAATTTTTGATTCAGCTCAGGTTTCAATGCCTGAAAAATACCGTCCCTTATTTTTTTTGCCTGAAATACTGCATCGTGAAAAAAAATATGAAATCTCTTACTGTATTTTGGTTTCTGATTCTTTTTTGGGGTATTCTGATAAATCAGGCTATGGAGTGGAGATTCGAATTATTTTTTCAGATGGAAAAACAGTTTTCAAATCAAAAATCCTTTTTGAACAGGAATAGTTCGAATTAAAAAATCTGAAATCAATAAAGAATTTGAATAAATGGAAAAAGTTAATAAATTTATAAAAAAACAAAAGCTTTAATTTGAAGTTGAATTGATAAAAAGAGGGTTTTTAAATGAAAAAACAATGGATTCGTCTTGCAGTCCTTTTAGTTCTTTTTTTAGGATTATTTTTTTCAATTTATATTAAAAGGGACACGATCAAAAATGATCCCTTTCATCAATATCTTCCTTTCAATATTTATCTTTTAGCCGGGGATTCGAAAAACAATGTCTATATTGCCGACAAAGGAGGCAAAAGACTGATTAAAATGAATTCGAACGGTGAAATTCTTTTTCAAAAAAACGGAGAAAGGGACGAAAAAAAGCATTTTAGTGAAATCTGGGAAATGACTGTAGATCAAAATGATAATCTTTATGTTTTAGATATTCAAACCAATTTGGAAAGAATTGTTTTAAATGAACGGATTATTCAATACCGCCCCAATGGGGAGTTTGAAAAAATTATCTATGAAAATCCGCATAGCGAGGATGAGCAGCTTTTATCAGAAAATCTTCTTTTTTCCCTTCAAATCGAAGGAGATCTTTTTTTGTGTCTGAAAAAAAATAAGGAAAATAAAGAGTATAAAAACATGACTTTGGTCAGCGTCAATCTTTTAACCGGTGAAGCAAAAGATGAAATGACGCTTGATATTCCGGATGAAATCATTAAACTTATCGGCAGTCAATCAGGCAGTATTTTTTACACAACCAAAAAAGGCAAGCTCTGGACAATAGATGAAACCAGAGAGCATAAACCATTATTGACTGAAACGAATCCTTTCTTTGTTCCGGGAGAGATTTTTAAAGATTCAAAAGGCAATTTATTTTTAAACGATTATGGGAAACAGACAATCTTTAAAATTCCAAAAAAAGGAGCTGTTTTACCCTTTATCTCAAAAAACAACATAGCTGGAAAAACCCTTTTTCAGCCGTCTTATTTAGTCCAAAAAACAGATACGCTTCTTGTTGCCAATTCAATGAATGGGTATCAGATTTATTCTTTTGATTCTGATGGAAAAATCCAATTTACGATTGAAAAGGGGCAATATTCAAAAAAATTCCTCATCATGCAATGGCTTTACTATTTACAGTTTTTATTGGCAGCAGTGATTTTAGGTTTTGCTTTTAGAATTATTTATATCTATTTTATAAAAAAAAGAACTTCTCTTGTCATCAAATTTATCCTTATTTTTACTCCTTTTTTTATGGGTTCAATTTATATTACTTCTAAAAATATCTATGATGATGTTTATAAACGCTATCGAGACGAACTTTTTGAAAAACTTTCTGTGATTGCACAAACGGGAAAAAATATTGTCAGTGGGGATTTATTTGAGAAAATCACTCTCCCTGAACATTTTTTAAACGATGATTATCAGAGGCTCAAGGGAGAGATTTACGGTTCAATTTTAAATCAGAATAGAGATACATGGAATAAATCTCTTTATATCCTGATGTTTAAAAAGATCGATCATATTGTTTATTATATGGCAGACAGCTGGGGATACTATGGGGTGATGAAACCTTACCCCAATGCCACCAAGATGCACTATCAGGTTTTTGATAAAGATGAAATCTTTTTTTCCCAATATGCGGACAATGAGGGAGAGTATCTGGGCGCTGTGACCCAAATCAGGAATTCCAAAGGCGAAATGGTCGGAATCATGGAAGTTGGGATTAATTTCAGCGTGATTAATGAGATGAATCAGGAATTTGAAAATAACCTGATAAAAGGGATTCTTTATTCGATATTGGTTTATTGGACAATTTTGGTATTGTTTATTTTTATTCTTCTTATATCTTTAAGGGTATTGAAAAAAGGGGTTCAAAAAGTAGCGAGCGGGGACTGGGATGTGCAGATTAAAGTCAAGTCGAACGATGAAATTGGCGAGCTGGGTAAAGGTTTTAATCAGATGACCCGACAGATTCAGGAATATTTTGAATTAAAAAAGCATACCGCTATTGTGGAAACCAGAAACTCGATTCTTCAGCAGGAAATGAAGCTGGCAAGACAGATTCAATTAAAACTGATTCCTCAAACATCCCCGGAAAGCGAAACCGTTTCTTTTTCTTCCCTTTATAAACCGATGGATGAGATCGGAGGGGATCTTTATGATTTTATTCAGTTTCGGGAAACGGTTCAAATCGGAATATTTATCAGCGATGTCTCGGGACACGGGATTCCAGCTGCGCTGATTACCAGTATGGTAAAATCGCTGATTCAGGCTTCAGGATCGTTTAAAAACCATCCCAGCCAGCTTCTCACCTTTATCAATGATAAAGTAACCGGGCAGATCAGCGAGAACTTCCTGACCGCTTTTTACGGGATATATGATGAAAAAACAAAAGTACTCACTTATGCGCGGGCATCCCATAATTATCCTTTCTTGATCAGGGGAAATGAAATTACTTTTTTAAAATCAAAAGGATTTATGCTGGGAATGAGACCCAATATTACTTTTCAGGAAAGCAGTGTTGAGCTTCAAAGCGGGGACAAAGTGCTTTTTTATACCGATGGGCTGACTGAAGCCATGAATCAGGAAGGGCAGGAATTTTCTGAAATCATCAATGACTATCTATTAGAATATAAAGACCTTCCGATTGAAGATTTTGTCAATAACATTTATGGTAAATTAATAGAATATACAGGAACCGAGAATTTTGAAGACGATGTTTGTATGGTGGGAATGGAAGTAAAATAGTTATTTCTTTTCATTCAGAATTTTTTCATAAAGAGCTTTCTCATTTGAAGAAAGCTCAGTTTCAACCAATGAAATCGAGAGATTCTCAGAAAAAGCAGAGAGAATTTTCTGCTTGAAATCTTCAGGAGAAAGGATACCGGTTTGGGAAAACAAATCAGTGCTTTCTTTTTCCTCTGGGGAAAGAGGGGTGAGTAGAAAAGAGGATGAATAATCCAGGTTCTGCCGATAGGGCACTGAACCATGCTGAAAAATCGTGATTCTTGATCTTTTTTGGGCATTCCCGCCTATCTTTTTGCCCTGAATCACAATATCGTATTCTTCTTTTCCAGCAAAACAAAAAGGTGTCTTAACCCCCAATTTCATCTCTGTATTATTTTTATTTTCGAGCGCATAGGATGCGTCAAGCCCTAAAGATCGGTATGCCATGATGAGAAAAAATGAAATTTTTTTATAGCTTTCTTTCACATTCAAAGAACCGGGCAGGTGTTTTTGAGTGCAGACAAGGCTGTAGGTCAATTCCTGAGTATGATAAATAGCTCCGCCGCCCGTGATTCTACGGACGACGGGAATATGATTTGCCCGGCATTTTTCCAAGTCAAGCACTTCTTCCGCTTTCTGGTAGCGCCCGATCGAAAAAGCGGGGGGATTCCAGCCGTAGAGTCTTAAAACGGGGAGGCTTTTTTCAGGGTCAAAACTTTCTAAAAGAGCTTCATCGAAAGCCATATTGGAGAATCCGTCCAGTTCTCCGGTGTCAATCAGTCTCCAGTTCATGATTTTACTTTTTAAATCCTTTTTCCAGACTGGTATAAACCATATTCAGAGAAAGGTCGTGAGGAGGTCCCTCGTAACCTCTTGTCATCCTTAAGGTCAGGAAAGCTGAATATTTTTGGTCGGGGGAGATGAAAACTCCGGCAGTTTTGAAATCGAGAAGCCCCTCATCCTGATGTGATTTTTTTGATAAAATCACTTTTTTGAGTTTTCCTTTATTCAGAGTGATCTGATAGCTTTTTACCTGTTCCCATTCAAAATCTTTGATATAAATCATTTTTACCAGAGTTTTGACCGAAAAATTGTTTTGAGATACTTGAAAAGAATCCGGTTTGAGCAAATCAGTTTGAGATTGAGGATTAATCTTGTATTTGGCTAAAACCTTTGAGACGGTTTTTATTTTTAAAGAATAATAAATTTTTAAAAAATCGGGTTCAGCCGGGTTTTTGCCTTCCAGCTGATCTTCACCATCATACTGATCTTTAAGCGACCAGACTGTTTTTTGAGTTTTGATATTGTCGATTTTCCATTCGAAAATATAAAATCCCGCTCCATCGATAAAATAAGTCTGGAAATATGCCAGATACTCATTTTTACCCCAGCCTAAAATCATCAGATCGGGGGCTAAAACACTTTCTTTTTCAATCCCGGCTTGTGCAAGGTATTCTGTTTTGGGCGGAAAACTTTGCCAAATATTTTCTTTTTCGCTGAATAAAATTCCTTGAACAAAAAAAAGAAAGAAAAACACTGAAACCAGTTTGAAATACGATTTTTTCATAAAATTCTCTTTTAATATAATAATTTAGGTTATTGAAATAAATATCAGTTAAAAACCATTATTTCACTGTCAATAATTGAAGGGGAGATGGATTGATTCTCCTTTTCCAATCCTTCAAGATGAAATTTAATGGATTCGTAGATCAATTCTTCTGTTTCTTCTTTAGAATCTCCAAAAGCCACACATCCGGGTAAATCTGGTACATAAGCGCTGAATCCGTCTTTTGTTTTTTCGAAAAGTACAATATATTTTTTCATAACTCCTCCTCATTAATCTGTGCTTGCCGCAATATGCTTTTTAAGGTAAAGATTGGTATTTCTTTTGATAATTTATGACAGGATATTGTAACTAATCCTTTCTTAATGGGATGTTTGTATTGGCGGTGACTGCCACTTTGTCTGTCTAGATACCAGCCGTCTTTTTCAATGATTTTTATAATATCTGATACCTTATAGATTTTCATATTATTGTAAACTCCAATCAATAATTAATGTAAAATATAACAATTTTTCATCTTTAAGAATTGGTTATTTTTTTCAATGCCAGGTCAAAGTTTCAGGGTAGCAATTTTTTTTTGTGGCAAGGATTAGGAATCTTTGTTCTATCAATCTGTTTGTCAACCCTGGAAAACCCTAAAGATTTTTTACCCACA
>Ga0209518_1002844_pt1 | contig 15546 bp, 14 predicted proteins | sample RifGroB1_FD_183993 | JGI IMG/M metagenome (GOLD analysis project Ga0209518, IMG submission 183993) | Groundwater microbial communities from Rifle, Colorado, USA - Groundwater B1 (SPAdes) (version 2) | ecosystem: Environmental > Aquatic > Deep subsurface > Groundwater | place: Rifle, Colorado...
TCGTATGCAGGGTTGAAAGCACCAAGTGACCGGTCAAAGCCGCGTGTGTGGCAATCTCCGCGGTTTCGCTGTCGCGGATCTCACCGACCATGATGATGTTTGGGTCATGCCTCAAAAAAGCGCGCAGGCCAGAAGCGAAATCAATGCCGGCTTTCGGGTTAATCTGGGTTTGATTGATATAACGAAGTTCATACTCAATCGGATCTTCAACCGTGACAATGTTCACTTCCTGCCGGTTCAAAAACGACAGGATTGAATATTGGGTTGTTGTCTTGCCGGAAGACGTCGGGCCGGTTGAAAGAACCATGCCGAAAGTTTTTTTGATGTTTTTTTCAAGAATTACCGACTGGGCTTTGGTCATGCCAAGCTCGGAAAAAGACAAAGGCTTGGTTGACGCCATTAACAAACGCATCGTCACTTTTTCGCCGTAAAAAGTCGGCATAATCGCCACGCGGATATCAAAAATGTCATTGCCTCTTTGGTACCTGATTCTGCCGTCTTGCGGTTTTGAATGCTCGTCAATCTGACAACCGGACAGAATCTTGATTCTGGCGACCAGCGCCGCATGAATCTCCTGTGATAATCTGGCGACTTCGCGCAAAAGACCGTCAATCCGGAAACGGATCAAAACCTCGTTTTCAAAGATTTCCAGATGGATGTCTGAAGAGTTAAGGGCGGCGGCATAAGCAATCAGGTTATCAACAATCGCAACCACCGGCAATTCGCCGGCGATTTTTGCCAAATCAGCGGCTTTGGAAATCTGCAGACGCTGAACCTGCTTCAGCTGTTCTTCCAAAAGCTTTTGGAAATTTTCCATGATTTCCCGGCGGTACAAAGAAAAAGCGTAACGCAGGTCTTCTGGAGTTGAGAAATTAATCTCAATCGGTTTTTGCAGATAACGCTCCAAAAACTTGATGGTTTCAAGATTACCCGGATCAAGCATGGCAATCTTGATTTTTCCGTCAGAAGTTTTTTCAAACGCCACCGCGCCTTTGGTTCTGGCAACATCTTCAGGTAAAAGATTCAGAACATCTGCCTGAATATTAACCCCGACAAGCTTAACCAAAGGCAGTTTGTAATAACCGGCAAACACCTGATTCATATAGTCCGGGCTGACCAACCCCCGCGAAACCAGAATCTCAAAAACATCTCGGCCGGTACGTTCCGCTTCTCTTTGAGAAGAATCAAAATCGCCTTGTTTGACAATTCCCGACTCAATTAAAAGTTTTTTCAGACTGTCTAAGGGAATCTTGGCCATAAATCTAGTTTCCGATAAATTTTGGTAAACGCATAAGTTATTATAACAACTTGGCAAGCAAAAGCCCAGCCCGCAGGTGAATTAAGAATGGCGAATTATGAATTAAGGGGGAAATCCCTGCTGATTCAAACAAAAAATCCCCTGAAAAGGGATTTTTTGTTTGATGACTGCTTACACGACTGAATTCCGCCTCTGGCGGAGTTGGGCGGGATAACTGATAACCGTTTTAGTTGCCGCCGTTATAAAAGTTACCCGAGGTTGTGGCAACCAAGCCAAGCTCGGTGCCAATTTCATAAACCCCTGGCATTGAGCCGCCGTCTCTGTTTTCCACATCGCCTGAGCCATTCTGAGAATAAGTCAGACTTTCCATGTTCGCAAAAAGCTCAAATGTCGTATCAACATTATCGCAGACATAAGCATAATACCTGCCCGGGCTAGCGTTAGCGGCTGTCAGGTTAGGATCAATCGGCCATCTTGACAAAGGCGATCCGCCAGTCAAAGTTGTCAACGGAACCTTAATCCAGCCAGTGCCGTCAACTCCTTGGGCCGTGGTCGCAGCCGAGGTTGTGAAAGTGGTTAATGCAACCACGCCGGACACGTGCGAATAGACCGACGGCGTCGTGTTGGTTTGGCAGCCAGTCGTACTGTTCGTGCCCAGAACCGGGCTTGAAGTATTAGCAATATAATAATTAATCGCTGTTCTCATTGACGCCAAATCAGCCAGTCTCTGCGAGTCGCGCGATTTCTTCAGAAGTTCAGCCGGATTCAAGGCGACAAACGTCACTGACGCCAAAATCGCCAAAATCGCGATAACAATCAACAGCTCCAGTAAGGTGAAACCCCTTTTTGCGGTATCCATAACAAAAAAATAAATTAAACCTACTCCTTAATTATCCGCCCCAAAAAATTCTTGTCAATACGGGGTCAATCCCCGCTTTTACACAAGGCTAAGCCGCCTTGGCAGTGCTGACAAGATTTTTGACTTTGGCAACCAGTTCGTCAATCGAAAGCCTGGCTTTGACGTAATAATCCATGGCGCCGAGCATTTTGCCTTTTTCAATGTCTGATTCCTGGCCAAGGTTAGAAACAATAATCACCGGAATATTCTGGGTCTGCGGGTTCTGGGAGATTGACTCCAAAACCTCAAAACCGTTTTTTTGCGGCAGAATAATGTCCAGCAAAATAATGTCCGGCCGGAGCTCTTCAAGTTTTTTCAAAGCCTCATTTCCGGAAAAAGCTTGAACCACTTCAAAGTTTTCTTTTTTAAATCTCAAAGACAGAAGATTCGCCAAAAACAGATCGTCTTCAACAATCAGAATTTTCGGCGCTGACGGGTTTTGCGTTTGTTCCATATTTTTTTATTGATTATTTATCATAACACGAAACGCAAAAAATCCAAAATCCACAACCCCGGCTTTAAGCCGGGGTTGTGCGCTTAAAAAGTAAGGTAAGGGTAAAGTTTGGTGCGAATTAATCCCGTGGTCTCGCGAAGCGAGATTTTACGGGACTCAATAACTTTTCGGTTGTCCTCTCCGGAAACAGCCGGAGTCCGGGTCTCAACTCAAAGCTCCGAGACCAACGCTTTATCCCCGAAGGGAATCGACCAACTTGTCCCCCGCTTTTGAAAGCGCGGGAATAGTTGTTTTTAAAGAAATTTTCCATCCACAGCTTCCGCTACGGATGCCTTGTTACGACTTAGCCCCTGTCACCGAACTGAGGTTAACCACAAATATGGCTTCACCCCTTTCCGGCTCCCTTGGCTTGACGGGCGGTGAGTACAGGACTCGAGAACGTATTCAACGCAGCGTGGCTGATCTGCGTTTACTAGCGATTCCGGCTTCATGAGGGCGAGTTTCAGCCCTCAATCTGAACTGGGGCCAGGTTTGATGGGATTAGCTCCGCCTTACGGCTTGGCAACCCATTGTCCTGACCATTGTACCATGAGTGTCGCCCAGGGCATCAAAGGGTCATGCTGATTTGGCTTAATCCCCGCTTCCTCCCCGCCCAAAAACGAGAATTATGAATTGAGAATCATGAATAATGGATCTGCTTTTTGACGAAATTAATATTTCGTACGTTTCCATAATTCATAGTTCATGCTTCGTAATTCCAATCTTGGGGCGGGGCGGTCTCTTGTGATACATATAACACAAAACAAGGGTTACGCTCGTTACCCCACTGAAGGGAACGCCTCACGGCACGAGCTGAAGACAACCATGCAACACCTGTGCTATCCGTCCCGAAGGAACCCCAACCTTTCGGAAGGAGCATAAAGATAGCATTTCAAGCCCTGGTGAGGTGCCTCGCTTACCATCGAATTAAACCCCATGGTCCACCGCTTGTGCGAGTCCCCGTCTATTCCTTTGAGTTTTAGCCTTGCGGCCGTACTTCCCAGGCGGTTGACTTAATGCGTTAGCTTCGCCACTGAAAGGGTCGATGCTTCCAATGGCTAGTCAACATTGTTTAGGGCGTGGACTACCAGGGTATCTAATCCTGTTCGCTCCCCACGCTTTCGCGCAACAGCGTCAGAATAAAGCTAGCTGACTGCCTTCGCTTTTGGTGTTCCGCACGATATCAACGGATTTCACCCCTACACCGTGCGTTCCGTCAGCCCCTCTTTACCTCTACCTGCCCAGTATTCGACGCGGTCTCGCAGTTGAGCCACGAGATTGAACGCCAAACTTGATCCCTTAAGTGATAAATCACTTTCGGGACGCAGAAAATCTGCGACAAGCGCCTACGCGCGCTTTACGCCCAATAAATCCGGATAACGCTCGGAGCCTTCGTGTTACCGCTGCTGCTGGCACGAAGTTAGCAGCTCCTTATTCCATGGGTACTGTCACCGAAGTTCCTCTCCATGAAAAAGAGTTTACATACCGAAATACTTCTTCCTCTACGCGGCGTCGCTCCATCAGGCTTTCGCCCATTGTGGAATATTCTCGACTGCTGCCTCCCGTAGGAGTGGGGCCCGTGTCTCAGTGCCCCCGATGGGGAACAGCCTCTCAGCTCCCCTACTGGTCATAGCCTTGGTAGGCCATTACCCTACCAACTAGCTGATCAGACCTAGGCCCATCCCAAAGCGACTTGCGCCTTTACTCCGCCTTCGCTCCGTGTTCCACAGAGCTGCGGCGTGACAAAATCTTGCGACTCGTCACGCTGAAGCTTTTTGTGAAACAAAAAGCGAAAGCGGAGACTATTTGGAATTACCCCGTCTTTCGACGAGCTATGCCAAACTCTGGGGAAGGTACCAAGGCGTTCCTATCTCGTTCGCCGCTACCAGATATCGGACACCAGATATCAGAGATCAGATAGCTGAAATCTGACGTCCGAAGTCCGACATCTGATCGCTCGACTTGCATGCCTAATCCACGCCGCCAGCGTTCATCCTGGACCAGGATCAAATCCTCAAAAAAGAGAATCAATCCATCTTGGTCTTTTTATGAACCTGTACTTAAACTGGTTAAACTAACAAAGTTAAAAAATAACCTTGTTAAAAGACCAGGATCAAATCCTCAAAAAAATTAGTTGAAAACTAATTTTAGACTTAAGGACAACCGAAAAAATATTGAGTTTTTTCGCACTTACTACTTACACCCCGTAGAAATTTTGCCAAAACATTTCTCAGCGGCGCGTCCCGCAAATGCGGGAGCCTTATTCAGGCCAGCGTCGCCAGTGGTAACCAAATCAAGAATAAAAATCCATTTCTAAATTTGAATCTCACGAGCAAAATTTTGACGGGGTACACTTCACCTTAAAACCTTAAGTTGTCAAGGTTCGATTTCACTCACCTTAACCCTGAGTCAATCAAAGGGTTAAAGTTCTTCCCCAAAAAATTTTCTTTGCCGCGTCAAACGCGGTTTTGAAAACTTAACGAGGCCAGCCGCAACAGCCAAACTCCTCGCACACAAAAAAGCGCGAGAAAAAGAAAACAGCCTCTCTCAAAGCTGCTGATTTCCAGTTTTTAAGTTGCAGCGGGTGTTGAAGAGATTATAGCAAAACCAGGGCTGTTGTCAAGCCGTAAATCAGTGCTAGGATGTTAAACAAAGGAGGCCTCGTGAACATTTCAATCAACAAACCCCAGGTTTCTGAAGGAAAACATTACTTCGGGCAAGGGTGTGAAAGGGCCTGGCTAGTCCCTTTCAAAGTCTCGGTATTCCAGGACATCGACACTATCCATAAAGCGGAGAAAAAAGCGCGCGATTTCATCTCCGAAGAATTCAAGGTGCCGCTTGACCAACTGTTGGCAATCACTGCCAGCGACTTAAACTACAGAACTATTCTTGTCTGGATTCCAGAGAAAACAACACAAGCCCAATAACCCCAAAAACAGTCCCGATGAACGTCGGGACTGTTTTTTAATTCCCCAAACTTACAGACTCAGCTAAAGCTTTTGAACAAATAAACCAGAGCCGCGCCAAGCAACAAAAACCCAAAGTTATACAAAAACTCTTTTTTATCGCCTTCCTCATGAAGAATCGGAAACATCGTGCTCATGGCAATATACAAAAATCCTCCGATGGCAATCGGTAAAAAATAGCTTTGGAAAAAACCAACATAACTCAAAAGCACCTGACCGGTCAAGGCTCCCAGAACCACGGAACCAGCCGCCAAAAAATTCAGCGTCAGCGCTTTTTTGAAAGGAAAGCCGGCGTAAAGCAAAACGCCAAAATCCCCGACTTCCTGGGGAATCTCGTGCAACGCCACGGAGATTGTCACAATCACGCCAAGATTAAAATCAACCGCGTAAGCCGAAGCAATAATCAAACCGTCCAAAAAATTATGGACGCCGTCGCCAAAAATGTTCAGGTAACCAAGATGGCCATGGTCTTCCCCGCGCTTTTCTCCGTGATGATGGCCGGAAAACAAAAGCCTTTCCGCCAGAAAATAAAGCAGAATCGTTATTAAAGAAAAAAATAAATAATCCTGGGGAATGCCTTTTTCCGCCATCTCCGGCAAAAGATGAAAAAACACGCTGCCCAAAAAAGAGCCTGATGAAAACCCGACCAGACGCAAAAGCTTGGCTTTTGAACGGCCGCGCCTGACAAAAAACAGGCTGACAAACACGGCCACAAAAGTCAGGATGCCAGCGCTGATTAAAACAGTAAGCATGAGTTAATGAAATAATTAAAAATATTTTTTAAGCGCATCAACTACAACCTTTTAATACACAATCCATTTTAACACGGAGCAGTTTGTTTTTTCGCAAAACTCTTTCAGCTGGCTGTTTCCGGAAAACCAAAAACTTGACCACTGACGCCGGGCAAACCCGGTTTCAGACAAAGGAAAGCCGTAACTCAAAGGCGCAAAAAACAAAAATCCAAAAACCGCCAAAGCCAAGACCGCGCCCCAGACAAAAATCTTTTTTTCCTTGAAAACTTCATCCACAACCAAGGAAAACGCCATCACGGAAACAATCAAAGCAAGAAGATAGTGATAAAGGAACAAAACCCGGCTGACAAGGATAAATGGAACCAGGTTCGCCAGATACAAAAGCCAAAGCAGGATTTTTTTCTCCGCGCTTATTTTAAGAAACAAAAAAGCAAAGATGCCGAAAAAGCCCAAAAACCAGATAACCGGATTGCCAATCAGATAAATCCTGGCGCTGTCTAAAACCCAGTAATAAACCGGACGAATCATCAATGGCCAGCCGAGAGCTTTTGAACCGTATTCGTGCGATTCTGAAATGCCTTTGTTATAAACCCACATTTTTTGATTCAGCTCCAAAAAACTCTGCCAAGGATTAAGCCCGCGGTTTTTAAACTCCTGAGACATAAACTCGCAACCGCCGCCGGATTCCGGGCAAGCCGGCAGTAAAGCGAAATGAATCTGGAAAACAGCGAAATAAATCGCAAAAGGCACAATCACCAAAGCCAAAGCGCCGAGGATTAAATAACCAAGATTTTTTCCGGTTCTCGGAGCCCCAAAAAGCTTGGTGTCGCCTCGGGCGACTTTTTGGGGTGAGAGAACAGTGCCGCGGTTGGCCGCTGGAGCCAACCGACGAGCCGGCAGAAAAAAACCTGGTTTAATTAATGAAAAATCTAAAATATCCCACAGATAAATTAATCCGCAGGCGCCAAAAAATCCCAAGCCGGTCCACTTGACTGAAAAACTGGCGGCAAAAAACAAGCCCGACCAAAACAAAAGTTTGTTTGGATAATTTCTATTTCTTGCCCGAAAGAAGAAATACAGTCCCAAAAAGCCGAACAAAATCAAAAACGCGTCCGTTAAAACCAGCCGCGACTCAACCAAAAGGCTGTTTTCAAACACCAAAAGCAAACCGGCCAGAAAACTTGCCAGCCTGCCGGCGCCAAACTCAAGCATAAACAAAAACACTGCCAGAGGAATTAACGAGCCGGCCAAAGCCGGAAAAAACCTGAACCAAAAATAAGGCACCGCACCGAAGCTTTCGCCGATTTTCTCAAAATCAAAGACCCCGTGGCGCGCCACGTAATCGCCATAACCCCCAAGCCCGGCGCCCAGAGCGATAATCATCTTCCCCAGCGGCGGATGAATGTCGAAATAATATTTGCCCGTGAAATAAGACGAAACAAACTTGCCGAAATGAACTTCGTCAAACACGGTTTGGTTCGGATGAGAAATAAAAACAAAGCGCGTCAATAGCCCCAAAAAAATCAATGAAAAAACCATTAATTTTTTTGCATCAAGTTTCAGGATTAAAGATTTAAAGCGGACAAGAAACATATGATTATCAATAATTTTACTCAACACAATCAAGCCTGACAATCTTTTTGCCGTCCAGCTGAAAGACTGTGTTTTTTGTCTCAACTAATTTTTCCGATATTGGATATTCCCTGAAAAAATCGCTCTCCGCCAGCCAGTATCTGACGCCATCCAAACAAAGTTCTTCAGCTTTGCCGGTTTCAATGAATCTTTCAATTTTTGTTTTTCTTTCAAAGATAACTTTATCACCGCCCTGAGTCCAGAGCCAGCCGGTAAACCCAAGATAAATCGCACGACCGGAAAGCATTGGCACAAACTGAGACGGCTCGCTAGTTGTCAGAAAAATGTCGTTTGGTTCAGTGTTTTTCTTAATCCAGTCTGCCAGCTTTTTTTCCGCTTCGCCATAATAACCAAAACTGCGGATATTTTTCCGGATTTCCAAACCTGACTGCAAACGGTAAAAAACATCAATTACTCCGGCAAAGCTGGAACCGAAAACGAATAAAATGAATAATGAATTACGAATTATGGATTCTGACTTCAAAAAGCCTTTATTCTTTATTCTTAATTCGTCATTCTTCGGCGGCACGTCAAACAAGCTAAGCGCCAGCGCCGCGGCCAGCGTCCACCACCAAAAAATGAATTTGTTGTTGTCAAAAGGCCAAGGTTGAAACAGCAGGATATTCGGCAGCAAAAATAAAACCAGGCTCGGCAGAACCAAATCTTTAAGCTTTGATTCTTTTTTATTGAACCAAAGAACAAAAACGCTCAAAAGCCAAAAAACAAAGATTAGGCCGAAGTTTTTCAGCAAAAACCACAAGACCGAGCTGTCCGCGCCCAAAACATTCGCGTCGCAGAAAAACCAGCTGGTTGAATGGTCGCAAGTCATCCAGCCAAACCATGGAATAAATTTATGGCTGCCGTTAAGCTTTAAAGCCGCCAGTAAATAAACAAGCTGGGGCAAGGCTGTGGCCGCGGCCAAAAAAGAAAGTTTATTAAAAGATTGGGAAAACTTTCCGGAAAAAATCACCAACGCCAAACTCAAAACTGAAAGCGCCAAAAAGCTGTGCGTGTGCGCCAAAGGCATCAGTCCAAGAACCAAAAGATAACGCCAGTCAAAACTCCCTAAAAATCCCAGCAAAAACAGCGCTCCCAAAAAACCGCCAATGACAAAAGATCGCTGGTGCGAAAAAAACGAGATTGCCGGCGCAATCCAGACAATATTTTCCGGCAGTTCTTTTTGCGCCAGCTTGCCGCCGGTGCGCGAGTCAAGATGAGAGTACTCAAACTTTGGCTCAATAAAGTTAACTGCCAGAGAGTTCGCCAAACCCAAAGCTGCGCTGTCTTTTTTGACTTCTTGGAAAAACCAAAGCCAACCCAGGCCAGCGCCGAAAAGAATCAAAAAAACAAAAACAACTGCCAGGGACTTTTTATGGAAAAATTTTCTGCCAAGCTGGTAAAACGCCAGAACCATGGCCGGACCGAAAATTATCCCGGGCAAGTGCCAGGCAAAAGCCAGCGGCAGGCCGCCGAAATAAAAAATCGCCGAAAGAAAATTGACTAAAAACGGATAGCTCAAAATCCGGCCGCCGGCAATCGGTTGGTCAAGAACAAACGGACTGGCCTGGGCCAGACGCGAAACCATGTTCAGATGGTAAGCGCCGTCGCCCCAGCCTTTCAAAATTCCGAAAGGAAATCCCTGGGAATCCCAAAGCATTGCCTGCAGCCCGAGCAAAACCACGATGCCAATAATCAAAAATAAAAAAATGTTCTGCGGATTAAGAAATTTCAAAATCAGACCTGACGGCAAAAAACGATCTTTCAGAATATTGATGATTTTTCTGAAAAACAAAATGCCGGCGGCCACGCCAAAAATTGAAAAAACCATCAGTCCGTAAAAAAGGCTTTTAAGAATCAGCGCCAAAACCAATGCCGAGTATCCGCCAACAACCAGGCCGAGCCCAAGGCTGAAAATTAAAAACCTGAAGTTTGAAAAGCTTGAGCTGCGGTCCAGCCAGTTAAGCAGAAAAATTCCCAAAACAAAGCTTAATCCCAAAAAAATCAGACCCAGCATGGCTATTCAAACCACAAAGAATTCTGCTTCAGATGGTTGGTGACAATCTCAATCTGCTGCGGCGTCAGCTGTTTGAAAAGATTGTCTTTCGTAATCTTGGCTTTATTGATTTGTCCGGTTTCAACATATTTTTGAATCAGGAAAACCGTATCCCGGACCAGAAAATTAACCGGCAGACCCGGGATCTTGATGATTTTTTCAAGCTCCAGAATCGCTTCCTGTTTCCGGCCGCCGAGAATCAGGCTGGTCACCAAAAGCTCCCAGTCCCCCGATCTTTTTTCAACGTCATAATTAAACTCCTTGGCTTTTTCAAGATACTCTCTCATTAAACCAATCTCTCCCCAACGAGCCTCGTACTCTGCCTGATAAAACCAGAAAAGCCCCATCCTGGGATTCAAACCAATTAAATTGTCGGTGTAATTTTTCGCTTTTTCTTTCTGGCTGTTTTTCAAGCTCCAAAGGAAAAGATACTGGTAAGCGTCTTCTCTTTTCGGCGCCATGGCAATCGCTTTTTCAAAAAACGCCACCGCTTCGCTCTTTTCCGGCGAAGTCGCGGCCGCGGTTTCCAGTTTGAACGCGATTGAGCCGGCAACCACTGCCAGGTCATAATCATTGGGATGCTTGACTATGTCTTTTTTAATGTTTTCCAGAATCGCTTTTGAAAAATCCTGATACTCCGGCAGCTGCGTCATAAAAACCTCAACCGTGCCGTAATCATCAAGCCTTCTGGCAATTGAACTGTCAACTTCGCGGTTCAAAAACGTGTTAAGATTTCTGGCTTTTAAATACTCATTTTGAGCTTGTTTTAAGGCCATGCTCGGATTGCCGGACGGCGTCAAAGAAAAAGCTGATGACGCGACGCCATTTGCCGCGAAACTCGGCAGAACAAGACCACGGAAAAAAGCCAGAAACAAAAACCCGGCCAAAAAATAAAGCGCCGGCCTCGGCAAAGTTTTGTCAAAAACCGGCTGGCTTTCCTTATCTCCGAAAAACAGCCAGGCGCCAAGAAGCAAAACCACAAAAAACGCGATGCCCGAACTCGGCATCTCAAACAAAACCAGGTTCTGGACAAAATAAGCCGCCACCAAAGACAAAAACAAAGACCGGATTAAAAACTCTTTGTCGTCGTACCGGTGAAAAATCAAAGACAAAAAAGACTTCAGCCCCAGAACCGCGTAAAGTCCCAGGTAAGCCAGAAGTCCGAGTGCGCCGCTCATCACTAAAAGATCAAGAATTTTGTTATGCGGACGGTCAAATGTAGCCATCTCGTAAGTATGAAGGTCGGGAATAAAATGCTTGTTGTAAGCGTAAATAAAGTTTTCCGGACCCCAGCCGAAGACCGGCCGCTCCAAAAAAGCATTCCAGCCAATCTGCCAAACAATCAAGCGCGGCTTGGGAATATCCCACAAAGCGTAAATCCTTGAAGCGAAAAACGGCGAGATTTTTTCCCAAACCTGCGGCAAAGATTTAAACGAAACCAAAAGCAAAAACAAAACCGCCAAAATTCCGAAACCGAAACGCCAGTATTTTTTCGCTCTGAAAAACATAACCAAAACCGCGAACAAAGCCAGGCCAAGGGCCATGCCGATCCAGGCTCCCCGGGTACCGGACAAAACCACTAAAACGAAAGATAAAGTTCCCAGAGCGGCAAAAAACTTTTTTTCGGCGCCGCTATACAAAATAAACAAAATCCAGTTCAGGAAAAACATCACCAAAAAATAAGTTCCCAAAAACGCCGGGTTGCCGAATGTTCCGCCAAGCCTTGTCTGGTCGCCAAAGCTGACGACTTGCGGCAAGTATTTGCTTGCCAAAGAATAAACTCCGGTCAAAAGGCCCGCCAAAGAATTGATGCTCAAAAACTTGACAAACTCTTTTTCAAAAACCGGCACCGCCATCAAAAAAAACGCCAGCAAATGAAGATGCCAGAAAAGACCGTCCATTCTTTCGGCTTTTGACCAGAAAGAAAAGCTCGGGTCAAAACTGAAAACCGTCGCCAGAAGCAAAGCTAAAAACCAAGCGCCCAAAGCCAGCGTCAAAGCGTTTTTTTTCGGCAAAAGGCTTTTGTCAATCGTCAAAAGCGCCAGAAAAATCAACAGCGCGGCTTCAATCAGGGCTTCAAAAAAAATCGCTTTCGGAAAAACAAACGGAAAAAGGCTTGAAACATTGATAATTAACGGCGCGAAAACCGAAGCATAAAGTAAAAACTTCAAAACGGAAACCAGAAAACTTTTATTGCGCTTCAAAAACTCGTCCATCCCGTTAGGAATTTAATAAAGTTAATTCTTTATTCGTAAACATGGAGACATTTGTCGGCTTCGCCTTTGTTAAGAAAATAATTCGTTTGTTCATAACTAAATTTCTAACGGGATCCATGATTTTATATTATACATTTAAAAATGCGCGTTGTCAGAAACATTTGCTTTAAACCGGCAAATATTGTATATTTCATAAATTCTTGCGTCAAAAAAGGAGGCGCTATGAGCATGACTCGAGTCGAAAACGCGTATCTGAGCGACTATGAAGGGCCGGTATTCCCTGAAAACATCAACGAGCTTAATAAAGCTCTGGACAAGCTTTTCCAGTCTGACCTGCGTTGGCCAAGCATGGCCTGGGAAGTATTGAAACAGATAGCGAAGCCGATTCCCGGATTCCAAGACTATCTTGGTTATGTCAGAACTAAGGATGGCTACACCTGGCTGTCTGAGCTTAGTTTCTGGCTTGAAAGCAAAGAGAGGGAACGCGAAGTTGTCATTTTGCTGCCCTTGATGAATGATAACCAGATGGGAAACGGCGTGTCTCTGGACCGCTCAATCGCCGCCTATCACACTGGCGGCGTCAGCGCGGAAGAGATTGAGACTATTGTCCAGTCGCTGATATCCGCGATGGGAAAATGGATGGGAATAAGATGACGCAGAACAAAAGACAGGTTTTCCCTGTCTTTTGTGTTTTTAAGATTAAAGCGTCGGGGTTGCCTCGCCCACCGTAGCCTATGGCGAAGGTTGGACCGAAACTGAAGGTGTTGGCGTCGGCGAAACTGCCGGGCTTGGGCTCAGCTCCAAAATCGGAGAAATCTCCGGGGGCAGCTGTTTGCCAAGCTTTCGCAAAGCTTCTTGAAGCTGTTTGACCAATCCCTGAACCACTGTCCGCAGACGCACCACTTCTTCATCCTGGATTCTCGGCGCCGAGATTTTACCGTTGACTACTTTGGCTTTGACAATGCCGTCCGTCTCGTTCTGCATCTCGCCCAAAACATCAACTCTGTCCCCGGCTCTCAACTCTGCCAAAGACCAATCTCTCAGTTTGCCGATTAAAAACCTTGTTTCCGAATCAACAGCCACTTTAACGGTCAAACCCCAGACTTTAACGGAAAAGCCGGCGTCATTGGCTGAAATCACTTCCGCGTCAGTGATTTTGGCGTTGCCACTTGAAGACACGAGAAAGCTTTTTAGCGAACTGCCTTTTTCAATCTCTGAAAGATCCGGAATCCTCAGATTTTTTTCCCAGTTTTTCAGCTGGTCAAAAACCTCCTGTGGCTTGGATGTTTTTGTTTTGTCATCATCCTCTTCAGCCAAAACCAGTGAAACGGAAAAAACCAAAAAACCCAGAACCGCGATAAGAATTATTTTTTTCATTTTAAACAAGTTAATTAAAACTTAAGTTATTTTAACCCAAAACCAAGAAAAAGCAAAAGCGCCCTATTCAGGGCGCTTTTCTGTGCTTTGGTATGAAATTGTGTTCAAGGCTTTAGCCTTTGGCAGTTGCCGCTTTTTTGAGCGCGGCAACTCAATCCTGAACGCGTTCCAGGCGCAATCCCCGTTTTCTTCCAGCCTGAGGGCGACAAACCGGAGCTTGCCTTTCACCAACGTCTCAACCCTAACGTGGTGGCCGTTCACCGACGCTGCCTGCCGGTTGACCAAAAAAGGCGCGCCTTTAAACCAAAAACGTATCCTGTCGCTGTTCTTCCCGTTCCCGTTTTTCGACATTGCCTCCTCCTTTTAACCTGAACAGTTTGACTATGCTTCAGCTCCAACCAAAACCTGGATACTTTCCCAGATCTGCCGCTCTTTCTCTTTTGGCAGATGCGGCGACGAAACAAAACCAATGATTTTGAAGCCATTGGCTTTACACTCGTCAACCACGTCTTTTTCAGTGCCATATGATTTCACCCACTCAAAACAGAGTGACACAAAAGCCCAGCCGTTCCATTTGAACGAAGGCTTTTCCCATTTGGCAATGTAAAAGGACCCGAAATACTCCTGAATCGCCACTTCCACACTTTCCATATCAGTCTCCTTTCTTTGTTCCGCAATTAAACCACAACCCTGTTGAAAAATCAAACAAAAACAGCTACACTGGAGTCCGCGCGTTATTTCAATCATCAAACGGAGGATTATATGATTCTTGATGTTCCAATCACTGCTGTCAAAAGTGAGGGAAACGAAATTGTTGCTGTTTTAGTTAAGGTCGCCGTCAACGGATCCACCAAGGTAAACCTTGAGCTTCCGGACACGACTAAAGGATTTTACCAGCTCCTTCCCGGGTATTACGAAGGATCTCTGGGAGCTCTCCCTGGCGACAGCCTCACGCTTCATTTCAACCACCATCCCAGCAAGCCTGAAGAAATCGAACCGATCTGTATCACCAAGTTCATGCCGAAAGCCAAGGCATGAGCGCAAAAACGTCCCGCATCCGCGGGACGTTTTAAGCTTTACAAAATGGATTTTTCCTTTATGATGTCATCAACCCAAGGAGGTAGAATGTCGGGAAAAATCATCAGGATCAGCGCCAAGCTCGTTTCAGACAGAGAACCGTTTGTCATGAGCTTTTCCGCCGACGGCAAGCAGTGCCAGGGCATTGTCAAAAACACTGTTCAAGGCAGGGAAAAGATTACGCCGTCTGCCATCGGCGAATCGTTTTATATGGTTCACGTTGAAGAACGCGAACCTAGAAAATGGGAGATAACCGAGATTATCTGCCCGGACTGAAATAAACACCCAAAACACCGGGTGTTTATTTAATTCTTGCCAGACGCCAAAAGCCGTGTTATTGTTCTGACATCAAATCTTTTGTTCAAGGAGGACAAAATGAAAACTGTTGGAATTGTTTTCTGGAAATCAAAAGACGGAAAACTTGTATCTTTGCTCTTCCCTTTCACTGATAAGCATGGTGAAAGATGTAAGGCTAACGTGAATGCCGACCCGGAAACCACTCAGATTGAAGGCGCGGAAAAGCTTTTTGGCGCCAATTACGGCCAGGGTTTTTCCGTTGAGGTTGAGACTGAACCTCCCGACCAATACGACACACCCAAAGCCATTGCGAAACTGAGAGTGACGAAGGTTTTCAACAAGGTTAGCCTTGATAATCGAAAGTCTCGCTGAAAATCAGCGGGACTTTTGCGTTTTGACAAAAAGCAAAATCTGGTATAGATTTAATCAAATCTTTTGTTCAAGGAGGACAAAATGCAAGCCACTGCCACAATCAAGAATAAAACCGCAGGCAACAAACTCGTTTCCCTGTTTTTGGAATTCAGCGG
>Ga0209518_1002845_pt1 | contig 15544 bp, 13 predicted proteins | sample RifGroB1_FD_183993 | JGI IMG/M metagenome (GOLD analysis project Ga0209518, IMG submission 183993) | Groundwater microbial communities from Rifle, Colorado, USA - Groundwater B1 (SPAdes) (version 2) | ecosystem: Environmental > Aquatic > Deep subsurface > Groundwater | place: Rifle, Colorado...
GCCCCTCCCGCCGATCCGTAGTAGGGTACGGTCATGATCCGCTGGGTAGATGCTGGTGTACTCGTCGCGCTGGTCGGGCTGGCTGGGCACGGAACGCTAGCCTTGACGGTGGGAACTCCGAGCATCGACCCCGCAGAACACTCCGCGTTGCGTGACCTGGATCTGACCTTGGCCCAGGTGCAGGCCAACGCGGCCGAAATCCAGGCCCTCCTGCAAGAAAACGGGGTTCCAGCCGCTTCTGCAGCATCCGAACAGGACTGAAGCGGGATCAGGCGACCCCGCGCTCCATTCGGGTCTGCTTCAGTTCGTAGTTGGCGAGGTGGACCAGCGCTCGGCCGTACAGGGGCATCGGCGCGGTACCCGCAGCAGGGTCTGCCATCTTCGCCAGCCAGCGACTCACGGACTTCTCGCAGACGCAGAGGCGCGCGGCGATGCGCTCCTGGCTCAGGCCCAGCGACCGCAGACACTGCAGCGCTGCGCGCCAGTCCGCCGCCGGGGCCTCCTGCGGAAGATCGTCGTAGGTGGTTGCGTCGTTCATCTCGCGCTCCTGCCAGTTTGGCCTCTGGCCTGTTTGACCCCCTGTTCTCGGGGGTTCTGTTTGTTGAAGGTAAGGGGGGCACGGACAGGTGTCAAGCAGTGTAATCACAAAACTCACCACGGCTCTCCACCTATCACCACCAGTGAGCCCGAGAACCTGCGAGAACCCGATCCCCTCAACCCCGCGCTTTCGGTTTCTGCTTGGGGGGTGTAACCTGCACCGAACTGGCCAGGGAGATAGCGCATGGCACGGCGACACGAAGTCCAGATCCGAGCACTCGGAGCACGGGAGATCCGCCTGCACCAGTACAACCACGGGGTCGGCGGGGCGCAGTGGCACCACCTTGGCACCTCCCTGAACGGTGTGCTGAAGCGGCGGACCGTCAAGAAGCTGGGAGGCCGCGTGGCGGATCCGGCCACCGTTCGCGTCTCCATCTGGTGGAAGCCGTCCGAGACGACCTCGGGCCAGGTGGAGGTCCAGACGATGGATCTGGTGGTCTCGGCCGACCTGAGCAGGGCGTACAAGTCCCCGCGGATCCTGGCGGCTGAGTCCAGCGCGGTTCCAGGCGGCACGATCTTCAACTGGGGCAACTTCAACTGGCCCGATATCTTCACCCATGCCCCACTGCCCGTGGACTTCAACGTCCCAGCTTCCCCGCGGCTGCATCCCATCGTCCGTCCGAAGCGGAAGAAGGGGATGCCTCCCATCGCCACGACCCCCACGCTGGAGCCCTCGCCGTGGTCCACACAGGCGAGTCCGACTCCCGGCTCGCTGACCGGCCCGGCACGGGTGGTCCTGTCCGCGCTGGAGCGGGCCTTCGGCCGGCACCACGACCTCTCCGAGCAGGCCCAGGCCATCGCGGATCTGCTCGTCCCTTCGGGCCAGCGCTACTTCAACCGAGCGGATGCCACTGCGGTTCTGCGCCTCACGCTGTCCCAGCCGCCCTGGTCGCACGAAGTGGGCTCCGAGATCCGCGAGGACTACGTCCGCAACGTGATCCTCGCCCTGGCCGACGCGGGCTACTTCACCGACGCGGTGACGCCCCCCGAGGTCGTCAGCATCTCTCCGGCATCGGGGGCAGAGCTGAACGACGTGATCAACGCGATGGTGGAGCTGTACCCCGACCCCGCCGCCTACAGCGACGAGATCCCCGTCGAGATGGCAGAACCGGAGCGGACGATCACCTCGGCCGTCACGACGCTTCAACCCGCCTCGTCCACTGGGCTCCCGTGGAAGAAGATCGCGGTGGTTGCTGGAACCGTCGCGGCAGGAGTCGGCGGCTACAAGTGGTGGCAGGCTCGCCAGTAGCTCGCAGCCATTCAGGGATTTTTTCGACAAGACGCTTTACACCCCCTAACTACCGGGGGTAAGGTCGTTGTGAACCGGGGCCGCGAGCCCCCCTCGACTTCTGGAGAAAGAACATGGCCAAGGGAACGCGCACCAACTACTACGACGTGAACGGCAACATCGTGAACCGCACCCGGCGATTCGCGGGGATCTGCCGCAAGCACCAGCCCAAGGGCGACATCACCGAGGCCACGAAGCGGTGGGCCCTGGGCGAGGAGAAGCAGATCCAGGCCAAGGGCGCGGTCGCCCACGCGAAGAAGGCGGAGCAGGAGGCGGCCCGCAAGGCGAAGGGCGGAGCGACCCTCCTGTCGTCCGCGCTGGCCCTGACCGGCGCGCGGTCCCGCGGGCGCGGGGGCAAGACCCGCCAGGCCCCCCGGCCGGACAACAAGACGCCCGGGAGCAAGCTCCCGAAGGTGTACTTCAAGGAGTCGGGCAAGGGCTTCACGGCCCAGGACTCCCAGGGCAAGCGGCTCGGGAGCATCACCCGCAACGGTGACGGGTCGTGGACGGCCTCGCCCAGCGACGTGTCGGGCAGCACCGGCAAGCTGCGCGTCGCCAAGGCCCGCCTCGCCCGCGCCATCCACTACAGCATGGCGTAGCCCGCAACAGCACGACGTAGTCCCCGCCCTCGGGACTGGACCGCGACCTGCACCGCGCCAGTCCTGAGGTGGTTCGTCGGTGGTCCCCCCCCGGCACGACGAGAGGAAGGCCCCCAGGGTTCGCCCTGGGGGCCTTCTTCGTTCTGGTCCGATTCCCGAATGGTCAGCCGATTCGGATCCGGCGGACTCTGTGAGCGGTAGCTGCCCGGACCAACTCGGTCGCGCGAAGCGTGGTTTCTTTGCCCCAGCCGGCAAGGGGTGGCCACCATGAAGGCCCCAGCCCAAAGTAGCCGTAGGCGCTGGTTCCGCCCCAGAGCGGGCTGGCGACATTGGGCGTCGGCACACGGAGGCGGCTTCTGGTGCCTCCGGGGACATCGACCGGCCGCCGCTGCCGTTCGATCTCACGGCCATCCCTGGTGAGCGTGAAGTCGGCTGGTGGAAGCCAAGCGCCCGGTGAGAGCAGGGCGTCAACGGCATCCACCCAGGCTTTGATGTGCAGAAGCTGGTGCTGTTGCTCGTCGTAGGCTTGTCGAAGGCGCTGGGCGGCAGTTCGGATGATGTCCCATTCAGGGGCGTGTTTTAGGTCATGCTCCCACAGCCAGGCACCAAGTCTTTCCGGGGTTTGCACGGCAGGATGGGCCTCCACCCAGTGCGTCTGCCACCGAACATAGAGCCCGTGGTGATCGAAACGGGCTCCTATCACCTGTGTGGAATGACCCTGATCGTCATAGATCGTGTTGGGCGCAAAATCCCAGACCAGGTACGGATACGGCACGCGCATGGCCCCGTAGTATACTGCCGAGCCATGAGCGATCTGCTTTCCCTGGACGATGAGGATCTCCCGCTGACGGTGGAGGAGATCCCCCCGGAGGCACCCGCCAGCCTGCAGGATCTAGCGCGGGCGACGCCGAGTCCCAGGACTGCACCCATTCGCCCGATGCCCGCCTATGGGTTGGAGGGCGCCGGGCTGGGCCTGAACGCTCCTGGTACTGGGATCACGGCGCGAGATGTCAAGGCGGCGGGGGTGGGTGCGCTGTTCGTTCTGCTGATCGGCGGGATCGTTCGGCTGTTCAGTCGATCTTGAGCAAGTAGCCTCCGCCGCCAGCACCTTGACAGATCCGGCAAGATGGCGACACTCGTCCCCATGTCGTGCCGCGCCACCGTCGAGTTCCCCCCGTCGGGCGAGTTGCCCCCCCAGGGCTCCCACGTCGTCCTGCGACTCCTTCCTCTCCCCATCCCCCCGATGACCGCGCAGGAGGCCGAGGCTCGGATCCAGGGGCAGGCCCCACCCGTCCTGTGGAACCTCACCGCCCGGGACGGCGGCACCTGGGGCCCGGACGGACGCTGCCTGCGCGAGCCCACCCACGCGGTCGCCTTCACGGTCACTGCTGAGGAACCGACGCTGGCCGCGCACACGGCGGGAGCGTACTGCAAGCAGTTCCGGTGGCTGCCCGCGGAGCAGGGTCTGACGCAGGCAGAACTGGCCACCCTGCAGAGCCAGGGACTCCCTGCCCCTCCGGGCTTGGGCCTGCTGGTGGCCTCGGCCTTGCCCGCAGGAGCCCTGGAGGAACGCGACCTCTACCAGTTCTGCGCCGAGGTCTGGACATGGCTCGACCAGCAGGGGATCCGTGACGCTTGGCGGACCATGCTGGCGGTGGGTCCATCTCCAGAGGAGCAGAAGGCGGCCCTGCTGGCTGCCCTGCCCGCGTCCATGAAGATCGGGCCCGACGAGCAGGGCAACTACCGAGCAGCCTGTGGGGCGAGGCGGACCCCCGGCCCGGCCCTGCTGGGCCCGCCCTGCACCGGGGGGCGCTGCCTGCAGACGAAGTCCGGCCAGTGCTGGAGGCGCTGGGGCACCCACCCGGACGCCGAGCTGGTGGAGGTGATCTCGCCGGGCGAGGTCGAAGCGGTCGAGGTTGAGGTCGAGGTCGGGTCGGTCGAGGTCGCGGTCGGGGTCGGGGCGGTCAGGGAGCAGGAGCCGAAGGTGGCGGTGAAGAAGGCGAAGGCGCCGGGGAAGGCGAAGGCGCACGGGAAGGTGGAGGAGTCGCCCAGCAAGTAGACTGGCCCGGATGGAGTCCCTCTACGCCATCTTGGGCGTCGAATCCTCCGCGACGCCCGACCAGATCAAGACGGCCTGGCGAGCCCTCGCCAAGACCCACCACCCGGACAATGCCGCGAGGCAGGAGTGGTCGGAGTCGGAGAAGGGCCAGCACGAAGCCCGCTATCGGCAGGCAGGCGGCGCCTACACGGTCTTGGGCGATCCCGCGGCTCGGGCCGAGTACGACCGGGAACTGACCGCGATCCGCTCGGCTTGGGTGGCGCAACGTCGGGCTAGAGCTGAACCTCAGTGGGAGGAGCACCGTCGTCGGGAGGAGGAGAGCCGTCGGCGTCGGCGGCAGGAGCAGACGGCTGCTGGTGTTCAGGTGGAGGATCTGGCACAGGAGTTTCACACCAAGGCAGTGGCTCGGCGGGCGCGAGGTCGGGAACTTCGCCTGTCGCGGGCTCGGGACGCTTTCACGCAACGGCGTCAGTCCGAACGCGAGCAGATCCGCGACTTCACCCAGCGGGTCCTAGCCGAGGCGATGCTGCGCTGGTTCGAGTCGGACTGGGGCCTGCCAGAGCACTCCCTGCGCCTGGACGACTGACTAGACCTGTGCGGCCCGCAGAACCTGCCACTGCTCCCACACGGGGTTCTGGATCTCCGACTCCAGGCCCGCCTGTTGATCCTCAAGGGACTGCAGGGAATAGTGCTGGTCCCCGCGTGAATCGGTGTGGGCGTACAGTTTCCCGCGCACGGTCAGGGCGAGGGTCACGCTTCCGATTTCACGCGCGGGAAGTTGCAGCAGATCGTGGACTTGAGCCAGCGTGCAGGTGCCCGCCCGCTGCAGGTACATGATCAAGCGGGCGCAGGACTGGCCGAACCGCGATTCTGGCGTCTGGCCGGTCAACTCCGTCCAAGCTCCGACAATCCACTCCGCGATCCCGACCGCCAGTTGCACGGGCACCAGTGTGAGCGCCCAGGGCTCGTCCGGGGCGTACAGGCCCAAGCTGAAGGCCAGGAGGACCGCGGTTCGCCAGGCGAACTCGACGACGAACTCAAGGCTGCGGTCAAAGGCAGGATCGGCACCTTGGGGATACCGCTCTGCCGCTTTCCGCAGATGCTTGACCCGGACCCGGAAGGCTCGCCAGACCTCCTCGGCATCGGGCGCGAAGCCGTGACAGACGCCGCCAGACGTGATCGGCTGCCGGTGATAGGCAGCGAGGCGTTGTTCCAACACGATGGACTCTGCTGGACGCGGGGGATGAAAGACCTCGACCTCTCCCGTACCGCCCGCAAGGAACGGTGCCATTCGCGCCAGGAAGGTGGCTCGCGTCTCCGTGTCGTACAGCGTTGCCAAGCTGTCCACGGACAAGCCCGCCAGCAGGGACAGGCGTGTTGCTACGGGGAGGGGCGGTTCGCTCTCGACATCGCGGTTCCCCTCCGACACGCGGCGCAGCCCTCTGGCCTTGCCGTGGTAGGCCGAGGTCAAGCTGCCTCGGATGTCCACATACATCGGCTTGGCGATCCGCTGCAGGAGGTTCGTCAAGTCCGGCAAGATCAAGGTGGAGGCTGCTTTCTTTCGCAGCGTCTCCTCCAGCGCCTCCGCCGAGGCCGGAGGTGAGCCGAAATGGAAGGCTGGCGCGATCCGCTGCAAGCTCTCCTCGGCCAAGGTGATGCAGGCGTTGCTTTGGACACTGGTGTCGCCCAGCAACAGGATCCAGAGCCCGGGTCGGTCGTGGGGGCCCCGGGCGTAGAAGGTCAACTCAGGTGGGGCCAGCGCCGACAGCAGGGCGAGTGCGCTCGCGACATGGTGCGCCCAGGGCGCGTCGGACAAGGTGGACCAGTGTCCGACCAGGCCCACCAGCAGGCTGTCCAGCTCGTCTGGATGTTGCTCGACCAGCAGACGTTTCACCTCTGCGTCGCTGGTGCCACGATACTTCACCCTCACTCCTGCCTAGAGGTTGTCTCGACTCGTCGTGCTGACCGCGAGGCCGCAGCGAACCACGCGGCTGGACACCTGTCAAGCGGGGCCAGGATCGAGGAGAAGCTGAAGGTCGGAGTTGACGCGGCGGACACCTGTCCCGTAGCCTCCCGAGCAGCATGATTCCGTTGGGCACGCAGTACCTGGTGACGCTGGACGCGGTCCCGGGCCCGTTCCAGCGGGTCGCTCTGGCCGAGATTCCAGGGCTGCGCTTCCGGACTGACAAGCACTTGACCCTGCCCGCCCACGCTGGGTGGATCCTCGGCTCGGTGTTGCACGAGATGGGCCTGACGGCGGTTCGGGTAGAGATCAGCCCGCGCCACCGACTCAAGTTCCAGGTGCCGCGGGATGCTGGGGAGGTGGAGCAAGCCATCTCGGACTCGGAGCTGCGCCAAGGAGTCTGGGCTGATCGCCTCTTGCCCTTCCAGCGCCAGGGGATTGCCCGCGTCATCCAGACGGGATCCGGCTTTCTGTGGTGGCCCCCCGGCGCGGGCAAGACCGCTGGAGCGATTGCTTGGGCGCTGGCCGCCCCGTTCGACCCCGTCCACCCCGGCGCCGTCTTGACCATTACCAAGGCGGCGGTCCGGCGCCAGTGGGCTCGGGAGATCGAGCGGTGGTCGAACTGCACGCCGTGGATCAGCGACCCTGGGTTTCGCCGGTCCGCTCGGTGGCAGACTCCCCAGGACTACTGGACGGCTTGCTTCCTGGCTGGCCGCCGTCCCTGGTTCGTGGTCGGGTGGGAGGAGTTGGCCTTCCTGATCTACGGGGACGAGGCGCACGTCCTACAGGACTCGCGCGAGGACGAGAAGCTCCAAGAGCAGCGGCTCCTAGCCGCAGAAGCGCTACAGGACGAGGACGAGCGGACCCGTTCAGCGCGGGCCTTCGGTCGGATCCACGGAGTCGGGCCCAATCTGGCCGACCGGATCCTCCAGCACTTCGGATCGCTGAGGATCTTGCAGGATTACGGCATCACGCACTCCCACGAGCGGTTCCGGGCCGAACTGCTCCGCATTCCCGGGGTGGGCCCCACGCTGGCCTCTTCGATCCTGGCGGTCTACCGCCTGATCCGGCCAGATCCGCCCATGCGCCACCTGGCCGGGTTCCTGCCCTTGATCCCGCTGGCCTCGGTGATCTTCGACGAGATCCACCTCGCCTCCAACCGACGGCGCAAGAAGTTCATCGTCGGGGAAGGTGGTTCGGGGATCGGGGAAGGTGGTTCGGGGAAGCTGCAGGCTCTGTCCCGCCGCAACCGCGTAGCCGCCGCCGAGGTGGTGTCCCGGGGGGCTCTGCGCCGCCTGGGTTTGACCGCCACGCCCATCCCGAACCGCGTGCGCGACCTGTGGGGCCAACTCGACCTGGTAGAGCCCTACGGGTGGGGCGGCTACTGGGCCTGGGCCGTCCGGTACGCGGGAGCGCACCAGGGCGACTTCGGGATGCTGGATGGCGGCGCTACCCGGCTGGAGGAACTGACCGCGCGCATGGGCCTGACCGACGCGCAGGGGGCGACCTACCCCGAGGGGACCGGCCCGGAGTGGGCCTTCGTCTCACAGGTGTCGGTCCAGACCTCCCACGGCCAGCTCCCGCCGAAGCGCCGTGAGGTGCGACGCCTCGACCCGCTTCTGCTGACCCGAGGGGACCGGGGGGCAGCGGCGGCCATGGCGAAAGCCCCCGACGCGGAGACGCGCCTGGAGTGCGCCGTGGCCTGGGCCTCGACCTGCAAGCGGCCCGTCGTGGTCGAGGAGGCGGTCGAGGCAGTCCTTGCGGGCAGCAAGGTGTTGATCCTGTCGGGTCGGCACGACGACGTGGAGCGCACCTGGGCGGCGTTGGATGATCGCCTCCGCAAGGAGTGGGCTCGGAAGTTGCGTGCTGCGGACCGACCGACCGAGGCCGCCACGCTCAAGGACGAATCCGGTGGACCCGTTCCCGGCCTGTGGTGGACACACGGAGGGGACTCGGGGGGAGAGGACAAGCGGGATCTAGTCACCCGCGCGTACATGGCCTGGGTGTCGAAGCAGGGCCGAGTCGTGGACGCATCCTCCCACCCGTTCGCGGACGCCGAGGCGGCCCAGTGGGCGAACACCGGAATCGGGGCTCTGGCCGGGATGGGATGCTGCCTGGTCGCCACCGGCCAGTACCTGGGGACCGGCCTGGATCTACACGACACCGATCTGCTGATCGTCTCCATGCTGCCCCTGACGCCAGAGCAGCTCTTGCAGTGGGAGGGCCGCACCGCCCGGCAGGGCCAGCTTCGACCCGTCCTCGTCCTGTACTTCGTCGCGGAGGGCACGGTGGACGAGCACGTCGCGACCCTGCTGGTCGGCAAGTTGCCCGCCGTCGCTACGGTCACTGGGCAAGCGGAACTCGACCAGGTGGCCGACGAGATCGAGGGGATCGGGGATCCGGAGGCGGTGCTAGAGGGGATCCTCGACCTGTTCCGCAGTGGGGAAGTCGTGGACATGGAAGACGACGGGGACTGACGATGAGTTTCAGTTACTGCTATGCGGGACGCATCTTCTTCACCAAGGCGGCCCTGTTGGCGCACTTTCGCGTGGCCATCGACCACGAAGTTCGTGGCAACAGTCGGCCCTTCTTTGATGCTGTTCTTGCAGACTGCTTCGCGGATCGGCACCCGAGCTTCAGGGGCTTGCGTCCGACCGAGTTTGCATATGTGCCGCGCGCGGCAGGTGACCACCGCCCCTTCACGCATGCCTTGGCAGCCTTGGTACCGCGTCACGGTTGGCAGCGGTTCAGCGCTCGGGGCTTATTGGACACCGCAGTGACCTTTGAGGCCGCATTTCCCAAGCTGTGCAGAGAACGGTTCACGGTGGTATGGCGCTCTCGGCTGTTCCGTCCAGGGCCCTGCGCGTACCCGAACTGCGCGCATCCCGCTGTGGATCTGGACCACGTTTGCCCTCAGCACAAGGAAATCGTCCTAGCCTGCTTGCCGTTGGTGGATGCCAGCCTCCGCGAGGCGTGGGCGAAGCACCGCGTGGACGCAAAGCGGCGCCTGCCCTTCCAGTTACCAGCACGGCATCCCGCCAGCGTGGAGTACGACCGCCTGACACAGAACGCGACTTACCAAGCACTTTGCAAACAGCACCACCGAAAGACGACTGGAACCCGTGCTACCCATCGAAGGGAACTTCAAACCCTTACTGAATGGGCGGAAGCGGAAGCGAGAGCTGTCGAATCTACGCTGAGAGTGGGAGGAAAGGTGGCGTGATCACAACAAGCTGCTTTCGGCCGGGTCCGGTTTTTCTCCTCTCAGGACTGGACACCTGTCCGGCGCTCGGGCAGAGTTGGCGGCACTTCGATGCCAGACCCCTTCCTCGCCTCCCCGCTGTCGCCTAAGCGGATCTACATCGCAACGCGGTGGGATCTCGGTCCGACGCACGCCCAGGACGTGGCAGCGGTGCTGGAGGAACATCATGGTTTCGCCGTGACCCACCGCTGGTGGACCGAGCAAGCCTACGACTCGGTGGGGGGTTGGGCCGCCAACGCGGATCGCGACCTCCGAGGAGTGGCTGCGGCGGATGTAGTCCTGATTCTCGCCTTTCGCGGTCGAGAGGGGATGGGGATGTGGGTCGAGATGGGCTACGCCATGGGGCTCGGCAAGCCCGTCTTGCTGTGGGTTCCCCCTGAGCACGCCGCGTTCCTTCAGCCGAGTCTCTCGGAGGCCACGTCCCCGTTCGTGTTCGCGCCGGGCGTGTCCCGTTGGTGCTGCCCCCTGGACGAGTTGCTGGGCGGGCCGCTAGGGGACGCTCCCGGGACGCGCCTCTCCCTCCTCCTTCGCAACTTGGCAACGCGGTCCGTCGCATGACCGATCCAGGCGACGTGTGGGCGACCCTCGCAGCGTGGGCGAACGCGGAAGCCGAAGCTGCCGCCGCCGTGGGCTGCGGCGAGGTCGCAGTTCCGACAGCCCCCGCTGGCCTGCCCGGGGCGAAGCCGTCGGAGGCCGGGAGACTCCTGATCGGACAGTGTGAGGTCGCCGCGTCGGTTCGTCTGATCGAAGGTGATTGCGTTGCCGCGATGGCGACGATGGAGAAAGGAGGTGTGCGCTGTGGGGCGGTCGTGACGGACCCGCCCTACGGTTAGTTGGCCTTGAGTTCATGTCGGCCGATTTTGACCGCCCCGACTTCCTGCTCGGCCAGGACGTGCGCCAGAAGGGCGACCCCACGTTCCAGGCGAATGCACCGGAGGGCGACCCGAACAAGTGGGGCACGGTGCGCCACGGCACGTCGTCGGGGTATGGCGCAGCGGCCTCCTCGGGTCGAACCATGCAGGCTTCCCACCTCCGCTGGCTCACCGAGACCCGCCGCGTCCTCGCCCCGGGAGCGCCGATCTACAGCTTCAGCGGATCGCGGACCTTCCACCGGCTCGTCGCCGCGATGGTCGAGGCGGGGTTCTCGCCCGGAGTAGATGTTCTCGCTTGGATCTACGGCTCGGGCTTCCCGAAGGGTGGCGACCTTGGAAAGCTGATCGACAAGGCGGCTCGCGGTGTGCCACAAGGGGGTGCAGACCCAACCAGTCCAAACGCGGGCAAGTATCGGACTCAGCGAACGGATGGCTCCCGCGGCGAAGGCGACCGGGGGCAAGGCTACGGGGCGGGCCCTGGACAATACATGGCCAAAGTTGGGGTCCGAGTAGATCGGGAGTTTGTGCATGAAGCCGCAGCATGGGCCGGTTGGGCGCCCAGCTTGAAGCCCTGCTGGGAGCCGATTCTCCGCGCCTACGCCCCTCTCCCCGATGGCTCCTTTCCCCCCCCCACCCCGACTGGCCTGCGCGTCGTCCACGTCCTGCGGAAGCCTCTGGATGGGACGTTGGCGGCGTGCGCGCAGAAGTGGGGAACCGGGAGCCTACACATCGGCGCTGTCCGGGTACCGAGGGGAAGCAGAGACAGCTTGAACGGTGGGACGTACAGCGGCGGCAAGCGTAATGCGACACCCGGGGACACACGAAGCGCCAGAGCAGCCGGGCGTTACGGTGAAGATGGGCGTCTTTCACCAGAAGACTTTGTGCGGCCTGATGGCGGAGTCCCGGCCAACCTGCTTCTCGTCCACCTCGTCGGTTGTCGGCAGATCGGGACGCGGAAGGTTCCCGGCGGCTTCGTGGACATCGGAGCGGACAAGGGCAGCGGTACCCCCGGGGGGCGCGTCTACGGCTCTGCTGACGGCACCGAGGAGGTTCCCGCCTGGACGTGCGAACCCGGATGCGCCGTGGCTGCCTTGGATCGACAGGCAGGGAGGAAGAAGTCCGGCACCGGAGCCGTCAAGCGCGCCTCGTCCAAGGACGAGTACGGCAACGTCGGGGCGGCCCTCGGAGCAGAGTCCCGCCCGGCGGGGACGCCCATGCCGTGCTTCGGGGACGAAGGCAGCGTTTCGCGCTACTTCAACCAGCTTCCCGCCGGTCCCGAAGCCGTCCTGTCCAACCTCTACGACCTGATCACGCCGACGCACCTCCCCGACTGTGCAATCCCCCACGTCCGAGGCGTTTGCATCGTCGATGCCACGGCTCTCGGCACGGCCGACGACCACTGGCACGGCGCCGTCCTCCAGACTCCAGAGGGCACGGATGTTGGGGCGCTCCGCAGCATCGCCGCCGAGGCCCTGCATGTCCTCCGACCCGGCGCCCACCTGATGCTCCTGGCCCCGGACGACTCCCCGACCGGCTGGCTGGGCGCCTGCGCCTTCGAGGATGTGGGCTTCGAGGTCCGTGACGCGATCCTGATCTTCGGGGGGGCTGGAGTCGATGCGGCGAACCTCCCAGCCGTCTACTGCGCGAAGGCCCCCGCTTCAGAACGTGCTGGGTTGCGGTCCTGCCCCGATTGCGGCTGGCAGGAGGCGATGGGTGCCGCGGAGTTGCGGAAGTCGCAGAAGGCCGCGCGAGCAGCGGGGGTGGAGATCCCATGCCCGACGTGCAGCGCCTCCACGAAGGACGAAGAACATCCGACCATCAAGACCGTCAAGGTCATGCGATGGTTGCTGCGCGCGGCTGTGGCCGACCCGAACTGCGGGTCAGGGTCGATCCTCGATCCCTTTGCCGGCACGGGTTCAACCCTCGTCGCCGCGCAGGCAGAGGGGATCGAGTGCATCGGGATCGAGCGCGACCCGCGGTATGTGAAGATCGCGGCGTACCGGACTGGCGTGAACCCGACACCAGGCATCGTGCCGTCTGCTCCCAGCCCCCAGGGAGACACCGTAAAGGGACTCCCTGTTGCTCCTTCGACCACTCCTCCCGAACCTGCGTCTGCCCCCCCCGGTGAGGAGGCAGAGTCAGCAGCGTCAGCCTCGGCCTCGCCGGCGGGGCTCTTGATCGGGGACGCGCTGGAGCAGCTTCGGACGCTGCCGGACGCTGCTGTGGTGCGGGACGGCGTGAAGGCACCTTCAGCCCTCGCCGTAGAGGATGTCGTCGTTGATGTCGCGGACGACGCACCCAAGTCCCCGAACACGGGAGAGGCTACCGCGGTACAGACTCAGCTCCGTCCGTTCTGGGCCTACTACGGGTCCAAGTGGCGAATCGCAAAGCACTACCCGGAGCCCGTCCACGCGACCATCATCGAGCCCTTCGCGGGGGCCGCCGGGTACTCCCTGCGCTACGCCGACAGGAACGTGATCCTGATCGAGAAGGATCCCGTCGTCATAGGGCTTTGGCGCTACCTGCTCGCTGTCTCCCCGGAGGAGATCCTCGCCCTACCCAACATCGCCGTGGACGGCTCGCAGACCGTGGACGACCTTCCGATCTGCGAGGAGGCTCGGCACCTCGTCGCTTGGTGGTGCAACAAGGGCACGGCTCGCCCCCACAAGAGCCCGAGCAAGTGGATGCGTCGAGCCCATGCTGGAGGCTACAGCACCGGGGGGTCGGCGCCCTCGAACTGGTGGGGGCCGGAGATTCGACAGAGGATCGCCTCCCAGCTTCCAGCGATCCGGCACTGGCAGATCATCGAGGGCTCCTACGAGGACGCACCAGACATCGAAGCGACATGGTTCGTGGATCCACCGTATCAGACCCAGGGAAAATACTACCGCCACGGGGCCAAGGACATCGGCTTTGCCGCTCTGGGGGCTTGGTGTCGAGAACGCCGAGGACAGGTCGTGGTCTGCGAACAGGAGGGAGCCGACTGGCTGCCCTTCCGCTTCTTCCGCGACGTGAAGGCGGGCGAGGGCACCCATGGACGGAAGCGGAGCCGCGAGGTGATCTGGACGAAAGGTTGTGGAGAAGCCCCCGATGCGCCCCTCCCCCGCCCTGCACCTGCCCCTCCTCCGGCCTCTCCTCCCTCCGCGCCCGACCACGGCGCAGCGGAAGGACATCCCCCTGACCCCGGTGCAGCGCCGGACCCTGGTTCGGGCGAGCCTGGAGTGGACGCTGGGGGCCACGGCAGCGGCGCTGGTCCTCGTCCCGGCGGCGGGGCCGACGAAGGCGGTCCTGATCGGGCCGTGCGTCTGCTGCAAGCGGCCGTGGTGCCCGCAGGGAGCGCACGAGGCGACAGCGAAGAGGATCCTGCGGGGGGACTCTCCGCGGTTGTGGAGCGCGGCGCCATAAGGCTCCTCTCCGTCTGCTCCGGGCTCGGCGGGCTCGACCTCGGCCTGCACCGCGCCGGGTTCCGTGCGGTCGCCTTCGTGGAGCACGACCCCTTCTGCCAGCGTGTCCTAGCTCGCCACTGGCCGGACGTGTCCCAGGCGCACCACGACCTTGTGGCGCTCTCCAGGGATCCCGCGGCGTTGGCCGCTCTCCCCGACTTTGACGTGCTGGCAGGCGGGATTCCCTGCCAGGAGGTGTCCAGTGCGGGGAAGCGCAAGGGGACTGCAGGCGACCGCTGGCTCTGGCCCCACTTCGCCGCGATCCTCGCCGCTCGCAGACCCGCTGCTGCCCTGGTAGAAAACGTCCGCGGGCTCCTGTCAGCACAGTCCGGGTGGGCGTTCGCCTCGATCCTGCGCGGAGCCGCCGACCTCGGTTACCAGACCGAGTGGGAAATGCTGGCCACCGGGACGTTGGGGGCTCCCCACCGCCGCGAGCGCATGTTCCTGATCTTCACCCGGGTCGGGATTGCACCTCTAGGGGGTCGAGGCGCCTACGGGATCGCGTGGCCCCGAGGGAAGGGCGACGAGGTGGTGCGGGGCCTGGACGGACGGTCCGCGAAGTCGGCGGGCAAGGGTCGGGGGAACCCTTGGGCCTTCCGTTGGCCGGTGGCGGGTCGGTTCGCGCCGGATCCGACCCGGAGTCGAGAGTGGACGGTGTCCTCTCGGGTGCCCCTGTGGCCGACGCCGGGGACGGGGAAGTCGCCCTGGGAGTGGGCCGCGGACCAGGAAGAGATCGACGCCTGGGTCGCCGTCGGCCTTGACGGACCGACCGGAGCCGCCACGCGAATCGCCACGGGCTCGCGTGGCAGTAGCCCCGTTCGCGTGGCACTCCCGACCCCGCGTTGTGCCGAAGCGTCGTTCTACGCAGAGGATCCCGAGACGCTGGCAGCCCGAGGTGGGGACGGGCGGGACACGCTGGCGACCGCGGCGCTGCGTCGGGCACTCCCGACCCCCAGCGCCAGCCTCCCCAACGACAACGAGGACCCGGAGCAGTGGGAAGCAAGGCGCAAGGTGCTCGCCGTCCGCCACGGCAACAACGGGGCCGGGACGCCCCTGGCGGTCGAGGCGAAGCGGCGAGCCCTGCCGACCCCGCAAGCCTACAGCCATGGCGACAGCAACCCGCCGGGTACGACCACCCTCGACCGCGTGGTCCGGGGCATGACCGAGGGTGGCGACCGACCCCTGCGGCAAGCACTCCCTACGCCCCGAGTCAGCGCCGACCGGGCCTCGCGCGGCTCCATGGTTCTCACCCCGCAGTGGTCGGCCCCGTCGCTGGCGCAGGCGGTCGAGTTGAAGTCCGGCGTCCTACCGCGCGAGTTCCACGATGAGTCCGAGTTGACGCCCGGCGCGCGGCGTATGTGGGAGGAGGGGATGCGACGCAGGGCGCTCCCGCCGCCGACTGCTGGGGACGCCCACGACCGCGACTACCAGATCAGCAGTGGGGTGGACTTCCCGACCCTC
>Ga0209518_1002849_pt1 | contig 15515 bp, 20 predicted proteins | sample RifGroB1_FD_183993 | JGI IMG/M metagenome (GOLD analysis project Ga0209518, IMG submission 183993) | Groundwater microbial communities from Rifle, Colorado, USA - Groundwater B1 (SPAdes) (version 2) | ecosystem: Environmental > Aquatic > Deep subsurface > Groundwater | place: Rifle, Colorado...
CAAAAATTCGTTTCTTCTCCGGCTCCTCGTTTCAAAACTAAATTCTCAATCGGTGAAGCGATTAAAATTACAGATGGTCCATTTGCCGACTTTTTAGGAACAATTCATGAGATGGACGAGGAGCGGGGCAAAGTCAAAGTTTTGGTCAGTATATTTGGAAGAGAAACTCCAGTTGAGCTTGATTTCCTACAAATCCAAAAGGTCTAATATGGCAAAAAAAATAAAAACAATAGTAAAAATTAATTTGAAAGCGGGAGAGGCAACTCCTGCGCCGCCCGTTGGAACAGCCCTGGGACAACACGGCGTTGCCATTATAGACTTCGTCAAAGCTTACAATGACAAGACCGCAGCCCTTAAGGGTGAAGTTGTCCCTGCCGTAATTACTATCTATGAGGATAGGACTTTTGGTTTTATAACCAAAAAGGCTCCCGCCTCCGACATGATTAAAAAAGCAGTAGGGTTAGAAAAAGGATCCGGGAAAGCTCCCCGGGAAATGGTTGGAACATTAACCCGCGACCAGATCAGAAAAATCACTGAGGACAAAATGGATGATTTAAATACAAAAGATATTGATGCAGCAATGAAAATTGTTGAAGGAACAGCAAGAAGTATGGGGGTAAAAATAGAATAATATGGGAAAGACTAAAACAGCATTTGTAGCCGAAGCTCAGGAAAGCAACAAAACTTCGGAGCAAAAATACAAGGAAAAGCGGGAAAAACAGAAAAAAGAAGAAGAAGCTAAAGTCCATATTTCCGGATTAAAAGGCGGACAAAGAGTAAAAATAATATCCGCGGAAGAGCCTGTTGCCGGGAAAGAAATAGAAGCCAAAGAAAAGACGAATGGAGTTTTCGTGAAAACCCGCAGCAAGAATTATCTGGGTGCAAAGGCAAAAATAAAGTCCGGGGAAAAATATAAAGTTTTGGATGCGATAAAGCTTGTTAAGGAAACTTCCTACTCAAAATTTGACGGAACAATGGAACTTCATTTAGTTGTCAAAAAAGCCGGTATCTCGGCTCAAGTTACGCTTCCCCATTCTGCCGGAAAAGCCAAAAAAGTAGAAGTGGCAAATGAGGAAACTGTAAAAAAACTTCAAAATGGCAAAATTGATTTTGATATATTGCTGGCGACTCCTGATATGATGCCAGAACTTGTCCCCTTTGCCAAAATTCTTGGTCCCAGAGGTTTGATGCCAAATCCAAAAACCTCAACAATTATCAAGTCGATAAAAGAAGCGGAAAAATTTAAGGGAAACAGTATAAGTCTAAGGACAGAAAAAGAAGCGCCTTTAATTCACACTGTGATCGGAAAAGTCAGCCAGACTGATAAAGAACTTATCGAAAATATCGAAGCCGTATTGAGTGCGCTCGGGGGCGAAAAGCAAATCGTCCGGGCGTTTCTCAAATCGACCATGTCTCCAAGTGTCAAACTTTCAGTTTGACACTTTCTAAGTTACCTAAGATACTTAAGTGACCTAAGTAACTTATGTCCTTGCCGAAATACAAATATCTTCTTACTTACCGATACTCAGAAATAATATTTGATTTAAACTCAGAATTTTGCACTAAATATATAAGCAGAATGTCGCGAACATTTGACCAAATGATACAAGCGGCAAGAAGTGGAAAACAAAATAACGAGATTAAATTACTTGGATACGCAAAGGGAAGTTTCGAAGAGCTACTCGCAGATTACGAAGATTATTGCCGACAACGCAACTTGCCTATCTACCCAAAAACATCGACAAAAGTGTTGCACTTCAGACAATACGGATACCGTTTAAGCAACCTAAGTAACTTAAGTAACCTAGGAAACTTAATTGAGCGGGCAATTCTGCCCACGACCCCCGAAGAAGTTGCCAACTTTATGATTACATTGACCCACATGGAAACCTACTTACTTGACAGGCAAATCAAGGCCCAAATCGAAAAATTCCAAAAAGAAGGTGGCTTTTCAGAACAGCTTTTGCGTGGTAGAATAAGCTATGGAAAGTAAAGGCCTAACACCGCTGCAAGCATCAATCGTCGAAGAATATGGGTTAGATCTCAAAAACAAAGCCGACTTTGCTTTTTTTGAACGGATGTGTCAATTGGGACAGGAACAAAACTTAACAACAATAAAAGTCGAGTATGGCAAAGAAGCTCCTGTCATTTCCCTTGCAGAAAGAGGGGAACTTCCCCAAAAAGCATTGCGTTAACATCTAGAGTATTGTATAATTCCCTTTGTCCTAAGAAAGCGCGCAACCAAGGAGTTCAATTACTCCGTAATTGTAAGTCACGCAGAGGAAAATGAAAAAAACAGAGAAAGTATTATTCGTAGATAATCTTACAAAAGAGCTTCAAGATGCAAAATCTGTTGTTTTAGTTAATTACTCCGGTTTAACTGTTGTGGCCCAGCAAGACCTCAAAAAAAGATTAAAAGATGTAGGAGGCAGAATGTTGGTTGTTAAAAATACCCTTCTTAAGCGCGCCGGAGAGGCTGCAAAAATTGACAAAAAGATTTTGGCAGATAATATTCTGACCGGCCAAACCGCTTTGATTCTGGCCGAAGGGGAACCTATCGCTCCGCTTTCGGTCTTGGGAAAATTCGCAAAAGAATTTGATACCCCAAAATTTAAAGTTGGGGTTATTGACGGAATGTTTCAAGATGAAGCCTCACTTGCCAAGCTCTCCACCCTCCCGAGTCGGGATAATCTTCTGGGACAACTTTTGGAAGTACTTATAGCACCTCAATATAGACTGGTCGGAACACTAAATACAAATATGCAAAAACTTGTTTATATTTTACAAGCTAAAGCGGGAGGTGAGAAATAATGGCAAAAAAAGTTGATGAATTAGTCGAAGAAGTAAGTAAACTTAACGTTTTGGAATTGTCTGAATTGGTTACTGCTTTGCAGGAAAAGCTTGGAGTAACACCAATGGCCGCTGCACCAGCTGCCGCGCCCGCCGCCGCCCAAGAGGGCTCTGCCGAGACAAAGGACGAAGGTGGTGGTCTAAAAACAGTCATCATGACAAATGCGGGAGCAAATAAAATCAATGTCATTAAAGCATTAAGAGAGATTAATCAAAATTTAACACTGATGGATGCTAAAGGAATGACTGAGGCGGTTCCGGCAGAAGTTTTGAAAGACGCCAAAGCAGAAGATGCCAAAGCGGCAGAAGAAAAATTAAAAGCAGCGGGGGCAACCCTTGAAGTTAAATAATCAGAAAATGCTTTTAGTTCGGGAGATATCCTTGCATCAGGTATAATTCCGGGGCCCTTGTTGACCTCAATTATGTAGTTTTTACCCGTTTCCTTTTCTATTGCTATATCGACTCCGGCGATGTCAAGGCCGAGAGTCTTTGTGGCCTTTAGGCCTAATGCATTTGTTGCATCACTCGTCAATTTTAGGTTTAAAAATACCGATGGTTCATTAGCATCTTGATACTCCACTTTAAGTTTCCTGTAATCCCTCTTGGATTTTTGTTCCAAAACACAGACTTTCTCTCCCATAATTAAAAGCCTATATTCGATGTCGATGTCTATAAACTTCTGAAAAATAAATTCCTTTTTGGATATTTTTAATAGTTTTTTAAAATCATCAAAAGTTTTTAAAATAAAAATATTTTGATTTCTTTGGGAAAGAATTGCTTTTGCAATTATTGGAAATCCCAACCCTTTAACAATCTTTTTACTATTAATGAGAACGCTTTCCCTAAAACAAAAATACGAATCAGGAATTGGAACCTTTTTAATTGCCAGCCTTAGGGCGGCTGATGCTTTATCCATTGACATGCCAATTTCGCGGAAAGCCGGATCAATAAAATCAACTTTTTTATAATCTAAATATTTTGTGATTGCCCCCATAAAACGGACATATTTGCCGGCTCGACGAACAAATACAAGGTCAAAGTTTGAAATATCTTTGTCTTTAACTTTTATTTTTACCTTTCCCGACTCTATTTCAAAAAACAGATCAAAAAAAGCATGTAGGTATGCCCTGTATTTTCCAACGGAATTTCTGTTTAAGAATCTTGTTAATCGTTTCTTGTTGAGACTTATACTGTCGACCAATACCAATATCTTTTTCATATACCCTGTAGTGTATCACTTATTTATTAAGAAGTTAATTGTAAGGTGTAACCTTGTAATGAACGGATACACTAATCCTTTTTAACTTTATACATAAAAATTGTAAAGTCATGGGGGTGGTAGTGGTGACGCAAAATCACGCGGCGGGTGAGAGTCATACAATACTTTAAAATATCAAGACTATCTGTATACCAGATATTTGATTCGGATTCATTGGTGATGGCCGGGTGCCCTCCTAACATATTAAAAGCAAAAACATTTTTTGCCAAAGAAAACATTTTTTTGATGGCTTTTTGGCGATACTTCAAATTTCGACCTCGCATGTTCGAATTTAAGACGCCCGACGCGACAACTACGCCGTATCTATCATCAATTTCGTTATAATCTTTTACCTCAAATTTCCCTCCGGCTACCTCTTTTTTTGCCGCATCAATAAATTTGGGAATGATATCAATCCCTGTATAATCAACATTTTTATATCTTTTAAGTAAAAACTTTCCAAATTCTCCGAATCCACAACCAATATCCAAGACGCTTTTGCCAGAAAAATCAATTTCAGCCCAAAACTGCCTAAACCTTTGATGGGCTGCCCCCCGGGTTTTCCAAAGTAAGCTTTTTGGGTCAACCCCGTATTTTTCAAATTTGTTTTTGTAGATATTTGATAATTTCATTTTCGACAACTATCCCGCAGTATTTATTTATAAGCTTCCATGAAGGCGCCGCATTTGCTTCTATAACTAATAACTTGCCGCCTCCGTCTTCCAAAATATCCACTCCGCAAATATCAAGTCCGCTCGCGCCGGTTGCAAAAAGTGCCAGCTTTTCGACATTTTTTGGTACGGGATTAAGAGTTTCTTTGATATCATCCTTATTCCACTTTGTCTGCCTTCTAATTGCACCCAATGCCCTATCCCCTACTACCAATACCCTAATTCTATGCGCATTGGGAATAAACTCCTGGGCAAAATAAAACTTGTTCTTTTGCCGCGGCAGTTTTTTTAATTCTTCTTCGTTTTCAACTTTCCAAACTTCTCTGCCTCTTTGGGAACTTGTCGACTTTACAATAAATGGGTAAGGCAATTTATCCATTCTTCCAAACACGGTTTTCGGCACCGGAACCCCTGCTTCAACCAATTTTTTAAGCTCTATACTCTTACCCAAGGAAAGGGGCATAAGAAGACTCGTTTCGTATATTTTGTCTATAATTTTTATCCGATTTTTAATGGCATAATGGGCAACCAGTGTGGCCGGCTCAAGACTTCTGCCGACCATACGAAAATAAATAAGTTTATATTGGCCAAGGCCAAAATTTTCCGAATCATACCAAATATCATCAAAGCTTCCCTTGTCAACCGAATCGTCAAAAGCATCGAGTTTGCTTACTTTTCCTGAAGTCAGTATTAAAATATTATTCACCATTTAGCTTTAACCAAATCTTTCTTATCAATCTCGGGGCTTACCAAAAATCCGCCCAAATCAATGCGGCCTATTAACACATCGTATCTTAGAAGTTTCCTGTCGGCAACAGTCATATTGGTTTTTATTTTTTTTCCGCCGAGCCAAAGGATAACAGGGATTACGGGGCGACTTTCCTTTCCCAGGGAGCTCAATTTATCCTTATACCAGAGTATTTTGTCTTTAGTCAAAATTCCCAATGCTTTGGCAAATTTTTTGTCGATAGCAGAGCTCCATGCGCCGGTATCAATTTTCGCGGTCACTTTTTTCTTTTTACCCTCACTGCTTTTTATCCTAATTTCCTCAACCGCCTTGATTTTAATTACTTCCTCAAACCTTTGGGGAAGAGCGTGAGAAGTAAAAAGAGCCTTGGCGATTGCAACCCCATGCTCACTATCCCTTACTTCAAGCTCATCAACTCTTTCAAGCCGCCTTTTTAGACCTACTCCGTTTGCAAGCTGAATTTGTAATCCCGGCTGGGCATTTAATTCCAAAACCATCGGGCCCTTATCAGGGTGAAGAACCATATCGACCCCGCAATAGCCTAAACCCGAAGCAATAGACGCCCTAACCGCAGTATCCAGTATCCTATTCCACATGGGTACTTTTATTCCCCGAAGCTTGTATTTTGTGTCGGGTTTGAAAACAATTTGTTCTCCACCCCAAATAGCTCTCGTTGTCGTTCCCGTTCCGATATCCATCCCCACTCCGATTGCTCCCTGATGCAGATTGGCACGGCCTCCAGACTGCCGAGTCGGTAAGCGAAGCATTGCTAAAACCGGGATTTTATTAAAAACTATAATTCTGATATCGGGCGTGCCTCTATACGCCCAGCGCCTAAAAACTTTATGACGCCCCACATACTCCTGAATAAAAGCAACATCCGGAATATTACCCATAGAATAGGCACCTTCGAGAATATCTGAAGTGTGAAGTTTGAGGTCATCAACAGAAATCCTTTTCTTCTGAGTTGTCAGCCAGTTTCCATTTTTGAGTCTTTTTTTTACTACTATTATTCCTTCTCCTCCTAATCCCCGCGAAGGCTTCAGGGCAAATTTATCAGGCAGGCTCTCCCAATCAAAATCATAAATATCCTCGGCCCTCCTAAATTTTTTATAAATTTTCGGGTTGGCAACTCCGGCTGTCCTCAAAACCCTTGCTGTTTGAATTTTGGAATCGGCAATATTTTTACTCCGGCGGGAGTTATAGCGATAGGTATAAAGCTGGGTACGGGCATTAAGGCCCAGGATATTTGAAAGTTTCATTTTGAAGAAACAAGTTTCCTAAATCTATAAATTTCCATCAATCTCAATCCCGAATACTTTGCCAGTAAGAAATCCAAAATCCCTACTGCCAGCAAGCTTATTTCCGGATTGGCCAGAACAAAATTTTGCAAGAGTTCGAGGGTTAAAAAGAAATAAGAGATAAGGGCCAGAATCAAGGTCTCCATAGTTAAACTAAGCGCAGTTTTTACACTCTTTCCGATTTGAACCCTGGTGAAATCCTCTGTCAAAAGAATAAGAATCAGAACAGCAAATATCGATACATCAAGAGGGACTAAAAACAGGGAACCTAATACTCCCAAAACTGCAGCCCATAAAATAAGAGCCATTCTGGGCAAATATTGAAGTTTCAATTTGAACTTGCGGAGTGTGAGCCTGACAACGGTCGAGACAATGACTATCACAAGAAATAAGCCGATTCCGGCAACGGGACCAGTCGCCACAAAAGCAACGGCCAGTGCAGCCGGCAAAAAAATTCCAAATCCCCGAATTCCGACCACATTCCTGGAAAAAGCAATCACAAAGGCAACTATTGGCAAGAGCAGAAGCAGAACGATGGTATTGGCGGGTACCCCCGCCCCAATCGCCTTCTCAATCGCAAGCCTAATAGGACCGGAAAAATTTTGGAGCATGGCTCGTATTATACTACAAATTTGAAAAATTTACCTTCCCGTGCTAGACTATGGGTCTCAAAAATTGCCAGGGTGAAATGCGCCCTGTTGTTATTGTTAGTATTTTTGGGGGTACATTAACAAAGTCTAGTCGAAATCCAAAGTCTTTAAAAAGCCTTGAAAGGAGGCTGAAATGTTCAAAAAACTGTTTTCCTGTGGCTTGAGCCTCATCGGCTTGAGCTGTCTAGCTCTTGTTCTGATCGGCGCCATGGGTGCCATACAGAACTCGATTGCTGCGGGGGTTTATAATTTCAATCTCTCGCCCGAGTTTGTAAGACTACTCGGATGGACTGCGCTGGCGACGGCACTGGCAAGTTTTTTTGCCAAGTTGACCCGTTTGCCGCCACAACTAGGTCCATGGGTTTTACCGGTGGCTTACTCTATTTTGGCTCGTATCCTGGGAGGTGCGGAACTCTTGAACCTCTTCTGGGGCGTTGCCTTGCTCCGTTTTATACTCACGGAAGTTTTAAGGTGGGGAAGTAAACTTCTTGGAAATGTTCAGCAATTGGTTCCAAACCGATCTGCGCAAACAATCCTAGGAAGTATGTTCTTCCCTGTTTATACGCTCCAGAGTATCCTGGGAATGTTAATTGTTCTGGGATATTTCAGCAATCCTCCAGAGATGGTGTTAATAGCCATCTTAGGAGCTTTTTTCGGAGGGAATCTGATTCTTTCAGTTTTCCCATTCTAAACCTGTTCCGCCCGAAGTGGTTGTGACGCGCTGAAATTTAGCACCAACCACTTCTTGTAAATTCAGACTAGACTTTTGGCCGACTGGACACACTAACAATTTTATTGTTATTAAAAGTGTGTTCAGTCGGCTTGTGGGAAAAATTAAACTTCTTTCACCTGCATTCCAAGTAGCCAAAGGACTGCTTCTTTTTTGTAGCGTCTGTCGCCGCGGGAGTTAATGCGGATTGCGGGAAGCTTCCCCCTTTTACCCCATCTTTTAATTGTTAAAGGCGAAACTCTTAAAAGCTCCGAAACTTCCCGAACTGTAAGTAAATCCGGAAGATCTTCAAGTCTGACTCTTTTTTTAGTATTTGGTTCCACTTTTATATACTCCCCTGCCTGTCAACTATCTTTCTTAATCACAAAATAACAAAGGGCATCAATCATGTCAAGCCCCATTTTGGAGGTATTTCTTGCGCAAATAATCTAAATTCACACTCGGGTCAAACTTCATTTGATTTTTCTTAAGTAGTTCCTGCAGTGTATAGGTACTTCCGTATTTATGAATATGTTCTTTTAGCCATTTTTTGTCTTTTCCTTGCCAGTTAGCTGCTAAAAATGTTCCCAAGCTATACGTTGGGAAATATCCAATCATTCCTTGACTCCAATGAATATCCTGTAATACCCCCTCGCTATCTTTTTTGGGCACAATTCCAAGATATTCTTTCATTTTTGCATTCCAAATTTCTCTTACGTCGGAGACGTTATATTTTTTATCTACCAACCCCTTCTCTATCTCAAACCTCAGCATTATATGAAAATGGTATGTGATTTCGTCGGCTTCAACGCGCAAAAGCCCCGGAGAAACTTTGTTAAAATACATAAGTACTTCATCCACGGTTAATCGTTTACCGACGACGCTTTGAAAATCAAGCAAGAACCTTTTGATAAAATCCTCACTTCTACCTACAAAGTTTTCCCAAAATCTGGATTGGCTCTCATGAATTACCAATGAGCTTCCACTGGCAATCGGGGTCATTTCAAGAGCGGGATCCGACTGCATATCATAAAGGGCGTGTCCGAATTCGTGAACAGTAGCGAGAAGGCTTCTGTTGAAATCGCGCTCATGATACCAAGTTGTAATCCTTGTATCCAAATTCGAAAACGAAGTGGTAAATGGATGGGTTGATTCATCAAGCCTAAAATTTTGCCCAAACTCTGGCCACAAAAATCTTAATATCTTCTCATTCAACGCCCTCAATTTATTTTTATTATATCTGGCATTTTCCAAAAAATGAGGTTTATCGTACCTGATTAATTTTTGTAGCGGATCTCTAATTTCATCAAAAAATTCCTGTACCTGCCTGGTGGTTAGTCCTTCTTCAAACAAATCCAAGAGTGCGTCGTACGGAGAATCCTTGTAACCAAGATAATCAGCCATTTTTCTATTCATCCCAAAAATTTTTATTAAACTAGGCTCAAAAAACTTATAATTATCCTTTCCTTTAGCCTCCCTCCAAACAACAGTTGCTTTATTGGTAAGCTTTTCGAATTCTTCTATGAATTTTTTTGGAAGCTTCTCGTAAAATTTAAGTGATCGTCTTAATACTCTTACCACACCTTTTTCCTGGTCGGTCAAGAGCTTTATGTTGTATGCTTTATGAATTAAGCCAACAAACTCTTTATCCAAAAAGAGCTTCTGTCTTATTGTCGCCATTCTCCCTAATCCCTCTGCCCTATGTTCTATACCCTTCGGGGGCATATAAGTCTCCAAATCCCAATGGGCAATCGCGCTCGTATACCCCAAGGCCCAAATATCTTTGTAATAATCGAGTATCTTTAAAATTATCTTATTCTTGAACATTACAAGGTTACACCTTACAATGTTTATATGCCTGCCAAAAACATTGTAAAATTTTATCTCCCAAACTCAATTTACCACATTTATAATCGCGGTGTTGAAAAAAGAACAATTTTTATGGAAGATCAAGATTATAGAGTTTTTCTTGGTTATCTCAAGGAGTACTTATCCCCTCCACCCGACAAACCCAAATTACAAGGTTACACCTTACAATTGAGGGATTTGCATTCAAAATATTTCGAGAGAGTAAAACTCCTCGCATTTTGCTTGATGCCAAATCATCTACATCTTCTGATCAAACAAAAGGATGAAAACTCGATCAAAAAATTCACCCAGTCCCTATTTACCCGATACAGTATGTACTTCAATAAAAAATACGGCAGGATCGGGCCTTTATTTCAAAGTACTTACAAAGCAACCAACGCAATAAACGAGGACTATCTTATTGATCTCACAAAATACATTCATCTGAATCCTAAAAAAATTTCGATAAACCTGACTGACACCTATTCTTCCTATAAAGACTACCTTGAAATAACAAATACTATCTGGATTAATACGGATATTGTTATGGAGAAATTCAACAAAAGCAAGTTTATTAAATTCAATAAAATAAAATCTTACAAAGACTTTGTAGAAAACTTCAAAACTCCGGACTTGGAGATCTCATTGTAAGGTTACACCTTACAATCAAATTCCGGCGAAGATTTCGACAAGATTCTCTTTTACTCGTAAAATCCCTCTTTCCATATCAAACCTCACCTTACCGCTCTCGCTTTTGTGAACCTCAACGGATTCGATAATGGTAGTTACGAAATTAGCGTGCTCACCCAGAACATCAAAAGGCCCGACCATATTTTTGGAAGATACGGCAAACGCCTCTCCTTCAAAAATTGTCCTTTCTCTGTCACTTATTTTAACCTGAAGTTTTTTTAAGTCCATTCGTTAGTCCTCCCAAAAATAAAAGGTCCGAAGCATCGACACTGTCGTATTTCCCCGAAAGAATATCGGCAATATCGCTAACAGTCTCCTGTCTTGCTATATACACTCCCTTTCTGCCTGTCTGGCTCTCGGCAACAAAAAAGGGCTGGGTCATGTAATTGATAATTTTTTTGGATGTTTTGTAGATTTTTTGATTTTCAGCAGAAAGCTCACCCTCCCCAACCAAGGCCACCATTCTTTCCAACCCTTGAGCTCTTTTCAGAATCGCCATAGCCGAAAGAACGGCCTGATAATGGGCCTCGCCGACCATTTTGGGTGACAAAACTCTGGAGCTTGTCGAGAGAATATCAACCGCCGGAAACCTTCCCATTTGATAAATATCCCGCGAAAGAGTAATGATTGAATCAAGATAAGGGTTAATCGATTGCACCCCGGCGTCGAGCAAATCGTCCGAAGGAACATAAATAGCCTCAACGGCGCTTACCACTTCATTGTTTTTGGACACAACCTTCTCATGGAAAAGAGCCATCTCCGATGCCAGTGCCGCCTGATAGCCATCCTCCGAGGGAACAATCCTTGTTAATGTTGAAACCTCGCTACCCGCCTGGGCAAACCTGAAAACATTGTCAATGAAAAAAAGAACATCCCGCTTTTCATCATCGCGAAAATACTCGGCCAGGGCCGCGGCGCTCATTGCGGTCAAAAACCTAACAGATGCGTTTTCCCCCATCTGCCCAAAAACCATTGAAACATCAGGCAAAAGCCCGCTTTCTTTCAATTCTTCATACATCTCCTGTCCTTCGCGGGTTCTCTCTCCCACTCCCGCAAAAATTGAGACCGCCCCTTTGGAATTTTTTGAATTGAGCACATTGTGCATTATTTCGGTTAATAAAATCGTCTTACCCACTCCCGCCCCTCCAAAAAGCCCCATTTTCCCGCCTTTTACAAGAGGAGCAAAAAAATCAATTACCTTAATGCCCGTTTCCCAAACTTCCATTCCCGATGCCACCTCTTTAAACTTGGAAGGCGGGGAAAATATTTCCCTTTGACCCGAATATTCGATTTTGCCTTTTCCATCAATCGGGTTCCCGAAGGCATCAACCACCCTACCCAAAAGCGAAGGTCCGACAGGCATGGAAAGAGTCTCCCCGCGCCCGGTAACCACACTCCCCCGCGCAAGCTTTCTTCTGCCCACCAAAATTGTGCAGTAAAAAACACTCTTCCCCGCAGACTGGGAAACATAGAGCTTTACAGCCGCATCCCCCTTTAAGGTCAATACTTCATTAATCGTCGGGTAAGTATCCTCAAATTCAACTTCGGCTACCTGACCCGTTACAGAAATTATTTTTCCAATTTTAATTTTCATATCGCTACCAATCCTGCATAAGATGACATTTGCTTTTTCTCTCCTATTCTTTTTGCAGCCTTCATTTTTTCCAAAGAAAGGTTCATCAGCCTATCATCAACTTTCTCGAGAGCCGAATCAAGATGCATCAAACGCGCCGCATACTTGGCCAAGCGGCTTTCGGCAATCGTTTGATTGAATATGGCTCCGGCAATTTCCTCCGAAAAAACTTTTGCAATCTCAACGATAGTCGGCTCGTACAAATATAAAAACTTCTGTTCGGAAAGGCTTTTTTCATCCTGAATATTTCCCAAGACCTGCCCGGAAACCGTATCAACCCGCGTTTCCTGGTTGACGATATTTCCGAACTTACCGTAAAAAAGGTATATTTTTTTATAGACAACCAGCTCCTTCATCAAGACGGAAAGCTCCTCGCCTTTAAGCTCCTCATCCACCAGATCGTAATATTTATAATCAGTGTTTCCGGCCAGAGTTTTCATCATTTCATCTCCCAGTTTTCCTATGACAAACTTGTCGACTTTCGGATTTTTTCTGACAAAATCCATAAAATTAAAAAAAATCTTGTCAATTAGATCTCCAAAAAGGCCGGTTCCCGCCGAAACAAAAACGGCACCTTCCCCGCTTGTTCCCAAACCAGCAGTTTCCAAATCGGCTCCCACCTCGGAAGAAAGGATGGTAAGCCTCTCAAAAAAATCTCTGGCATTCATAATCCCTCCCCTTATCTCCTGCATTTTGCCTGCTGCAATTTCCTCATAGATACCAATCAAACCCCGGATTTCCTGGGTTTCAGATGATTCATTAATTATTTTCTTGATAGTTCTCATTTTCCAGTTATTCTCTCCGCCTCCTTTGCTGCCACTCCAACCAACCTTAGTTCTTCCGGCATTTGGTTAAAAATTTCATACAAAGCTTTTCCTTTTTTCAAAACTTCGGCAACCTGTGGAGTAACTTCAGGCCCGAATTTCAAAAATCTCGACATTTCCTCATTTTTCTTAAGAAGCAGAAGTATCTCCCTGCCCAAATCCCTCATTTCAGGAGTTTGGGTTTGCTTGCCCACCCTGGTAACCGATAAAAATACGTTTACAGCCGGCCTCCTGCCGGCAAAAAACAAATCCGAATCAAAATACAAATGCCCGTCGGTCATACTCATTAAATTGGTCTGAATATATCCGGTTATATCTCCGGCTGGGGCTTCGGCAACGGGAAGGCAGGTAATTGAGGCCTCTTTGAAATTCCCCGCCCTCTCCAGAAGCTTTGAATGAAGGTAAAAAATATCTCCCGGGTAGCTCTCCCGCCCGGGAAATCTTCCGCCGACAAGTGAAATCTCGCGGTAGTATTTTGCGTGTGTTGTTAAATCATCAAAAATAACCAAAGTGTCGGTTCCCTGATCCCTGAAATATTCCGCCAAGGTCATCGCAGTAAAGGGAGCAATGTAAACTTCCCCGGGAGAATCCTCGGCGGAAGCGGCAACAATGATTGAGTATTTTAATACATCATTAGTCTTCAGAAAATCATAAATTTCCCTAATTTCGGACTTTCTCTTTCCGACAGTAGTGTAAATGCACACCGTTCCCTTTTTGGCCTGGGACAAAACTGCCTGCAAAAGAAACGAGGTTTTTCCGGTTTTCCTGTCCCCTATTACAAGCTCTCTTTGGCCCATTCCCAAAGGAACAACTAAATCAACAATTGAAACACCCGTTTCCAAAAACTTATCAACCTTTCTTCTTTCCGAAATCCCTTTTGCTTTTACCTCAATCGGCATAAGTTTGGAAACAATACTATCTTCTCTCATATCATCAAGCGTATAGCCCAAAGCATCTACGACATGCCCGAGAAGTCCCTCGCCGGCCGAAACAGCCAGCGCCTCGCCGCTTCTTCCCGCCTTAGCATTCGGATTTATGGGGTTTCTGGAGAATGCCAAAACCTCAACCGAGTCTTTCTTGATTGAAAGAATCTCTCCGTGCTCCCCGGACTCAAAAGTCACTCCCTCGCCGATAAATGCCTTTTTAAAACCGGAAACCATAAGAAGAGGACCTTTGATTTGCTCAACCCGGCCAATTTCCTTATTCTTCTCAATACAATATTTATATGAATGTATCATTTTAAAAAACCAGAACGATGTAGGCTATTCCCAAACCCACTCCCATTATTACAATAGCTATCAAAACATTAAGCATTATTCCAAACTGTATCGTCTTTGCAGCCAAAGGGTTTCTGCCTATGGCTTCAAGTCCGGATTTGGCCATCTTGCCGAAATGAAAAAATCCGAAGATGAAAGAACTGGCTACCAATACACCGGCAACAACATATCTTAATGCCGAGAGGGGCGATTGAAAAGCCCCTTCAAACCCTTCCTTCATAAGTTGCAGGAGATTATTGCTGGCGCCGGTTGTCAGTACCGCGGGCTTAATCAAAACCGAGACGGGAATTTTTCCGGTTTTTGCTGTGTCGGTCTCATTATAATCGGCAAGGGCCTGGCCCAAGACATACCCGCTTTTGGCGGCTTTCATACCGATTCCCTCTTTTTTAGAACTCGTTATAAAATCTCCCTTTTTAACAACGCCGTTCACGCTCGTAACAAAAACATCGGTTATCCCCGAAGAAACAACTACCCTGGTTCCGTCTGCATTGTCGGCTTGAAAGGAAACCGCAGGGACAGCGTTAACCACTCCCGAAATGCGCGGATCATATTCCCTGTTGCAGGCGCTATTTACATGGTTTTCACTCGAGCAAACAATATATCCGTCCGAAATTTCGCCGGCTACAGGTACGCTCATTCCCACTCCGGAAATATTCTCCTGCGCAAGAACAACAAATGCCAAAAACGGCATCAATATCGACTTCATTTTCATTATTATTCAACTTTGAAGCATCTGACGGGCCATGTCAAGGGAGTTTTTGTCAAAAACTTGGCCAAAATAAACTAAAACACGCTTGACAGGCAAGCCTTTTTGAATCAATAATAGTATATAAACTTAGACACATGCCCAAAGGACTGTCCAACTTAAGAATTAGCGAAGCTGCAAAGTATTTAGGAGTTTCATCAAAGACTTTAAGAAGATGGAATGCTAGTGGAAAATTAGTTCCCGAAAGAAGTAGCGGCGGTCATCGTTTCTACACATATGAACAGTTGAGAGGGTTCGATCAAGGTTCAACCTTAAAAAATCCGGTTCCCAAAAGGTTGAACCTTAAAATG
>Ga0209518_1002861_pt1 | contig 15466 bp, 12 predicted proteins | sample RifGroB1_FD_183993 | JGI IMG/M metagenome (GOLD analysis project Ga0209518, IMG submission 183993) | Groundwater microbial communities from Rifle, Colorado, USA - Groundwater B1 (SPAdes) (version 2) | ecosystem: Environmental > Aquatic > Deep subsurface > Groundwater | place: Rifle, Colorado...
CGCCGACAGTAGCACTTTGACGCTCTTCTGCGGGAGAATAACCCATACCGGTTTCAACTGTGGCTTCGATATCCAATTTGACAGATTTATCAGAAAGATGGGCAATGACCAGCTCGGGGTTGGCAAGTGAAACACCTGACGGGCACTTGAAATCAGAGGCTTTGACCTCACCTGAACCTTTGGCTTGCAAAGTCAGGGTGGCTGGTTCGGTCCCTTGATATGAAACGCGAACTTGTTTGAGATTTAAAACTAGCTGAACCATGTCTTCACGGACACCTTCAATGGTAGTGAACTGATGACGGGCTTGGGCAATTTTTACAGAAGTAATGGCTGCTCCGGGAATTGAGGTATACAGAGTTCTTCTTAAAGCATTGCCTAGAGTGTGACCGTAGCCTTGAGGCAAAGGTTCGAGGATGAACTGGTTTTTGGTGTGGGAAACGGTAAATTGTGGTGCGGTCATATGTATAAAAAAAGCGAGATTATCGCGAATAATATTCTACTATAAGTTGATCGTGAATGCTAGTATCAATATCGGATCTTTGGGGAACGCGGTCTACCTTGCCGGCTGGTCCTTGGCGGGAGACCCAGGCTGGAAGAGTGGGATTTTCAGAAACTGGAAGCTGGATATTAGATCCAGGGGTAATCACGTCTCCAGGGTGAACCCGGTATGAAGGGATGTTGACAATTTTGCCATTTACCAAGATATGACGGTGGCCAACTATCTGGCGGGCCATGGCCCGGGTAGGCACGAAACCGAGGCGGAAAACGACATTATCCAGACGGGTTTCTAAGAGGGTAAAGAAGATTTCTCCCGTATTTCCGGGGTGGCTGGCGGCTTCGACAAAAGTGCGGTGAAACTGCTTTTCGGTCAGACCATAAATGCGCTTGGCTTTTTGTTTTTCCCGCAATTGAGCACCGTAATCGGAAACCCGGCGGGTACCCTTGGGGCCGTGCTGGCCTGGAGGAACAGTAGAGCGGCGGAGTTTAGTGCCTTTGCCGAACAAGTCTACGCCTTCGCGGCGGCTTAATCTGTTTTTTGGTCCGGTGTATCTGGCCATACGTTTACCACCTAAAGTGAGCGAAGGCCTTATTGGCCTCGGCTGAGCGGTGCATATCTAACTTCTTTTTTATAGCGGCTCCGGCGTTGTTGAGGGCGTCGGTAATTTCGGCGGCCAATTTTTGGCCAAAAGTGTGGTATTGGGAATTGGCCCGGTCACGGGCGGCAGCAATCAACCAGCGCAGAGCCAAAGAATCTTTGCGGGCCCCGCGGACCGGAGCGGGAACTTGATAAGCGGCACCGCCAATCCGCCTGGAGCGGACTTCCATTTGGGGACGGATGTTTTCCACAGCTTGGAGATATACAACCAAAGGATCTGGATTGGCCTCGGATTTAAGCAAGGCCAGGGCTTGATAGACCTGCTTTTGGGCCACAGATTTTTTGCCATCCAGCATAATATTGTTGATGAGTTTGGTGACTAAAGGATGGTTGTAAATAGGATCTGGGGCAAGAGGTCTAATGGTGGCTGGTTTAGAACGCATAGTGTTTTTAGGAGGCCGCGGCTGTAGCCGGGCCGGATGTGGCCTTAGTACCATAACGGGAGCGGCCTTGGCGGCGGGATTCTACGCCGGTAGCGTCAAATTTGCCCCGGACGATGTGATATTTAACACCGGGCAAGTCTTTGACCCGGCCTCCGCGAATAAGAACGATGCCGTGCTCGGCTAGGTTGTGACCGATGCCGGGAATGTAGGCGGTAACTTCGGTTTTGTTGGAAAGACGGACCCGGGCAACTTTTCTTAAAGCCGAATTGGGCTTTCTGGGAGTCATAGTTCGGACCAAAGTAATAACTCCCCGCTTAAAAGGATCTTTAGTGGCGACAAATTCCCGGTCCTTGGCGTTAAAAGAACGACGCAAGGCGGTAGCCTTGATCTTCTTAACCTTGCGGGCACGAGATTTTCTGATGAGCTGATTAATTGTGGGCATATGCGGCTCTCTCGGGACTGACTGGGATGAGGCGACCAATTATAACATTTTCTTTTAGACCCAAGAGCGGATCGGTGCGGCCTTCGATAGCGGCGTCTGCCAGTTGGGAAGTAGTTTCAATGAAGGAGGCGGCAGACAGCCAAGAGCCGGTCTTAAGAGCGGATCTGGTAATACCCAGGATAACGACTTGGGCGGTAGCTGGTTCTCCACCTTCGGCCAGGATGCGGGCGTTTTCCTTTTCAAAAATATGCCGGTCGATGATATCTCCGGGCAGGAGGGTGGTGTCTCCCGAGGAGAGTACCCGAACCCGGTCGGACATTTTTCTGACGATGACTTCGAAATGTTTGTCGTGGATGGGAATGCCTTGGGATTCATAGACTAATTGAATTTCTTCGATAAGGTATTCCTGAGCTCCGCGCAGACCACGGACTTCCAAGACCTCTTTGATATCAAGTGACCCGGCAGCTAACTGGGTGCCGATGGTAACTAAATCGCCGTCGGCTACTTTGAGCTCGGCGGTAAGAGGAATCAAGTATTCTTTTTCTTCGACGGGTTTGACGGAGGTATTTCTGATCCGCATTTTGTAACCGGAATCGGTTTCTACAACTTCGACTTTTCCGGAAATTTCGGCCAAGGGGGAAACCAACTTGGGAGTTCTAGATTCAAAGAGCTCTTCGACTCTGGGCAATCCTTGGGTCACGTCAACTCCTCCGGCAGAGATGGAACCGCGCTTACCGTGCAGGGTCATCTGGGTACCTGGTTCACCAATGCTTTGGGCGGCAATAATACCTACCGGATCTCCAAGTTTAGCCAGTTCCATAGTAGCTAAATTGACACCATAGCAGGCAGCACACAGACCATACGGAGCATTACAGGTAAGAACGGAGCGGATGGTAACTTCGGAAATACCTTCGGATTCGATGATGGGCAAATGGGTATCGTCGATAACGGTTCCAGCAGGGAGGAGAACTTTTTTGGTTTTGGAAACGACGTCGGTAGCCAGAATGCGGCCAAAAAGTCTGGCCGAAAAGACTTTGGGTCTTCTAGAAGAGCGGGAAATTGTAACTCCGGCGGTGGTATCACAATCTTCTACACGAATGATAGCATCGTGGGCCACGTCTACTAAACGGCGGGTTAAGTATCCGGCGTCGGCGGTTCTAATGGAAGTATCGGATAAACCTTTTCTTTCACCGCGGGCGGCGTTGACGTATTCAAAAGTGGAGAAACCTTGGCGGTAATTGCTTTTGATAGGAAGGTCGACGATATTGCCCAACGGATCGACCACAAGTCCACGCATGGCAGACAGCTGCTTGACCTGTTCACGGGAAACCCGGCCGGCTTGAGCGTCGACCATGAAACGGATGGGGTTGTCGGCGGTGATGAGTTTCCAGGTGGCGTCGGCTAAAACATCGGTGGTTTCCAACCAAACTTCTTGGCTTAAACGTTTCTTTTCCTCGGCGGTAATCAGACCGGTAGCAAAATTTTGCTCGATTTCGGAAACTGATTGGTTGGCTGCGCCAATAATGGTATCCCGCTCGGGAGAAATGACACAGTCGGTAATGCTGACAGACAGGCCGGAAATGGTACCGGACCAGAAACCTAAGCGCTTGATGTCGTCGACAAGCTTGACTACCACATCGATGTCATAGAATTTGAAGGCTTTGGCAAAGAGAGAAACAACTGTTGATCTGCGGACAGCTTCGTTTAAGAATTGCAGTTTTTCGGGAAGAATATCGTTGAAAATTAAGCGGCCGACAGTAGTCTCTTCGACCGGACCGGTAGGCAATTGAACCAGAGCTTTTTGGCGCAATTTAAGCCGGCCAGTGTGATAGATCAACATAGCCTCGGGAGCGGTTAGGGCTGACGGATAAGTGGGCAATGTTTCGTCGATGGAAGTCAGGAAGTAATTGCCCAGAGCCATTTCTTTGGTGGAAGGAATAGTGATGGGGGTACCGTCGGCGGGTTTTCTTAAATTGGATTCGGGCATCATCAAGGTCTTGGCCTCTTCGATGGCTGCAGCAGAGATGGGAACGTGGACAGCCATTTGGTCTCCGTCAAAATCGGCGTTAAAGCCGGCACAGACACAGGGATGAATTCGGATGGCGGAGCCTTCGATAAGCACCGGGTAAAAAGCCTGAATGGAAAGCTTGTGCAGAGTTGGAGCCCGGTTGAGAAGAACGGGGTGGTTTTTGGTAATTTCTTCCAAAATATCGAAGACTTCTGGAGGCCGGGTCTCCAAAATGTTTTTGGCAGACTTGACGTTGGGGGCCAGGCCTTGAACAATCATTTGGCGCAGCACAAAAGGCTTGAACATTTCCAGGGCCATTTCTTTGGGAAGACCGCATTGGTTAAGTTTGAGCTCTGGACCGACGACGATGACGGAACGGCCGGAGTAATCGACACGCTTACCCAAAAGGTTTTGGCGGAAACGGCCTTGCTTACCGCGCAACATATCTGAGAGTGAGCGAGAATGGGCGGCGGTGGGGCGGCGGGTAACCCGGGCGGCGTGCTGGGAAGAATCAATGAGAGAATCGACGGCTTCCTGAAGCATGCGCTTTTCGTTTCTTAAAATGATTTCCGGGGCTCCCAGGTCCATCAAATGTTTGAGCCGGTGATTTCTGTTGATGACCCGGCGGTATAAGTCGTTTAAATCGGAAGTGGCAAAACGGCCACCGGAAAGCTGAACCATGGGACGCAGATCCGGAGGAATGACGGGAAGAATTTTAAGAATGGTCCAGGCAGGGTCAACGGCGGCCCGGCGCATGCCGTCGACTACCCGCAAACGCTTGGTAGCTTTGATGTGCCTTTGACCGGAGGTGGTGGTAACTTCCTGACGTAAATCGGCTGCCAGCTGGGCAAGATCTAACTGTTTGACAGCTTCTAAGACCGCTTCTGCGCCCATGCCTACTTCGAAGAAACTGGCGGCTTTGTGCTCGGCAAGTTTGGCATATTCTTCTTCGGTAATGATGGTAGCCAGAGTCAAATGTTTGACGATGTCGATGAGCCGGTCGTAAAGAGCATCCGTAGAAGAAGTTTCGGCGGCAGAAGAGTCTTCCAGATTTTTGGTAAGCTGTTTTAATTTGAGTTGAATTTGACCTTCAGTCAAAGCCTTGGAATCTTCATTGAGACCGGAAGCCTTCAGGTCTTTGAGTTGTTTGTCACAATCGGCTTGCAGAGCGGCGGCTTTGACAGCAAAATCGGTCTTGATCTTGCCTTTGGCTACTTCAACGGTTTTTTGCAAAGCTTCAATGGTGGCGGTTTGTTGTTTGGCGTCTACACTGGTAACTAAGAATTGAGCAAAATAGATGACGGATTCCAGAGCTTTGGGAGAAGTGTCCAAAAGCAGGGAGAGGCGGGAAGGGGCGCCTTTGAAATACCAGACGTGGGCCACAGGACAGGCCAGAGTAATATGGCCCATGCGTTCGCGGCGGACGCGAGACTGGGTGACTTCGACGCCACATTTGTCACAGATAATACCCTTGTAACGGATACGCTTGTATTTACCGCAGTAACACTCCCAATCTTTGACAGGGCCGAAAATGCGTTCGTCAAATAAACCGTCTTTCTCGGGACGCAGAGTGCGGTAGTTGATAGTTTCGGGTTTGGTGACTTCACCATGAGACCAATTTTTGATGATGTCCGGAGAGGCCAGCTTAATCTGCAGGCCCTTAAAGTCCAGAATATTTTTGAATGAATCCTGATGATCGATAGTTTTACTGGACATTGGCAACCTCCTCTACTAAAGCGGGTTTTAACTGGACACCTTGAGGTAAAACTTGTAACCCTAGGCTTTGCAGCTCTTTAACCAGGACATTGAATGATTCAGGAACAGAGGAGCTGGGAATCTCGGTGCCTTTAACTATGGCTTCAAAAGCTTTGGCCCGGCCAACCACGTCGTCGGATTTGATAGTGAGCATTTCCTGGAGAGTGTAGGCGGCTTTGTGACCTTCGAGAGCCCAGACTTCCATTTCTCCCATGCGCTGGCCACCCATTTGGGCTTTACCACCCAGTGGCTGTTGGGTGATAAGAGAGTAGGGACCGGTGGAGCGGGCATGAGTCTTGTCTTCCACCATGTGGTGCAGCTTGAGAATGTAGCCGATACCTACGACGGCAGTTTGTTCGTAAGGCAGCCCAGTGCGGCCGTCGATAAGAGTAGTTTTTCCAGAGACAGGCAGGCCGGCTTTGGTCATACTGTCAGCAATCTGGTCTTCGGAAATTCTTTCAAAAACAGGGACAGCGACTGTCTGGCCGAGTTTGCTCATGGCCCAACCCAAGCGGGCTTCCAAAAGCTGGCCTAAATTCATACGGGCCAAAACCGACAGAGGGGAAATCATGATATCTACGGGAGTGCCGTCTGACAGATGGGGCATGTCGCCAACTGGAACAATTTTGCTGATGACGCCTTTGTTTCCGTGCCGGCCAGCCAGCTTGTCTCCGACGGTAATTTTGCGCAGTTGAGCTACTTTGACAACTACCCGCTTGTTGGTGCCTGGAGGCAGTTCGTCTCCGGTGTCCCGGTCTAAGACGTGAATGTCAACCACAATACCGCGTTCGCCGTGAGGCATGCGCAGAGAAGTGTCCCGCACATCTCTGGCTTTCTCACCAAAGATGGCACGCAGGAGCCGCTCTTCGGCGGAGAGCTCGGTTTCGCCTTTGGGGGCGATTTTACCGACTAAAATATCGTTGGGTTTAACTTCGGAACCAACGGTAACAATACCGCCTTCGTCTAAATTGGCCAAATAGATTTCTCCTACATTGGGAATATCCCGGGTCAACTCTTCCGGGCCTAATTTGGTATCTACGACGTCGGCTTCGTATTCCTCAATATGGATAGAGGTTAGTAAGTCTTGAGTAACGAGTCTGTCGGAAATGACTACCGCGTCTTCGTAACCTAAACCGTCATATGAAGCGTAAGCGATGAGCATGTTTTGACCTAAAGCAATCTCGCCATTTTCAGTAGCGGGACCGTCGGCCAGCAATGTGCCTGGGGTAATTTTTTGACCCGCGGTGACGACGGCATTTTGAGAAAAGTTGGTACTGTGGGAGGTACGCTTGAATTTAGTGAGGTGAAAAGTCTGAATGTCACCTTTGAAAACAATGTCTTCTGTGGAAGCGGGGTTTTCGGGTTTCTTGTCTAACTTAAGAATAATTTTGTTGGCATCGACGTAGGAAACTACTCCGGCATGGGTGGCATAGATGGACCAACCAAGGGCGGCGGAGACTTCTTTTTCAAGCCCGGTGCCGACCACGGGGGCAGTGGCTTTAATTAACGGGACTGCTTGAGTCTGCATGTTGGTGCCCATCAAGGCCCGGTTGGCGGCGTCGTGGGCCAGGAAAGGAATCAAAGCTGCAGAGGTGCCGACTACCTGGCGGGCGACTACGTCTACTAAATCAACCTGCTCGACTGGGCCTTCGGTAAATTCATTTTGGAAGCGGATAGGCAGCCATTTGTCTAAAATATAGCCTTTAGCATCGGTTTGAAAATCGCTGTGGGAAATATGGAATTGGGCCTCATTTTCGGCGTCGACATACACTATTTCCGAAGTAACTTTCATTTTGCCGTTTTCTTTAACTACTTTTCTGTAGGGGGCTTCCAGGAAGCCGAATTTGTTGATCCGGGCGTAAAGAGCAAGATAGGTAATCAGACCAATGTTTGGTCCTTCTGGAGAGCGGACAGGGTCAATGCGGCTATATTGAGAGGCGTTGATGTCCCGGATACTGAAAGAGGCGCGTTCGCGGGTTAGTCCTTGAGGACCAAATACGGATAGACGGCGCAAATGGTCGATTTCAGACAAGGGGTTGGTTTGATCGATGATTTGGGACAATTGAGAGCTTCTGAAGAATTGATTGATGGCGGAAATGACGGGGCGGGCGTTGACCAGTTGAGTAGGGGTAACCAGCTCTTCGGTAGAAACCAAGCTCATTTTTTCCCGGATGGCCCGTTCCAGGCGCAATAGTCCTTCGCGGTAGGCTGTTTGAGTAACGATTTCTCCTACCCGGCGGACTCGGCGGTTGGCCAGATTGTCAATGTCGTCAGTCCGGCCAACGCCTTTGGATAGGCCAATTAAGTATTTAATAGTAGCCACTAAATCGTCGCGGGTTAAAATCCGGGAATCGGAGGTGCTACCTAGGCGGCGGTTGATTTTGTAACGACCCACCTCACCCAAATCATAGCGGCGGGGGTTGAAGAACAGATCAAAAATCAACTTTTGGGCATTTTCTAAAACAATGGGCTCTCCGGGGCGCATTTTTTTGTAGATTTCGATTAAAGAGTCTTCGGTTGTCTTGGAAGCATCTTTGGCTGCAGTGGCTTCTAAACCAGCGGGGAATTCAGACATACCCATGGCTCTGAGAACTGTAGTGGATAAGAACTTGCGGCGGCGGTCGATTCTGATGGAAATAATATCGGCACGGGAAGTTTCAAATTCCAACCAAGTGCCTCTGATGGGACGAAGTTCGGCGGTGTGTAAAACTTTCCCGGAGGCAGCGTCTAATTCAGCGCCAAAGTAAACTCCGGGAGAACGGACAATTTGACTGACAACTACCCGTTCGACACCGTTGACGATGAAAGTTCCCCGGGCAGTCATCTGGGGAACGTCACCTAGAAAAACTTCGGCGGAGGTGGTTTTGTGGGTTTGCTTGTTGGTAAGTTTGGCTACTACCCGTAAAGCCGAGGAGTAAGTCAAACCTTTGCGAATGGCGTGCTGGGGACTAATTTTGGCTTTTTCTATGGAGTAAGAACCAAATTCTAAAAGCCAATTTTTACCAGTAAAGTCTTCGATGGGGGAAATTTCGGCAATGCCTTCACCAATACCGGACTTTAAAAACCACTGCCATGAGTCGTGCTGAACCTGGATCAAATTTAGGGGAGGAAGGTGGGCGGATTCCTTTCCCCAGTTGAGTCGGCGGGTTGCTGGCATCAGTTAGCGCAAAAAGCCCCGGCGACACAACTGCCACCTGGGATTATTCAATACTTCTGGTTATATCAGTCCCTCAAGTATTTGTCAATATTGGAATTATGTTCACCGATGGTGGCTGCATAATGAATCTCTCCTTGAGTGTCATGTAAATAGTACCAATAGAGGGTATTTTTGGGATTTCTGACTGCGGTTATGGAATCTAGACCGGGATTGGCAATGGGGGTGGGAGGCAGGCCAAGATGAAGGTATGTATTGTATAGGGAGGGAAATTTGGTGTTGGTAATGGGTGTCCAATCTCCACGGGCATATTGAATAGTAGCGTCGACTTGAAGCGGCCAGCCGGCGGCCAAACGCTTTTTGAGAATTCCGGCCACGGTGGGCCTATCTGACGGGCGGCGGGTTTCCCTCTCTACTAATGACGCCAAAATGAGATCATCAGAATTGAGAGAGCCTACTTTTTGTGAGAAATTGGTAGTAAGTATCTGCACTATGTCAGATTCTGTAGAGTAAGTGGGGATAAGATAGGTATCGGGAAATAAACGGCCTTCTAAAGTAGCAGTTTGAGAAAGAAAGGTCTGGGAAGAAAAATTCTGGAGATTGGCAGCTAAGCGGGTGGCAATTTGCTCCCGGCGCCAGCCTTCGGGAAAAGTGATCCAGACGTCTCTGGGGCCGGCCGTTAAAGACTCCAAAAGTGGTTTTAGGTAAAGACTGGGAGAAAGAAAATAGGTGCCGGGGCGAATTTTCTTGTCCAGGCCCGAGAATTTAAGATACAGATTGCCGGCTAACGGGGAACGGATTAATTTTTGGGAAAAAAGAGCAGAGGTGGTTTGGGCGGCTGTTTGGCCAAGTGGAATAATAAAAGGATAAGTTCGTTCGTCGGCAGAATTGGCCGGAGCCAGCTGTCCCGTCCACCAGGCAAATCCAGAAAAGGCTAAAATAACCAAGAGCAGAGATAAACCAGCCAGAAGTTTCACGATCAAACCTCCTCGAAGAGAGCGCGGCGGAATTTGCCGCTAGAAGTTTCTTTGATGAAAATGCGGCCACATTTAGTACAGGTAATTTTGGTGCCATGGGAGTGTTTGGTAGATTTACCGGTAGACAAATCGGTGCCACACCCTACGCAGCGGCCTTGAGACAGCAGCCAAGCTTGGACAGGGGCAATCACGTTTTTGAACATCACTTGAACTCTACTATGTTAAGTTCGAAGAGTCAATAAGACTACCCTAATACCTCACCCCTTTCGTTCCCCTCTCCTAATTTAGGAGAGGGGTTAGAGGTGAGGTTTTAAGAATTTTGAGAGTCAAGCCAAGATTGAAGAATAATGGCGGCGGCTACGGAGTGTTCTTCAGTGTGGCGTTTTTTTTGAGTAGTATGGAGTAAAAATTGCCGAGCGTCATGTGAGGAAAGTGTTTCATCTACACAATAGACAACCACTAAATTCGAGAGCTGGTTTAAAAAATTTCCCTGGCAATCCCCCATGACAACAGCGTCAATTTTATGTTTTGAAATTAATTGTTTAATTGATTGAATCGCCTTTTCGGTTTTGACCGTTGTCAATGGTTCTGCCAGTGGCCCTGTTGCTAATGCCACCCCAACCTTGGCATCCCCATAATCAATTCCCAAATAATTCATGTGGGTGCATTATACCGCCTATGGCTAGGCAAGAAGCAGTAGTTACCATAGTAGAAAATGGAAACGATGTGTTATTGGTTAAAAAGGCGGAACTTCCTGGACATTGGTTTTCAGGAAAATGGCATATTCCTGGTGAAACTTTGGAGGATGGAGAAAGCGATAACGAAGGAATGCTTCGTGGAATTATGGAAGAAGCTGGAATTGAGATTGAAGTTCCAGAAAAGTACTCTGAGGCTGTATCATTATGGCCGCCAGAAGTTAGAAAATATTTTGGACTGATTGACTAGCTCGGCGTGGACGTTGACAAAATGGTATAATGTTTGTGAAGCGAAAGGCTAGACCTTGACCGCGTTACGCACCTCGCTAAAGCGCAAGACGCTTCACTTTAAAACAATTACAGATAAGAATATTTTTGGTCCGTTTCCTTTGGAAGATACGACAACCTTAACTCTACTTCCCCCTATTTCGGCGATAAAAGCGTAGTAATTGATGCCTTTATCTTGTCTATGTTCTTGATAGGTGGTTGCTGTTTCGATAATTTTCCTAGCCAAAGGAAGGGCTTTTAAGCGCTTAATCTTTTGTATTTTGCTTCGTCTTTTACGAGGGCTGAGAATATGGTTCCAACCAAATCTAGTAACGAGTATTTTCTCGTTGAGTGCTGGAGAAAGACTCCCGGTTTTACGCCACTTTTCATAATAAATTTTTGCCAAGGATTCGATTTTTTGATACTTACTTTTGGTTTTATGGGGCACGAATTAATTTTACACCCTAATTCACAAGTTCGGCGCGCAGGACGTGGCGGCGCAGATAGGTGCCTAGAGGGACGCAGGTAATGAGAGTCAATTCGTGTTTGTCGTAACGCTGGGCGAGAACCTCAATTTGTTCCGGTCTAACTTCAGTTATATTTCGAACTATATATTTGTAATTTACCCCGTCGTAATTGACATAAATTTCTTCACCAATCCTGGCTTTGACAATGGGATTAAAAATTGTAATAGGGTTGTCCGGTTTGTACAACTGGGGCAGGCTGGAATGGCCGAAAATGACGGTGTTACCGTAAGTTCCGGGAACAGCTGTGCCGGGAAATTGGATGGGGGTTTTTTTCAAATCTGTGCCATTGATTTCTACAGGAACGTCAAACATTTTTAGGGAAGGGATGGAAAGGGTAAAGTACTGAACTTTACTAACTGTAGGAGTGAAAGAGGCGGCGGGAAACCAGGAAGTGGCTTCTGTGTAATCAGTTGTCGTTGTACCTAAAACGGCATTAATTATGGGTAATGGGGCTGAAGCAACAAGGGTGGGATCGATAAGGGTGGGACGAAGACTAAAATTTAACTGGGAAGCACCTATGGGAGCTAAAATACTAAGCAGTAAAAAGGCTCCGGCAACAATTAGACCAAAAGAAAAATGTTTCTTGGTCATTTAAGAGCTTGGGTGGAGATAGTAATGTTTTTGGCAACCCTGGGAAGGGTAGCCAAAAAGGAGGGGAGCTTAGGAGTAATTAAAATATCAATTTGGCCAACAGAAGGAAGAGTGGCCAAATAATCCCGGGCCTGATCCGGGTATTTGCCGGAAATATTCTTGGCAACTTCAGTAGTATTGATATCCGGCAATAAAATAGCGGTGACTTTGGCCTGGAAAGTAACGGTGGTTTTGTCGGTCTTTTTGACTGAGAAGTTTTGAGAAATTTCGGACTTGTCTAAAGAAAAACCTGAAGGAATTTCCGGGCCAATTTGGTCAGCCACAATCTTGTCTAACTCGGATTTGGAAACTGCCAGACCTTGGGCTTTGATGGAAAGCTTTAAGTTTAGGGAATCGGCCTCGTCACCTTCTTTGTGATTAAAGTCTTCGGAGGTAACCTGAAGAGTGATGGATTCGGCGATGATGGTCTGGTCCCCACTTAACTGCTTCATCAGCTCTTCCCGGGCTTTGGATTTGAGATCATCAGAAAGAGAAGTTTTGAGTTTGGTGATATCGTCTTTGGAAACAGCTTTGGCTTGTCTACTTGTTCCCCCTGAAAACGCCGCGTCATTTTTGCCAGCAGTTTCGAGACTAGAGAAAGTCCCAACTCTAAAGATAGTTCCTGCTGAAAGATTTGAATCGGCCCCAATTTGAGAAGCGGTTACTTTAACTGTGACTTTTCCAGGTTGGATATTAGTGGCGTCGCCACTTGCTGAAGCGACATTGGCAGATTCGTCCAAAACAAATTTAAGACCTGATGGAGAAGTGATGACAGTACCAGCCGCAAGAGCACGGGAAGTGCCCACATTATTGGTAATAGTGACCGATCCGGTGGCTTTGTCGCCCACAATTTTGGAGCCAGTAGTATCAGCGGTTTTTTCATCGGAGACAGAAACTTCCAACTTGTCTGCCGGAAGATCGGCGCCACCGGCTACGATGTCAAATTGTTGTTCTAGATGTTTGGGAGTGACAAAAAGAGTAACTGAGGCCTTGGGTAGCATCCAGTAAGCGGCTATTCCTAATCCAAAAATGGCGACGATTCCTATAATGACTAAAACTAAAGCTGAAGATTTGGGAAAACTAAACTTTGGCAAAACAAACTTGGGCATGACAAATTTTGGTTTGACCGGAGCCGGTGGTGGTGGAGCAACCAAGGGAGTTGGCTCTGGTTCTGGAGGCGGAGTCTGACGGATATCTGTATCGGTAACAAAACCCAAATCAGAAGCGGTGTGAGTGGGAATGGGAGCTGTTTCTATTTCTGGTTCGGACTCTGCAGTAGGAGAGATTAGACCTATGGATTGAGCCACTTCTGATCCGCCAGAGAGAGCTATGGAACGGATGCTAAATTCGGCAGGGAGAATTTCTACTTTGGGAAAATGTAAAAAGGGCAGATGTTTTTGAGGAGACTGCCAAGGGTGGTCTAGAAGCAATTGTTTGATTTCTTCCAAATCCAGGCCCGAATCGTAAAGGAGCATGCGGGAAGGCAGCATGTCTGTTTGAGAAAAACGGGACAGACCTTCAACAACGTCGTCAGTTAAACGGGAGCTTTTTTTGACCAGCTGAGTACCGGCGATTTTCCCTAGACGAACCATGGTAACTTCGACGATAGATGGCCAAAAACCAATCAGAATCGCTGTGGGCGGGACGCCCTCGGTAGCTTGGAGGTATTTGATGGCAGCTTCAGGGGTAATGACGTAACCAATGGCCTTGAGTTCCAGCTTTTCGGATAATGATTTGAGCAAGTGCAAGTAACCAGTGTGAATTTTTTCGTCCCCTACCCAATCCGGAGGCAGGCCGAAAATAACTTTGACTATGCCTACTTTACCTGAAGGGTCTAGGTGGTGGGTAGCGTCGGTGAGAGCGGAATCGGCGGCGGTAATGAGACTGTCTTCAGATTTATCATCCCAAGACTGGGTGCTGCTGATGGCTAAAACTTGGGGTTTGTCGTTGACTACCGACCAAACGGCAGCCTTGACTAGTAAATGGTCAATCTCTAAAGCAAAAAAATATTCTCTTGCGGGAGCTTTGTCGTCTTTTTTAAGAAATGGCAGTTGCATAAATGCGGCGGACGCCAGCGGATACCGCTTCTTGGCGGATTATCTTTATCCTACCAATTTCCCCAGTGGATTGCACATGAGGACCGCCGCACAACTCTTTGGAAAAGTCGCCGATAGTGTAAACAGAGGTAATTTCCGGGTATTTTTCCGGGAAAAATGCCATGGCGCCTTCGGCCAGAGCTTGGCTTTTTGGCATCTCTACTCTTTCGACTTTGATATTCTCTTGAACCTTAGAATTTATCAGGTCTTCGACCTGGACAATTTGCTCATCAGTAAGTTTTTCGGAGTGTGAAAAATCAAAGCGCAAACGTTCGGCGGTAATATTGCTGCCCTTTTGAGAAACATGGGTCCCCAATACTTTTCGCAATGCTGCGTGCAGCAGGTGAGTAGCGGTGTGATACTTGGTGACAATTTCTGATTGATCTTGCAGTCCCCCCTTAAACATACCTTTAGAAGCGGTGCGAGATTCTTCCTGATGTTTGGTGCGGGCAACGGCAAATTCGTCTTGGTCTAATTTCAAGCCTTTTTCTTGATACAACTCTTCAATAATTTCAAGAGGGAATCCGTATGATTGATAAAGGTCGAACGCAGAAACTTCTCCTAATTTTTTCAAGCCATCGTGTAATGTCTTTTCAAATTTAGTATTTTCTTCTGATATAGTTTGTTTAATTAAATCGATGTTTGAGTTTTTAAAGTAGGGAGTTTGATCGTAAGTTTGAATAACAGCATCTACGATTTCTAGAGGGAGATGGTTTTGCATCTTAACCATGGCCCGGCGGAGAAGGCGGCGCAAGAAATAACCCTGGGCTTTATTACCAGGAAGTACTCCATCGGCGATGAGGAAAACAGAGGCTTTAATATGGTCGGCAATAATTCTGGTTCTGGGACTGATTTCTCCCCCAAGAATCTCTATTATTGAACTAAATAAATCGGTTTTGAAAATATCGGGATCGTTATTAACTGGGGCGGTGATTCTTTCCAGCCCCCCACCAAAGTCAATGTTTTTTTTAGCCAAAGGCTCGAATCCGTTTTTGGTTTTTCGATAGGTCATGAAAACATTGTTGCCGATTTCAAAAAATCTACCGCAGTCGCAGTTTGGGTGGCACGCTTTCCCAAATTTGGGATTGTGTTTAACTTCTGTAAATTCATAAAAAACTTCTGAGTCTGGACCACCCGGCTCGCCAATTGGCATACCAGCGTAACTGCTTCTGGCCCACCAGTTTTTTTCTACTCCATAGTAAAAAATATGGTCTGGTGAGACTCCCAGTTTTTTCCAATTGGTGGCTGCTTCTTCGTCTTTAGGGACTTGGGCGTTACCTTCAAAAACTGATACAAATAACTTTTTGGGGTCAAGGTGTAACTGCTTGGTGAAAAATTCCCAAATCCAGGCTTGTTGCTCGTCTTTGAAATAATCG
>Ga0209518_1002864_pt1 | contig 15455 bp, 26 predicted proteins | sample RifGroB1_FD_183993 | JGI IMG/M metagenome (GOLD analysis project Ga0209518, IMG submission 183993) | Groundwater microbial communities from Rifle, Colorado, USA - Groundwater B1 (SPAdes) (version 2) | ecosystem: Environmental > Aquatic > Deep subsurface > Groundwater | place: Rifle, Colorado...
TGGACTATTACTGATGGTTTTTCAGCCCAGGAGGCTTCAGGAGTTATCCATACTGACTTCATGGCCAAATTTATTAAAGCAGACGTTTGTAGTTTTGATGAATTTACATCAAATAATGGTTGGAAAAATGCACGTGAGAATGGAAAAGTAAGAAGCGAAGGAAGAGATTATGTTGTAAAAGATGGGGATGTAATTGAATTTAAAATAGGAAGTTAAATACTGTTAATCTGTTAGGCTAACTTTGGCTTCGGTATCTATCAAATTATTACCAATCGTATTTATAAAAGTATGTCCATTAAGTTTTACCAATACTCTGACTAATGTGTTAGCCTCATCCAACTTCGCATAAGCAGAAGTTGGATCCTCTAGAATCTGATCCGTTGCCTCACGTCTTAGTTCAACAACCATTGTTTGTAAATCAATATCGACCATCATTTAACATTAGCATAAATTATAGAATATATTTAAGATTATGATTGAACCCTAAATTTAACTGGTAAATAATCTGAATGACCGGATTGATTGGCAAAATTCACTATATTCATTCTGTCTTGAGGTTCTAATTTTTCTAACAATGATCCCATTAATTCAACTGAAAATCTTTTTGCTTCTTCTAAATCTTTTTCACTGTATTTAATTACTTTTCCATCAGGAAGTAACGGGTGGGATAATCTGTCACTGGCCATTTATCTAATCTTAAACCTCAATTTGTTTTTGTCAAACTAGTCAACTAAGATTACTAAGCAATTTTTTAATTAAACTTATCCTTTTGATATCATAACAGACTTAGTTGGATCAAAGTTAAGAGAATAATGCTATTGAATTAATAATGATCTAGTATATAGCCACCTGAAATGGTTTTAATACGTGTTCCTTCCTTTAAAACATGAACAGTCATTCTGGTTGCAAAAACTACTTCTTTCGCCCCAGGGACTGAGGTTTTGATGTTTTCTTTGCAATCATCTTCAAGATGAAACTTTACTTGATCACCACATAAAAAATTATATGGACAGCCGGTAAAACACTCCAGATTCTTCATTGCGGAATTGTAGTTTTTTCTATTGAAGATATCAACTTGATCGTGATATACTTGCCAATATGCACAATTATGAATTGACAGTTGTTTTGGACGGTAAAGCAACCGCAGCTAAAAAAACTGCCGTAACCAAAACTATAGAAAAAGTAATTGAACTTGGAAAAGGAAAATTGGGAAAGGTTTCAGAGTGGGGAGTAAAAGACTTGGCTTACAAAATCGGCAAGAACACCACAGGATCATATATATTTTTTACTTTGTCTATCGAACCCTCTTTTGTAAAACAACTGGACAATAAACTGAAGATGGAAGAAAATATAATCAGGTTTTTAGTAGTGAAGGAATAAAAAGTTAAAAATAATGAAAAGTTTAAATAAAGTCCAACTGATAGGTAATCTAACAAGAGATCCTGAGATGAAATATACACCTACAGGTACTGCAGTTGTTACTTTTTCAATCGCCACCAACAGACAGTGGACTACTGATCAGGGAGAAAAGAAAGATGAAGCTGATTTCCACAGGTGTGTAGCCTGGAGTAAATTAGCAGAAATATGCGCCAACTTACTTAAAAAAGGCAGAAAAGTCTACGTTGAAGGCAGAATCCAGACAAGATCCTGGCAGGGACAGGATGGACAGACCAGATATACCACAGAAATTGTAATTTCGGATATGATTCTTTTAGATAGTAAAGGAGCCGGATCTGGAACAGATGTTGTTTCAGCACCTGATGAATTTAACATTCCTGACGATTTTGATGTCAACCAAGTAGTTGAAGAAAAATCAAAACCTGTTGCAATCAAAAGTAGCAAGAGTAAAAAAGAAGAACAAAAAGCAGAAGAACCGGCTGGAGATGATATTCCATTCTAAATAATAGTAATCTAATTAAAAAACAATAAACATGGCAAAAAAACAAAAAGCTAAAAGAAAGATAATCAAAGTAAGACCATTATCAGTCAATTGTCTGTTTTGCGAAGCAAAAACAAACCCCTCTTATAAGCAATCTGAAGACATGGTAAAGTTTGTCTCTGACCGTGGGAGGATTTTTAACAGGGAAAGATCAGGTAACTGCGCGAGACATCAAAGAATGTTGGCCTCTGAAGTTAAAAGAGCAAGACATTTAGCGCTCTTGCCCTTCACAGGAAGTATTTCATGAGGTAGTATTTTCACTATGAGTAATCACAATATGCCCAGAATTAATATATCATTGGTCAGAAAAATTTTACTTTATTCAATAGTAGTCGGAGCTATTTTTGTTTCAGGCTACAGCCTAGGAGCAAAAGGATTCAGATTGGAGGCAGGGTCTTTTCCTAAAATTGAGATTGAGCGTCAAACACCTGCAAACAGAAGTGATGTGGATTTTAACCTTTTTTGGAGAGTTTGGGATACTCTTGAAGCCAATTACTATGATAAATCCAAAATAAATCCTGCCGCCATGGTTTATGGTGCCATTTCAGGTATGGTGGGAGCAGTTGGTGATCCATATACTTCATTCCTTTTACCCGAAGAAAATAAAGTTGTTGAAGAAGATTTATCGGGTTCGTTTGAAGGTGTTGGTATTCAGATAGGTTTTAAAGGAAAGCAGTTAGCTGTTATTGCTCCACTTCCTAAATCACCTGCAGAAGAGGCGGGTGTAAAAGCGGGAGATTTTATAGTTGGAATTTTAGATGAAGCGAATAAAATTGACAGAGGAACAGTAGGTATTAGTTTAACGGATGCAGTCAAACTGATCCGTGGTAAAGCAGGCACTAAAGTCACTTTGGTTATTCTGCGGGATAGTTCAGATGAACCATTAAAAATTGAGATTGAAAGAAAAAAACTTGATGTTCCGTCTGTTGTTTTGGAATTTACTGGTGAAAACAAGAGCATTGCCCACTTTAAGGTATTGAAGTTCGGAGCCGAAACCAAAGCAGAATGGAAAAAAGCCGTTAATGAAGTTAATGCTAATAAAAATGTAAAAGGATTAATTATTGATTTAAGAAATAATCCAGGCGGATATTTACAGGCTTCAGTTGATTTAGCTTCTGAATTTGTTAAAAGCGGTACCACAATAGTTATTGAAGACAGAAGCGGTGTTAAGACTAACTTTAAGTCTGAAGGAATTGGTTCATTTCAAAATACAAAAACAGTCATTTTGGTAAACGAGGGCAGCGCTTCAGCATCCGAAATTTTAGCCGGTGCCTTAAGAGATATCAAATCAATTAAATTGATAGGGCAGAAAACGTTTGGTAAGGGAACAATTCAGGAGCCTATGCAACTGGATAAAGGTGCAGGACTACATATTACAACGGCCAGATGGCTGACACCTAATGAAACTTGGGTTAATGAAAAGGGATTGGAACCGGATGTTGTTATTGAAGACAATACAGAAACTGAAGAAGACGAACAGTTACAAAAAGCCATTGAGCTTTTAAAATAAATTCAGTTAGCTTTTACTTTTAAGCTATTTTTAAGTTTGTATTATGATAATCAACAATTAACATATCAGGTTCGCGGTTTTGGTGAAACTGTTATAATAATCTAAACAGATGTTAAAACTTAGAAATCCGATAATTTTAAAATTGTTTTTATTATTTGCGGTAGCTTTTAGCCTTTTTATAGGGGGAGTTGTTGTTGATAGGTTAGTATCCATAAACTTTTTGGATAAGTTTTTACCCATTAAGAGAAGTACAGCTGTTTTGGAACAGAAATTAATAAAAGAAGAATCGGCTGTTATTGATATTGCTGAGAAATCATCACCTTCAGTGGTTACAATTTCAATTCAAGTTCCCCAAAGAAGAGTTTTGGAATTTAATCCATTTGGAGGATTAAATCAGAGACTTGAAGGTGGAACGCCAAATGATATAGGTACGGGATTTATTGTTTCTGAAGATGGACTTATAGTTACCAATAAACATGTTGTTTCAAATTCAGCAGGAACTTATAAAGTCATAACCAGTGATGACAAAGAATATGACGTAGTTTCAATCAATAGGGATCCTGCAAATGATATTGCAGTTATTAAAATTGATGCCAATGGCTTGACTCCACTTAATTTAGGTGATTCATCGAATTTAAAAGTAGGACAATTTGTAGTAGCTATTGGAACCGCATTGGGAGAATTTAGACATACAGTTACTACAGGTGTTATATCAGGTTTGGGACGTGGAATAACTGCCGGATCAGCTTTTGAAGGATTTGTCGAAAAACTGGATGATGTTATCCAAACCGATGCGGCCATAAATCCGGGAAATTCCGGTGGCCCTCTATTAAATTCAGCAGGTCAAGTAATTGCCGTTAATGTAGCAGTTGCACAAGGTGCTGAGAATATAGGATTTGCCATACCTATTAATGTAGTTAAAAGTTCACTTGATCAGTTTAAAGCCAACGGCAGATTTATAGGCAGAGCATATCTGGGAGTGAGATATGAAATGATTTCCAAACAGTCAGCCGTTTTAAATGATATTCCACAAGGAGCTTATGTAGTTGAAATAATGCTTGGATCTCCTGCAGAAAGTGCGGGAATTAAAGCGGATGATATTATTACAAAAATAGACGGCAAAGAATTAAAAGATCAAAATGATTTATCGGAAATCATAAAAAGTAAAAAAATAGGGGATAAAATTGATTTGGTGATTTACAGAAATGGAGACACACAAAATCTTTCAACAACTTTATCTGAATTTACTGAGTAAGAGAATCTGCTACCATTTTTCCATTATAACCATTTTCAGTCATCATTTGAGGGATATGTAGTATTTAAGATTATGTATGTCAAATATATCCAAATTAAAATCAGATTGATTTTTAAATGATGGTGGGTATATAATGCAATTTATATATAATGACAACTATAAGTTTGAATGACCTAATGCAGGATGACTCAAACCAAATTAGACGTGAGATTCATGCAAATGTGGGTAGAGTTGAGGATACAAGAAACGGAACAGGGACTGCTGATGAAGCCCAACTAGCAAATGCCGAAATTAAAAGGCTTTCAAAACTACTTGAATATAGGCTTGATACTGCAGGAAAGGAAATTCAATAATGTCTTCTTATAGTGAAAGAGCAGAAGATTTAGCCAATCAAATAATTGAAGCGACAGGTGGTGATCCAAAAATAGCCAGAGAAACTATTAGATTACTTAGAACGTCTGCTGACAGTTTAGGGTGTAAAGCGGCAATCATTGAAGCTAATGGTCGCGATTTTAATGAAGCAAATTATCCAGAAAAAGCTTGGGACATGGAAAATCCAACTGACCCTGTTTCTTTAGCTCTTGACGAAGAAGCAATGGTAATTCATGAAGCTTCAAATATTGTTAGAAGAAAACTTGACTTAGATCGAGGATTAAATCTACACTTTTAAATACTTTTTGTTAGTTCTAATATCTTTTCTAGATTTCCTTCTACAATAACTTCTAAATTACCCCAAGATTTTCCTAATCTGTGGTCAGTCAATCTGTCTTGCGGGAAGTTGTAGGTTCTTATCTTTTCAGACCTCATCCCTTTTCCAATAACAGATCTGTAGCCTGCAATAGTTTTAACTTTCTCCTCTTCCTGTTTTTCCCATAATAATGATCTAAGAAGTGATAGTGCAATTATCCTATTTTGTTCCTGAAATCTTTCTTCTCTTGACTGGACAACGATACCTGAAGGCTTGTGTAACAATCTAACTGCAGTTGAAACTTTATTGACATTTTGTCCTCCGTGTCCTCCTGCCCTGGTAAACTGCCATTCTAGATCAACAGGATTAATTGTGACATCAGTCTCTTTGACTTCAGGTAAAACAACTACTGTAGCAGTTGAGGTATGAATTCTTCCTCTTTTTTCTGTTTTTGGTACTCTTTGAACTCTATGTACTCCTGATTCATTTTTAAGTTCATCCCAAACACCTATTCCTTTAATTTTTAAAACACCATCATCAATAGGTGATGTTTTCCATCCTTTTTTGGTAGCATAACGCAAATACATTCTGGCAAGGTCAGAAGCCCAAATTTTAGCTTCATCACCACCGGTTGCGCCACGTGTTTCCAGATATACCGTTTGAGGGGAGTTGTTGTCCATGTATGGGCTATTTTGCTTTTTTGACTTGTTTTCTGACTTCTTCCAAAGTTTCAGGTCGGGATAATTCTTCCTGAAGTTTCTTTTCTCTTTTCAACTTTCTTTTATCTGTTTTACTGACTGCTTTTTTGGATGCACCCGCCAATCTGGCTTTAAATGCTTCAACACGTCCCGCTGTGTCTAAATACTTCATCTGACCAGTATAGAAAGGATGACAATTGGAACAAACTTCAACCTGAATTGTAGGAACGGTAGCACCAACTGTGAATGTATTTCCACAGGCGCAGGTGACTTTGCAGTCGCTAAACCATTTAGGGTGTATTGCTGTATTCATTATTCTTAATTTGAACGTAAATTCATTTTCCTTTCTACGCTTCTGTTACTAGCTAACAACGACATCCAAATTTTAGCTTTTTCAGTGTCTCCTTTTAGGGCAACTTCAGCTATCCAAGATTTAAAAATTTCAAAATCTCTCTCTTGTTCAGCAGTTAACCCTGATGCTAGCAAATATGGCCTAATTTCAGGATCTGCCATGACTCAGGTATTATATCTTTTCTTCTTGATTTCGGCAATAACTACTCCTATGGTAATTATTATGCCTCCAACAATAAAAGTAGGAGTGACTTTTTCCCCCAACCAGAAGACAGCCAGAGGGAGAGCAAAAATAGGGTAGAGATATGAAAATAAAGACTGTTCTCCAATTTCAATTGTCTTTTGGGCTCTATTTCCAAGGTAAAAAGCTAAAGTTCCTGATAACACTGCCATATAGATTACACCCAAATGATAGCTTAATGGGACTGCCATCAATGAAGAAACCGTAAATCCTTCAGTTTTTAGGGCAAAAGGCAGGAAAAAAATAAATCCAAGGATAAAAGATATGTTGGACATTGTCATAGGATTTGCACCATCTTTTAATATCTTTTTGGCAATAATAGTGGTAACCACAGACGATATAACATAACCAAAAACTAAAATATTACCTGATAGTTTTATCATGTTGTGACCGTTGTTGATTAAAGGTTCGATTATAGTCAGAAGTGTTCCAAGTATTGCTATTCCCATCCCAACCCTTTCTCTTTTGGTAATGTGTTCATGTAAAAAATAAACTCCAGCAGTAGATATTATAAGTGGCATAGTTAAAGTTATTAAGCTAGTTTCTAAAACAGTTGTGTTTTCCATTCCGAAAAATAAAAGTCCGAGTGAAACCACAGAATTTAAAAAAGCGTGTATTAAAATAAGTACTAATAGCTTCCAGTTTTTGGAAAAGTGATCACGTGTAACTGCAAAAATGACTATTGCAATGACTGTAGAAATTCCAAATCTGTAAGTCAAAAAGATAACGGGGGAGAATCCTTCAAGGGTGTATTTAATAATAGGTGTTGCAATTCCCCAAATAACGGCAACAACCAACAACATAAGATAAGCTCGCAGTCTGGCAGGGTTCATTGTGTTAGTTCAACTATTCTATCAAGTCCGAAAGAAAATCCAACAGCAGGTATCTTTTTTCCTGCAAACACACCTATTAAATTGTCGTATCTCCCTCCACCACCGATTGACAAACCATTTGGTGTTTTATCTAGTTTTAATTCAAAAATTGTTGAGGTATAATAATTTAAACCCCGTGCTAAACAGGGATTATAAATATAATCCGTATTTTCAACGAATCCTTTATCTTTTAAAATATTGAAGATTTCAGCCAGTCTTTTTGGTTTTGGACTGTTAATAATCTCATTTAGATTGGGGACTGTTTTCTCAACCTCCTCGCGTCCAATTTTATCCATTTTATCTATTGCAGAAATCTGTTCGGGAGTGCAACCTGCATTATCAAATACTTCACGGTCATTTATTTGTAAGATTGCTGTGTTAAGACCAGCTACACGGCTACATTTAAGTGTAGTTATAATCACTTTTACGTCTACTAACGTATCTTCAGAACCTACCGTGTCAAAATCAAATTGAGTAAACTCTCGCTTCCTTCCCTTTTGGGGGTTTTCACCACGGAATACCTGACCAATTTGGTATCTCGAAAATGTAGGGGAGAGTAATCCTAAATTATTAGCCACAAACCTAGCCAATGGTACAGTTAAATCATACCTGAGAGCTAACTTTCTCCCACCTTTGTCCTCAAATTGGTAAATCAGTTTTTCTTCTTCTCCATACTTACCCAAAAGTGTTTCAGCAAATTCGACTGTTGGTGTTTCAAGTGGTTGAAATCCGGCTTCTTCCAAAATTGGTACAACTTTGTTTATAAAAGCACGACGAGATTTAGCCCCTTCAGGCTTTATATCTCCAAAACCTTTTGGTGTAACAGGACCTTTAGTTGACATATCTTTATATATTAAGTTTAACATAAGTTTTAGTTTAAAATTGCTGGATTCCTTGTAAATTTAAACTTAGTAATCAGTTAATATACTGAATACTCGCCTCGTTCACTTCCATTATCCTCTCTTCACAAAGAACCCTCGTTCACATCGCCAAGAAATTTAATCCTTAGCAAGGAACGAGGGTTCTTTTTTAATCAAAAAAAAGAGACCTCCCACGGTCCCATCCTTAATTCTTTGAGACACTACTTCTCAAAGCTCTTTGTCCATCTCTACTTTTGCGGTGACAATGGTTGGATTATTTTTACGCTCATCCTTGCGTCCGGTATTTTGACCAGCTCCTCGTGGATCGTGACTCCACTAAAACGGTTTTATTTAAATGTAGGTTGTATTATACCAAGAACTATTGTTCTGTCAAACTTGAGGTTATAAATATTGTTCTTAAGTTAAACCCCTTATCATTTTGAGTACCAACAACCATAATCTGTTCGTCTGTCTCCAGTTCGGAAACATTAGGACCCTCCCAACTTTTAGGTAAAGTTATCTCCATAGCTTCATTATTATTTTTTGTCATACTTAAAAGTTTTTTAGTGATTTCTGTAACTTTTCCCGGTATAGCCACACTTTCGTTTTTGTTATTTTCTGAAGTGACTATTACTCTTTTGGTGTCCAAAACACCACTGCCATTGGCGAGAAATCCGAGGGTAATGATGTAATCTCCTATAGCTAAATCCGTTGATTTAATAGTTTCTGCAGTTCCCGCTGGTTGTTTTATTTTTACGAATGATGCATCACTAGCAAGAGTTAATTGTTGTATCGCACCATTTGCAGTTTTTATTTGTAAATTACCCTCGTTTATATCAGTAATAGTGCCCAGAAAGGCTGATGAATTATTCTTATTAGAATCATCAAGGTATTTGGCAAATTCTGATGAAAAAACCAGATCAAGTTTCGCTGTTATCTCATTTCCTAATGAATTAAAGGCGGTCAGGTTTGTGATGTTTAATCCAGGCTGAAGTGTAATATCAGAACTGAAATCTCCGTTGTCGTCTACTTTTACAAAATAATCGTCTACTGAGGTTGAAATAACCATTTTTGATAAAGGCTCGGATTTACCAGTAATTGTTAGCAGACTATCTGTTACTACAGAAGAATTTTTTGGACTGGCTATTGTTATAGTAAACCCGGGCTTTGGAGTTGGAGTTTCATTTTGGACAATTGGAGAAGGTGAAATGGCAACTTTCTTTGAAATCTTTGAGGTGAGTTTCCAAACACCAAAAGCCAGGAATAGACCGGCACCTATACCTGCGATTATGGCAAATAGAACCTCTTTTCTCATGATATTAAATGTTTTGGCACAGGTTAAGTTTAATTATTTTTTTGCGTAAGTAAATATAGAGGTGGTAACGCCACTTGTCAAGGTTTATGTATTTAGTTAGAATGGCTACTGAAATGGATATATCAAGATTAGATAAAAAGGAATTTAGGATTAAAGGAAGAAGTGGAACTATAACCACCTTTGAAAACGGAGTTAAAATCGAATCATCTAAAGATGGATCTTCAAAAGAATTAAATGGTGCAGGTGAGTATGAAGTTGCCGGTATTTCGGTCATCGGTGTAAAAAATGATGGAGGGGTAGTGTTTGTGTATGAGGTTGACGGAATTAGAATTTGCCATTTTGGAATAGTGAAAGATGTATTATCAGAAGGAAAATTAACTCAAGTAGGAGATATTGCTGTTTTACTTCTTCCGATTAGTTCCAGATCAATTGAAATTATGCAGCAAATTGAAGGCTATTATATTTTGCCTTACGGTTATGATTCTGAAGTAGAACTGGATAAGTTTCTTAAAGACAGCGGCTTTAATGTTCAAAGGTTACCAAAGTTACTTTTGAAAAAAGAGGAAATGATAGAGGATCAAACAAGTGAAATAATTGTTCTTGATAGTAACTAAGTTCTGCCTCATTAATTTTTTAGTAAATATATTTTCATGGCCGTTAATACTAACCAAATAAGAATTGCACCACATTCAACCGAAGCTGAAGAAAGTGTTTTGGGAGCTCTATTGTTGGATAAAGACGCAGTTATTGCTGTTGCGGAAATATTAAAACCCGAAGACTTCTACGATGAACGACATAAATCAATCTATGAGTCAATAATTTCTTTATTTGAGGAACGGGTACCTGTAGACGTTTTAACGGTTACCGAAAGACTGAAAAAGAAAAAAGTTCTCAAAAACGTCGGTGGGGCAACTTACCTGACTCAATTAACAAATAAAGTTCCGACAGCTGCACATGTCGAACATTACGGGAGGATAGTGCGTGACACCGCAATTAAAAGGGCACTGATGAATGCTGCCACCAAACTTGTTGATTATTCAATGGACGAAGGAATGTCCTCTGCTGATCTTTTGGATAGGGCAGAATCGGAAGTTTTCGCAATCTCTCAAAAAAACTTATCCAAAGCATTTACCTCTGTCCGTGACACTCTGGCTGAAAGTTTTGACAGACTGGATGAGCTACACAAACAAGGAGAAGGTTTGAGGGGAGTATCAACCGGATTTCCCGATCTTGATAATGCACTGGCAGGGATGCAAAAAAGTAACCTTTTAATTCTCGCTGCCAGGCCTGGAATTGGTAAATCGGCTTTTGCGCTTGGAATAGCTCAACATGTAGCCGTAGCCAAAAAACGACCGGTGGGTATCTTCTCCCTTGAAATGAGCAAGGAAGAATTGGTTGATAGATTACTAGTAGCTCAAGCAGATATTGATGCCTGGAGGTTGAAAACCGGAAAGCTTACAGATGAAGATTTTACCAAACTCAGTAATGCTATGGGGGAGCTGGCAGAAGCCCCACTTTTTATAGATGATACTCCCGCACTTTCATTACTTGAAATGAGAACTAAAGCAAGAAGGCTTCAGGTTGATTCAGGTTTGGATTTGATAATAGTAGATTATTTACAATTAGCCAAGTCAAGAAACTTGGAAAATAGAGTTCAGGAAGTAGGTGAGATATCTCAAGGTTTAAAGAATCTAGCCCGTGAGCTAAAAGTTCCAGTCCTTGCACTTTCTCAATTATCAAGAGGTATTGAATCCAGGGGAGTAAAAAAGCCACAACTTTCAGACCTTAGAGAAAGTGGAAGTATTGAACAGGATGCAGATGTCGTTATGTTTTTGTGGCGTGAAGATGAGGAAAAAAACGAAAATATTATGCTTGATATTGCTAAACACAGAAATGGACCTTTAGCATCAGTACCATTATTTTTCAAAGGAGACAGAATCAGGTTCTACAGTAGAGATACAAAGCATTAAATCTTTTAATTGACGCATTTACCTCTTTTTTTATATTTTCAAATTCAGTTTTTGTAGCATTTTTCGTTGCCCGAGCTACTCCATTTGCAATTGCTTGCTCAACACTTTTTATAGTCAAAATATAACACCGCCAATCATACATAAATTGTTTAAATTTATTTTATTACTTCGTCAAATACAACATAACCTCCACCCGCAAGAGGTGTAAAAACGTTAATTACATGTTCCCTACGGTATTTGCCATAATCAATGGCTAGTTGAGCCGTAGGTGGAACATTGTGTAATTGTCTTAAACGAGTCAATTTGGTATCTTCAACTAATAATGCTTCAGTTTGAGATTCAATTATTAATGTAACTCTATTACTGGTTCTTTCTTCCCGCATATTTTTCTAAATTTCGTTAATTGTGTGCTCGGGAAAGGAATCGAACCTTCACGAGGTGTTAACCTCATAGGTTTTTGAGACCTACGCGTCTGCCGTTCCGCCACCCGAGCATATTCTACTACCTCTTAGCCGAATCTACCTGGTATTTTAACATATGGTGAGTTAAAATACCCCTGTCATGTCAAACATAAATGCAACCAACTTAAGATCAGGAACAGCCTTTTTATATGAAGGAAAACCACTTAAGGTGGTCAAATACAACCTAATTAAAATGGGTAGGGGAGGAGCTACAGTCAGGGTTAATTGTATAAATTTGGAGAATGGTGCCAACATTGAGCATGCATTTTCAAGTAATTTGACTTTTGAACAAGTTGATCTTTCTAAAAGAAAACTGCAGTATCTTTATAAAGACAGTAACATGGCCTTTTTTATGAATCCAGCCAGTTTTGAACAGGTTGAAGTACCCCTTAAAATATTGGGAAGCGATATTTATTACGTTAAAGAAGGAGAAGATGTAGATATTCTTTTCTGGGATGACAGAGCCATGTCTGTTGACCTGCCCCCTAAAGTCACCTTAAAAGTTATTGAGTCAGATCCAGGCATTAAAGGAAATTCGGCCAGTAACTTTTTAAAATCAGCCAAAATGGAAAATGGCTTGACTGTTAAAGTTCCTTTGTTTATCAAAACTGGTGAGAAAATCAGGATAGATACCAGATCGGGAGAGTATGTAGAACGCGCAAAAGAATAATTAAAAAATTTGCTTTATATAGTTATTTGTCAAAATTCAGTCAAGTTATTTTTTTTTAACTTTATATAATAATATGCGTGGCAACAAATAATTCATCTAATACAAATACAAAAGATCTTAATGATCTGCTCAACCGTCCTATTGCTTTAGATATACCTTTTTCGGTAGTTAGCGGCGAAGCTCGTATTGTCGGGAAAACATATCCAGAAAGACTTGGTGAATATCTAGTAGCAGATGAAAAAGTAGTAGGTCAAATCAGAAACGCGGTCGAAAGAAGATAATCTCGGCACGATTAAGTGAATATAATTATTGTAAATCTATCTAGATTATATAAAAAGTCAAAAATTATTTTTTCAAGTAAAACTCAAGAAAAACATTTCTAATAAAATATAATTTTAAAATAACTAAATAAATATGTCTGATGAAATAATACACCAATTCCGACCTGATGCTAGGGTAGTTTCATTAAGTGGAGGATCGGTCATTTACGACCGCAATTCGGGAATATTTTTTCGTGTAACTGGTTTCAATCCGGAAGCGTTAACATGTACAGATTATTCTAAAATTAAACAAGTATCTAGTGAACTCGATCTCGCACTTCAAGAATTAGAATCATTAACTCTCAACCCCTAAATATCCAAAAAAGAGTTGCAGCTAATGTTACAATTTGAGTGATTATTCCCCAAAAAGGAGTTGTATCAACCTGAATTGCTTTTTGCCATTTTATCCAGGTTTCAAAAAATTTATGTCTAACTCCAAAGAAAAAATATGGTGCTTCCAACAGATCCGGAAGTACTGATGCAAAACTGCAAAGCAAAACATTTGCAGTTTGCATTGTGTTGGGTAAAGCTTGTGAGGCAAAATAGCTTCCAAGAAGAAGCGATACTGAAGCATCAATGATTACAATTAATGTTGTTTGTTTTGTTGGCCTTCCGTATTTTTTTGTTTCTGTATTTAGATGAGGATTCCAATGTGGAACTCTCTCTAGTAAAAAATGACTTGCAAAAGCTAGAGGAATAGCAATAAAAGGATTGGGTATTTTTATGGCAATTGCCGCTCCCAGGGCAACGTGTGGCGTTTCAAGCATAAAGTTATGTTAATATATACTACATGATCATTGCAAATGTTGTTGGTGTTCTACTTTTGTTTTATTTCTTATGGAAGAGGCTCAAAGAAGACTACCATTTCGAAAAAATTTTTACTTTAGGTGTTCATGTATTAGTAGGAATTATCATCGGAATATCGGTATCAAGAAGTTATTTAGCAGAAGCATGGTTTTGGATTACCATAGCCTTTGGTTTAGTAGGATTTTACATTGGCTTGAAAAGATTAAAAATGAGTTTTTTTGAATCTTTGGAGGCTCTTATAATTGGACTACTTGCATGGTTGGGATTGTATTTATTTTCCTATTCTGTTGAAAACTATAACGCGTTCTCTTTTGTAGTATTTTGGATTACATTGTGTTTATTTTTTTTGTTCCATTTTTTGGAAGGACATTACAGACGCTTCGGTTGGTATAAATCCGGCAAAGTGGGTTTCTCAGGTTTGGTGATCGGACTGTCTTTTTTTTTGATAAGAACGGTTATTGCACTGTTTAACATTTCGGTGATATCATTTCTACCGAGAGGGGAGAGTTTAGTTTCAGGGATAACAACATTGACATTACTGGCTTTGTTATATAAATTATCTAAACAATGAACAAGAAAAAGACAGTTAGGAATAATATTAAAAAAACAAAGTCGGTGAATAACACCATTAAATTTCCCAGATCAGTCCTGCAACCCGTTTATGAATTCTTAAATCAAAGACTTGTCTCTCTTCATATAAACAGAAAAAAAATATCATCGGAGGATCCGTTTAAAGTCCAATCCAGAGTGATGGATAATGCCAGTCCCGATGCAGACGCAGAGGAACAATTCGGCCATGCCAGGGTTTCTGCAATTAAAGAAGAATTGAATTTAAAATCAAAACATATTAAGAAAGCTCTCGAAAGAATAAAAAGCGGTAAGTACGGCATATGTGAAGATTGTGGCAACATGATTGATACGGACAGATTAGCCGCTATCCCGGAAGCTTCGCTTTGTGCTTCCTGTGCAAAAAAGAGAGAGAAATAAAAATTAGTTTTATTTTCCAATTCTTAATTTTCACTCAATTTGTATTTAGTTATTGCTATAATTAAATCATGAATAAAACAGAAATGAAAAAACTAGTTGAAGAGCTTGCGCAATCGATAAAAATAGACAAAAAATACAAAGGTTTGAATTTAAAGAAACTTGTTGAAAAGACCAGAGAGGGTTTTTTGTCGACATATTATAACAGCATTCAAAAAAACCATGGGTGCCTGAACCCGCGGATGAATTGACAATCCAAAGCATCGGTTACTCACCCGTGTGTCATCTACGTTCAGACAGATACATGATCTGAAAGATGGGGAGGATGACATTTATATTCAAAGCGAACTGAGAGCAATTAATTTGACTTCGAGATCTCATAGTATTAAAATACCAGTTATGAAAATCGAAGTTTATGTAGTTCCTGGTTATGGAGATAGAGATTTAATAGGCACAGATCTTTCTTGTCAGGGCTCTGCTTATATTGAATATAGCCCTGTCAATAGAGGGGAGA
>Ga0209518_1002866_pt1 | contig 15451 bp, 11 predicted proteins | sample RifGroB1_FD_183993 | JGI IMG/M metagenome (GOLD analysis project Ga0209518, IMG submission 183993) | Groundwater microbial communities from Rifle, Colorado, USA - Groundwater B1 (SPAdes) (version 2) | ecosystem: Environmental > Aquatic > Deep subsurface > Groundwater | place: Rifle, Colorado...
ACCAGGCATTTTCTACCTCCTTGGCTATGTCCTCTTTTTGTGAGGGGCACAGATGGCGTGGGTCATACCATGGGGTAGGCTCCACGGCGGGGGCTATGGCTGGGGCAATGGTCGGGGTTTCAACTACCACTGGCATCTGCAGCTCCTTTCTGCGGCAACAGCGTCCAGTTTACGCTGGATGATGTCTTGCGGATAGCGTCCAGCCGAAGCAGCTCAGCATAGACCTTTTTCTTGAGGGTCAGTCCCGCAGGCTGTCCACTCTGCTGAGCGTAGATACTCACTTTCCTGCGGAGGAACCACAGTTCTTCCTCAGTAAACTCTACCACAGCGCTGTCCTGGCTGTCAACAATGAGCGAGCCGAGCTTGAGGGCCAGCGGGTCTGGGCAACTGTCCTGGGTAGCTACTTCTGCGACCATTGCCTCGGGCTGAGTTAGCTCCATAACCTGAATCCCCCCGTTTTACCTGACATTGAGTATCCTAAATACTGGGCCGCCGCCCGCGCTTGGGTTGGTATAGGTCAGGTTCAGCTTCTCGCAGTTTGTGCTGTCGCCGTCATAGCTGTATGCGCTGCGGTGGGAGCTTGTTGTGCTGGCGTCATTCTCCCAGAACATATTACAGTGCTGGCCGCTGGCCCAGCCTGCCCTGCCCAAGACAGTTTGCATGTCGGCGCTGAAATCTGGGGAGGTGTAATCTGTTCCAGTCGTCTCAGCAGCGATACTGTCATAGGCTGTTCCTGCTGTTTTGGACCTTCCATCAAATTCAACTGTGCTGACTATTTGGGCTGCATCATCAGCATCTTCACAGTAGATATTTGTATTGACACCCGATGTGCTGCGGTTAGCATTAGCGCGCCAGGTAAATGTGCAGGCATTTACAGTAGCACCGGATGCGGGGCCAGTAAGCACAAAACGGGCAGCGCTGCTCAACCGGATGCCTGTGCCATCATTCCCAGCAGAGAAGTTCTCCTGGGTTGCACTCCACGTATTAGTCCTGATTCTGACGTCATCCGCACTAGCGGCGGGCTGAGGGTTGATGGTGGGGTCAAGCTGGACGGGGAATACCATGCCCGTGAAGTCCAGGTCTATCCGCACACTATTCGGGCCGATGGTCATGGGCATAACCCGTTCCAGGCCAGTTGCGTCCACAGCCACGGCCTGAGCCAGAATGTCAGTAAAGCTCATGCTCCGAGCGGTGATAGGGATGGTTATGCTGTCAAACGGCGGGCGTTGTTTGAACAGCACATCCATTTTGACCCTGGCAACTTCCGCACGGAACGTTACCCGATAGCGGGCGTTTTCCCAGGTAATGCTGTCGCCGCTGACTGACCTGGGATTGGGCAAGAAGGGTAGCCTGGGAATGGATAGGTAACGGCTGAGGTCGTCTGCGTCTGGATAGAACATTCTGCTGCCGTCATTGGCTATTTCCAGGCCATAGGCTGTACGGCCAGGCCGCCAGATTCCACCACTGCCTTGGAGTGTACCGTCTAGCGGGAGCCATTGTCCACCGTGGAATATAGCTAGCGGGCCTGGTGAGACGGTGAGCTGGAATGTGCGGGGGCCGAGCTGCTGTTCCAGGTAATTGCGGGTCGGCCTCATGTTCGGTAGCCTCGAATGGATAGAGTTACTTGCTTCACGGTGGTTGCTGAATCAACGTTAAAGGCAAGCCAATCGCCGAGGGTCAGAGCAGTTGTCCAGCTACTCAGGGTGATGTCTTGGTTCGCCTGTGCTGAGGCCAATGTAGGTTTCTCTGTGCCTGCGATGGTATCGGCCACAGTCGGCGGGAAGTTAGCATAGGTATCTTTCCAGACATCTATGACGATAGAACCAGAAGCATCACCCACGAGCGTCCAGCCAGTAACAACCATATTGTAGGGGACTTCCAGGAAGCCTTTGACCCCTGTGGTGATGACGTTGGTTCCATCTCCGATGGTCAGCTCCAGGGCGCAGTCGTCTTGCTCAAAGGCAAAGCTGGTCGCGCCCGTCTGCCGCATGATGTGGCCGTCAACGCCGCTGGAGGTTGTGTGGTCACTGGCTCCTTCAAGGTCATGACTGCGGGTGTGGTGTGCGCTGCCGCTATGGGTAGCAGGCACATCTCCATCGGCTATTGTTTCCCAAGAAGGCACAGCGCTGACTGCACCTGTCCCTGTCTGAGACAGGAACTTCTTGGTGGTGGTAATCTGGCCTGCTAGCCGTGCCCACTTGGGGGTAGCGTTGCCATGGATAACATCGCCCAGGACAACACTGGCAGCAAGAGCATCGCTGTGGGTAGCACTGAGGATATCGTGGTTGCTCCCGCCGACAACCTCGGCCCAGACAGGATTAGCCCCTCCACCCTGTGTCTTGAGGAAGTAGCCGCTTGTGCCTGCGGCGAGAAGCGCCCAGGCCCCGCTAACTCCCGCGTATAAGATGTCGCCTTGCGTGCCTGCGCTGTGGTCATTGGCATCGCCCATTGCGTGCGCGCGAGTATGATGGGCAGAGCCACTGTGGATGCTGTCAACGGTGGGGCTGGCCCAGGTGCCACCTAGCTCACCGCCTGGGGTTGTACCGACTACTATTTCTGCGCTAAGGTCGGCGTGGGCTGTCCCCACCAGGTAATCGGCATCGGTGGGTGCACCTGCGCTGCCACTCGTTATTGTCAGTGTTAAGACTGTGCCGCTGACAGACGCGATTACTCCCGCGCCTGCAGCGTTGAGTGTGCGGAACGGCCCCAGGGCAATGCCCTCATCCTGAGCTTCCAGAGCTTGAATGATGCGGTTGGATTTAAGGCTCAAGACCGCCTCTTTACGGGGGGATTCAGGTTAACTCTGCCGCGGAGCCGCCTCAGCCACCCCACTAGACGTTCTCTGCGGGTTGTCTCAAACTCAGCCAGGAAGAGCTGCTCGCGCTGGGTTGTTACAGCCCAGGCGGTCAACGCGGTCTGTGCCTGCTTTACGTCCCGCAGCACGGCCAGGAAGTCATCCCCGACCTGTTCCACTGCGGCTAAGCTGACACCGCGCTTGGACAGGTAGGCCCGCACCTGCTCAGACGTGGGCACGCTAGGTCAGCGCGGCGTATGTCCAGGCCCCGCCGACATACGCATACAGACGTTTTGCGTCATCGTTGGTGTCGTGGGCCAGGACTACGCGGCCCTCAAAGCCAGCGGGTGGAGTATAGGTGGCGAAGCTGCCGCCGTAATCCCCGCTGTCCCTGGGTATGCTGGTAGCTCGGAGGCTTCGCAGCGTCTTGATGCCCATCAGTAGCCGCCCAGCGTGTGAAGAACCTGAATCCCCCCGTAGCCGCTCATGCGGGTGTCCCAAAGTACAGGACTTCCAGGCTAGCCGAAGTCGCGCCAGTTCTGATTGCGCGGAACCTGCGGATGTCATCCAGCCCCCAGATTTCAAACTCCTCATCGGCGTACTTGATGAGTCCGCCAGTTGTACCGTCTGCTACAGGGTCAAACCCAATGCCTATTCTGATTGAGGCAGTCAGCACGCGGCACAGAGCATAGACAATGTTGGCGTTCGCGGGGATGTCCGTCAGCCCAATGGCTGTTGCAGCGACTGTTACTGGCGGGTTCTCCCGCCCCAGACAACTATAAACCATGTTCCCTCTCCTGCTTACATCTCCTCCCAGGAGGAGGTATTCCTGCGGTTGATTTTAGGGTTAGTTACATTCCCCTCTGGCTCAACCGCAAAGGCCGTCCTCGTGAAGGAGGCTAGTTTGGCTCCACGAATTTCTCATACAGGCTGAGGTGGCGTTCGCTGAGCTGCTTGCTGTCGTTGAGCTTGCGGAGCAACGCTGTAACGACTACCGATTCAGTGTAAGCGAATCCGAACGCCTTGGCTGTCGCTTCTGGGTTCCACTTCAGCGTGCCGTCTGCGTCCATCTCCACCTTGCAGGCTGGGCAGACTGCTGGCTTTGTATAAGGGATGTAGTCGGTATGCCCGCAGCTCCCGCAACGGACTCGCCGCAGGAACCCCGTCTGCTCCAGCTCTTCATCGCTGAAGCCGAGTTGCTCCTTGACTTTGCTGATGAGTTTCAGCGTGATGAAATCTCCATAGGCCGTTCCTAGAAGTTCCAGGAGCACCAACCGTTCGGCTATTGTCAGCACTACTATTCTGTTTTCCATTGTCCCTCCTTCACGATTCTCTTTGGGGGCTGTTTTCAGGCACAGCCCCCAGAAGCCTTTGGCTTATATGCCGGAGGTGTAGGTGCGGAGGTAGGCCGCAGTAGAGCCTATTACCAGCTTCACCCAGCCGTTCTTCGTGCCAGCCGTGTTGGTGTCGGTCCCTCCTATGACGTCATCGTCAGGGAGCAGGGCGAACCCAGCCCAGGCTACGTTTCCGCCATGGGTATTCACCTTGATGCAGTAGGGGCCGTTTGTAACAGTCCCGTGCATATTGTTGGTGAACTCAACCCCGTGGACATTAGTAACCGTGCGGACTGTCCCGCTGTCGCTGCCCAGGTTGATTTCCAGCCCACGAGCTGTGGTTATTGTGCCCGCGCTGGCTCCTTCCAGGTCCAGGGCTATGCTTATGCCCTGGACTGTCCCAGCCGCCACAGCGTCCAGGACTTTCGGGGCCAGCTCTATACAAGTTACGCTGGCCGTGCCTGTTGCGGACAGGTTGGGCTTGAGCTGTATCTGAATAATGTGCCCCGAAGCTGCGGTCATGGAGTAGTTGGGCACTTTCCAGGCAGGGACAGCATAGTAGGGATTCAGGAAGGCAATCTGTGCCGATTCCATCACCCCAACCAGGTATGCCTGGTCATTACTGGCTTCACCTACATATCCGCCAGCCGTGGTGCTGACATACACTTTGTCGCCAGCCGTGGCGGTGCAGGTGCTGCCGAGGTCTACGCGGGCCATGCGGTAGGCTGTGATTTCGTCTCCGCTCGCCCCGCTTTCTCCCGCAACCAGCTCAGGGTAAACCTTGGGGGAGCTGTTAGCGTCAGCCAGCTTCCAGCCGCTGGAATAGCCAAGCAAGTCGCCTGGCTTACAGGCTGCACCCAGGGTAACTTTGCAGGGGAGGAGGCCGCTCAGTATTACGCGGCTGCCATCAGTTACATCAGCAAAAGCCATTTCATCCCCCCTTTACGCCGTTACCGCGCCGTCCAGGACTCCGTGGTAGCGGGCCAGGCTATACAGGTTGCCGAGGGCCAGAGCCACATACCATTTTACCCTGAACCTAATCGCGTCTTTGTCTTGTACGGGGTCAATCCGTTCCAGCTCAGCTATCTGGCTGGACTGGATTCCCGCAAGCCCACCCTCTGTAACAGCGCCGAACTTGACCGCGAACACGCTGCTCTGGTCATCGCTAGTGCCGTCAGAGTAAGCTCCAGCAGCTGTGGTAGATTCGGTATCCAGCACGTAGTCCGAGACGATGATGGGGATGTTGTCGTAGAACATCAGCCTGGAACCGAACTCATCTTTGTCAAACGTGATGTACCCTGCTACGGTGTTGATGCGCAGCGCACCAGAGAGCCTTCGGCGGGTGCGCTTGGACATAATCAGGGCATCGGGCTTGCCTGGCTTGATGAGGTCAACGAGCTGGTCAAGCTTTGCGAGGCTGAGTACGGCTCCGTTCGCATCGCTAGCAGAGGCAACGGTCATGGTCGGGCTGGACGTGCTGACCAGGCTGTGCAGGCCGTCAAACTCTTTGGCGTTGGTTGTGGTGGAGCCGTAGATGAACTTCTGAAGGAACAGTCGGGTCAGCGCCTTGGTAGCCATCCGCACATAGTCCGACTCAATGCTCATTTTGTCGGACTTGGTAGCGCGAAGGAACTTATCCAGGTCGCTGTCGCCGACCATCTTTTTGAGGGTAGTAGAGACGCGGGCAACCGTCCCGCTGGACTCGGTGATTGTCTCGTTGGGGCTGTAGAAGTCAACTCCAGGCAGGGTGCTTTCCCTATCGTAGTCAAACGAGGTTCCGAGCGCAGTCTCAAAGGGCAGTCGGTCAATGACTTCGCGGCCTGCCTCAATGATTGTCTCTATAATACCCTTTTGCAGGTTCGCAACCGTATAGAGGTTGGCCTGGGCTAGGGTTATAGCCACGTTAACGTTCTCCTTGGGGAGCTAGTTCTTAACTCCCATTTCTTTTAGCCCATCGGCTATGTACTGAGAGGCTGTGCGCCTGGGCGAGGCAGCACCACCTCCAGCACCAAGGTCAACGCCAGGAGTGGCAACTGTCCCAGGTCTGGGGGCAGCTCCGTGTTCCCGCAAGTAGCGATGGCCGAGTAGCTCGGCCTGCTCTTTGCTGGCAGCCTCAGCGACAGCTTCTGGGGGCACGCCAAGTTCTTTGGCGATTCCCTGCTTTTCAGCATCCAGCTTAGCAGAGGCCAGGGCTGCTTTGTCTGTCTCAAGACTTTGCTTGAGCTGTTGCAGCTCCAGGCGCTCTTTCAGCGTTTGCTTCCGCAGGGCAGCAAGCTGAGTTGCCTCAGTTACCCCCTCTGTCTCCAAGGATAGTCTCCGTTCGTCCTCCCTAGCTCGCAGGGTGTCCCGCTCTTGCTGAGCAGCAACCAAGGCTGCCTCGGCTTTCTCTAGCTTCGCACCCAGCGACCCTTTCAGCGCCAAGAGCTGACTCTCAGGAATCAGCTTGGCCTGGCCCTGTTCGGGCAGCTTACCTGTGTCTCCCATGACTGCTGCTCCTTCCCAACGGCTGCGCCGTCAAGCAATTACTGAAATCGGATTCATGTAACTGCTCACATCAGTCATAGATATAGTAGCACATCGCTGCGTGGGTGTCAACTGGGGAAATAGTTTGAGGGGGCTAGTTTTAAGGCCCGCCCCCTCAAGAGCCTGTTACCTGAATCCCCCCGTGTCCTGAGCGGTGTGGTATTTGCTCGTCAGCATCACCCAAACCAGCCCAGGACACGGAAGCTCAAGCAACTCCTACTTTATCATACTCATACAGCGTTGTCAAGCAGTTTACGGGGGGATTCAGGTTACTGCTCCTGGACTGGCTGAACCACTCCCCAACGCTGTACAGCTTCCTGCGCCAGCTTATTCTGGACGCTCTCGTAGCTGTCGGGCCAGGTTTCGGGCTGCGGTAGGCTGGGTGGGTTCAGGCCCCATAGCTGCCAGAGGCGCCTGCCGCTGCGCAGAGTTGTTGTGTAGCCAAAGTAGAATAGCCAGTAGTCCAGCTCGGGGCTGGAGGCTCGCATAGTCTCACGCTGATTACGTACACGGGCTGTGAACGCCCGCGCAGTATAGCCCCGTGCGGCCAGGCTGAAGGGGCTGCGGGCAGCCTGGATTTCTTCCTGCTGTTCCTCAGTGAACTGCGCCAGGGTTGCGCGGGACAGGTTCAGGTAGGGCCGCAGGACTGTGCGGCTGACGCGCCAGAACAGCAGCTCCATCGGAGTCTTGCTCTTGGTCATTTCATAGTAGAACTCCTGGCGCAGAGTTGTGGGCAGCTCCGCCACAACCACCTCAATTTCGTCTCGCTTCTGGAAGAAGTCCTCCCAGGCAGCGTCTGACTCCAGCTCTGACTTTCCGGCTGTATCTGCGGGCTTGATGGAGTAGTAGTTCTCCAGGAGCTGCGTAACCATGTCGGTCTGCGGAGCAGGTTGCCCCGTGCGCTGTCTCCAGGCCAAGATTGCGTCAGGGCTGAGGGGCACGCCCTGGTTAACTTCGTATTCCTGCAGCCAGGAGTTATAGGAGTTGGCGTAGCGGCTCACGCGCTCGCTGTATCTGTCGCGCCATTCGTCCCCGCCGATTCTGCCTTCCGCCAGCGCCAGGTCGTCCGCAGCTTGCGCGGGGAGTTGCTCTCGGCGGGCATCCGCAGTCAACTCGTAGAACTCATCCTGTTTCATCATCACCCTGCGGAACTCAGTCGGCAGGAGGTTCACTGTAACACCTGCGAAGTAGTTGCCCTGGAGGACGCGCAGAGCGCGGCGTGCGCTGGGCGGAATGTCCGCTGCGGCGATGTCCTGCACACGCAGACCCTGTAGGGCCAGGGCTTCCTGTTCTTCCTTGGTAACACCTGTAAGCTGGGTCTGTGCCTCAGTCAACCTGTCCAGGTATTCCTGATAGACCTTGGGCCTGTAGCGGAACATAGCTATGGGACTGGTGGCGGCAGAGAACAGCGCCATCTTGCGCCGAGCTGTCTCAATCAGCGCAGTGAGCTGAGCTTTCTGCTCAGGCGTGGCGCGCGGACTCTCCAGCTTATTCAGGGCCTGTTCCATGGTTAGCTCCAGTCCTTGTTCTGCTACCAATGTCCTGAACGCCATATCTTCCTGGTAATCCCTGAATCTGTTGTGAAACACCAGGTTACGAACAGACTCCATCGTGCCTCCAGGGGAGACGATAGAGAGCAAGTCCATGGTGGTCTGTACCATAGGGGGAGTTGCTCCACCCAACTCCAGCGAAGGTGCTTCACCGCCGATTTTGCCGCCGCCAAATAGCTGTGCGATGGCTGTTCCGGCTGCCTCCAGTGTAGGACTGTAAATGCCGAACCTGCCTGCTATATCCGCCGCAGCAAACAGCGGTCCTTGGACGAACTCAGGATAGTCGCGGCGGGTTAGCTGGAACGCTCTGTTTAGAGCTGTGCCGCGGAACGCACCAATTTGGACATTGGGTAAGCCAGGGATGCCCAGGTAGCCTCGGTCTGTGCTTTTCTCGTAGCGGTTGAACGCGCTGGTTAGGCCAGGATGCTTCAAGCCCTCACGCACCATCCAAGGGACCACGCGGCTATTCCCCGTGAACATTACCCGACCCCCATAATTCATTATCCAAGTTTGGGAAGGAGTAGTCGGACACCACATCCGCCCTGTGTAACGGGTACGCTTCAGACCTCGCACTTCCTTGGAAGTCCCTTGGAGGATATGCGTCCTCTCCAGGCTATCTTTAGCAGGGTCTATGGAGATTGCTTTTCCTAGAAGGATGGAGAGCATCTGGAACGCGTCAGAGACATGGCCTTGGTTCTGGACAAAGCGGCCATCTGTATTGCAGCCCTCCGCCTTCCACATAGCATCCCACATAGCCTCAGCAGCCTCCTTAGAAAGTTGGGGCACTATCACCCGAAGGTCGCCCTGATAGACCCTTCTGATTTCCTTGGTATCGTTTATCGGAACGCAGACCTTGAAATCTGTATCTGTTCCATGCCTAGTCGGGACAGTCCCTGCCAGTGAAACAATCTCGTCCAGATATTTCTTACTGGACTGATAGATATAGGTGCTGTTCCCCGAGAAATACCCATCCGTCACGACCCAGCCAAGAATAGCAGCATCCCTTGGGGACAGGATGCTAGCCTTCGGCCAAGAGCCATGCTCCGCCGCCACCTGGATACGGTCTGCTCGCTCTTTCAGCTCTGGAGTAGTCTTGAAGTGAAGAATGGGTTTGCCGTTCTTCTCCAGATATGTAGAAACTACAGGCCAGCGATGTCTGTCGCTGGAGATTACGGATACCCCTCTCCGCTGGAAAGAAGTCATCTCTTTATCGTTTTCCCAATGGATATTCTTGTGGAGGAGTGGTTCCCAATGAGAGATACCTGTGTTGGTATCTAGGGTAAGGACCAATTCACCTTCCTGAACCTCGTCACAGTTCTTCCACCCCTTCTTAGTAAGTATCCTAGCCATGTCGGTAGGCACTTCTTCGTACATCCAGAACGGTATGAAGCTCTTGAAGAACATGTCGGCGAACTCAGGCTCGGAGAAGTTCAGATAGGCTTGGTTGATTATGCCCACAGCCTCTGTGTTGGCTCCATCCACGGCGGCTTTCAGACTGCTCACAGTTGCCTTGTTGTGCGGCTTGCCCACAGACTCAGACAGTTTGCTGAGCCAGTCCTGTATCTGTGTGATGTCGCTGTCTGAGACTGCACGATGGAACGGCAACTCCGTTGCTTGTTTAACCAATGCATCCACAGCCATAGATGGGTCATCCATACGCTTAAAGATTAAGTCCTCACGGAAGGCTCGGTGGACTTCGCGGAGACGCTGCTCCGCCACAGCAAGCACTTCGGGTTTAGCCTGCTGGTTCTGAAGTGTTTGCATGAAGTATGTAACGAAGCTGTTTTCCGACCACAACGAGGACTCCTGCGCGATGACCTGGCCCAGGGTGGGAGCATCTGTACCCAGGATGGTTGCTACATCCTGCGGCGACCAGGCTGCTGTTGTGGACAGCGGAGGCAGCATGGGTTTGGGAGTGTTGCCAACCTGCTCAGCCACTTTGTCCATTGCGTGCTTATAATTGGCTTTTAACCCAACAGCGGCGGCATGCATTTCATCCCAGGCTTGTCCTGTGTAGCTAAAATAGTAATCCCAGGCAGTCATATCGCCGCGCTTGAACTTGATGCCATTGGGCTGTTCTACTCCACTGAAGAACTGCTTGCGCCAAGCGTTCAGGTCAGCATTACCAACCTCATACACACGATTAATGTGGCCCCAAGCCTCGCCCGCTTCATCCAGGTTGATGCCCAGGCTCTTGCCTTGCTCAATAAGTCCTGTCCACATACCCTGGACCAAGCCGTTGCCCTCAACATACAGCCTTGTAACTGCTGCCTCGGCCTCATCAAACACAGCCTGTTTTTGGCCTGGGGGAAGGGAGTTAGCCGCACGCTTGGCACGTTGCGTAATCTGGTGGGCCATATCAACCAGGCCATCGTGTGTCCAGAGCAGTCTGGTTGCATAGTGGTGGATGTTTGTCGGGCTGATTGCGTTCATTGTTCCAGGGCTGAGCCAGACATTCTTAGCCTCGCGCAGGTTGGCGAGGGCAAAGTCAGGCTGCGAGGCTATGTCAATGGCAGCGGCAGCCCGAGCACGTCTCTGCAGGTCGCCGACAAACTTTGTATCAGCATCGCTGGCCCTGGAATTGAAGTGCTTAATCTCAGCCAGAGGATACTCCACACCAGTTTCCGTTTTTTGGGACTCGATAAACTTCTCCGCTCGGCTCCTCCAGGTTTCTCCGCCACGGAGGGGTTTCTTTGTCCCTGTACTGAGCATAGAACGGAAGAGCCAATCTGAAGTAACACCTTCAGGGAGACTGGCTATGGAAATTTCTTCCCTGGTCAAGGCCACACCTGCGTCTATCTTCTTACCAATGTCATTCAGGATATTGAACTTACGAAGCAAGAATTTGTATTCTCGGGATTCCTGTCCGCTCAGTCTTATTTTGCCCTTTCCTATCTCCGCCAAAGTGCCTGATACAGTGGTATCCATTGTTCCCCCCTCTATCTGGGGCAGTTTGTGTAAAAAAGATACCTCCTGCCCCACCTTGGTGGGGGTATTCCCTACGAACGCCACGCTGCCTGCGCGGTACGCCTGGCCCTCCGGCGAACGCAGCAGTGCTTCTACTACGTCCATTGTCTCAGGCGACACTCTGCCCGCGTAGCTGACCCGCACGCCAGCCCATTGAGTCTCGTCAAATGTGGCCCTGGAGACAAGATTAGCTACTTCTTTGATACCAGACTTTCCCTCTGCTGCATTGACCAGTATGGATGTCCGCAGCTCGTCTTGGATGTGGTTTGGCAGAGAGCGCAGCACCTTTGGCTCACTCTTCAGCAGAGTAAGGATTTCCGTGCCCTCCAGGGAGCGCAGTCGCTCGTAGAGTTTGGTCTGGAACACCGCGATGTGCGCTTTGCCCATCATCGCAGATGCATTGTTCTGAGACTGCGCGATAAACGCACGGCTGAATGGCAGGAACGCCAACCGGAACTGTTTTCCTGCAGTAGTTACTTCCATTGCGCCAAAGCCCAACCGAGTCGTGAGAGCCTTGAGTGAGTCGGGCATCCAGTCTGCACCCAAAGTAGGACCACGGTTCATAAGAAAGCTGAACGCCCCACGCTTGACAGTCTGGCCGACAGTGATTTCACCACCATATCCAAGAGGGCGCAGCATCCCAGCGGTCATTTTCTCGTACTTGGTCGGGTCCATGAAGCCGAGTCCTCTGCGGCCCGCCACGAATACAGCCTTGATTGCTTCCTCGGGCAGGTTCATCAGTGTGTAGCTCGGCACGCCCAGGCTGGCCTCGGCGAACGGTGCGATGAGATGTCGTTCAATGTATCGGTTCCAAACAGGGTATATCCCAGCCTCAGAGAACTTGACAATCTTAGACACAACACCAGCCGTGCCTCCAGCTTTGGCCCTGTAGTGGGCAACCTCCATCGCCGCCAGGTCTTTGACCTGATTGACCGCAGCTGCACCCAGCTTGTCCACTACGTCTTGCCCGCTGTATGTGCCCAATCTGTCCAAAGCTACATCAAATGCCTTCGTGGAGTTACGTAGTGCCCGCTCCATATCTCCAAGGGCTACCGGAGTCTTGTCCGCCCGCAGCAGGTCCAGCGCGTCTCTAGCAGCAGCCAAGTAGGTTGGGTCATCTGCCTGACCCCGTGCCAGAGCTTTCACCATTGTCTCCAACTGGTCGTGTACAGGGGCCAGCTCAGCTACCTGCTCCAGGTACTTATAACGCACCATGTACTCACGGAAGTTAACCAGATTGGCTGCACGCCGTAGCTCTTGCCCTATGCCAGCAACAGAACGGCCTTTCAGTCCAGCCCTGGCTACCTCGGACAAGTACTGGCTCCCAACATGCGCAGCTATGCTGGCTGTCTGCTCCACCGGAAAGACAATCTTCCAGATGGCATCCCCAAGAATCTGTGCCTCTGGGGTGCGGCCTTTCTGGACTGCTAGCATAGCGCGCTCTGTGCCACCCAGCTCCCGAATAGGCTTGTTCCCGCTGAGAACCTCAAGAGCGCGCTGGTACTGCGGGAGGTTGCGGCGCATCTCTCGATTGGCTGCCATGGTCTGTTCAAAGGGAATGAAGTGAGCAACCTGGCGGACTGCTTCACTGCCTGTGTGGTAGAGTTTGCCTCCCAGCCTGAACGGACTGTTGGCCGCAGCTATGTACCAACCCTCAGCCACGCCGAGGGCCTTGCCTGCCAGCGGTATCTTGCCCAGTAGTCCAAATCCGACTACGTTGAGCGGGTCGGCAATAATCTCAGCCAGCGCCTTCTCCCACCACGGAGCTTTCCAGTTCTCCCAGGCTTTTTTACTGGCCTGGAGACTGTTATAGCCCGCATCCTTATACAGATTGTAATCCTGTTCCATTTCATCCGTGCCAGGGGTCAGCATCATCTTACCCTTGGCCGCTATGGGGATAACCACGTTGCGGTTCCACCAGTCAAACGGAGCCAGAGCAGTCTTGGTAGCGAACATCGCTCCACTGACAACTTTGCGGCTAGCCCTGCTGAGCCAACTCTGTTCTGCTTGGCTGTTGTGCTGGTCAACCTTGCCGCGGATGTTAGCTAACATAGTTGCTCGGTCAGGAGGCTCTAGAGGCTGCTCAGCTTCCATCATAGAAGTGGGCGGTCTGACTGGTTCAGGCGGCGCGGTCTGGTTAAAGTCAGACGGTTTGGGGCGACCTTCGGAGAACATCCTGGGTTTACGGGGGGATTCAGGTAAACCCTCCGCCACAGGCTCCCCCTCCAGCCCAGGTTCGGGTATGGCTCTGCGCACAGCGGGCACACCCAGGCCCTGCCGCAGTTCTTCCTCAAAGCCGTCAGTTTCGGGCAGCTCCGGCTGTGTGGTTATGGCTTTGCGCCCTGGTAGTGTTGGCATTAGCTGCGTTCCTTGCTAACCTGAATCCCCCCGTTCACTACGCCTGCTCCCGCTGGTATACTGTTTCTGGCGTAGGAACCTCCACAGGTTGGGCAGGCTTGGCCCCTGTCGGGCCGCTCCAGGCAGGCCGCACCAGGTCGTGAAGGAACGCTGTGCCCAGGCTGCGCACCCATTCCTCAAAGCTCATGTCCTGCGCGTGCTCGCCCTCTTGCCACAGCTCCCAGAGGTCGTCCGCGCTGCCTGCCAGGTCTATTGCCATTTCTTTGTCCACGAACATCTCTCCAGCAACCTTTATCATCGTGCTGCGGGCATTGGTCTTTCCTGTAGTCTGTGCCCGTTCCTTCTCTGCTGCTTGGCGTATCCGAGAGCGGTCTGCTGCTTTAGCTTCCAGGGTCGGACCGAATGTCTTGGTTCCAACCTCAGTCCACCACTTTGCCAGGTCAGTATAGCCCGATGCCTGGAAAGAGGGGAAGATTTCGCTGTCAAACTCCTCTCCCACAATGGCATCAGCGTCAGCCGCGTTTATCTTGAGCCGCCCAATGATGTCTGTCTTGATACTCTGTCTGCCTGCTGCAGCCTGAGCTTCCTGTGCCCGTGCCGTCTCAGTCCGCGCCAACCCAGCCTCCGCCTGTGCCTGCTGCTTCTGCGCCTTGCGCATAACATCCAAGCGTCCGCCTGTTTGCTCAGCTATGAACGTATTTGTGTCTTTGCGCCCAGAGAACAAACGCTGCTTGTATAGTTCGTGAATGTCGGAATCGGCCAGGTTGTCTGCGTAGGATAAGGCAATGCCTGGCTCTATGCCCTGGGCAATCCAGGCGTTAGCTATGACAGAGCGGAAGTAGCTGACGTTGCTTGCTCCTGTCTGGTCGGCCAGCGTCAGCCGCTTGGCGTTGCGTTCAGCCTCAGTCAAGCTGGCCTCATATTCCTCCCACGTTGCATAACCTGACTTCCTGAAGTCTGCCACGCTGCTCTGGAACTCAGGGGAGTTGCGGATAGCAGCGAGAGCCATAGGACTACCATTACCAGTCAAGTCAACCATAAATGTCATTGCCTTTGTCTCGGAATCCTTGTCCCTGACCCCGACCATCCTGCGAGCGTAGTCAACATCTTCGCTGATGTCGTAGTCCTGCACAAAGTCAGCTACGCTCAGCGTAGGGTTGGCCCGCCGCGCTTCTTCCCAGGCTCGGGCAATGCGCACAGCACGGCCAACCTGAAAAGCCTTAACGCCACGCGTTGTGTCCAGCTCAAACTCTGGAAATGCGTCCGAGACTTTGCGCACAACTGCCCGTTCAACCGGATTAAGCTCCGGCTCTGCTTTGTAGAAATTGCTCACGTCCTGTTTCAGCTCGTGGTCGTCAGACAGGTTGACCCAGAGCCGCTGGGCCATCCTGAACTCAGCTTCTTTCTCCGGCGGCACAGTCTGCGGCAGACCGCCCAGCAGCGCATTTTTGCCATAGCTGGGCATCTGCCAGAAGAAGTCCTGGATGTCTGTGCTGACCTCTGCTAGCTTCTCTGAACTGACGCTGCCTGTATCATAGGTCAGACGCGTTGTCTCTGTACCATCGGGAAGGAACTCAGGAGTTGCAGCAACGGCTCCGTGTAACAGTCCAGCAAGAGTATTGAAAATGGCTGTCCCGCGCTTGCCTTCAAGTGCTAGGGGTATAGTATCCTCTATCTGACCAATACGCTCAGTAGAACGCGGCGGAGCAACTGGAAGAGGCCCTGGTTTCTTTGTGGCTGGGGGCTTGGGGACAACTGGCTTCCAGAGGCCGGACACTCCTGGAGCTGCCGGAGGAAGCAGTGTGGGTGCATACTTGGTGAAAATTCCAGCCAAAGCTGCCTTGTTTTCAGGGGTCAAGTCCAACTCCCCCACAGCGGCAAAGTTCCCGCCACCCAGCTTGTAACTTTCAACCAGTGTGGCAATG
>Ga0209518_1002868_pt1 | contig 15445 bp, 19 predicted proteins | sample RifGroB1_FD_183993 | JGI IMG/M metagenome (GOLD analysis project Ga0209518, IMG submission 183993) | Groundwater microbial communities from Rifle, Colorado, USA - Groundwater B1 (SPAdes) (version 2) | ecosystem: Environmental > Aquatic > Deep subsurface > Groundwater | place: Rifle, Colorado...
GGTGCTGCCGCTGTGGCCGCAGGTGCCGAAGAGGCTGCGCCAACCACGCAAGTGCAGCGAGAAGTTCCCGAAGCTGTCGTGCCCGCCCCAGCCGGCGAAGTGGTGGAGAAGGCTGCTGGGCCTGCTGAGGGGATGATGGTATATCGCGCATCAAAGAGTCCATTCGCCAAAGAAAAAGTATCCGATGCCGTTTGGGTCACACCACGGAAGGAGTATGCCGAGGAGTGGAAAACAACACAGAAGTACCAGCACCTTGAACAGTTTGTGATTTCGCCTACAGCCAAGATACTTCGCAAAGGGGACATTCCGGCGGAATTTATCACCCAGATGCCAGATGGAAGTTCTACTCTGACGCTTGAAGATGCGGAGAAGCTGGTGCAGTTCGTCAAGTCCAACGGGTATGACGGCTATGAGTATTACGATGTGGGTTCTCGTGGTACGGTTTATGCCCCAGAATATGCCATCGTGAATCCCAATGTTCTTATTCCCGCCCCGTCCGGTGAAGCGGTGGAGAAGGCTGGTGCCCGTGATATTCCAATTGTCGGCGGGCCAAGCGGCGGTCTGGGCTGGCAGACGCCTATTCGTGAAGCCTTGAGGAAGGTCAAGGAGATCAGGCCCAAGATCGTCATGGAGCAGCATGAGGAGCGGGCCAAACGCGCGGCGCGTTTGGAGGCCCTGAAGAACGATCTCATCGAGCAGGGCATCGAGCCCGAGCAGGCCATGGAAAGGTCCAAGGCGGCGCTGAGCGGACCCCTGACGGATTACCAGCGGTATGAGGGCATCCGAAACTATCTCCAGCCCGAGACGATTTCCGCCGCATTCAGGGACATCGCCACGACGGATCGGCTGCGTCCTTATGACCGCACCAACACGTTTGAGGCCTTCTCCAAACTCGTGGATGGCTACATGCTCGCCCCCTTCGAGTCGGAACTGATCCTGCGATGGCAGCCGTCGCTGCGGGACATTGTCGATGCCCGGACTGACAGGTCGTCTTACTACCGGATGGCGACGACCTTGTGGCGGGCCGGACTCCTGACGGGGATCAAGACCAGCGGCCTGAACATATTCAGCAACTTCTCGCACGCCATGAGCGAACTGATGAAGGACGTTCCCGGCGCGGGGGCCGACATCGCACAATCGTGGTTCACCGGCCGGCGGACGCTGGGCCTAACTTTGGAGGGACTCGGCAAGGGGACAGAGCAGGGCGTCCGCAAGGGCCTTGCATTCCTCAAAACCGGATACGATGACCGGGACGTTCAGGCCAAGTATGACCACCGCAAGACGAATTTCGGCGACAGCCGATTCGCCAGGGGCGTTCAACTGTACGAGGAGATCGTGTTCCGGCTGCTCGGGGCCGAGGACCAGCCGTTCTACTATGCGGCCAAGGCCCACTCGCTCAGGAGCCAGGCGATTGCGATGGGCAGGAATCAGGGGCTCAAGGCCAAGGCCCTTCAGGAGTTCGCGGATCGCAAGATCGAGGACCCGACCGATGAGATGCTCAAGTACGCCGTGATCGATGCCGAGACGGCCGTGTTCCAGAACGAGACGGCGCTGGGTGAGATGGCGGCGGCGATCCAGCGGCACGGCGGGGAGATCGTGGTCCCCTTCTCGCGGACCCCGTCGGCCATCGCCATGCAGGTTCTCAATTACACGCCCGTCGGCGTTGCCAAGGAAGCCATCCACCAACTGAGCAAGGGCAAGTACGATCAGCGATTGATCTCCCAGGCGTTCGGGCGAAGCGTGACGGGCACGACCGTCCTCGGCATGGGAGCGGCCCTCTTCGCGGTGGGCCTGCTGTCGCTCGACTACCCGGACAACGAGAAGGAACGCAATCTCTGGGCCGCCGAGGGCCGCAAGGAAAACGCCATTCGGATCGGCGATAAGTGGCGCAGCGTCTACGTGCTCGGACCCCTGGGCAATCTGCTCCTCGTCGGCGGCTATATCCTGAAGGGATACAAGGAAACAGGAAGTCCGACCGCGGCCTTGACGACCGGACTGTCCGGGATGGGCAAATCGATTCTGGAGGAGACGTTCCTGCGCGGCCTCAATCAATTCATCGAGGCCCTGCGCGATCCGGAGCGGTCCTTCGAGACGTTCTTCTCCTCACTGGCCGGGTCGATTGTTCCGACCCTTGTGGCCGACATCGCCCGCGCGACGGACTCTACCGAGCGAAGGAGCAAGGGGCCTCTGGAGCGGATGAAGAGTCGGGTTCCAGGCCTACGTGAGACGCTGGAGCCGAAACTGGATATGTTCGGCCAGGATCTGCCGAGATATGGCGGCAACATCCTCGAATCTATGGCCGATCCGACCCGGCCGGTCAAGGTCCGGCAGGACGTTGTCGTCGATGAGTTGAGGCGATTGTGGGACAAGGACATCAAAGTCTCGCCGACTACGCTGGGTAATAAGGCCGGTTACGAGGTCCTTTCGGACCATGAGAATACGCTACTCTGGCGGCGGGCGGGCGAATTGACCTATGACGGCCTGCTCCGTTTGATCCAGACCGAGCGATACAAGCGGCTGACCAACGAGCGCAAGGGCGAAGAGATCGAGAAGATCGTGCAGCAGGCGCGGGACATTGCCAGGGCGGAAATGACCGTGGCCAAAATGGAGGCCGGGGTGCCCGCGCAGGAACTGATCGAAGGCAAACTGGTGACGCAAAATGTTACACGGCTGGTAAACCGAATGCGGAATCAAAGGAGTATACCATGAAACGAATAGCGCAGATCGTGCTGCCGGTGGTCATCGTGGCGGCGGCCATGACGGCGGTGCGGGCGACGGTGCCGTCGGACAATAACCGGATCGCGGGACCCTACGCCTGCGACGGGGCCGACAAGACGTTCACCTGGACGTTCGGACTGGACGACGACGACGATCTCAAAGTGATCCTGCACAATACGGTCACGGACAGCAACAGCACGCTGACCAAGACCACGCACTACACGATGGCGACGGCCAACGCCAACGACTCGCTCGACTATTCCAGCGGAGGGACGGTGACGACGGTCAGCGCCTACTCCAGCAGTTTCACCATTGAGCTTCGCGGCGATACCGAGCGGACCCAGCTTGCCAATTTCGATGATGAGGAAGTGGAGGAGGCGTTCGACAAATTGACCTTCATCGTGCAGGAGCTCTACGATCTGGTCAGCCGGGTCTCGACCGTCCTGGCCAATATGCCGACGCAGTACAGCATCACGGTCTACGATCCAGAGAACTATTCGGCGATCACGTTCACGCCATGGTGGCCCAACCTGACCGATTACACGTTCGTCATCGAGGGCGTGGGGGGCGAGAGCGACGTGGACAATTTCACCTTCACCCTGAAAGAGCGCGACGCCAACGGGGCCAACGTGACCACCATCGAGGCGGTGACGCTGGCCACGGACGGGACGGCGATGTACTACGGGTCCGTCACCGGCAGCAGTCTCGACCATACGGAGATCGAGAGCACGCACCGGGTCGGGGTGGACTGGTCCGCCGACGATGCCGGCTACGTGATGATATGGTTCTACGGCCACTACGAGGAGGAATGACGATGAAGAGAACACTCATCCTGATCCTTCTGACGGCAACCGCGGCACTGGGCAGCGATGCGTGCCAGTACCCGACGCTCCAGGAACTGGCGGCGGGCGACATCCCGGCGGCCCCTGCGGACCCGAGCCTGACGGCGGCCGTGACGACGGTGGGCGATGCCGTAGAATTGCAGGCCATGACCGGAAACGGCAAGTATCGCCTCACGGCGGATATCGACCTGACGGCGGTGGTCTGGACGCCGATCGCCACGACGCTCAGCGGATTCGTGCTGGATGGAGACGGGTACACGATCTCCAATCTGACCATCGATGAGGCGGCCTCGCACAATCAGGGCCTATTCGCGCATCTGGATCCCGGCACGCAGGTCTACGATCTGACCTTCCAGGATTGCAGCGTGACCGGCAACAGCGACGTGGGCATCCTGTCCGGCGGGATGCCGGGAACCGGGAGCTTCATCCTGTCGAACGTCGATACGAACGATTGTACCGTCGTCGGCCAGAGCTACGTCGGCGGCCTGATCGGGTACATCGAGGACGTGACGGCTGGCGGCATCTACGATTGCGAGATCACCAACTGCACGATGACCTGCGCCGACACCGGAGGGGGACTGACCGGCGAAATCCTGATGAACGGTGCATCAACGGCGAACTTCAACGTGGTCCGCAGCGATGTCGTCGGCGGGTCCGTGACTGTGACGGCGGGCTATACCAACGGCGGATTCATCGGAGAAGCCGAAGGAGACTACAGCGACTTCTACGTGTACTTCCACACCTGCACGTCGAGCGCTGCACTGGCCGTCGGCGGGGCGAGCACGGACGGACACGGCGGGTTCGCGGGGATCAGCGACTATGCCAAGTGGGTCAGTTGCTCTGCGACGGGGGCTGTGACTACTACGGACGCCAGGGGATTCATCGGCGGGTTCGTCGGGTTTGAGACGGGGTACGGGCCGGGGTACACCAACTGCTATGCGACGGGCGCGGTCAATGTGACGGAGACGACGGGGCCGTGGTCGCCGTACCTGGTCGGCGGATTCATCGGCAAGTACGACAATATCGGCGAGTGCCCGGTCCTTCGGTGCTACGCCACGGGCAATGTCACGGTCACTTGCAGTCTGGCCGGAGACTGGTACGGCGTCGGCGGCTTCATCGGGGGATTGCTGTCCGTTGGAACGGACGGAGGCGATACGATTCAGCGATGCTGGTCAACGGGCGACGTGTACGTGAGTGATGAGGACAATCCATCAGCGGCCCGCAAGGGCGGACGCGGCGGATTCATCGGCCTGATCGACACATTGGGCGCGGGGAACCCGGTGACGCTGGCGACGATTCAGAACTGCTACGCCTGGGGCAGTCTGCTCACGGCCGACAACAGCGATGATGCCTCCAAAGGCGGATTCATCGGGAGCCTCAATCAGGCGGTCGGGCAGGCCCAGACGGTGGTCCTGACGAATTGCTACTGTGCCCAGACGAACGCCGTCACAGGCTCGGGCCTGACGAATCAGATCACGGCCGGCACGTACATGGGCGGCTTCGCCGGATGGAACGACAGCTACACCCTGACGACCACCACCTGTTACTACGATGAAACCACCAGCGGAACGACGACGTCGGCGACGGCGACCAACCATACGACCGACTGGATGATGCGAAGGACGAATTACTCGGGTGCGGGCTGGGACATCTCCGCGACGGTCAATACCACGACCATCTGGTATCTTCCCGATTGCACGACGGGTTATCCGCAGATGATCCCGCTTCAGCAGGACTATTTCGTACACGTTCAGTAACAGGAGAGGAGACTTCCATGTTCGAGTCACTGGCTGCGTTGACGATGGAGGGCGTGGCGACGGGTGCGGCGGGCGTGACTATTCTGACGGTCGCGACCCTGCTCATCAAGCGGGGCTTTCACATCGACGTGGGCAAGGTCCACAACGGGAATGCGCAAAAGGCCGGCGGCAAGAGCGAGCGGCCCGAATGGTGCGTCATTCTGCACGAACAATTAGAGAAGAACGGCAAGGAACGGCACGAAACCCTGGTCGCAGGCATCAATGAAGTCAAGGCGGGCATCCAACTCCTCCACGAACGGGTCAACCAGGTCATCAGCAAGTAAGCCAGCGGATGGGATTGCAATAGGGATTTTTTCCAATCGTGACAGGTCTGTCACGCGGGACAGGCGCGTCACGCAAAAAATTTTCAGGGGGTGCTGTCACGCGCAAGGGCCGCAATGTACGGGATTTATAGCATTCCGGGTCGGGCCGCTGTCCCGCACGCCTCGAAAATCCGTGGGAAACATGTTGACTTGTCCACCACGATCGCATACAGAATGTTCACCATTCGGGACACCAAACGGTTCCGAGGCGCGATAGGAGACGATGGATATGGCGACAACCGAGGCAGGGCAAGGCAAGCTGATTTCTACCCTGATGAACCTGCCTCCGGAAAAGGGGCCGGTAGCGGACCTCCCAAGCAAACTGCCGGCCCCTTATAAAACTGGTGAAGGCGATCATCGACGCGGTGCGTGCCCATGCCATTGGCTGGCCCCCCGGATGAACGCCCAACCGTAGTAGTGATCTTTGACAACATTCCCAAGCCCCAAGCCGTTTCATCTTTGGGCCCCGGGCGCGTCACCCGGGGCCACCGCAACCACACGGGCCGTGCGGAAGTCTCGCATCTCTCCCTCCGCACCGCACGGCCCGATTTTTTGGCTATAGACCCTGGCGTCGGCATGACGGGGAAAGCATAAAACCCCGCCAAATCCGTCCGGCAAGGCCGCCGGGTCAACCGGACCCGCCAGTGTTTTTCAGAACCTGATCCGGGGGGAGATAATAGCAAGCACGCCATCGAGCGTCGCCCGCGAAACTTCGAGCGGTAACGGGTCTCCCCCCAAGCAATCGTAAATCGTAAATCATAGATCAAGGGGTTTTCATCACCCTCCTCCGAAGGCTCGGCGTAAGCCGAGCCTTTTGAAACCATCCGGCGACGGACCGCCGGCGACAATCGAAAATCTGGAAAGGACAGAACGTGGGTAAAAGGAAAAAGAACGAGACAGGCGAAGGGCAAGTGACGGGTGAGCAGTTGGAACTGATTGACGTCGGGCCGGCGAACCTCAAGGCGATCAAGCCGATTGCCAAGCGATATAAGGCCGCGATGCGGCGTCGTCAGGGAGCTCTCAAAGAGGAAATTGAGGCCAAACAGCAGATATTGGCCCTCATCAAGGAGGCCAAAGTCTCTCGCTTGCCTGACGGCAAGATCAAATTCAAGTGCGACGGTATGCTGATTACGGTGACGCCACGGGATGAACTGGTAAAGGTCAAGGACGAAGAGGACGAAGAGGACGAAGAGGACGAAGAGAACGAAGAGGAGTAAGTCGAATTCGCCGGCGGGATGCCACGGAAAAGGATTGAGGCAAAGGCATCACGGACGCTACGGACGGCGACGCCGGCCTTTTTCTTTTCTCGAAAAATAGAAGGGAGTCACGATGGACGGACTGGACGCTATGGACGCGATGGAGGAACGAAGCACGGAGGCGAAGCGCGAGGCGGCGGAGCGCGCCGACGAGCGGGAGCTGGGCCTGTTCGCCTGCCCGCGGTGCGGGGCGCGGATCGGCGATTCCGAGCGGATCGCCTGCGACCTGTGCAATAATAAGAGCGGGTGCGTCCACTGCATGGTCCTCGACGCCGACGGCGGGCACTACTGCGACGTGGCCTGCCAGATCGCCTGCTATCGCGAGCTGATCGAAGAGGCGAAGCGTTATGCCGAGGAGGCGAACGCGTACTACTCGCAGCGGATCGCGCAACTGGAGGCACAAGGATGAACGGAGACCAGATCAAGAGGGCTGTGTTGGCGGCATGGGCGAAAGTTGAGGATGAGGCGAACAGGCAGAACGACAAACTCACGGAACGGGATATGCGGGTCTGGGTGGCTGGATTCATGGCCGGGGGCGCAGCCCTCAGCGAGCACCTCGCGGAGAAATTCGGAATGAAGGGTATGCGATGAATGACATTGAATTGAGTGCCCTTGTTGCATTGGTAAACGAAGCAACGATGCTCATGGGAGCGGAGAACGAACAACGATGGCGCAACGGCTTTGCCCCCGCATGGACGGCGGAAGCCGCTGAGTCCGATGAAACGAGGGCCATTCGCGAGGAATTGAAACGCAGGAGTATCTTGCCGGCGTCCAGAGACGGAAAGGGGCAATGATCCACCGCACGAACAGTCGCGAGTTGTGGGAGGCGCAGTGATGACCATAGGCGTAGGTATACACCCCGGCCTTTCCTTCGCCCAGTACCGGGCCATCGACGCGGTCAATGCCTCGCTGCTCTGGACGCTCAAGACGCAGAGTCCCTGTCATGCGAAGTGGGAAAAGGAGCACCCGTCGCCGGACACGCCAGCCCTGATCCTGGGCCGGGCCATCCACTCGAAGCTCCTGGAGCCGACGACCTGGGATAAGTTCTACGCCGTTCGGCCCATCTGCGATGGGCGCACGCGAGAGGGCAAGGCGATCCTGGACCGGTTCCGGCAGGAGGCGGGCGACCGCGAGCAGATCAAGGCCGATGAATACGAGACCGTGTGCCAGGTGGAGCGGAGCGTGCGCGGCCAGCAGTGCAAGGAACTGATTTGCTCGGGCCGGTCCGAGGTCGTCATCGTCTGGACCGACGCCAAGACCGGGCTACTGTGCAAGGCGAGGTTCGACTACGAGCGGTCGGACTCGGACACGCACTACATCACCGACGTCAAGAGCACTCAGAACGCCGGCCGCGATACCTTCGAGCGCGACATCGCCGCCTATGGCTACTTCATGCAGGCGGCCTTCTACTGCGACGGCTGGGAGTTCTTGACGGGCGAGAAGAGCGTATGGATCTGGCTGGCCGTCGAGAAGCAGGCGCCGTACGTGGCCAAGGTCTGGGAGCCGAAGAAAAAGACGATGAAGGCGGGGCGACTCGCCTACCGGGCCGCTCTGGACACGTACGCCGAGTGCGTCGAAAAGAATGAGTGGCCCGCTTATGGACCTCCCGAACTTATCGAAATGCGCGAATGGGCACTCGCCAAAGAGGGCGTGGGGCCGTTCGATACAGGAGACGAAGAATGAACGACGAACTGGACTGGGCGATGCAGCAGGTAGAAACCACGGTCCGCAAGAATCAAAAAGGACGAACGCAATTCGACGGCCGGGGGGCGAGGGGAAACAAATGACAGACCCGACGACATTCGAGGAGTCAACGAAGGTAATCATCGACCTGCCCGTGGCGCATCTGGTTTCAGAGATTCCAGGCGTCAAAGAGGTTGCAGTCGCCTATCTGCATCAGCTCACGGCACTGGCTTTCACTCACATTCACCTGGAGGCCGAATTCGCTGGCGTTCTGGACATGTACGAGTGCCAAGTTGATGACTTGGGTGAGATCGACATGGGGCCGGAGGCGGGCAGAGTGCGGCGAGTCACAGTTCACGCCGTCCCGAAGCAGAAACCTGTGAAGTTGGAGCGTGCGAATGTCTGAGCACACGAAGATAACGGATGCAGGCAGCGATTTGCTTGTCGTCGAGCAACTGAATGCGATGGAACTCTTTACCGGGCAGGCGATGGACCCGCTGATCGAGCAGATCAAGGCCCTTGTCGACCGGCACGTCCCGGACGTATCGACGGCCAGGGGGCGGGGTGACATCGCATCGCTGGCTCGGCGGGTTGCGTCCTCGAAGGTGATCCTGGACGATCTGGGCAAGGACCTCGTCGCCGACTGGAAAGAGAAGGCGAAGAAGGTGGACATCGTCCGCAAGAAGATGCGGGATGAGCTCGATGCCCTGCGCGATCGGGCCCGCGAGCCGCTGACTCTGTGGGAGCAGGCGGAGGCGGAGAGGCTCAGACAGGTGGCATTTGAACGCACCTATAGTCTGGCCTGGGACGAAGCCCATGCCGAGCAGGACCTGAGAGAGCGGGAGCGGATGATCGCCGAGAAGGAGGCAGTGTTTGCCCGGCAGGAAGAAGAGGAGCGACGCAAGGCGGAGGCCGAGCGGCTGGAGCGAGAACGGAAGGAACGCGAGGAGCGAATTGCACGGGAGGCGACGGAGCGGGCCAATCGTGAGGCTGAGGCCGCTATCCAACGCGAGAAGGACAGAGCCGAGAAGGCCGAACGGGATCGGATCGCAGCCGATGCCAGGGCCCAGGCGGAGAAAGAGGCGGCGGTCCGGGATGCGGAACGGCGGACCCGGGAAGAAGCCGACCGCAGGGACCGCGAGCGGGTCGCTGCCGAAAAGGCGGAGCGGGAACGGCAGGGACGGCTGGCGGCGAACAGGAATCATCGGGCGAGGATCGAGCGGGAGGCGGAGGATTCCATCGCCGAACTCGGACTGACCCGCGAGGACGCCCAGACTATCGTTGCCGCCGCGAGCAAGGGCGAGATCAAGCACGTCCTGATCCAGTATTGAGCAAGAATTGTGGAACTATTGAGGGAAGGACCCCAATGACCAAAAGGACACAAGGGACGAAAACGACGGAGGCCGAAGTCAAGCAGGGCGAAGTGGTGGCGACGGCCGTGACGGACGCCGAGGTCGTTCAGGAGGCTACTGCACTGGCGAGGCAGCCGGCTCACGGCGAGAGCATCCTGTCGATCATCAAGGATGCCGTCATCAGCAAGGCGGATGTGCAGACGTTGCGGGAACTGTTGGCGATCCGCCGGGAGGAACGGGCCGATCAGGCGCGGGAGGCGTTCGAGGTGGCGATGGTTGCATTCAGCGCCAAAGTGCCAACGATCATCAAGACTCGCGTCGTGGACTTCACCACGCAGAAGGGGCGGACCCATTACACCCACGCCGGATTGCCTGAGACCGTCGAGCAGATCCAGGGCCTAATGGCGGAGTGCCAGCTTTCCAGGCGATGGAAGGACGAAGACCCGAAGAAGGTGGGCAACATCCGCATCCGGTGCATCGCCTCTCACATCATGGGCCATTCGGAATCGTTTGCGGCCGAAGCGCCACCGGATACGAGCGGCAATAAGAACGATGCGCAGGCGGTAGCGTCGATCATCACGTACCTGCGCCGCACGACGCTGTTTGCGGTGCTCGGGCTTGTCGCCAAAGACGACGTCGACGACGATGGGGCGGGCGGAAAGAAGACGGAGCCGGAGAGGCCGAAGAGCGGCGAGCTGCTGGATGCCGACGAGAACGAAGCCAAGAAGGAATTCGCCCAGGAGTGCCACATCCTGATCGGCGGCAGGACGCAGCTTACGCCGTCCGAGCTCCGCGACCTTCTGACTCAAGCCCGCATGTTGTCCCAACAGCCGAAGGTGGCGGAGTGCGTCAGGTGGCTCAAGGGCAAGAGGATCGTCAAGGGCACCGACGGCCGGTGGCTGATCGAAGCGCCGCAGGAGGAACAGCCGACGGCGGATGCCGAGGCCGATCCGCTGGACGCTGCGGCGTCGGGCGATACGCAGTACGAGTGCGAGACGTGCCTGGCCCGGTATAAGGTTCTGCCCTCGGGCGGGCACTGCACGGCGACGGACGGCAAGGGCAAGACGTGCCCGGGCAAGGTCGTCCGGGGGATGGAGTAGGCGGCCACTGGCAAATTGTAGATGCAAAGGAGTGCCATGCACTGCGAAATCGTAAAGAAGGTCGAATCGCACGAGAGATGCCCGTTTCGCAAGGGTGTAGCGTGCACGGCCAGGGATGACTACGTCGGCAAGTGCAATCCGGAGCCGGGCCGGAGGTTCCCGCGCCGGTGCCCGCTTCGGCGCGGACCCGTCGCAGTGGTCGGCGTTCTGGGGAGGTCGTTATGATCGGGATCGATCCGGGGATGAGCGGCGGAATGGTCAAGCTTGATGTCGATGGCTGCATTATGGATGCTGTGGCATTCGACAAAATGACCGAACACGACATCGCGGAGGCGCTGAGGGAGTGGGCCAATGTGGATGATTCCCTATCTGTCGGAGAGAGGGCCGTCATTGAATCCGTTCACTCCATGCCCAAGCAGGGGGTCGCCTCCAGCTTCAAGTTCGGAAAGAGTTTCGGGTTTCTCCTGGGGCTACTGACCGGCATGAAGATCCCGTACGCGCTGGTGACGCCCCAGAAGTGGCAGAAGGAGATGCAGTGCCTCACCCACGGCGATAAGAACGTCAGCAAGGCGGCGGCACAGAGGCTGTGGCCGGACCGCAAGTGGACGCACGCGATAGCCGACGCGGCGCTGATCGCGGAGTGGGCTCGCCGCCAACAGAATGGAACCCTGCGATGGCCATGAAGGCGATACGACGGGTGGCACTGATGGCGTTCCTGCGAGGATCGAGCGACCCAAAGGATCTGATGCCCGGCTGCGCCAATATCGACCGAGACCACGGCGGATGCCTGCTCCGAGAGAAGGGCTGCCTGGTCGATCGGGCAAAGCGATGCCGGTGGTTCGAGCGGGCCGTACTGCCCACGGCGAACCAGATCGGGCAGCGTATCGAACTGATGGCGGAATACGAGACGCGGACCGGGGCCGTGGCGTACCGGCCGAAGCCGACCGAGACGCGAGAGGACCGCCGCTGCGGGTGCGGAGCGCCGTTGCCGCCGAGACGGCGATGCTGCGACAAATGCCAGCGGCAAAGAGCGGTCGCCGGCAATCGGAAGCGCCGCAGCCGAATCAAGGCGCAACGATGTACCGAATTAGCCCCGCCAGAAGGCCCAGGAAGGCCCCTGGCTGCCCCGTAGGTGCGACGACACACGAAATAGGGAGAATGGGTCGGACCCCGCAAACAGTAACGAGTTGACTACCGCGAAGTGCAGGGAGGTGCGATGGCCAAATACGCAGACAACGGACGGTCTCCCGTGCGCTCCAAGACGCCGTTTCGCCCGAATGAGCCATGGCATCTGCGGCATGTGCGGCGCCTTCAAACGGCCCTGAGCATAGAGCCGATGGTCCGCAACTGGTGCGAGCTGCACGGGATCGCGCTGACGGTGAAGGAGGGCGGCTGGGCGTGGGAGCTCGCCAAGGGCGGCAAACGGGCGACGTGGCGGCCGGCGGCGGCAACGTTATATCTGTTCAACCCGTCGTCGCGCAATATCCATTGCCACGACTTTACGCAGTTGCAGGCCTGCCTTCGGCAACGATGGAAACTGAAACCAATCAAGGGAATCGAGGGGTAGGCGGTATGAGCACCCTGCGGCCCTATCAATCAGCCGGACGTGACCAGACGCGACAGGATGCGACCGGACAGGATGCGACCGGACGTGACCGGACACGACTTGACAAGACAAGACGAGCGATTTTATGTTGAGACCCTACCAACAAGCGGCCATGAACGCCGGTCTGGAGGCGATCCGAGACAGGCGCAATGGCATTCTGGTCTGTCCGACCGGCGGCGGGAAAGCGCATATCATTGCGGCCATCGCGGGAGCACTGGACGGGCGAACGATCATCTTGCAGCCGAGCAAGGAGATTTTGGAGCAGAACCTTACCAAACTCCGGGCGACGGGCGAGAGCGATTTGGGGATCTATTCCGCATCCCTCTCGCGCAAAGATACCGGGAAGACCACGCTCGGGACGATCGGCTCGGTCATTCGGCACAAGAGCCTGTTCGCCGGGTGTTGGGCGGTGATCGTGGACGAATGCCACCTGGTCAACTCCAAGGGCGGGATGTACGAGCACTTCATCACCTCTCTGGGCGTGCCAACCCTCGGCCTGACGGCCACGCCGTACCGGCTGCGGCACTATAACCACCACGAGACGGGCGAGCACGTCGCGGAGTCGCGCATCCTTACGCGGACCAGGCCGCGCATCTTCGAGCGGATCGCGCACGTCACACAGGTGCGGGAACTGCTCGACGGAGGCTGGCTGGTTCCATGCGCCTATGAGCTGGATAGTGACTATCAGGAGTCCGCAGTGCCGGTGAACTCGACCGGGCAGGGCTACGATGATGGCGCATTGACCCGCTACAACGAGAAACTTCACGTCACCGAGAAGGTCGCCGAGGCGGTGCGCCGAACGCCGGCCAAGCACGTACTGGTTTTCTGCCAGTTTAGGGCTGAATCGGAGCGCGTTTTGGCGAACCTCAAGGTCATGGGTATTGAGTCCGCGACGGTCGATGCCGAGACGCCGAAGGCCGAACGAGAGAGGATCATCAAGGGCTTTCGGACGGGCGGGATCCGGGCCGTGGTCAATGTGGGCGTATTGACGGTGGGCTTTGATTTCCCGGCCCTGGACTGCATCGTATTGGCCAGGCCGACGAAGAGCGTCGCGCTCTATTACCAGATGTGTGGGCGCGGAATCAGGCCGTGCGAGGGCAAGCGATGCGTAGACGTCATTGACCTGTGCGACAACGTCCGGCGCTTCGGGCGGATCGAGACGTTCGAGTTGTTTGACCAGAAGCCTGGGCGGGGCCTATGGCGACTGCGGAGCGACGCCGGGCCCTTGACGGGGGTGGACATCACGACGAAGACCAACGTCGAGAGCGTGCCCTTGCCGGCGGAGGCGGAAGCGAACGCCGAGATGGAGCTGACGTTCGGAAAGCACGCGGGTACGAAGCTGTGCGATGTTCCCCTGGGCTATCTGCGCTGGGCGGCCGAGAACTTCACGCCCGGAAAATGGAAGGCTACCTTCCGAGCAGAGGTTGAGCGGAGGAGATCGATGTCGGTGGCGCCGGATCAGTGCAAGTCGGCGGCACTGATGAAGCCCCAATCGCCGTCACAATAATCATCTCGGCCCAAGTGTCTCCGCGAACGATGTACCGGATTGTACTTCCAGAAACTCCGTAGTCAGAAGCGAGTAACTGTGTTCGTACCCCAGAAGCGGCCTTTACCCGGATCTGTCTCACTTGGTCGAGAGAGAGTTTTGCAGCGCCCTTGTGGCCACGCGGTGGCGGACACTGCGCACCCCCAACATGTTTCCAAGTTCTTCGCCGGACGATGCCACTGATGGTTGCGCCGCGCGCCCCATATTGCCTCCCAAGTTCCAGTTGAGTTGTGCCGGACGCGTATGCGTCGCGCATCGCCTTCACCTGATCCTCTGTAAACCTATGGCGACCAGCCGCTTCTCCCCTCAAGTTGCAGCCATGAAGAAGTCCGTGCCGGCTCGCATCATCGGCGTTTTCTTGAGGCGTACCCCAACGGAGATTCTCTGGTCGATTGTCTTCGGGGTCGTCATTCAGGTGTCTGCACAAGGAACAATCGCGAGGGCACGGTCCGACGAACGCGAGCAGGATCAGCCTGTGGACATAGAAGTCTCTTCGGACTCCGGAAACACACAGAACGACAGCAAGATGTTCATTGGTTTTCTTGGATGGTTTGAGGAATCTGTGCCTCTTCTCTGACCAAATCTGACCATCTTCCGTGGCGTAATAGCCGGGATATCCTGGAATCTCTTTCATAAAATCCTCCGAGAAGTGCAGGGCCGGTCCCCATCCCTGGGAACCGGCCCTGAGACCCGATCAGATGTTGTTCCGCATCATGCGAGTGACCCCGAGAGCACCCTCCAGGAAGTCCTTCTCCTTGTGCTCGGGGATGTACTCTTGGAGCGTGTAGTCAATCTCGAGCGCATCCAAGATCAACTTGGCGACGGGCTCAGGCAGGTCCCTCCCCATGCGAACCCAGGCGCGGACATCCTTGGGCAGTCCGCGAAAGACGTTGACGATCCTGTTGTTGAACGACACCGGCGGGGTACTACTGCTGCGTGACTTTGACATAATCGTTCCTCCCGAAAAAATAGTGCCCCGGAGCTGAAACGGCCGATCAGGATAGAGAAGCCGCCCAAGCCTTGCGGACATTGGACTCCGGGGCGTGTAATTGATTCGGGATGATCCTGATTGTTCTTTCATGCGTGACACCATACGGGAGTCGCGTGATAGGGTCAAGAGAAATCCCTCCCCGTCAAGAGATTTTTTCCATTTGCCTTCGGATGGCCGCAGAGCCGGTGCGGGCGTATATGGTCGTCGTGCGGACGTCGGCGTGGCCAAGCTG
>Ga0209518_1002872_pt1 | contig 15434 bp, 27 predicted proteins | sample RifGroB1_FD_183993 | JGI IMG/M metagenome (GOLD analysis project Ga0209518, IMG submission 183993) | Groundwater microbial communities from Rifle, Colorado, USA - Groundwater B1 (SPAdes) (version 2) | ecosystem: Environmental > Aquatic > Deep subsurface > Groundwater | place: Rifle, Colorado...
CGCAGGGGATGCCGCAGGGGATGCCGCAAGGGATGCCGCACGGGATGTCGCATGGGATGCCGCATGGGATGCCGCAGGGGATGCCGCAGGGGATGCCGCAAGGGATGCCGCATGGAATGCCGCAGGGGATGCCGCAAGGGATGCCGCATGGAATACCGCATGGAGTGCCACATGGGATGCTGCAAAGGATGCCGTAGGGGATGCTGCAGTTTTTGCAAGAATGCTTGTTTGCCTTGATTTGAATATAGAATTTAAGCATCTTGCTCATCTCAATGCAAGAATGGAAGTCTGGCGAAAAGGCTATGGGCTTTATTGTGAGGTTGATGGAGTATTGTATGTTTATAAAGTATGTTTATAAAAAAATAAAATAAAGCAAAAACTCCAGAAAGAGGCTGAATAACAATGAAAAAAATAAAAAAAGAAATTGTAGAGTTGATAATAAATGAAAATACATAAAAGAACAAAAAAGTCAATATTGTTATGTGAACCAAATTTGATAATTCCTCCACTTGCTTTTGTTTTATGGAATAAAAGAACATCATATTTTTGGAAAGAAGTAAATTGTAAAAAATGTTTAAAAAAGAAATAAAATGAAACAAGCAAAACCAATTATCAGAAATCACAAATAAAATGATAAATTGGCAATTAATCAAATGTGCTTTTGGATTTCATAGGTTTGATAAGTGGTATCTTCCAAAAGGAACATTCAAATCAGGCAATGAATATTATTATCATAGAGATTGCAGAAGTTGTAACTTTAATGAAACAAGATGGCTTACACAATCAAAAGCAGAAAGGGAGAATAGTTGTGTGTGTACTAAAAATTGATATAAAGAAAATGATTAAACCAATAGTTATCAAGCAGAAATACAGAAGATGTGATGGCAGACAAACTATTGCAGAATTTAAACGAGGAAGATTTGTTAGAGAAATTGAATGTCCCGATTGCAAAGGCACAGGAAAGCATGAAATGAAAATAACTCCTTTGAGGGATTTTAAGAAATGTGATTTAGGAAATTGGACTGAAAAATATATTAAGGGAATTAAGGTAATAATTGACCATAAATATTGTCAAATGTGCAAAGGCACAGGCTACATAATCCCAAAAGAATACGAGCCTTACGAGATAAAGAAAGTGAACAAGATAGAAGAAGAATTTAAAGAATTATACACATCACAAATTATTACAGCAGAAGATATTTCAAATTGGTTTGAAATGAAAAATAAAAATAACTTCAAAGAAGATGATAAAGTAGTGATAACCCGCAATAACGACAATGGATATTAAAGTAAAAGTATGGATTGGATTAGGGGTTGTTTTAACAATCATAGGATTATTACTTGGTTATATATTATATACTATTGAACAAGGAGTTGGTAGAACATATTTTCAATGTAAGAGTTTAGGAATATCACGAGAAAGTTGTGGAAGTGCAGGGCACGTAAGCCAAGATGCAGTTAAAAGATACATTGACGAGCAGATGGGAAAGGATGTTTTTGAGTATTCCATCTTTGGTGATTCAAGCGGACAAACAAAGATAGGTAACTTTAGTTTGGATAGGTGGACATAATGTTTGAATCATTAATGGAATCCTCTAAAAAGTCTATTGATGAAGCACAATTTAAAGGAAAAACTAAATTTTATGCTCTTGTTTCAGGAGGAAAAGATAGCATAACTGCTTGCCATGTTGCTATGAAATTTGTGAAATTGGAAGGAATAATTATGGTAGATACAACCATTGCAATTAAAGAAACACACGACCACGTTAAAAAGATAGCACAGCAATTCCAACTTCCTTTGATAATATTAAAACCTAAAACAAGCTATGCTCAATGGGTTATGAAATATGGATTTCCACATCCTTCACAACATAGATTTGCTTTTATTAATTTGAAGTGGAAACCAATCTATGAATGGTTAAAAACACAAGATAATGACGTTGCTCTTATTTCGGGAATAAGAAAAAAAGAAAGCAAAAGAAGGATGAAAACCCAAACTGGCAGAACTACACAAGACAAATCTTGTAAAAAGATGTTTTTTGTATCTCCCTTATTTGATTGGAAAACAGAAGAAGTTTGGGCTTACCTTAATGATAATAATCTTGAAGTTAGTCCTTGTTACAAAGCACTTCATTTAAGCGGAGATTGCCTTTGTGGTGCTTATGCTCAAACTGGCGAAGCTGAATTAATTAAAACATTTTATCCTGAAGTTGCTAAACAAATCGCTGAATTAGAAAAATGTTGTAAAAACAAATTTAACAAATGGGGAAATCATAGCAGTATGCAAGGAAGTTTAAATCAACAAAAGATGGAAAATTTTATGTGTGCTGATTGTGAGATAAGTAAACCAAACAAGGAGGGCTTGCAGGAAGAAGAAGATGATAAAGTGGTGATAACCAATGCTTAAATGCTGGTGCAAGAAATGCGGCAGAAGGCTCAAAACTGAAAGAGAGTACATCAAACAGCAAGATACCTGTGATATGTGCTTTATAATAATCCAGAAAGAGGATAAATAAAAATGAATATTAAAAAAATATTAAAATATCCAGATTTTGTAGGAGATTGGATAGTGAATAAACTAAAACTCAAAAACATTGATTTAATAATAGCTGTTTTTGTTATCGGTTTTTTATCTTGGAGTTGGAATAGTTTTATAAAAGAATTTTTTGCTTATATTATCAATTTATTATTTCCAAATTCGTATGGAATACTAAGAACAAGAGTATTATCAGAATATTTTGTTTTATTGCCATTAGTGTATAGTTTGGGATATTTTCATTACATTATAAAACAAAACATTAAAACAATTTAAGAAAATTGGTTTTTGGAATATGAAATGTGTCAGAATTAGTGAATCCCAACAATTGAGTAAATTGAATATAGATGTGAGTGTTAATTATCATCAAGCCTAAAAACATTGACTTAATACCGGTTTTATGACTGCAGAAAAAATATCTGACCTTGAACTTATAAGGATGTATAACAATAAGTTTAGTGACAGTGAGATAGCATCAATCAAAAAAGTTTCCGTTGTGGCAGTCAGGCTCAGGAGATACAAGCTGGGATTGGCTGCCCATGGGATTAATGCGAAGAAGGTGGATGCTAAGCGGTTAATGAATATATACAATAAAAGAGAAAAAAATCACTCCAAGCTTGTGAACACAAAAGGAAAGATTGCAACTTTATTAAGAAAAAAACATCCTGAACTTTATGAGGAACTAAGGAAAGAGGTAAGTGGAGAATCAAAAATAGAATATTGATTTTACTTTCGGAACTACTGTGAGGATAAAAAATATTTAGATAGGTAATACCTAATGTAAACAAACCTAAAAGTATATAAATAAGCTATGTTGTATCATTAATATTACCTTGTTTCCAAAATGCACGAGTCTGACTTCGCTTTGCAATGGCTGGATTACCTAGGCAATGAGATATATAATAATGGAAAAAGGATATTTAAATATGAAGGCCAGCCCAAATATGATATTTCTAGGCTGAATAGCAGAATAAAGATAGGCGAGGAGATGGGAACAGAGAAGAATGTAGAATACACATTTATGTCTTATTCTGAGCTTCAAAAATTGGGGTATACAGTAGCGACCGGAACTAACTTTATCTGGAGGGAAAGGCAGCAATGCTACTACAAGCTAAAGAGGAAGGAAAGAGATAATGTAGGAATCAACGAAAGAATTTTTGATAGGAAGCTCAAAGTTCAGCATGACCCTTCAAACAGAAGAATCCGCCTAATCGGGGAAGATGCGTTGTCATCGCCAAAAACACCTATAAACTCTGGAGTGGGTCCATGGATAGTTTATGATGCAGACAGCCCAAAAGAAAGTGATACCCAGGCAAGAAGGAATTTTGCGCTTAGCAAGGAGGGGATTAGGGCATCCTTGAAAAAGTGGCAGTATGGGGAAAACAGCGAAGAAGCAGAATATGCTGAAATCAAGGAGCTTCCAATACTGTTGTCCGATGAAAAATACATAGTGTGCATAAGGAAAAGCCAGACATGCCAAAGAATGATTATTGTTGGTGAGCCGGGAATGGGAAAATCACTTTATTGCAACTCGGTTGCCGGAAGAATTTTCTATGTGTGGGAAGACAGGGTGGGGTGGCTCATTGACCCATTAAATCAGTTTAATGATATAAGCATGCCGCAGGCGTTTGACAGGTTTAACAAGATAAATGAATTGATTAACAATGAACCAAAGCCAATCCCCGCAATACAGTTATATCTTGCATGCAAGAATAAGATAGATATGAAGAATAAGGATATCAGCTTGTTATTAACCTTGGATTTTCTGGAATTCCTGAAGAAATACAAATTTTATACATTTGGAATAAAGGATATGGATGTAGGGGATACTATAAGGTACCTCATGGATTTTATAGAGGAGATAAAAGATGTTACTTCCTCTAAGGAGATAAGTGATATAATGTTTGATAAAATTCCCAATGCCCACAAGGATAAGGGGATGCAGGCCATGATATACAAGTGGGCAAACACATTTGAATATATATTCAAGGAAAAATTTACTTCCAACATGCACATTGATGACAAAAAATCCACCCATTTATTAAAGCTCAAGCTGAAGGATGGCGTGGAAATGGAAGACCACCCATTTATCATATGCTATGAAGCAGGGTTGATTCCTGTTTTGAACATGTCAGCCGCGCGCCGCCAGAGATGGATAAGAAATTACCTTGCTGACCTTATGCAGAAGATTGTAGCGCATCAAAGCAATGTTCCTGAAGAGAGGAAACATAGGGTGTGGATTATTGCAGACGAGCTGAATGAGATATACGAACTAGGCAAGAAAAAAGATAATGCATTCCTAGCGTTTGAGGAGCTTTATAGGCAGGGAAGGTTTAACAACATAGGGTTTATCGGAAACACTCAGTCTCTTGAAAAGCTGAATCCAGAGATGTACAAGAATGCAACACATATCTGCTGTGTTTATATGAAGGACCCCAAGGACAGGAAAAGGGTTGGGGACACTTACAATCTCGACAAGGAAACCTATAATAAGATTGAAACCCTCAAGGAGCAGGAAATGATGGTGTTCAGCAAGGAGCCTTTCATAACCTATGACAGGTGGGGCAAAAGAAGAGTTACAGACAGGAAATGGTTCAAGGGAAGGATACTTCCTCCAATAAACTTCCACAAGGTGCCGGGGTAACAATGGGTAAGTTAAAAAATATTACAGAACTTGAAAATCAAAATTTGGTAGTATGTGCTTGGAGATTAGATACAAAAATTTCTGCTGAAGAATATGTAGATGCTATTGATAAGTTAAAGTTTTTGGCAAAGAAAGAAGTATTTGATGATATTAAAATATTATTAGATTATTATTTGCATAAACCTATATTAAAAAAGAAATTTTTGTTAGGAAAATGGCAAGTGGATTTGAATTCAATAAAGCTAAACATAATTAAAAATATTAAAACAAGACATTTTGGAGTAAAAAGTTGAAAATTAAAAAGAAAGGCTACAAATATTCCCCTTATAAGGACTACCAAAAAATGGCTGCATTGGATAATTTTGGAAATAAATGCACTAAATGTGGCAAAGCAGTATTCGGCAAAGAAAAAGAAGTTTGTGATGAATGTAATAAAAAATAAAATTTCAAGGAGGATAAAATGGAAAACCCGATAGAGATACTGCAGAAGCAGATTGAAGAGAAAGCGAGCAAGCTAAAGCAGATGAAAGAGGAAACCAAGCAAATCAAGAAAGACATCAAAAAAAAGAAGCTGCTGCTGAAAGAGATAACTAAGGTGATGAAGCGTGGAGAACTTAATGTTCAGGAACATAGTATCCCAAATAATTGATAACAGAATCACCCATCAGTCTTTGCACAACGAACCCTGTAAAGACTGCAAAATTGATGAGTTAAAAATATTGAAATTAATATTGAAGGATAGGTTGATGTGAAACCTGCAATATTTGTTGCAAGTTCGGAAGACAAAACAAAAGCACAAGAGGTGTGTGATAAGGTTATAGACATAATTCAAAACTCGAGCAAGGAAATTTTGTTCAGGGCTTATGTGATGCAAATACTGTTAGAGAGTTTTGAGGAAACTTATAAGATTGATATCAGAAGAGGTTATTCAGTAAGTAAAACAGGAGGCAGGCAAGATGGAAAATAAATATTTTAAGGTGAGTTATCAGAGAGTTAAAGAGGCTATTACATTCATAGTGTTTGTAGTGATTGCTACTATTATAATTAAAAGTTACAGAGAGTTTATTGTTAATTTTCATATTAAAGAGATTGTATCAGCATCAGCACCTCCAGTTGAGATTATACTGTTAGTGGGGGTATTGTCTTGGGTAATATATTTAGCATACTTACTCATTAAAGGGTGTGTTGGATTATTTTATAAATCCTTCAATAATGAAAAGTGGTATACCACATTAACCCATAACACAATTCAAATCCCACTTACAATAGCACAACATGAATCAATAAAGAACAACAAAATATTTTTTACCAAATACCCGAATGATACTAATCCAACATTTAGTAATATGGAGTTAGAAAAATGGGCAGATAAAATAATAAACAATGTGTTAAAAAAACTAGGAGGCAAAACAAAATGAAAAAAGGATATATAAAGTCAAATTGGACTTCTATAGTGATAGTTGCATTGTTTGCTACAGGAACAGTATATTCAGGGGATATATGGATTGGAATGATAACCCTTGTCGTGGCAGGAACATTGGCATATGGATATATAAAATTTGACGAAGATGAGATGGTGCATGATGCCTGGTGGAACTCGTTAAGCAGAGATGAAAAGAAAAGCGCATATGATTATGGAAATAAGGAGGAAAAAGTATGAAAAAATTAATCCTGGCCATTCTGCTCCTCTTGGCAATCCCATCAGTATTTGCCAATCTAAAAGTGGATGAAATCCGTGGATTTGTCGGCAATGAAAGGGCCTCTGATGTAGATGAGGATGGCGGGGATTTTGATGTCAGGCAGGGTGACATAATAGACTTGGTTGTGTCTTTGGAAAACACAGGCAATGAGACAATTCAGGCAAAGCTGAAAGGAACTATTGAGAATATAAACAGGGGAGATGACATAACAAAAGAGCAGGACTTTTATGATATAACAAAGGATGACACCAGGTCAAAAACATTATCCTTCTCCATACCTTCCGATGCAAGAAATGATATTTATGACATGAACCTAGAGATATTCTTCAGGCGCATCAATGGCACAGAAGGCGATGTTGATGAAGTGCAGTATGATGTGGTGGTGAGCGTATCAAAGGATAAAACAATCGCAGCAAACATAGATGTTAATGGATTGATATTTAATTTAACTTCAAGCTGCAACTCAATAGCCGCAACCACAAACACATGCTTTGGTTATATTGAAAAATCCAATACCTGTTCCGGCGAGCTGTCAACAACAAAGGAGGAGAGGGGTGCATTCAAGCAGAAATCCGATGACTGCGAATCTTCCTTAAGCAGCGTCAGGTCAGAGAAAGGCGAGGTGGAGCGGCAGAAGGCAAGCATTGAAAGCCAGATGAATTCAATGATAACTCAGGTGCAGTGCAGCAACCAGACTGCCTTTGCAATATCATCGGTAAGGAATGATAATGACAGTAAATTCAATCAGACGCTCCTTATGATAGGCGGAGCTGCTGTTGCATATTGGTATTATAATGACAGGAAGAAAAGGAAAGCATCTGTCCTAAGCTCATACCAGTCAGATTATTATGAAAAAGCATAAGCAATGCAAAAGGCTTAATATGGGGCGTGAAAACTAAAACTTCGGTTGATGCTTGTTTGGTTACAAGCTTAACGCCTTAACCAGTGACATCCTCCCCACGCTAAAGCATGGGGCTTCCAACGGCTTAAACAGTTATGAGCTTGTTGTGCCGAATGTAGTTCCTAATTCATCCACAACAGCCTTCCGCAAGGAAGGTCTTACATCATGTCCAAAGGCGTTAAGTTCAGGGCAGTCCGCCCTTACTAAAATGTTATAAGCACTATTCAAATCACGATGGCAAGCAAAACCACAAGAAGCACAAACAAACTCTCGCATAGCGAGAGGCATGTTCTGAATGTTTCCGCACTTGCTACAGGTCTTGCTCGTATCTCTCGGATTGACTTTCACCAACTTAGAACCGCTTGTTACAGCTTTGGATTCCAAGCACTTGATGAAAGCACTCCAAGAAGCATCAGATATGTGTTTAGCAAGATGGTGATTCCTCACCATGTTTTTGATATTCAAATCCTCAACAGCAATAAAAGAATGGGCTTTGGATATTATGTTAGCCAATTTGAAGGCAAAATCTATTCGCTGGTTAGCAACTTTTTCATAGAGCCTGCTCAATCTGAAACGAGATTTTCTCCTGTTAGCAGAGCCTTTGACTTTCCTGCTTACTCTACGATGCAGGAGTTTCAATCTATTTTCGTTCTTGACAAGATAGTGAGGATTAGCAACAAACTCTCCGTTGGAGAGTGTGGCAAAATTCTCCAAGCCGACATCAATGCCGACTTTGGAGTTGGGACTAGCATGGACGATTTTAGTTTCCGGCACCTCACAGCAAAAAGTGGCAAACCATTTTCCGCTTTTGGTTTGCTTGACGGTAAGAGTTTTAATATTGCCTTTTGGAACTCTGTGGAGTATGATTGGCAAATTGCCAATCTTGCTGACTTTAATGTGTTTGCTGCTGATAAACTTAAATCCGCTTTGAGGATAAGTTATGCTATTAACTCTGCTTTTGTATCTGGGAAAACCTTTTTCTTTGCAGGATTTATCTTTAACTCTGCGAAAAAAATTAGCAAAGGCTTTATGCACCCTGTCAGAAACATTCTGCTTGGTTTGAGAATGAACTTGCTCAAACTTACCAGCAAGATACTTATTGAAATCAAATTTATTAAGGGTTACATTGCCAAACTTGTAAGCATCTTTGTTGAGAGAAAGAATCTCGTTATAAATCTGCTTGCAAGTGATAAAAGAACTGAACAATCTGATTTTTTGTTTCCTGCTCGGATAAACCCTGAATTTATACGCCAACAAGCTCATGTTAATTGGTTAGACGGCATCCTTTATAAAGCTTATGCAGGGATGTCCAGTGGTATTGTGCCAATTCATCCCACAGCTAAAGCAGTGGGTATTCTTGGCACGGAGTTATAATTTAAACAGATGCCTAGAACAGAACCGTTTGGAGTAGTAAAACTTAAGGGAATACTGTTTGGAGATGATAATTGGGGAACTGTGCTTGATGAAGAGCCGCCATACAAAAACAAGAAAGGGATAGAGATGAAAAAATATCTGGTGATGCCAGGAGAACATCTTATGAAGCAGTATCCCCAGCTGCAGAAGCCAGGAGCATTATCCCACAAAAATATTGCTTTGTGGGTTGAATACCCAACATACTGGGTAAGTGACAACAATCCTTCCAGAACCAATGCGATTGCAAGGATTGACTGCGGGTTTGACGGAAGGGAAACATCCGAGACAAAGAGGCACAAGCACCTTACTGATGAGATAAAAACATTGAGGGAAGAGATTGACAACGCGATAATGAGCAACATGAGCCTTACTGAAGAGAACAAGGCGCTTCTTGGGGACAAAAAAACATTGATAAAGGACGTAGTTGAAATGGTGACGCAGATAAGAGGAATCAAAAGCTATGAGCCGGGTGAAAGTTATGAGCGCAGGGAAGAATAAGTTTAACTGGAAATTTGTAGGAATATGGCTTGCAATAATAGTCATACTTTATTTTATAGCATCATTTGTTATTGAAAAAAACAAGCAGCCTCAAAAAGAAACAGTGTACTGTTATTTTAATGTATCATTGGAAGACAGCATTCCGAGGGATGAATGCGGGATATTAAAAATAGTATCGAGGGATATCTCCCAAATAGGGATAGACAAATTTAACCAGTTTGGCCAGTGTTCCAAAATGCTTGATGAACTCCAGAAATGTGAAGGTGAGGTATATCATTTCAGCAAGTATGACTTGAAGGAGTTCTGCAGTGAGCCTGACTGCAATGTTGATGGGATTATCTGCAGCGCATTCTTCATAAAATATCACAACGAAAGCGAGTACAGAAAAGTGTATGAGGAAAGTTTCACCGAGCCGAACATAGTTTCAAAGGATATATTGATGAAAAGGATTGATAGGTGTAAGTGAAGGCAATACGAAAAGGTTGGGTCCTCGCCTGTAAAACCATACCACTGTCTATCATCAGTTGTGTTGGTTTTCCTTGTATAGACTGCCTTTCAACAAAAAACAATGAAATCTAAAAAATGCAAGGACAAAATAGATTATTTTTGAAAATGTTTATGAAAGATAATAAAGGGATAGGTTCAATTACACCAAGCTCCAAGTATTTAGTAAGAGAAATTATAACTAATATTAATTTTGATAAAGCTAAAGTTATTGTAGAGTTAGGAATGGGTACTGGTGTAATTACAAAGGAATTAATAAAGAATTGCAGTATTAATACAAAAATTATTGGATTTGAAACAAATCAGGAAATGCATGATTATGTTTTAAATAGATTACATTCAAATATTAACCCAATTTTTATTAAAGATAATTCTATTTATTTAAAATATTATTTAGATAAATTGAATATAAAAAATGTTGATTATTTTATCTGTAGCTTGCCATTACTGAATTTTAATATTAAAACTAGAGTAAATCTTCTAAAAAATATTAATAGTTATATGAATAAGAATAGCACATTCATCATTTGCCAGTATACAAATAACACTAAGTTTTTATTGAAAGAAATGTTTAGGGTAATCAGAAAGAAATTAATATTATTGAACATACCGCCAGCTATTATTTATGTTTTAAAGAAAAATATATAATCAAGCAATAGAAGTGTCAAAAAGATGAATAATAAAATAATAGATATTATAAAATTGGTGTTGATTTACCTCCACAGATATGTTGGAATGTGGTGCATTATTATGGGGTACATTGTGTTGCTTGGGTTAATATTATTTAATGAGATGGTAGGATTTAAAGAATTAAGAGCAATAGGGATATTGATTGCAATATTAATAATTGGGGTTTCAAAATTTGCTGAAGAACAATTTGAAAAAAATATTTACAGAAGTTTTGGAGTATGGTGGTGACTGATGGGAGAATATTTTAAGGATGAACATCAAAAGGAAAAGCCTACACAGGAACCCACTCTTATTACAGATTTCAATGTTTTATGCTCAACATATGACATGCTTGCCAATAGGATTCAGGAAACCACAACACAAGGTTATGAAGCAATCCTTCCGATAAGGGCGGAATTGAGTGGAACCGGGAAGAGTCCTGAAGATACCGGACAAGTTGGTGAGCTGAGAAAGAGCATACGAAATTCAAGGATATACAGAACTGATATGGGGATTACAATGTGGAATGCGCTAAAAAATATAGAGGATTTGGACAGATGGTCTGAAAGGTATGCCCAGTATCTCGAAGACCATATGGACGCGCTTAAGCATATTGTAAAAAGCGCGTTCAGCATAATAGACGGCCAAAAGAAAAAAACATCTGAATTGAATCTTGAAATACGCAGGCTGAATGACAGGATTGTAGGGCAGGCAGATGCTCTTCCAATTCCAATGGCTCCTAGTGAATTCGAATCAGACTCAAAAAAATTTCGCATGCAGCTTATAGAATGGCTCAAAAAATATGAGGAAGCAAAGAAAACCAATGACGTGAAGGCTATCCAGCTTGTCAACGCAAAAATATTTGAGATATGTGAAAATGATTATGTAAAATGGGAGATTGCCCAAAAAGAGATGGGGATAGTGGATAAAAGGGTAATCAAACATTCCAAAACAGAGGTACCAACATAAGTATTTCAATATATGTTTGAATATATATACCCCACAGTATATGCTCAAAAAAATGAAACAAAATTTAAAAAAATGATTGTAAAATATAGTTATTGATTAAAGGGTATAATCAAAAAAAGATAGTTTATAGGATTTCAGAACAATCCGAAGCTAACAAGGTTTTATGATACCAAGAAAATATTTTGAAAGGCAGATAAACATCCTTGATAAAATAATGCAACAAATGGAAGCCGCTCCCAACAAGCAGACTGCAAAAATATATGCGATAATGGCAGAAGATAGCTTTGATGATTTACGCTACAATAATGTTGATTTAGATTACAAAGCTTATAAAGAAAGAATTATTAAATATAAATAAAATGTATAGTGTTTGCTTGGACTACCAATTTACTGAAGCTGGAATAGAAGCCGTAAAGAAAGGAATAGACTGGCATACGCTTCTTGAGCCGAAATACAATGGAATTTATTATTGGCTGAAAATCAAGACTTCAGAAGGAAAATATGCGCCTTTAATTGAGCAGATAAAAAAAGAACTTCACAAAGACCAGTTTTTCAATACAAAAAAAGATTTAGAAGAAATAATTAAAATACCAAGAAATAAAAATGGCATCCAAAATAGTGAGAAAAAATATCTGGCTAATAAAATACAGAAATAATTTAAATAGAAATAAGTGTTTAAGTCAAACATTATAAATAAAAGGCATCAGAATAAACAAAACCAACATTTTAAAATTAATTATAATGGATAATAAAAATCTTAAGGAAGATGGTGAAAAAAATTGAGATACACAAAAAATAACTGGAATAAATATTTTGACGGAAGCGGCAAGAAAACAACTATCAGATTAACCCAGCATAAGATAGGAAATCATAAATGCTGGGCCGGAAGTTATTACAAGCCTGAGCTGCTCGGAACTCATGATGTTGTAAAGATTGCGCCAAGCAAGTTTGGAGAGCTTACTGAAGTTGATGCAAAGAATGATGGATTCAAAAATATTGAAGAGTTGAAGGAGGAATTAAAAAGACTAAACCCAAATATTAATCCTAAAAATGATGTGTATATTCACTGGACAGATAATGTGAAGAGGGCATAAATTGAAAGAAGATAATATTGAGCTGCTTGAGTTAAACCAAAAATCAGACCTGATTGCAATCCAGTGCCAATGCCCGCAATGCGGCGACAAATATGTGCATGGCATTCCGTATGTGAATGTTCCGTGCGGCAAGTGCGGGATTACTTATAGAACAGATTTTGCGCAGGATATTTATACAAAAAAAGCCAGGCAGTTATTGTCCAAGATATCGTTCAAGAATGGACTGATAGTGAGGGCTGATGAAAAGTATGAGTCCTCCTTAATTCATATAAGGCAGCATTTTATAGAAATGCACTGCTGGGATGTTTCTGAAATTCAGAAGAGCAACGAGGAATACAGCATGTGCCAGAGCTGCGGGATATGTTTTAACTGCTATGCATGCAGCTCATGCAGTGAGCATTTCCAGAGGAATGTAAACAGGAGAAAACAGGCTTGCCCGAAATGCAAGTCTGATAAATTCAACAAGAGTAATTTCAAGGAAGTTGCAGTAGGCGATAAAAAAGGCAAACTCTGCCCTTATTGCAAGTCAGATAAGATAAAGATGACAAGGACAAGAAACAAGACAATGTGCCATGTATGTAATTCAAAGAATATGACAGACAAAAGGACTAACACAATCTACGAGTTCAGGATAGACAGGAAGAAAGCTTATAGAAGGGAAAATGTATAATCACACAATCTCAGTTGATATAACCAAGGAAGTTATTGGAATTCCTATAGATGAGTGTTTTATGTGTGGAGATAACACAGGTATTACCAGGCATCACGCAATCCCAAAAGAATACAAACCAAAGCGAAATGTAACAATACCTCTTTGTGAGAAGCATAAGAATGTAACACATCATTTAATAAAAGAGTTTTATATTCCAAGAGGCATAAGAAAAAAATTAGGAAGGGGGTTGAAAGAGTTAAACGCTCTAAACCTAATAATAAAAAGCCTAAGAAAAGACTTTGACATAAAGAATATGAGGGAGTATAATGCTCAACAATCAAGTCATGCATAGTGATTTGAATATCAAACTAAATAGTTTATTTAAACTACTTTGGAGGAATTTGGTATACTTACTAAAACAATGAGAAAGTTTGTTGAGGTGTAAGCACAAAAAAGAGATAATCAATGTTCGTCATTGGTTAATTTCAATTTAGTAGGTTGGAATTGGAGTTATTACCTTACCTAACTCCATATCTTCTTATCATATTAAAAATGCAAACCAAAACCTGCGACATATGCGGAAAGGACAAGGGCATGTCAGAGTTCAGCGAAGAGCATAATTTTATTGAAGCAAACACTGAAGACGGAGTAAATATATGCAAGGAGTGTGAGTAAAATTAAGCAGATAAACCTAAACACAACTTTAAGTTCGTTGCAGTCTAATCTAAACAATTTATTAAATAATCTTAATGATTTAGAGATAGGCAAAACATTAGACATCAGAATGAACATTGGCATGCAAAAGATTAGCTTCAAAGTTAAAAAGGTATTTGAAGGGAAGGTAAGCAAATGACAACAGAAAAGATAGAGATGGTAAGATATAGTTGTGACACTAAAACTGCGAGAGTTGATTGTTGGAATACGGATAATTATGAAAGTGAAGAAGACGGTATAAAAGATGGTTGGAAAGAACTCATTGATGGGAAACATTTATGCCCTTACTGCGCTTCAAAAGAAAAAAATAAGTGAGGACCATCGTGATACAAAAATCATTTTATGATGAAGAAGATTATAAGGTAATTATGAAGTTGCTGAATGGAATGCGAGTATCCGAAGAAGATAGAGAAAGGGTATTTACAAGGCAGATGTTTTTGGAAACAATAAAATAAAAATGTTTAGAAGAGACCTTTATGCGGAATGGGTTATATTAATTGTAGTAGGCATAATCTTGGTATTTTTATATAGTTCCCATATAGAAGACTTAATCAAGGATTTGCTGAAGTGGACTTTTATGGTTATGGGATTTAAGTTGGCAATTGATTATGGAGCACTGCCCAAGCTGAGAGAAAGGATGATAAAGAGTGAGAGTGATAATAAAATGTTTGGAGGGAATGTAAGGTAGCAAAGGTTTATGACAAAATCAACAATTGAGCAGGAACTTGAAAAGTCTATCCCAAAGATAGATTTAAGAAAAGAAGAGGGAAGCTATCTATGTGATGGGGATTACGAAGGAAATGGAAATTTGTTTGTGACTGTAGATAATGTGAGGATGGTTATCCAAAAAGCGGTCAAACAAGCACAGAACATAATTAACAAATATTATAACATTGTTGGTGATGAAGATTATGAAACAGGAGAAATTCCTAAAGAAAAAGCAATTCAAATAATCAAAGATTTATTTGGGTGAAAATAATGCCGACCGACGCTGAAGAGAAGAAGAAGGTAGAACAGCTTGTTGAAGAGAAGAAGAAGGTAGTTCCATGGTGGCAGAGGCTAAGCCCATTGGTTTTGGGAGGGGGAGGGATAGTTGGATTTCTTATAATAAGGAATATAATGACTGATGTGGAGAACAGG
>Ga0209518_1002874_pt1 | contig 15432 bp, 20 predicted proteins | sample RifGroB1_FD_183993 | JGI IMG/M metagenome (GOLD analysis project Ga0209518, IMG submission 183993) | Groundwater microbial communities from Rifle, Colorado, USA - Groundwater B1 (SPAdes) (version 2) | ecosystem: Environmental > Aquatic > Deep subsurface > Groundwater | place: Rifle, Colorado...
GGGGACGGGTACGGGGACAGGTCCGGGGACGGGTCCGGGTACGGGGACGGGTCCGGGGACGGGGACGGGGACGGGGACGGGTGAAATAATGAAAATATCTGAACTGAGGATCAAAACCGGCCTGACGCAAGAAGAGTTTGCGGATGAGGTCGGATGTTCCCTCTCCACGGTGGCTAAGTGGGAGGGGAAGGGGAAGGACACGAACAGTCCCGGAATTGGAAGGGCTACCAAACGGAATCTTAAAAATCTTGAAAAGGTGGTGAAGAAATGACAAGCGAAATCCAGGAATACAACGAGGTGACGGCGGGTCTTGAATCTCTCAAGTCCAGAATGAAGGATGTGGTCTATGGCGTGACCACAACGAAGGGCATGGCTGAAGCCAAGGGCGACCGGCTGCAAATCGTCAGGCTGCGGACCTCTCTGGAGTCCAAACGCAAGGAGATCAAGGCCCCAGCGCTGGAGCACTGCAAAAAGATAGACGCTGAGGCGAAAAGGATCACGGAAGAGTTGCTTGCCCTTGAAGTCCCGATTGACGAGCAGATCAAGGCCGAAGAAAACCGGAAAGAGGCCGAGAAGAAAGCAAGAATCGAGGCCGAGAGATCCAGGGTAGCCGGAATCATGGCGGCCATTGAGGCTATCAGGTCCACGCCGGCCAACTCCAGGACCATGAAGAGCTGCGATATATCCGAGCAGATAACGACCATTGAGGCTATCGGGATCACCGCCGATGATTTTGCAGAGTTCCAGGGTCTGGCCGAAACCACCAGGGATGCCGTTATCTCCGAGCTGAACGCCATGCAGTTAACTGCCGCGCGGAGAGAGGAGGAGGCCGCCAGGCTTGAGGCTGCTCGAATAGAAGAGGAGCAGAAGCGCGAGGCGGAACGCGCCGAGCGTGACCGACTGGCGGTGATTGAGGCGGAGCGATTACGGGCTGAGGCCGAGAAGTTGGCGGCAGAGCGTGAAGAGTTCCGGCGCCAACTTGCCAGGGCCGAAGAGCAAGAGGCAGAAGCGGCCATGGCAAGGGCCGAAGCAGACGCCAAAGCCAAGGCGCAACGCGACGAAGAGGACCGCGCCAGGGCCGCAGCAATGGCGGCGCAGCAGGCAGAGATTGACCGGCAGAGGGTGGGTATCGAGCAGAAACAAGAAGAACTTGCCGCTCAGGAGGCAAAAGAGGCGCGGGACAAGGCGGAGCTTGAAGCGTGGAACAAGCGGGAAGTGGCAAGCAAAGAGCACAGATCCACAGTTGAGCGCGAGGCAACGAGAGACCTCGTAAATTTAGGCCTTGATGCCGATACGGCGGCTCAAATCGTCCAGGCCATCGCCAGGGATGAAGTCGACCATTTGTCGATCAATTACTAAGAGGTGTCTCCACGATGGACGAAACCGAATTACACGCAAAGCCAGAAATAATAACCTGTGAGCAAGGTTCGGATGAATGGCATAATCTCAGAATTGGAATCCCGACTGCCTCGAACTTTTCCACCATCATGGCAAAAGGGAAAGGAAAAGACCCGAGCAAAACCCGCAGAAAGTACATGCTCCAACTCATCGGCGAACGGATCACCGGGGAGCGTGCAGAATCGTACAGCAATCCGCACATGGAGCGCGGCAACGAAATGGAGGCGCTGGCGCGGGAGGCATACCAGAACGCCACTTTCAACGATGTCCAGCAGGTCGGGTTTATTCGCACTGGTCCGGTCGGATATTCACCTGACGGCCTGGTCTGCGATAACGGCCTGGTGGAGATCAAAACTAAGCTGCCCCACCTTCAGATTGAGGTGCTTCTTACCGGAAAAGTACCGCCGGAGCATCTGCACCAGTGCCAGGGGGGGCTCTGGGTGTCGCAGCGGGAATGGATCGATTTCGTATCTTATTGGCCGGGTCTGCCGATTTTTATCAAGAGGCTGCATCGCGATGAGCTGTTTATTGCGGAGATAAAGGCCGCAGTTGATGAATTTTTGCAAGAAATGGACGATTTGCAGAAAACGATTGAGGCGATGTTTTGAGGCGGGTATTGAGCGGCGGGGAAAACACATCTTGTCGTGGAGATAATCCTTGACACCACCGGCAGGTATAGTAAATTGGAGCCAGACAAGCAAGGACGACCTGGCGACGGCATCCAAGCAAACCACCAAAAATCAAATAGTTTTCCCACGGACAGCAACATCTTTTTTTCTTTTCCTCGCCAGGTCAAAGTCCGGTGTTGCTGTTCGTGGGTTCTTATTCAGCGTTCTTCCCACAATACAAAAAGTAGCCTGTAACGAGGTGAACCATGAGCGACACGAAAAAAACAGGCCTGGACCTTTTACGGGTTCCCTTCCCGGCCAACCTGATCAGCAAATTGCCGAAAGGCACGAAAGCGCAAAATGAATGTTCTGCCGCCGAAAAAGTGAATTGCAAAATATGCGGTGGCTGGCATCATCCGAAAATAGTGCATCTTGACTATGTCGGACATGCGGCACTTACTGACCGTCTCCTTGATTGTGATCCGTTGTGGAATTGGGAGCCAGTAGCGGTAGACGATAACGGCAGCCCTAAGCTGGATAAAGACGGCGGCATGTGGATCAAGCTCACCGTCTGCGGGATAACTCGGCTCGGGTATGGTGACGCCCAGGGAAAGACAGGCGGCAACGCCACAAAAGAAAGAATCGGTGACGCCCTGCGCAATGCCGCCATGCGGTTCGGCGCAGCCCTAGACCTTTGGAGCAAAGCCGATATCCACGCCGACGAGGTGGACGGCAAAGATCCTGAAAAGACACCTGCCAAGGTCACCAAGGCCGAACCACCGGAAGAAACAGCCATCCTCGCCACGGCAAAAAAGGAAATTGACGCCTGCAAAAATTCCGCTGACCTTGCCACCCTGAAGGCCCAAAAAGCTGCGACATGGAACAAGCTGACCGGAAAGAACCTCATCGACTGCCGCCGGCACTTCACGGCGACAGAAAAGAGGCTTGCAGCAAAGGCCTTATCCGCGCCATTCTCCGAGCCTCCCCGTCATCCATGCCCGATAGGAGAGGACCGGGCAGGGACGTTGATGTCAGTGGCCGAATGCCTGGCCGCTGATTGCAAGAAGATGTCGAGCTGCCCGAACTGGAACAAGGACCTGACGGCATGAAGCGCCTCGTTACGCCATTTTCTGACCACGGATTTACGGGATGGCAGGTGCATGTGCGTAAAATTACCATCTCGTTTTATCGTAGTTGGCCGTGGCAACCTGCCCCGAGGTATTTATACTCCTACCATAATTTTTGGGGCTTGGATTGGACGTTTGATTTTTGGCGTTTTAGAATCTCATTTTTTGGTGATCCATGGAAAAAAAATTACTCGACCTGTTGGATATAATGTTCGACGCCTACGAAAACGGCCCTGATTGCTACGAGGACCCGGAAGAGTGCGATGTCTACGTAGGCAAAGCGATCAAACTCGACGATGCGACATTTCACCGGATTGCCGACATTTTGAATGAGCACCGGCTGAAGTGCGCCGAAAAGGGCAGGCCTATTCTCTGGTCAAAAAAAGCGAATCGGCCTTTATGTACGAGGTGATTGAGGACGGCGGATTTGATGTTTTCGAGCGGAGAATATCTCCAGAGGGAGACCGGGTTTTCAACGGCGAGACGGTACACCGTGAGGCCTCTGAATCATGGCCTGGTGACAGCGCTTTTGGCGTTTTAGCCTGGCATTTCATGACTCCAGAGGGCGCAGAGAAGAAGTTTACTGAAATTAACTACCAGAAAAATTATGAATCAGGTGAAACCGACGAGGGGGCATGAATATGATGACAGAACAGGAAGCACAAGAAAAATGGTGCCCTATGGCCCGGCTTGCTATCGGGCCGGACGGAGTATATCAAGAAAATCGTAGGGAAAATACCGATAAGTGCCTTGGCTCAGCCTGCGCCTGCTGGGTGTGGGTTGTCAAGGATCAGGCCAGATTCGGAGGGACGCCGCTTCCGATGCCAGAAGAGACCTGGCGAGGCCGGTGCGGGTTGACAAAATGAAAATTACCAGACCGTGCCCATGGTGCCACACAATCATCACCCTGGCTGCAAGCGTTGGCATTTTTTACGCTCAGGTGCATTGCCGTAAATGCGGCGGCTGTGGCCCTCAAGTGCCCTGCGACCAGGGTCCGGAAGATGAAATTCCAGACGGCAACAGACAGCTTCCCAAGCTCAACAGCCTTATCGTGTGGGGTTGTACGTTGCCCTGTAAAGGCTTCATACTGGAGATGTTCAGAGTGACTTTTGAAAAGTATCAGATTACTAGGGTTATTATTTTTGCGTTTAAAGGGGGCAATTATGAAATATGGCGACAGGGTTGATATTGTAAGAAAACTTGTAAGGCACCAAAAATATCTTGGGCCTAACGCTCGTGACAAATTTTGGAAAGAAGCCGAATATTTTGCCAAGAACTGCATATTCCTTGGCTACCGGACGGTAGCGGACGGGTTTCGAGGTTATGACCCGGAAGAAGGGTATAATTTTTTTCCAAAAAAACATTTCAGGGTGGCTCTGATTTCACCGGGAGAAAGATTGTCACCGATATACTGCCCGATCTCTGCGGTGACAAAATCAGCATGACGCCGCAACTTGAAAATGGTTACACGATGATTGCTAACGAGATTCTTGATGCCCTTTGCAAATTCCGCATACCTGGTGAGCAGAGGCAATGCCTTGATTTCGTCCTCAGAAAAACGTATGGGTTTAAAAAAAGTGAGGATCAAATATCAAACGGCCAATTCTGTGTGGCGACCGGGTTGACAAAAGGGAACGTCTCTAGGGCCATAAAATGGTTATCAGAAAAGCAACTTGTTATCAAAAATGATAACACAAAGATTCCAACATACCGATTTAACAAGAATTATTCGGAATGGTTGCTGTTATCAAAAAAGCAACCTGTTATCAAAAAAGCAACCGTTGTTATCAAAAATGATAACAAACTGTTATCAAAAGTGATGGACACAAAAGAAAAGAAAGAAACTATACAAAAGAAAAAAGAAACTACCTTGTCGGGTTGCGTTGCACCCGACCCCGTTCCGGTTAAAAAAATTGTTGAAATTTTGAACACCCATTGCCGGTCGTCATTCAAGGCATCCACGCAAGCGACAGTCAGGCACATCAAGGCCAGGTGGCGAGAGGGGTGGCGAGAGTCGGATTTCGAAGAGGTGATATCTTTCAAGGTCGGTCAATGGTTGACCGACCCCAAAATGTCGCAATACCTACGTCCTGAAACGCTTTTTGGCAACAAATTTGAGGGATACCTAACCGCTGCCAGGGCGGAAAAGGGTGGAGTGACAGCACAGGCAATTGCGGAAAGTGACTCGGTAGCCGATCGAATGATCGCCGAAAACCGCGCCAGGATGGAGAAAATAAAAAGGGAAAAAGAAAATGCTTCAAAGGTCTGAATTTTTGGAATGGGTAGAGATACTTCCCGCCGGCATGATCCCGGCCGATTATACATCCATGTCGCCGGCCGATATCATCGGCGACAATGCAAGAATACTGCGGGATTGGGTAGCTGCCGCGCACAACGCTGACGAGGGGGATTATCACAAAATAGCCGCGACCCTTTTTGGCAGCTCAGACGGCCCGGCGAAGCGCCGGCTTATCGGTTCGATCATCTCAGATCTACGCGACAACGGGTATCTGTTCGGCTCCAGGGACGGCAATCCCGGAAACCCTGTTAAAGATGGGCTGCTTTTTATATCCCAGGCGATACGCAGGCGTCCGGATTAATTCCACCGTTGACCACCACGGCGTTTTTAGGTGCCAGGCAATGCCCTTGGGCCGGTGGCAAGAGGAAAGTGGCTTAAAACGCAAAATGGAGAGGAAAATGAACCCATTCGAAAATTTGCCGCCCTGGAACAAGAAAATAAAGTCGGTCGTATCGGTTACGGCCCCGAGCGGGTGCGAGATAATCGTGCTGCTGGATACGGACGACGATACGGTAATGCAGCGCCGCCAGGAGGCAATTACAGAGTTCCTCTGGCGGCGCGAATATGAGCCGCAAACTGCTTAATTTCCGGCAATCGTGATCAAAACCTCAATCCCAAGGCTGATGATCACGTATGCGCAAATGAGAGCGGCCAGGACCGTTTTCTCATCGATGCCCGGCCATGTGTTTTTGTTGCAATCCTCGTTCCGGAAACGGACTCTATCCCACCCAGAGTCAGGGCATTTAGGGTGATCGCAGAGCCCTTCATCCCAGTTTCCCGGCTGATGGTAAAAAAAATCTCTGCATTTTTCACATTTCATGATTTCGCCCCCCTTTTCCCGGTGTTGTTGTGATCAACCCGGATGTATTTTGATCTCAATGCGCCGGTCACGTCGGCGCATTTTGCGCAGGCCGGGCAATTAAAACGAGGTGTACCCCGGCCGGTCCACTCGATTTTTAAAAAATGCTGCACCCGGCATCTCGGGCAGATGCAGAGCGTCTTTTTTTTAAAATCCAGGATATCGCCTTTAGCCATTTTGCCATCCGGCCAAAAATCTGACCGCCTCCCACAACACAAAGCCGAGCATAGAGCCGACAAGAGCGCCGGCAAAGGCTACGGCCGCAATCGATAACATAAATTCACGGTGCCACTGAGCATAGGTCCAAGTTTTATTTTCCATTTCCGCCTCCGATCATTTTGTTGTTGGTAATCACATTCGCCACGGATCGGTCCCAACCGGGAAATTACCAGACGGGATCACGAAACACCTCATGCCGCGAAGAATTACAGCGTAAATTCCCCACCCACAATGGACCGGGTTTCCTGGCATCGCTTTCGTTGCGCGCCGGATGAAGGTTTTTGTGGATGGGTGGTTTTGTTGCGCTGCTTTAATTGCTCGGTTGGCAGTTATGAGGCTGCAAAAAATCGGGCGCTGGGGCAGGCCCCTAAAAAATGTGTGGATGATATTTTTCATAATTTTCCTCCGATCATTTTTATTTTGTTGATATCCCCGCCGGTCCGGTGCCGGCGTTGATAGAAATTTGCCATGGTGATGCCGATCTCCTCCGCCGCCTCAGACGGGGATAGCTTGCGGCCGTCCAGCATGTCCACAACCACGCTTGAGCCCCGGTTGTGCCGGGCGTGGTCAATGCCGAGCCGTTTCAGATCCGCGCAGACCAGGCTCTGAGCCATCCCCAGGGCCGCCGCTATCTGGCCCTGGTTGTTGTGTTTGATCGCGCCGGCCAGGAAATGCCTGTAAATGCGTTGCACCGTCTCCGGAGTTGATTTTATGCCGGCGACGGCCAGGGCGTCTACGCGCCTGGCCTTCCAGGTTGTTGAGGGGATAAATTTCAATTTCTGCACCCCTCTATCCTAAATTGCCCGGCATCATCCGCTGGATATAATACGGGATTTCAGGGTATGGCCGCTCGCGTTGATAATCCAGCGCGTCATCTTCGTCCGCCGTTAGCGGTCTGGTCCGCCGGGGCGGGTTATCGTCAAATTCTTCCTGCTGGTTGTCGGGGTGGGTCGGCTTTCTGGGTTTCATGGCCTTTCTCCTCGTTTTTTGGCTGGGCTTGATCGCCCGTTTGATTACGGTTCATCTTAACATAGACTTGGGCAGGCTGTCAAGTTTATTTCGCGATAAAAAATCTGACAGATGTGGAATAATTTTTTTGCGAATGCGTAAAGATTAAATATTGCAAAAACGTAGAGTTGTGGTAAAATCAAAAAAAAGGATATGGTGATTTTATGGGACTTTTTGACGTGGGCAGGACATTCAAGCCGCGCAATGTGGCCGGGGTAAAAACCTCTCGGTTTATCGAGCCGCAGTTTTAACCGATGGCCGGAAAATCAAAATTAACCGGTGAGCAATGGGCGGATATTCAAAGCCGAGTCCTGGCAAACGAATCAATCCGCTCAATCGCAAAACTCTATAAAATCGCCGAGGGAACGATCCGACATCACAAAGTTTACGCACAATGCGCAGAAATAAAAACTGTTGCCGCGCAAGTGCTGGACGTGGAAAACAAGATAAAAAGCCTGCCAATCCATACGCAGTGCGTAATATTCGACTATGCAGCAATTTTACGCAGCATATCAAACAATCTGGCGGGGGCAGCAGACAACGGCGCCAGGATGGCAAACACGCTTTCTCTGATCGCCGTCAACCAGGTCAAGAAAATTAACCATGACGACCCGATGGAGTCGCAAGAGACATTGCAGGCCATTTCAGCCCTGACCAAAATGAGCAACGAGGCAGCGGCCACAGGCCTGGCGCTCATCAAGGCAACCAAGGACGTGGAGCCGCCATCTGATCCGGCGCAACAACTACGGGTAATCGGCTCGGAGGAGTTCCGCCAGATTGCCCGTGATGTTGCCGACAAGTTTTAATGTCGATTCAAGATTTTTCCACCGAAGAAATTCACGCCGCTCGAATCCTGTCTGGTCAAGATTTATACGCTTTTTCCCGCTGGATGTTCCTTCAGCGGCGCGGTTACCCCTGGCTAAGGGGGCCGCACCATCAACAAATCTGCAATGCCCTGATGCGAGTGTATCAGGGACAATGTACCCGCCTCATTATCAATGTTGCCCCCCGATACAGCAAGACCGAATTAGCCGTCATAAATTTCATCGCCTGGGCATTGGGAAACTGCCCTGACGCTGAATTTATCCACTCATCATATTCCGGCAGGCTGGCGGCAAATAACGCCTGGCAGACCCGCGAGCTTGTTCAACACCCGGAGTATGCCGAGATATTCCCATCCACCAAACTCCGAGGAGACAGCAGCGCAAAGGATGAATGGCGTACCACTGCCGGGGGGTGCGTCTATGCCGTGGGAGCTGGCGGGACGATCACCGGTTACGGGGCCGGTAAGCACCGGGAGGGATTCGGTGGAGCGATTGTCCTCGACGATATGCACAAGGCCGACGAGGCCCGGTCTGATGTGGTGCGCCAAGGCGTCATCGAATGGTTCCAAAACACTCTTGAGAGCCGGAAAAACTCACCACACACGCCAATCATCTTGATCATGCAGCGCCTACACGAGGTCGATCTTGCCGGGTGGCTACTGGCCGGAGGCAATGGCGAGAAGTGGGAGCACCTTTGCATCAAGACCCTGGGAGACGATGGCGCGGCCCTCTGGCCTGCAAAGCATAACGCCGACATGCTCAGGATGATGCAGCAGGCGGCACCTTACACTTTCGCCGGGCAATATCAGCAGTCACCCGCGCCGCCGGAAGGAAATATTTTCAGGCCGGACATGATCCAGATCGTTGACGCTATCCCCGCCGGGGTAACCTTCATTCGCGCCTGGGATTTCGCCGCCACGGAAAATGATGGTGATTGGACGGTCGGCGGCAAGCTCGGTAAAACTCAGGGTGGCCGCTTCATTATCGCCGATATTGCCAGATTTCAAGGCAGGCCGGAAGAGGTCGAGGCCGGGTTGATCAACGCCGCCAAGCGTGATGGCAGCAGTTGCCGGGTGCGCATCCCTCAAGACCCTGGGCAGGCTGGGAAATCTCAGGTGTCCTATTTTACCCGCCAGCTCTCAGGGTTTACGGTCGTGTCGAAGCCGATTTCTGGCGACAAGGTGACTCGGGCCGAACCGTTTGCCAGTCAGGCCAATGTCGGAAACGTGATGATGATCAAAGCGCCGTGGAATGACGCGCTGATTTCAGAGTTGCGGAATTTCCCGAACGGGAAACATGACGACCAGGTGGACGCCTTGGCCGATGCTTTCGGCGAGTTGAACGACAACAGTTTCGGGCTGCTTGATTATTATTCAAGCCAGATGCAAAAAAAAGTGGACAATGAAAAGACAAAGGTGTAAAAAGATTTAACGATTCAGTAAAATAATTTTATAAAAAGATTTTAGGAGGAATAAAAATGAAGAAGATGCCCTGGAAATATGGCCTGTTTTTGATCGTGCTGTTTGCCGTCGGCGCTGTCGCCGGGTTGTCGTTTGCGACTACCATCACCCTGAATTCTCCCAACTCCGGCAGTCAGAAAATCGTTGACCGGGCCGGGGGCGTACTCTACCCGGACAGTGACAACCGCATCACCCTGACCACAACCAAGTACCTGACCGACTACCTCAATGCCGGGTTCACCCTCACGCCTGCCGATATAGTCGCGGCAAACAACAACGACTCGTTTGTTTTCCTGGACGCCAACCAGACCGTGACCAACAAGCGCTATGTCGCCAAGGCCAGCACGACCGCCGCCGCCGGCCTGAACCTGCCGCACGGCACCGCGCCGACTGCGCCTGTTGATGGGGATGTATGGACCACTGACTCAGGACTGTTCTTTCGAGTCAACGATTCGACCAGTCAGGCCGTAGCGATGGTTTACCCTGGCGCGGGTATCCCAGTTTCTACCGGTTCGGCCTGGGATACATCCAAAGCAACACCAACCGGCGTAATTATCGGCGACAACGACACCCAGACGTTGAGCGGTAAAACCCTGACTACTCCGGTGGTGGCCTCATTTTACCAGGATGCAGGCAAAACCAAGCTCATGACCACGCCGAACACGGCCAGCGATACCCTGGCCGCAATCGCCGCCACGCAGACCATGACCAACAAGACGTTGACCACGCCTGTTATCGCCTCGTTTTATCAGGACGCCGGGAAAACTCAGTTGATGACCGCCCCCAACACTGCGAGCGACACGCTTGTTGCCCTGGCGGCTACCCAAACGCTGACGGCCAAAACCATCACCTCTCCCGTCATCACCGGAGCAAACGTCACCAAGTCGCTGACGATCCTGACCAACGACACCGTTTTGACCTCGACGGCATGCGGCAAGGTCTACGGCATGGCAAACGATTCAAAACTTGTCACCCTGCCAAGCACTGCGGCCGGGTGCGAGATCGTCGTTTTTAACTCGGGGGCTGCAACTCATAACAATATCGAGATCCACCCGGCCACCGTTGACAAAATCATGGGGGAAACCAGAATTGCCAACGGAACGCTGCTCACCATTTTGACCGACGACAACGAAAGCGTCACCAACACCAAGGGGACATCGGTCAGGGGGGATTTCATGCGCCTGATAGGCGATGGTGTTGACGGTTGGTATATCCAGGGCAGCGCCGGGATTTGGGCGGAGGATACGCCGTAATGAAGCACGGAGGAACATATGCGGCCCTGACCCGGGGTGAATGGGTTAGAGCTACATACAACGCTATGCTATTCGGCAACAGAGGCGGGTTTGTGTCGGGCGGGATGTGCTACGGTTGGGATGATATCCAAAAATTAAAACAGGCGTAAAATGGCATCAAGGGAATCAAAAGGCGGCGGGACGGCCAAAGACATGACATTCATGGCCCGTCTTATCAGCGGGGCCAAGTTCATCGTCACCGGCCAAGATCCCGATTTCGGTCCGATCACCAACACCGCCACCAACCCGGCAGACGCCACCGCCGCGCCCTTTGGGCCAATGCAGCCCCTTCAACCCGTTTTCCAAGAGGGAATGAAGGGGCGGCAGCTTGATTATCGGCCCGGCCAGAACATCACCTATGTGCCTCGCCAAGAAGAGCCGGTCACATTCGCGCAGTTGCGGGGCTTGGCCGACTCTTACGATCTTGTCCGACTGGCGATTGAGACCAGGAAAGACCAGCTATGCAAGCTGGCGTTTTCGGTCCAGAACGCCGACAAGACGGTCAAGGACGATCCGAGGGCCAAGAAGGTTCAAGATTTCCTCCGTTTCCCGGACAAGGAGCGCAACTGGCAAACGTGGTTAAGGGCAGTTGTCGAGGAGCTTCTCGTCATCGACGCGCCGACGATCTACCCGCGCAGCACCAGGGGCGGGGAACTATACTCGCTTGACCTGATGGACGGCGCACTTGTCAAGCGAGTGATCGACGGCACAGGCCGGACGCCAGCAGCGCCGAGCGTGGCTTACCAGGCAGTCATCAAGGGCGTTCCTGCCGTTTCATATTTCAGGATGGATATTGACCGGCCAAAGATTTTCAGCGTTCCAACCGATGACGGCCAAAGCATTGACGGCCTGATCTACATGCCGCGCAATCAGCGCACGAATCGATTCTATGGTATGTCGCCGGTCGAGCAGATCATCATTACAATCAACATTGCGATGAGGAGACAATTGAGCCTTCTGGAATTTTTCACCGATGGATCGTTGCCCAATTTGCTTATTGCCTGCCCAAAAGAGTGGAATCCTGACCAAATACAATACGCCGAGACCGCCTTTAATTCTCTCCTCTCCGGGAACACGGCAGCACGGCGGCAGGCGAAATTTATTCCTGGCGGCCAAGAACCGTACAACATAAAAGACCCAATCCTCAAGGACGAGCTCGATGAATGGTTCGCCCGGATAGTCTGCTACGCCTTCAGCTTGCCGCCTACCGCATTCGTTAAACAAATGAACCGGGCCAGCGCCGACAACCAAAAAGAGCAGGCGCTTGAGGAGGGTCTTTTTCCGCTCATGGAGTGGGTTAAGGGCCTGATGGATTACACCATCATTACCTGTTTTGGATTTTCAGATCTTGAATTTGTCTGGCAGGATGTAAAGGAAATTGATCCACTTGTCCAGGCGCAGATTGACGATATTTATCTCAAGGCCTACGTAATCGGGCCGGAAGAGGTCCGGGTGCGGCAGGGCCTTGAAGGGCCAGCGCCGGAGAAACCTGTAATGCCAACAATGGGGGCAAAAAATGACGATGATCCTGGCGGCCCTGGCAGTCCCGGCCCTGATGGTTCTGGCGGCAAGCGTGTTCCTGGTGATAAAAAGCCGGTAGCCAAAGAAAAAGACGAAACCGAGCGGATTGAACGGGTTAAAAAAAAAGCCCGAATTTTGCCTATTGACCGAGACCGGGACGCCATGAAAAAAGCAGTTTCCAGCCTTGAAAAGATCTTCAACGACTTCTTTGCCGTGGCCGGGCCGGATATTGCCGACCAGGTTGTGGCCGGTCTCGAAAAGGTTGGCCGGGCAGATGCGGAAACCGATGTCGTCAACGAAGTGCTTGACGGCCTGGCCTTTACTTCCTGGTCTGCCGTTATCCCCGATGTTGAGGCCGCTCTGGAGCAGGTGGCCGTGAACGGCGGGGCAGAAGCACTGACGCAGATTGAGTTTGCCGCTACAGAGAATATCACGAAATTGTTAAACGTCCGGTCGTTGGAATATGCCGAGCAACGGGCCGCTGACCTGGTGGGCATGAGAAACATCGGGACCAAGGCCGCGCCTGAATGGATCGTCAACCCGAGGGCAGAATTTGCCATCACCGAAAGCACGAGGGGCATGTTGCGAACCACGGTGGCGGAAGCGGTCGAAAACGGTTGGTCTCACCAAAAGCTGAAGAAGGCCATTATCGAAGATAACCCGGCTTTTTCCTCTTCCAGGGCAACGACGATAGCCAGGACCGAGACGACGATGGCCGACATGGCCGGGAACATGGCCGGGTACAGGGCGAGCGGGGTCGTCACCGGGAAGGAATGGCTTCTCGGGTCGAATCACGTTGACGAGGACGAATGCGACCGGAACGCAAGGCAGGGGGTTATTCCCCTTGACGACCTGTTCCAGAGCGGTGACGATGCGCCGATTTTGCACCCTCGATGCGTCTGTTCCGTGATCCCGGTAACGGCCTTGAGCGCCGAGTGGGGGCTTTAAAATGACAACCAAACACTGCAAAAACTGTGAACGCCTCCGGGGCTTCAAGCGCAGCATCGGCCTCGGAACGCTTGTCATGATCGTAATTACGTCCGGTTTTTGGCTCCTGTTGGTGCCGTTTTACCCGAAGCATTGCGTTGTCTGCGGGGTGAGTTAATGCAGGATGTCCGTTGCCAGGGGTGCGGCAAGATGCTGGGCAAAGTCGAAGGGCAGTACGAAATCAAATGCCCACGGTGCAAAACGATAAACAAAAATTGAAAATATAAGTTTTTCAGGCAATAGAGCTTCACGAAAGCCGCCGATCCTCCGGGATTGAGCGGCTTTTTTTATGGGTGAAATCATGGCGGCAAGAGACGCACAGGACCACAGGCTTTTCGTTGACATTACGCGAGTCAACAAGGAAGAGCGCACCGTTGAGGGCTACGCCACCACTGAGTCGCTGGACTCATTCGGTACGATCATCGACCTGGAAAGCGTCCGTGCCTGCCTGCCTGAGTTTATGCGGTTTCCAGCGCTCAGGGAAATGCACCAACCAAGCGCAGCAGGAAGCGTGACCGCCGCAGATCCAGACTCCAAGGGGCTCTATGTCGTTGCCAAGGTCGTTGACGATGTGGCGTGGAACAAGGTAACCGAAAACGTCTATCGGGGTTTTTCTATCGGCGGGGGGCAAGATTACACGATCCGCAACGGTCAGAATATCGGCTGGACGGCGAAAAAGGACCAGAGAAAAGGCGACAAAATAGCCTTGAAGCGAATAACGGAAATTTCCTTGGTTGATCGACCATCAAACACGGATTGCACCATTGACGAGTATCGAATCTACGAGGAGGCAAATATGGCCGAAGAAGAAGTGAAAGCAGAGGTAACGGCCACCGAGCCGGAAGAAACACGGACAGAAATGCCGGACCTGAAGCGATACATGGGCGAAGAGGTATGGGATGCAAAGTGTGCACTTAACGCTCTTTCAGACATCATGTATCTGCTCGAAAAGGAAAAGCAGGAAAGCCACCCTGAAGCCGCAGGCCAGGCCGCAGACCTCGCCGTTGTTGTCGAAAAGCTGAAGAAATTTATCGTCTCGGAAATCCAGGAAGGCGACGAGGAAAAAGCTGGAGCCACTATCGAAATGGCAGCAGGCGCCGCTGACGATGTGGAGCGCAAGGGCGCGGCCATCAGCAAAAACAACCTTGAACGCATCCAGGCCATGCACGACCACAGTGCCGCCATGGGGGCGCGATGTTCCGGCGGCGCGGACGTGAAGAAGGCAGGCGGCGAGGGTGACGATATCACCAGGCTTGCCACCCTTGAGGCCGATGTGACCAGGATGGCCGACGATATCACCCGGCTTGAAGGCGAGAAGGCCACGCTTGTCGCAGAGGTCACAAGGCTTGCGGCCATGCCTTCCGCGCCAAGGGGCAATCTCCGGTCAATCGGAAAATCAGAGGATTTAATGTCAGACGAAAAACGCCTTGCAGACGAAGCAGACGTGAAAAGAATCGCAGAATTGCCGCCCGAGCAACAGGCGGTCGAGCTTGTCAAAAGATCACAACGGAAACCCGAAGTCATCGGATTTCGATAAAGGCCGCCATCGGCCACCAAACAGGAGAATATTATGAACACGACCAACGATACATTGCAGCTTATGGCGGCGGCACAGAAACAACCGCTTGCCGATGACGTAGCCCGTGCATTTACTCAGCCAGGCAGCGCCACCACGGGACTTATCGCCTACGACCTCGAAATTCCGAGTAAGAAACTTTACCCGCTCCTTACCCCGTTGCGAAATCGCATTCCTCGCCGGACTGGCGGTTATTCGATCCAGTCGAATTGGCGAGCCGTCACCGGCATCAACACCGGCAATCAATTCCCGGG
>Ga0209518_1002879_pt1 | contig 15422 bp, 17 predicted proteins | sample RifGroB1_FD_183993 | JGI IMG/M metagenome (GOLD analysis project Ga0209518, IMG submission 183993) | Groundwater microbial communities from Rifle, Colorado, USA - Groundwater B1 (SPAdes) (version 2) | ecosystem: Environmental > Aquatic > Deep subsurface > Groundwater | place: Rifle, Colorado...
ACAATATCTGATGCGCTATCGAAATTAAAAACCAGCCCGTTAGACACAACTCCCATTCTTATGACAACTCGTCAAGGAAAAACGATATTATTAACACAATAAGATATAATAATAAAATGAAAGTATACTTATCAATTCTAAATACCGGGTGGATTCACAGCGAGTTAGCTATCAGATTGCCTCGATGGCTCAAAGAAACGGCGCATGAGGTGTATTTCGAATCAGCGACCGACCGACCGATAGAAAATAATAGGAATAAAATTGTGCAAAGATTTTTAAAATCTGACTGCGATTATTTGCTACAAATCGATAATGACAACATTCCAGCACGAAACCCATTAGAATTAGTTGATTTAGGATTAGATATTGTCAGTTGCCCAGTTTGGATTTATCAGCATAAATTAGTATTGAATATTTACAGACTCGATCCTTCTGATGAAATGTTAGTTCCAGTCGATCCACAAAAAGAAAGAGGATTGATAGAAATAGATGCTACTGGCACTGGTGTTTTACTAACATCTCGAAGGGTTCTAGAGGCTCTGAAAGCACCATTCGAAAGAAAATATGATGAAGACGGAATTGAAGAGCTGGGACAGGATTTATATTTTTCCAGAAAAGCAAAAGAAGCAGGATTCAGAATATTTTCACACTTAGAGTATATTAGTCGTCACTATAAGACAATTGATCTTAGTTTTTTGAATATCAATGATTAAAGATTTACTTCTAAATAAAACCAGCCAAGAGAAATCACAAATTAAGTCTCTTGAAATTGCCAAATTAAAACATTCAGGTATCTACGACAGCTCCCAATACGGCGTAAAAATTGAAATCATCGGCGAGGTAAAAGCCATAGAAGTGAACGGACAGCACTGCATAGAACTCTTTGCCAGAGCTTGGCGAGGAACTCAACAGCTTGGTTTTGGAGCGGATGGCTCGGTGGAAATTGAACGGTTTCGTATTTTCAATCCGCCTATTTTAGTTGATGACCCAAGCGGAACGATTATAAGAGAATGGACAGACGAAGTTACTGGTGAAATTAAACAAAGAAAACTACGAGAAGACCCGATTGAAGCGACAAGGCAAGTCATTTCCCATAATGCCAAAATTGTAGGAAAAGATAATGGAAAAATAGTAATAGGTAAAGTGGGAAATACGACAAGCACTTTTTATCCCAGTCTTGATGGTTGGGTTGAACGTGACTTTGAAGCTACATATGCAGATGCTCACGATGCCACAAGTGGAGAATACTCTAATTATACAGAAGCTTCTTTTACTTGGGCTTCTCTTCAAAACAGAAGTGGCACGCCTGATTTTTCGATTAGTAGGTCTTTTTTCTTGTTTGATACTTCTGCTTTATCAGATACGGCTACAATATCAAGTGCAACACTTTCAATAGTATTTTTTAATGTAACGGACACAAATGGAAATGATTCACTTTCAATAGTTTCATCTAATCCAGCTTCAAATACAAGTCTTGTAAATGATGATTTTGACCAATTAGGAACTACAAAATTTGCAACAGACAAAACACTTGCTTCATTATCTGAAGATGCTTATGCTAATTTTGCTTTAAATGCAACAGGTATTAGTGCAATAAGTAAAACCTCTATAACAAAATTTGGTCTTCGTAATGCTAATGATATAAGTAATATTGCTCCTACGGGTGTGGGGAATAATGGCGTATATGCTCGGGGTTCAGAAACAGCAGGCACAACCTCCGACCCTACACTAGTCGTGGTAGATGATTCTCCTCTGACAATATCTCTTTCTGCAAGCATAGCAATAGAATCAAAATCATCTAAAATAGGAATAAACAAAACTGCATCTTTATCGATTTCTGAATTAAAAATATCTAATTCAGGAGTAAACAAAACAACATCATTGTCTTTTGTAGAATCATCTTCGAAAAATATTGGAAAACGAACATTGACAGAACTCTTCTCATTCGTAGAGTCATCTTCGACTGCTTCAGCATTTCAACGAAATCCAACAGAATCTTTGTCATTCGTTGAGTCGATGTCATCTCTTTCAGATTTCAAAAAAGCATTTTCTGACAATTGTGTATTTGCGGAAAGTCTTTCGAAACAGTCTGGAAAATCTATTTCCGACTCTTTTTTGATTGTCGAGTCAATCGCAACAATCTCAGCATTTCAAATAGCACTTGCAGAATCTGTAACGCTCTCAGAAGCAATATTGAAAACAATAATCTTCCAGAGAATGATTTCCGAAATCTTGAATATCTCAGACGCATTGAGCAAAGCAGCAAATCTCTCATTTTCTTCTGCTTTGAGCATAACAGAAACAGTGTTAACAACATCAGCATATTCGAGAAGTCTGACTGAGAATATTACTATTGTTGAAAGTTTATTGAGATTAGCAGAATTCAAATTGAATTTTAGCAGCATTATCAGCATTGCAGAAAATTTAACAAAACAAACAGAATTGTCATTCATCGAAGCTCTTTCAATTCTCGAATCTTTTATAAAAACATCAGCATTTAATTTGCAAAAAGTTGATACTTTTGCATTAGCAGAAGCAATTTCGAAACAGATCGGAAAACCTATTTCAGATCTTGTTACGATCTTAGATATTGCTCCGATAGTTGCTAGAGGCTTGATAACATCTGCAACAGATTCTGTTTCTATCTCAGAACAATTTATAAAAGCAGTAGGTCTCGGTCTTTCTGCGAGTGTAGCAATGTCAGAAAGTAGCACAAGATTAATAAATTTCATTCGGTCATTTTCAGATTCTGTTCAGATTACAGAAACATTAGCAAAACAATTAGGATTATCTTTGCAGGAGCTAACTACTTTAACAGAAAATCTAACAAAATTGATAAGTCAACGAAAACAAGAAACTATTTCGATTACAGAGAGTAAAACATTCTCAACGAATTTAGGAAAAACTGAAATAGTTTCTTTCACAGAATCATTCAGAAAAGAAGCAATCAAGCAAAATGTTGATTCTTTTCAAATATCTGAGACACGGTCTAAATCATCTTCTCTCATAGTGACAGATGCTATTTCAATCCAGGACATTTTGAAATTTGAAAATGTCAAAAAAATAACAGACATATTTGCAATTACAGAATCTATTATGAAAACAATGTCGATACCTTTGTCATCAATGTTATTAATTACAGAAAATGTCGCAAAACATACTCAACAGTCTCTTTCGATAAATATATCAATATCAGAATCACATACTGCTACATCAGAATATGCTGTGCATATTGTCGATTCTGTGGCATTACTAGAGATGCTTGTAAAGGAGTTTGATTTGTCAATTACTGATGCATCAGTGATAGCTGCTTCGATTTCATTAAATTACATGTCAGCTTTTGCAACTCAGAGAACTACAGTGTTAACAGGTATTCAACGAAAAATTGTTTTATTAGCAAGATAGTTTTCAAACTGTATTTTTAGGAATACAATATACATATATGCAAATTCTTATAGCGCCATTAGAAAATATTATACTTGGCGAAAAAACAAAATTTAGTGCAGAAGAAGCAGCTGGACAAACAGTATTATCTGTTGAAAACACGCAAGGTTTTGCAAGCAATGATTATGTTGTGTTAGGTTATATTGGATCTGAACTTGCTGAGATTACGCAAATTTCTTCAGTGAGTACAAACTCTATAACAACGGGTGCTACGCGATTTATTCATAAATTAGAAGAGCCTATCTCAAAGTTATTATTTAATAAACGAAAATTTTATCGAAGTACGACAGAATCAGGAACTTACTCTCATCTTTCTTCAGAAGGTTCACCTGTCGATATACAAGTCGATCAACCCGATGGCACTTCATTTGAAGATTCGACAGGCACTTCATCATCATGGTATAAAGCAACATATTATAATTCAACATCAGGATTAGAATCATCATTAGAATATGCATTAGCGACAAAAGCTGGTGATGTTGAAGCATACACTTCAGTATTTAAAATTAAATCAGAAGCGGGTTTTGAAGAAAATGATTATATTTCTTCAGAATTGATTGCACGATATCGAGATGAAGCACAAATGCAAGTTGACGGTGTGTTAGCAATAGCATATTCTCTACCTCTTTCAACAATTCCGAAACTTATTACGCACATTACAACTCTTCTTGCAGCAGGCTTGCTCTTATCAAAAGAGTATGGTGTTGAAGCAGACGTCGATGTCTCAAAAACAGGACAACGAAAAATTGAACGAGCAGAAGCTCTTCTTCAAAAAATCATAGATGGCACATTGCTTCTAGTTAACTCAGACGGCACTCAAGTTTCGAAAAATAGTTCGTATCGAGCAGCTGGAAGTAATGTATATGATTCTTCGATTGCTGATCGTGGTGAACTTTTCAATATCCGTGACGAAAATTTCAAACTTACAGACCCAGCAGAACCGACTAGCAGTGGTGATCGTGTCAGTGAAGATTATCAGAAAGTTGGAACTCAATGGTCATCTCAGAAATGATCGATCCTCAAATATAAATGTCTGTCAATATCACAATCAAAGTATCAGGAATTAATGAACTTATTCGAGATTATGAAAAGTTTCGTTTTGACATGAAAGAAAATATGATCGTCCCAATTGACGAGTCAGCAATGAAATACTTGAAAGTCATTTCAGCAAACTTTCAGAGTCAAGGTAAGACATTTGGTGAACCCTGGCCTCCACTTAGTCAAGCGACTATTAATATCAAAAGAGCACTCAGCAAGCAAGGAAAATCAATTGCAATTACAACTCCTCTCATACGAACTGGAAAAATGCGAAGTGGATTCGGTCGACAAACAAAAGGAAAAAATAAAGCAGATATTTATAACACACAAGCATATTCAATTGTTCATCAAGAAGGTCAGACTGTTTCATGGAAAGGAAGATCTGTTAAAATCCCTCGTCGAGTGTTAGCAGAAGTAGATGATGAACGAATAAATATGGTTGCAAATGTATTTACAAAATGGTTTGATGCGATAGTTAGTAAAAACAAATTATAAAAATATGGATAAAACAATATCATTGCTAAAAGAAGCTTTAAAAGCAAAATTAAGCGGAAAAATCAAATCTTGGTATGTGGGAGACCCAGTATTAATTCCAGATTCTGCGATGCCCTGTATCGCGATTTCTCCAAATTCTTCTGCGATAGTTGTTGCAGATAATCAACGTGACAATCGAACTCATAAAATTGATATTTCTGTGATTATTGATGCAAGACAATATTTTGGATCGACCCCTTCAGAGATGGTCGGCACTACTTTTCTTATGGAAATCATGTCAAAAGAAAATACAGATGGGACTATCGATGCTGCGACAGTACTCGGCGTTATTCGAGACAACATGCAATTGTCCACAAATCGATTTATGACAGGTTCAGTTGCAATCGATTATACAACAAGGCGGAGAACTGAAGATCTGATTACAATTGAAAGCATCTGCACTATAGAAATTACTCACGTTAGTTCTCGTTAATATTATGAATAATTTACGTTGTCATAAATGTCAACAGTTGCAGTTTAAATGGGAAGCAAAACAAGATATAATTAAAATAGAAATCAAATGTTACGCGTGCAATAGTTTCACAGATTTTGAAATCAATTTGTCAAACATCGCACAGTTACAAAATGATCAAAAAGTCGATATTACAAGAAATAATAAAATAAACACAAATGTCAATTAAACAAGGTCGCGAACCGTACGTAGGAGTTGGAATAGAATCTGTCGCAGGAACTGGAGTTGTTGCTGCAAAATATCTTCCGTTCACTTCATGTTCTCTTCGAGGTATGCATGAACCGATGGAAGACGATGCCGCAAAAGGTGTGCGAGATAAAGTTTGGGGTGCAGTCGGTGGCAGACAGCACGGAGAAGGAGATATTGAAGCGTATGTCGATGCTAAAAATGCGCCATATTTACTATATCCAGCATTAGGCTCGATCTCAAGCGATACAGCATCAGGAGAATCAACTGTGTACGATCATGTTATTACGAGAAAAACTACAAGTACTCCGAAAACATTGTCAATCGTTTACAACGACACACAAGACACTCGAAAATTCACCTATGCAACAATAAATACTCTTGAACTTGCAGTTTCAGATGGTCTTGCAACAATTTCAGCAAACATTTTGTCAAAATTCCCGACTACTGGCACAGCTTCTCTTTCGATCACCGAAGAAAGAATTCTTGCTTTCAAAGATTATACGATTAAATTCGGAAGCGGCTCGACGGGTACAGCAGCTCTTTCTGCAGCAAACTCAGCTTCTGCGACAAAAGTGAATGCTTTTGCTTTGAGAATAAATAACAATGCTGAAGCAATTTACCAGAGTGGTAATGCTAGCACACAAGCAGTAACAGTATCTCAATTCGAAGTCGATGGCGAATATACGTTGTTTTATGAAGGAACGACTGAAAGAGCATTCTATGAAACTCTTCTTGACGGTTCGAACGCTGTGCGTGCAATGATTATTACTTTCACGGGTGATGCTATCGGACTTACGCATAATGAAACAATCAAAATTGAGATTCCAAACTTTTTCATTCGAGAAAGAGGAGTTGATACTGCGATTGCAGGATTCATTACTGAATCACCAACGTTCGTAGCAACATATGATCCGACTGAAGCAGTGACAATTCGAGTAACAGTGACTAATCTGACAGCATCGTATTAATCTACTTAGCAGCAATTAACAATTTATTTAACGATGAGGCAGGATAAATGCCCTTCTGCTAAATCATATTAGAAATATGACACAACTTACAGATGTAAGAAAAACTAAAAAAATCATTCTGCCTTCATATCCAGACGTTGAAGTCGAAGTGTATGATGGTCTTTTGACATATCAAGTAGCTGAACTTCAAAAAGCTGAAACAGATCTTGATCGAGGGATTGCGACATTGCACTTGCTCATAAAATCTTGGTCGTTTGTAGATGCTGAAGAAAAACCTCTTGCGATAACAATTGAAAATCTCAAAAAACTACCGACAAAGGATTTCAGTGCTTTGATGCAAACGGTTGAAGATGCAATTAGTGAAGAAGAAGGAAAAAAAAAGAAGAACTGAAAAAAGTAATACTCTCATTCACTTCTAAAAAAATACATTCTGAAAGATTAGGGTTGTATTTTCGATATAAACGATTCTGGCAGAATCTGGGTATAAGCATGCTTGAAATGTCGATGTTGCCAGAACGTCAGGTTCGATTACTTGATGAAATTATGCATTTTGAAGAACAATTTGAAAAAAGAAAAGATAACACTACTGTAATGCCAACAATACGTAATAAAAAATAAAAATGTCAAAGCAAATATTAATAACATTCGAAGGAAAAGACAACGTTTCTAAAACTGCTCAAACTGTTGAAAAAGCTGTACAAAATGTTGGAATCAAAAGTTCTAGCATGGGTAAAAATCTAGTAGCATCTTCTACAAAAGCATCAAAACATCTGACTGATTTGGGAAGCGAGTTACGCTACATGTCACTCGTAGCCAGCATTGCAGCAGCAGGCACACTAAAATTAGCAGGCTCTTTTATAACAGCCGCTAAGGAAAGTGAGCAAACTAGATTAAAATTGATGTATTTTGCAGCATCAGCTGGTGAAGATCTTGATGCTGTTATGATAGCTGCTCAAAAAGTAGCATCGACGGGTCTTGTCCCATTGACTGATGCATCCAGTGCTCTTGCGAATTTACTTGCAACAGGTATTGGGCTTGATAAGTCATCTAAACTTTTAGATCGTTTTCTAGATTCTGCTTCTGTAGCAAAAGAAAGTCTTCAAGACACATTAGGACGAGCTCTTGAAAAAGCAGCACTCGGTTTTCGTATTTTGCAAGAACGACAAATTGATGCTGTCGGTGTGAATTTTCAGCTTGCAAGAGATATCAGAAATACTGCAAAAGCATTAGGATTGAATGCAGCAAGTCTTTCGACTGCAGAAAAACAACAAGTTTTATATGTTTTCTTAATGAAAGAAACTGAAAGATATGTCGGTGCTGCTAATTTAGCAACTATGACATTTTCAGGTTCTCTTTCAAAATTAGGTGCGGGTGTGACTTTGATGAAAGCTACGTTAGGCAATGCACTTGTTCCACTTATTGGCACTTTTGCAGAACTACTTCGAAGTGTGTCATCGAAAATTACAGAGTTTGCACAAGCATTTCCAGGACTTTCTATGATGATGATGACGGGTACAACTTCTGTTGTCGTATTTACTGCAGCAATAGCAGGGTTGGGTGCTCTTATTCCATTGTTAGCAACTGGAATGAAAGGTTTGACACAGATATTTGCATTATTTAATGCTACTACAGCATTGATGGCTTTTAAAATTACACTTATTGCAGCAGCAGTGGGTGCTCTCATATATTTTGTTTTACGAGCAACGGGTCAATGGGATAAATGGGCATCTTCTATGAAAAATCTTCAAAAGAAAATCATGGATACGATTATGCCGCTAGATAAAGTAAAAAAAGAAATAACTGAAATTGAAAAAAAAATAGCAAAACAGACGAAAGAGTTAGAAAAAAATATCAAACTTGCTGTTCGTTCATTCACAGAAGGACTTGCAGAATGGGCAAAAAAACATGATGAAACAATGTCTGATTTAACGAAAGATATAAACAAACTTGAAAAATCATATGCGAATTCAACTAAAAAAATAAAAGATGACTTTTCAAGTATGATGTCTTCATTGACATTAGACCATGCTAGAAAAACAGAAGATCTTCAAAGAGATATAGATGAAGAAGTTTCAAAAGGTGTTTGGGCAGATCAGACAAAAATTCGCAATTTACAAAGAGAATTAAAACGAGAAAATGAAGATTATGCTCTTGCTACAGCTGAAAAAGCAACAAAACGTGATGAAGATTTGAAAGATGAAAAAGACACACATGACGAAAAAAGAACTGAATTACAGAAAAAGTTAGATGAAGAACTTGCTCTAGAACATAAACACGTAGAGTTAGTAAAATTTGCAAGAATCCAATCCAGTTTAGATGTGCTTGAAACACAAACTAGGACATACAAAGAAAGACTTGAACAACTCACAGAAGAAGGAAAAGAGATACAAGAACTTGGTGCAAATAGTATAGATGCTCTTAATAATGTTGCTACTTCAGCAGACAAACCTATCAGTAAAATTGCTCAATTGCGTCAAGAATTTGAAAAAGCAGATGAGAAAGCACGACTTCTTTCGACAACAGGAGGTCTTCTTGGTTCGGCTTTGCATGATTCTGCAATTAAAGCGACTAATGCATGGATGGGTTTTTTTGAAAAACTTGTAAATTATCAATCACCACGTGGTGAAGAAAAAATTGGTGATATCGTTATGAAAGCAGGAAAACTATCTAAAGATTTTCTATTTAACACAGTACCTAATTTTTTTAAAGGTCTTGGTACGGGTATGAGCTTTCAAGAAGGTGGTATTGTGCCTGGCTCACCTTCTCAACCTGTCCCAATTATGGCGCACGGCGGTGAAACAGTTTTACCAGCTGGAGTCGCTCCTATTACAATAAATATTAACAATCCGACTGTTCGAAGTAATTCTGATATTTCTCGAATTGCTGAGATGGTCAAACAAGTCTTAGTCGATAATCAGCGGTATCGTCATGTAACATAAAAAAATGTCAATCAAGAATGTCACATATAATAATTTCGATTTACAATCAGATGATTTTCTGACAAAGGATATTATCTATCGAAATTTACCAAAAAAGACTTTAGACATTGAACCTCTTTCTAGACGAGATGGCTTCCGTTTAGTAAACTCATTTTATTCTGATAAGTCAATTATGATTTCAGGAAATGCGACTGCCGATACTGAAGCCGCTCTTCGAACATTGATTGATAATATGAAAAAAGCATTAGACACAGATGAAGCAAATTTAGACATTGATGACGGAGGTTCGACTGTCAGATGGGTTTGTTCTGTTGAGAATATCGATGTTCCAGAACAATTTTATAATATTACCAGACTTCCGTATTCTATTTCATTCAAATGTCAGCCATTCGGAAAATCAACGACTACGACTACTGTCACAAATTCAATAGTCAATACTTCTTCTGCTTCGAATACAATTGTTATCACAGGCTCTGCTTCTCCGAGACCGATTATTCGATGGACTGTTTCCGGAACTCCCACGACTGATATTACATCAATCTCTTTAGTCAACAACACGACAACAGATACTATAACAGTAGCCAGTCTTGCTCTTAATGGAAACGGAGAATATTTGGAAATCGATATTGATGACATGTCAGTCGTCCAGAGCATCGGAGCGGGTGAAGTTGAAATTGATTTTACTGGTGTTTTTCCGAGATTCAATACGAGTACTAATTCATATTCTGTAACTCTCGTCGGTGGAGGAGCTTCTAAAACATTAAATCAAAGTATAACATATAATGCATCATATTTGTAAGCTGCGTATTCCCACGTTCACATCAGCTAACTTTGATGATATAATGATATAAGATATTATGGCTTCATTCTCAAGACAATTAATTTATAAAATTTACAATGAATCAGGGACCTATCTTGGTCTCTTAGATGATGTTGTTTCAGATTTTTCAATTGAAAAATCAATTAATGGTGGTGATTCAGAATTTAAGTTTTCACTCAGTCGAAAATTTGATGATTTTGATGAAAATACAACAATTAAATTCAACAATCGAGTAAAAGTCTATTTGAAAGACGAATATAATTTGTTAGGTGACAAACTTATCGCATACGGGTATATTGTCGCATACTCACCTTTTTTACGAGGAAAAGAGGAGGGTGTCGAAGTGACATGTCTTTCTGCAGTATCAAAACTTTCAAATGATTTTTATCGCACTGGAAATTCTCTTGATGCATCTGAACTTGGAATCGAATTAACTTCTCAAAGAGCGGATCAGATGATGGAAGCGATTATCGATCATTATCGATCGATTGAAACAAATTCAATGCTCTCTAATGATTATACGAACTCAGATTCTACAACAGACAATGACGGAACTATCACAACGTTTACTCATCGATTTTTTAATATGAAACATTTAGATGCTCTTCGAGAAGCATCTAAATTCCTACCAAAAAACAAATCAGGAGGATACTGGTTTTATTGGCGAATAGACACTGACGGAAAACTCTGGGTGAAAAATATTTCAACTACAGCAAATCATTCTTTCAAAATCGGAAAACATATTAAAGAAATTTCTGGTGACAAATCAATGATTGATGTTGTCAATAGAGTATATTTTTGGAATGAAAAAGGTACATCTGATCCAGACTATATCAAATTAACAAATGATGATTCAACAAGTCAGACTGCTCATGATATTATGTCAGATTATCTCACTGATAGTAAAATTACAAATTCAACAGCAGCAAGTCTTTTGACTTCTTCAAGACTCAAAGATGGAAAAGATCCTAAACTGACAATTAAAATAACACTTACAGGTGATTACGATTTATCTTCTATAAAACCCGGTCAGACTTGTAAAATTTTAAATGCAAAAAACAATCCGTATCAAGTTGGTTCTGATGCTGTTTTATTAATCGAATCAATTGAGTATTCCGTTGATTCTGCAGTGTTGTCACTTTCAAATGGGCATGTTAGTTTTTCTGATATGATTGAAGAAGAAAGACAATTGTTGGATAAACACATGACGTGGTTCGGGTATATTACTCAACGATTGACAGCAGCACAGTTGGGTCCAGCAAATCGAACTTGGTCTACTGACATTATTTTTTCTGCGACTTCAGGTGCAGATGCATATCGACAAGTCGATTGGACAACAGGTATCATATATATACCCGCGGGAGCATCAGGAACAATTGGCAAACGAAATATTGCTGCAAATAATACTACTACTGTGTTAGGAACATACATGTCTGCTACAACTGATTATTACATTTATTTAGACGAAGAAACATTCAATACTTCTGCAGCAAATAGTGATTCAGGCACAGGTATTATCAAACAAGGCGGAGAAGTATTGGGTGATGCATCAAAAGCTTGGACAACGGATCAATACAAAGGTTATATTGTTACAATTGGAGGCCAGACGAGAATTATTCGATCAAATACTGCTACAGTTTTAACACTTGAAGATCGATGGACGATTGCAGATACAACAGGAGCATACACAATTAAAAAAATGTCATTTAATGTGACATCAAACAAAGAAACCGCTTCTAAAGTTTCAACTGTTATTTTTAGCAATGTTCGAGTAAATAGTAATACTGCATCAGATGCTACTGTTGTGCCAACATCAGGTTCAAGTAGTACAACAAATTATGTTTTAGACGGCACACAGAATATAGCATACAAATCAATTACAGCAGATAGTATTTCTGCGACATATATTTATGCAGGAACGATAGATGCTGATCAAATTAATGTCGGTACTCTTACTGGATTCGAAATACAGACAGCAACAACAGGTTACAGATTAATTATGAGTGGAGCAAATAATGCTTACGAGTTTAGATATAATTCTACTCTTCTTGCTAAGCTTGAATCAATAATAGTGCCTGACACTGGCTTTGGTGGTGCTGCTCTTGTGCACGGCACTGGAAGTATACTGCTTGGTATTTCTGGTGAGGGTATCGGAATAGGTGATAGAGCAATTACTATGCAAGATAGCACTGGAAGTCAATATTTTCAATTTTATGACAATGACGGTGGCGTTTGTGAAGTCAAATGTAATGTCGAGACAACTATTTTTAATAATCTTGGCGTAACACTTGATCTTAGCGTGACAGGTACTATTTTTTCAGCAACTTCAATAAGTTCATCAGGTACAGTGACAGGTAGTAATCTTTCAGGTACGAATACTGGTGATAGCTCTGGTCATTCTGGGTTGGCTGCATTATCGGGTGCTTCTTTTACAGGTGCTACTGAAACAAATGGTTCGAATGCTCATCTATCTGTCAGTGGGAATGCTTTTCTTAGAATAAAATCAATGACGGGTTCAACAGCATCAGGACTAACAGGTGCACAAAATGGAGCAATTTATTATCGAAGTGACGATCATATTCCAAGAATGTATGTAAATGGCGCTTGGTATTCAATACTAACTTCGTATAGAGCTCAATTACCAGTAGGCACTGATCTCTATTAATATGGCAATAATTGGAACAATAACACATATTACAGCAAAATCTTTAACGAACATAACTGACACGACACAGAAACATACATTTTGGAAGACTAATTTTAATATGCCAGTAGAAAATATTTTTGGAAATACTACGACGTGGACAAGAAACAATGGTCCTGTGACGCATGGTAGTCCAGGTGTTTCTTTTAGTCTTTCAGGTTTTTCTCCGGGTTATGAAATTGTTGTTTTTTCTTCTATTTGGGACTGGGAAAATACAGGAGGAAGTCCTGTAACACTAAGTGCTAATTTATATACTAAATGGGTTGATACAGATGGTTCAACTATTCTTGTGCAAGGACTAAATGGATATGCTTTTAATTATTCGAATTTACCAGCAGGAGCATGGACTGAATATATGTATGCAATTAATATAGGTGTAGCTGGATGGGAAATAGATACTGCTGATACATACTACACGAAATCAAGTGCAACAGGGACTCATGCTATTTCTGAAGTTGAAACATATATTGATTTTTCAAATGTTCCAAGCACAACACAATTGGGAACTGACACGAAAGGTTTTATTTGGGTGGAGGGTAATAATTTATGTTTTGTAAATGCGAATAGATGGAAACATACAATAGTTGGAACGCAAGTTAGCACAACACCAGGCACATCTAAAGCTGGTTTCATGTGGATTGACTCTTCTGATGACTTGCATTGGGTAGGCGCGACAAGCGGTTATGACTATAAAGTGCCATGGAAAGTACAACAGTTTGCTAGTTATTTTTCAAATGGCCCTACTGACGAAGAGAATGCTGGAACTGATAAAGCAGGATTTATTTGGGTTGATGATGAATTTGGTGGCACACATTTGTCATACATTGGTTATAATGGATACAAGTGGCTCGTAGGTGCTGGAGATAATCCTTATGCTTAAAAATATATGATTCCCGTTAAAATAATAACAAAGAAAAAAGCTCAAGAACTGGGTCTGTCTAACACAAATGGAGGAGGTTCTATGAATGTTGCTTTAATAGCAACAGGAAAAATCGGTAATAGTATAGCAGAAAAAATAGAAATAATTAATATTAAAACAGGCGAAAAATATGTTTTGTTTGATAAGGGAAAGAAATTTATTTTCAAAGGGTTTTCAAAAAAAGAATAACAGAGTATAATAGATATATGCAAAACATACAAGAAAGAAGGAAAACATTGGAAACATTGCTTCAGCAAAGATTAGCTCAAATACAGCAAATTGATGCTCAAAAAAATGAGATTATTACAGATGCTGTGAAACTTCAAGGAAAACTCGATCTCTTAAAAGAGCTTGAAAATGAAGCAGAAATTAAACTAGAAACAAAAAATGGATAAATGTGACACAATTGAAAAACAAGTTGATTACTTGCGGAAAGATGTAGATGCTTTCAAAGCAGCATATATCAAAAATGGAAAAGAATTAGTTCGTATGGCTGTTGTTCTTGAAAGAGTTGAAAAAATCTTAGAAGAAGAGCATGCAATGGATAGCGAACAAGAAGAAAAAATACGAGAGCTTGCTGATAAATTGCCTATTTTAGATACTCTTATTGCACAAAATACTCAGATGTATAAAGTATTTGAAAGAGGGAATTGGCTATCTAAGATAGTTTGGACGGGTATAACATCAGGTGGTGCGATTACAGCATACGAACTTCTTAGAAATTTTTTTAACTAATATGCAAAGAACATTCGAAAGAATTTTTATTCATACGACAGATGCATCGTACAAGCAAGTAAATCCACAGTTTTTTGCTGTGAATAGATGGCATTTTGATAGATTCGGCAATTATTTTAATGAAGAAACAAAAGAACAAGTTGCTCCATCAAGTTTGGGATATTATGGTGGTTATACTATTCTCATAGAACGAAATGGACAAGAATTTCGCTATCGAGAAGACTGGGAAGAAACGATGGCAGTCAAAGGTTGGAATCGACGAAGTTTAAGCGTAGCGTTAGCTTTTGATGGTGATATTGAAATGCCAACTTCTGAACAAATTTCTTCTCTCAAAATAAGACTTTTAAAATGGTGTGAAAAGTATAAAATTCTTTCAACTCAAGTTTATTTCGTTGGACCGCATCGATTAGAAGCACCCGATAAAACTTGTTATGGGTCATTACTTCCAGATGATTGGGCAATAAAACTTTTAGCCCCCGTCAAGAAAGATGATGAAAGTCAAAAAAAGAAAGATAACACTGAAGCTCAGAAAACAAAATTAGATTCCATTCAAACTCTTCTTCTTCGATTAAAAATTCAGATAGGATTATATATTGAATCGGTGAACAAGAGGAACAAAGGTCGTTAGTATTATCAACAATAAAAAATAAAACCATGGAT
>Ga0209518_1002880_pt1 | contig 15421 bp, 9 predicted proteins | sample RifGroB1_FD_183993 | JGI IMG/M metagenome (GOLD analysis project Ga0209518, IMG submission 183993) | Groundwater microbial communities from Rifle, Colorado, USA - Groundwater B1 (SPAdes) (version 2) | ecosystem: Environmental > Aquatic > Deep subsurface > Groundwater | place: Rifle, Colorado...
CGCCCGACCGGGAAATAATTTACAACTTTGAATTGAAAAACGGGAAGATAGACAAGATTTACGAGATAAAGCCGGCAGAAGGGTTCCGGTCGGGGGAAACTCCGGCACTGGACGAAATTTGTTTTGCTCCGGCGAGACACTTTATCACGCCCCGCGCCGAGCGGGAACGGGCGATAAAAGCAATAGAAGCGGAACTCGCCCTGCAGCTGAAGTATTTCGAAAAAGAAGGGAAACTGCTCGAAGCCGAACGGCTTGAACGGCGGACGAAGGCGGATTTGGCCATGATTCGGGAAATCGGTTACTGCAACGGAATCGAAAATTACTCAAGGCATCTTTCGGGCCGGGAAGCCGGCGAGCCGCCAGAAACTCTCCTCGATTATTTTCCCAAGGAATTCCTTACCGTAATCGACGAGTCGCACGTTACCGTGCCTCAGTTAAACGGCATGTATCAGGGCGACGCTTCGCGGAAAAGAGCGCTCGTCGAGTTCGGTTTTCGTCTGCCTTCGGCCGCCGACAATCGACCGTTGAAATTTCATGAGTTTGAAAAAAGGGCGGGGCAGACAATTTACACTTCGGCAACGCCCGGGCATTACGAGCGGGAGAAAAGTGGGCAAATCGTGGAACAAATCATACGGCCGACCGGTCTTGTCGACCCGAAAATAACCATCTGTCCCGCCCGCGGCCAGGTGGACGATTTGATTCCGCGAATCGGAGAACGGGTTGGGTTGAAAGAACGAGTGCTTGTTACCACCCTTACCAAGCGCATGGCCGAAGACTTGAGTTCTTATCTCGAGGAAAAAGGAGTTAAAGTTACTTATCTCCACAGTGACGTAAAAACTCTGGATAGAATCAAGATTCTCACGAATCTGCGAAAGGGAAATTTTGACGTTCTGGTGGGCGTAAATCTTCTGCGGGAAGGACTGGATTTGCCGGAAGTGACGCTCGTCGCGATTTTGGACGCCGACAAAGAAGGATTTCTGCGCTCGGAGACCTCGCTAATTCAGACCATCGGCCGGGCGGCCAGAAACGTCCGGGGCGAAGTTTTAATTTACGCCGACCACATTACCGGTTCGGTAAAGCGGGCGGTTGACGAAACCGAGCGCCGCCGCAAGCTTCAGCTTGTTTACAACAGTAAGCACGGCATTACGCCGAAAACAATCGAGAGAAAAATCAGCGATATCGTGCCGGCGGAGGAAATCCTTGAGCTTGAAACCAAGCCGCTGCCGAAATCGAAAACCGCCGTTCGCGAACTCATTGCGAAAAAAGAGAAAGAAATGAAAGAAGCGGCCGGGAAACTCGATTTTGAGCTTGCCGCGATTTTAAGGGACGAATTGAAGGAGTTGAATAAGAAAATCAATGCAAGATAAATTGATAATCAAAGGAGCGCGGGAACACAACTTGAAAAACATAAACTTGGAGATTCCGCGCGACAAAATGGTTGTCTTTACCGGCCTTTCCGGTTCGGGGAAGTCGTCTTTGGCGTTTGACACGATTTTTGCCGAGGGCCAGCGGCGTTACATCGAGTCGCTTTCGGCTTATGCCCGGCAGTTTTTGGGCCGTTTGGACAAGCCCGATGTCGACGAAATTGACGGATTGTCGCCCGCGATTTCCATCGACCAGAAAAGCCATTCCTCAAACCCCCGTTCCACGGTCGCGACCATTACCGAAATCTACGACTACCTCCGGGTGCTTTTTGCCCGAGCCGGTACGCCTCATTGCCCGAAATGCGGCAAAGAAATCCGAAAGATGACCAACGAAGAAATTGTTGACGTGGTGTTGCAGATTTACAAGTCGAAGAAATCGGACAAAAATCTCGTTATTTTGGCGCCTGCCGTCCGCGGCCGGAAAGGGGAATACTATCAGCTTCTTTACGATTTTTTGAGTGCCGGTTTTCGGGAAGCGAGAATCGACGGCAAGATTCACAATCTTCGGGAAAGGATTGAACTCAGCCGTTACAAGACCCACACCATCGAGCTCTTAATTGACCGCGTGCCCGACGGCTTGGATATGCGCGATAAGGACAATCGGTTGCGGTTCGCCGAGGCGGTGGAGTCGGCCTTAAAGTACGGCAACAACGTCGTAGCGGTGATTGCCGACGACGCCGAAACCTCGCTTTCGGCGAAATTCACCTGTCCGAACGACGGCTTTTCCTTTCCAGAGATCGAGCCGCGGCTTTTCTCGTTCAATAGTCCCTACGGAGCTTGCGGGGAATGTCACGGTTTGGGGACGGAAAGCATTTGGTCGGAAAAAATTTGCCCCGTTTGCCGCGGCCGACGCCTCAAAGAAGAGGCTCTGAACGTTCTTATAAAAAACCGAGACATTGCCGAAGTGACGGCGCTTTCAATTTCCGAAGCTCTTGAGTTTTTCGAAAAATTAACGACATCGCATGTCGTTAATTTGGAAGTGGCAAGTGCGCCGATTCGGGAAATTAAAAACAGACTGAAGTTCATGATTGACGTGGGTTTGGAATATTTGACCTTGAACCGGAGAGCGGGAACCCTCTCCGGCGGCGAAGCTCAGCGAATCCGGCTTGCCTCGCAAATCGGTTCGCGTCTTACCGGCACGCTCTACATACTTGATGAGCCGACCATCGGTCTTCACCAGCGGGATAATGCCAAACTTATCAGCACCCTCCACGATTTGCGGGATTTGGGGAATACGGTTCTCGTGGTGGAGCACGACGAGGAAACGATTCGTTCCTCCGATTATCTCGTGGATATCGGTCCGGGTGCGGGCGTTCACGGCGGGAAAATAGTCGCGGAAGGCCCGATTCCCGAAATTTTTCAAGACAAAAAATCGAAATCCTTGACCATTGATTACTTGAACGGCAAGGAATTTATTCCCGTGCCGGAGAAAAGGCGGCCGGTTACCCGGAATAGCGACTTTTTGGTGATTAAGGGAGCAATGGCAAATAACCTCAAGGAAATCGACGTTCAAATTCCGCTTCACCAGTTCGTGGCCGTAACCGGCGTTTCCGGCTCGGGTAAAAGCTCGCTCGTTTACGACGTTCTTTATAAGGCGCTCGCCAATAAGTGGAACGGCGCGAATTACAAAGTCGGGATGCATAAAGACATGATGGGGTTGGAACAATTGAATCGCGTTATAAACATCGACCAGTCGCCGATTGGCCGGACGCCGCGTTCCAATCCGGCCACTTACGTCGGCGCCTGGACTTTCATTCGCGAACTTTTTTCTTCAACCGAAGACGCCCGCGTTCGCGGTTACAAGCCCGGCCGGTTCAGCTTTAACGTTCGGGGCGGCCGGTGCGAGAACTGCGAAGGCCACGGCACGATTGCGATTGAAATGCATTTTTTGCCGACGGTATACGTTACCTGCGACGTTTGTAAAGGCAAGCGTTTTGACCGGGAGACGCTCGAAGTGGAGTACAAGGGTAAAAATATTTGGGAGGTTTTAAAGATGACCGTGGATGAAGCAGTGGAGTTTTTCCGCGACATTCCGTGGCTTTTCGACCGGTTGAAAATATTGGAAGAAGTGGGTTTGGGTTACTTGGGGCTGGGGCAGTCGGCGACAACCCTCTCCGGCGGCGAAGCTCAGCGGATAAAACTCACGGCCGAGCTCGGCAAGCGCGACACGAGAAAAACGATATATCTTTTGGACGAACCGACAACCGGTCTTCATTTTGCCGACGTCCGGAATCTTCTCAAGGTTTTGGACAGATTGGTCGGCCGGGGCAACACCGTGGTCGTAATCGAACATAATTTAGACGTTATCAAAACCGCCGATTGGGTAATTGACTTAGGTCCCGAAGGCGGCGAAAAGGGTGGTGACGTTGTCGCTTCCGGTACGCCCGAGGCGGTTGCCAAAAAAGCCGGCAGTTTTACGGGGCAGTATTTGAAAAAAGTTTTGAAGTGACTTATAATAGAAACATACCCTTGACGGAAAAAGGTCGACTGGAATGAATTTTCTTTCTGCACGACTGCTGTAGAAAGAATAAATTTTTATGGAAGTTATAAATCAGGAGACGGGCAGTCCGGCAACGGGCGCTCCAATGAACGAGCCGCAGCAGCCGGCAGAAGTTCCTCAGGTACCGATGTCTGAACCGCAGGCACCGACGGCACCCGGGGAAAGTCAGCCGACACCGCAGGTTCCTCAGGGCAATTAAGTTTGCTTTTCCGAAATCCCTCCGATTTTAGTTGGAGGGATTTTGTTTTAAGCGCTTTTTGAAGTATTGTGGAGATGTGGCGAGTAGAAAAAAACTTTACGAAAAACTGCCGGAACCCCCCGGCGTTTATTTAATGAAAGACGGCCGCGGCCGGATTCTCTACATCGGTAAAGCCGGAAATCTGCGTCGTCGGGTTTCTTCGTATTTCGCGCGACCGCACGACTCACGCATCGAGAAAATGGTGAGCGAAATAAGGAAGATAGATTGCAGAAAGACCGATTCGGCGCTTGAAGCGCTCATTCTCGAGGCCTCGCTTATTAAAAAACACGAGCCGTCCTACAACATCAGGGAAAAAGACGATAAAAGTTTCCTTTACGTCGAAATTACGAAAGAAGAATTTCCGCGGGTGCTTTTAGTGCGCGGTAAACTTCGGGCGGCGGGGGAACGATTTGGCCCATTTACATCGGCTTCAAGCGCGCGGGAAGCGCTCCGGATAATCCGCAAGATTTTTCCGTTCAGCGTTCACCCCGCCGATAAAATCGGCAAGTTTAAGCGCGTCTGTTTTGATTATGAAATCGGTCTCTGTCCCGGCACCTGTATCGGCGGAGTGAGTCGCGCCGAATGCCTGAAAAATGTCAGGAATATTAAATTGCTTTTTCAAGGCAGGAAGGCGGCGATTTTAAAAAATCTGAAGCGGGAGATGACGGCAGCGAGTAAACAGCTCGAGTTCGAGAAAGCGGCAAAACTCCGCGGCAAGATTTTCGCCTTACAGCACATTCAGGATGTAGCGCTTATTAGCGAAGAGAATCATGAATCAAGAATTATGAATTATGGAAAAAAGATAGAGGGTTACGATATTTCCAATATCTCCGGCACTTCGGCCGTCGGATCAATGGTTGTTTTTCGGGGCGACAGGTCGGACAGAAGCGAATACCGGAAATTCAAAATCAGAACTTTTAAAAAAAGCGATGATGTGGGAATGCTGAAGGAAGTCTTACGCCGCCGTCTCGGTCATCGGGAATGGTCTTTGCCGGCTCTTTTTCTTATAGATGGCGGCAAGGGCCAGGTAAACGGCGCTCGCGCGGTTTTGGACGAATTCGGCCTTGATTTGCCGGTTATAGGCATCGCCAAAGGCGCGAAGCGGAAGAAAAACGAATTTATCGGTAAAATTCCCGCGGACACTTCGGAAAAGACATTAATCAGGGTTCGCAACGAAGCCCATCGTTTCGCCCAGAGCTATCACAAAAAACTGAGAGGCGAGGCGTTCATCGGTTAATGTTAAAATTAAATTAAGTTAAAACACGGAAACGGTATGATTGCCGGAGAAATCAAAAAAATAATAAAGGGAGAGGTTTTATTTGACGAAGAAACGCTCCGAAAATACAGCCAGGATGCGAGTTTATTCGAGGTAAAGCCCGAAGCGGTGGTTTTCCCGAGAAATACAGAGGACCTGAAAAAGCTTGTTTCTTTCGTCGTTAAAAACAAAAAGAAAAATGAAGCTCTTTCGCTTACGCCGCGGGCGGGCGGGAGTGATATGTCGGGCGGTCCTCTCTCCGAGTCGATTGTCGTTGATTTCAAGCATTTCAGTAAAGTGAAAATGGGGGACGGTTATGCCATTGCCGAGCCGGGTGTTTTTTACCGGGATTTCGAAAAAGAAACCCTAAAAAAGAAACTTATTCTCCCAACCTATCCGGCTTCGCGCGAGCTTTGTGCTTTAGGTGGGATGATAGCGAATAACGCCGCCGGCGAGAAAACTTTAAAGTACGGCAAAACCATCGATTACGTGGAGGAATTGAAAGTCGTGCTCTCCGACGGAGAAGAGCACGTGATTAAACCGCTTACCGAAAAGGAGCTGAAGAAGAAAATTAAAGAAAAAAACTTTGAGGGCAGGTTTTATCGCGATATCTTCCGACTCATCGAGGGAAATTACGACGTTATAAAAAAAGCGAAACCGAATGTTTCCAAAAACTCGGCGGGATTCAATCTCTGGGAAGTTTGGGATGAGAAGACATTCAACCTCGTAAAACTTTTTGTCGGGTCGCAGGGAACGCTCGGACTCATAACGGAAGCGAAGCTTCGGCTTGTGCCGGTCGGGAAATATTCCGGATTGCTCGTGATTTTCATGAAGGACTTGAAGTTTCTGCCGGAAATCGTCGGCAAGACGTTGAGCCTGAAGCCGGCTAGTTTCGAATCTTTTGACGACCACACTTTCGGACTGGCGCTCAAATTTTTCACCGGCTTTCTGAAGCTGATGGGCGCGGCGAATATTTTCTCTCTTGCCCTGCAGTTTCTGCCGGAATTCCTCCACGTTCTCTTTCACGGCATGCCGAAGATGATACTGCTTGCCGAGTTCGAAGAAGAAAGCCAGGAGGAAGTGAACCGCAAAATCGAAGAATTGGAGCGCTCTCTCGCGCCTTTTGAGCTTTCCACAAAGACCGCCCCAACCGCGGAATCGTCGAAAAAGTACTGGGTGATGCGGCGGGAAAGCTTCAATCTTCTTCGCCACCGGATAAGGGGACTAAAGACCGCGCCTTTCGTTGACGACGTCGTCGTTCGGCCCGAGCATTATTCGAAGTTCTTACCCAAGCTTTACGAAATTTTGGACCGTTACGAACTTCTGTACACCGTCGCCGGCCATATCGGCGACGGCAATTTCCACATTATCCCTCTAATGAACCTCGCCGACGAAAAAGAACGCCGGAAAATTCCCGAGGTATCGAGGGAAGTTTATGATCTGGTTTTGAAATACAAGGGTTCGATTACGGCCGAACACAACGACGGACTGATTCGCACGCCCTTTCTCGAGAAGATGTACGGCAAAAAAGTTTACGGCCTCTTTAAGGAAACGAAAAAAATATTCGATCCTTTGAACGTTTTCAATCCCGGCAAAAAGGTAAACGCCAACCTTAATTACGCCCTGGAGCACATAAAGCGGTAGTATGGATTCTTTCCACATTCAAAGCATCGAGGAAACCCTCGCAAATCTGAAAACTTCTCTGGGCGGTCTCTCGCGGGAAGAAGCGGTTATCCGCCTTCAAAAATCCGGCCTGAACCGCCTGCCGGATAAAGACGGCATCCGGCCCCTTTCCATTTTCATAAAGCAGTTAGAGAGCGCTTTCGTTTACATTTTGCTTGCCGCCGTGGTTTTGTCTCTCCTTTTCGGCCATCTTATCGACGCTTACGTGATTATCGCGGTCGTCGTTTTCAACATTCTGATAGGTTTCTTCGAAGAAATGAAGGCGGAGAACGCCATCCGGAAACTGAAAAGTTTCATGGTTCCTTTTGCCAAGGTTTACCGCGACGGGGAACTCACGCGTCGTCCGGCCGAAGAACTGGTACCCGGCGACGTCATTGCCGTAGGCGGCGGCGACCGCGTGCCGGCCGATGCCCGGCTTATCGAGGAAAAAAACCTCCAGGCGGAAGAAGCGTCTTTGACCGGCGAATCCTTTCCGGTCTTGAAAAGCACGAAGCCTTTAAAGAAAGAAACGCCTCTGGCTGATCAAAACAACATGATTTGGATGGGGACGGCGGTAATAGGCGGCGAGGGGAAGGCGGTTGTCATCGCAACCGGAGAAGAAACTGCTTTCGGCGAAATCGCTTCTTCGATTTTGGAAGTGAAAGAGGAAGAAAGCCACTTTACGAAAAAGACCCGGGAATTGGCTTTTACGATGGGAGTGATAGCTTTTTTGGGCGCCCTTCTTACTTTTGCCATCGGTTTTTTCATCCGTCACCTCGGATTCCTGGATATTTTTCTTTTTTCGGTCGCTTCCCTGATCTCCGGTATTCCGGAAGGATTGCCGGCAGTGCTTGCCGTCGTCCTTGCGGTTGGCGCTTTCCGAATGGCAAAAAAGAAAGCGATTATAAGGCGTCTGCCGGCGGTGGAAACATTGGGCGTGGCAACCGTCATTGCAACCGATAAGACCGGGACGATTACCGAAAACTCGATGATGGTCCGGAGAGTAATTTTGCCGGGCGGCGAAGAAATAACCGTTTCCGGCAGCGGCTACAGTCCGACAGGCTCTTTTTTGAAAGACGCAGAAATTATTCTTCCTTTACGCGACCAAAAACTGAGCCGTCTTCTTCGCGTAGCCGCTGTTTGCAATAAAGGCGAGATTTTGAGAGTCGACGGCCGCTTCGATATAATCGGCGACCCGACTGAGGCCGCGCTTCTTGTTTTTGCCGAGAAAGCCGGTCTCAAAAGACAAGCCCTCCTTAAGGAGACGCCGCTTGTCGATGAGCTTGTATTTAACGAAGAAAGAAAATATCGGGCAGTGCTCATAGAAGAAAAGGGAAAGATGATTTATGCCGCCGGAGCGTTCGAAAAGATCGTTTCTTTGTCCGATTTGAAACCTCAGGAACAGGGAAAAATTTTGTATCAAGCCGAAAATATGGCGGCGGAAGGAATGAGAGTTTTAGCCCTCGCCTACAAAGAAGCGAATGCGAAGAGCGTCAAGCTTTCCGAAAAAGACGTTAAAGAGATGAGATTCGCGGGAATTGTCGGCATAATCGACCCGCCGAGAGCGGGCGTAAAAGAGGCCATTTTTAAAGCGAAAAGGGCCGGTCTTCGGGTGATAATGAAAACCGGCGACCACAAAAATACGGCTGTTGCCATTGCCAAAGAAGTAGGGCTTGTGCCGCAGGAAGCCGATCCCGATAAGGTGGCCGTTACCGAAGACGAGCTTCTGGAGCTTCTCAAATTCGGCGAAGAGCAGTTTGAAGAAGCGGTCCGGACAGTTTCCGTTTTTGCCCGCGTTACCCCGAAAATGAAGTTAAGAATCGTTAAAACGCTCCAAAAGCAGGGAGAAACGGTGGCGATGACCGGCGACGGAGTAAACGACGCGCCGGCGTTGCGGGCCGCCGACATCGGGATTGCGATGGGCGTTATCGGCACCGACGTCGCGAGAGAAACGAGCAAAATAGTCTTGGCCGACGATAATTTCGCCACGATTGTAGATGCGATTGAAGAAGGGAGAATTGTTTTCAAAAACGTCCGTCAGACGAGCTTTTATCTTATTACCACCAATGTCGCCGAAAATATAACCATCGTAACCACTCTTCTTTTGGCTTTGCCTTTGCCTCTTCTTCCCATCCATCTTTTGTGGCTGAACTTGATATCCGACGGCATTCCGACCGTCGGACTTGCTCTTGAGCGGGGCGGAGGCGGGGAACTCGAAGAAGCGCCTCGCAGCGCCAAGGAAAAAATTTTGTCCAAGGAAATCGTTCCTTATCTTCTTTCTCTCGCTCTTCTCATGGTTTTGGGAACCGTTCTTGCGTTTACATATTACTTGCCCCAAGGAATTGATAAGGCGAGAACGGTTGCTTTCACGGTAATGGCTTTTTTCCAGTTGTGGAACGTTTTTAACATGCGTTCCCTGACTCAGTCGATTTTCAAAATAGGCGTTTTCGGCAATAAATTTGTCGTTATTTCTTTGCTTCTTGCCGTTCTCGTTCAAGTTGCGGTGATTCACGTGCCTTTTTTTGCCTCGGCTTTCCGATTTGAGCCGCTTGGCATTCTGGAGTGGATTATTATCGTTGCAATTACGTCTTCCGCGCTTGGGTTCGGCGAGCTTTACAAGTTCCTGAAGAAAATCTAAACTATCATCAATTATGCGAAACCGAAAAAGGTTGGTTTTTTTTCTTGTATTTCTGATTGCCGTTTCAATTGTCGCCGGCTTGTTTGCTTACGAACCCTTATTCAAGAAATGGACCGGTTTCCGTTCCTGGCAATTGGGGCTGGACTTGGCCGGCGGCAGTTTTCTTATTTATGAAATCGATTTGAACGGCGTGGCGCCCGTCGATCGCGATTCCGTCGTAAAGGGCCTTCGGGACGTCGTTGAGCGCCGGGTCAACCTTTTTGGCGTAAGGGAACCCAAGGTTTATACCGAAGAGAGCGCCGGAGCGAACCGCCTGGTGGTTGAACTTGCCGGCATCTCCGATGTCGGTGAAGCCATCGCCCAGATAGGGGAGACACCATTTTTGGAGTTTCGGGAAATCGTCTCGGTTGAGGGCGATATGGCGGTTTTTTCTCCGACTGGTCTCACCGGCCGTTACGTGAAGGGCGCCCAGCTTGGCTTTGACCAGATAACCCGGGAGGCCCAGGTTTACCTGGAATTTAACGATGAAGGAGCCGGAATTTTCGAAGAAGTAACCGGCCGCAACATCGGCCAGCCGCTTTGTATTTTCTTAGACGGCGAGATAAGGAGTATGGAAGAGGATTGTCCTACCGTTCAGGCTCAAATCTCGGGCGGCAAAGCCCAGATTACCGGCCGGTTCAGCGTAGACGAAGCAAGAGCTATTGTGGAGAGGTTCAACGCCGGGGCATTGCCGGCGCCCATCAAACTCATAAATCAGCAGACAATCGGCGCCGATTTCGGAAAGGACGCGCTTACGAGTTCGGTTTTTGCCGGGGCCGTGGGAACGGCGGTAATAATTCTTTTCATGCTTATCTACTACCGCCGTTTCGGACTTTTTGCCGTCGTGGCGCTTTTAATGTATATAGCGCTCACGCTCGCCGTTTTTAAAATCATTCCCATAACTCTCACTCTCGCCGGAGTCGCCGGATTTCTTCTCTCGGTCGGCATGGCTGTCGACGCGAACATTCTCGTTTTTGAACGCACTAAAGAAGAAATCAAAAAAGGCTTAAATCGGTTGTCCGCCATTGAAGAAGGTTTTCGCCGGGCCTGGCCTTCAATCCGCGATTCGAACATAACGACGATGATTTCTTCCATCGTCCTCTATTATTTTACCTCGAGTTTCGTCCAGGGATTCGCTCTGGCATTATTCATTGGGGTGGTGATGAGCATGTTTTCGGCAATCACGGTTACCAGAACGCTACTTAGGGTATTTACGGTTCCAAAAACCTGAAAATTTCAGCCAATATGTGGAATGTAATCGGTAAAAGAAAAATATTTTTGGGGACTTCGGGAACGTTCATGCTCGCAAGCTTGGTTTTGATTCTTGTTCTGGGCTTCCGGCCCGGTATCGATCTTACGGGCGGCACATCCTGGCAATTGTCCTTTCCCGAAGAAACCGGTCTCGAAGAGATTAAAAACGTTTTTCAAAAGGAAACCGGTTTTATCCCCTCGGTTAAAAAGGCGGGCGACGGCAGTTTTATCATCCGCTTGCCCGAAACCGGCGAGGAACTGCACCAAAACTACATCGGTTTTCTCGAGAAAGAATTCGGTACTCCGGTTGAGCTTAATTTTTCGAGTATCGGACCGACTGTCGGTCGGGAACTCCGCGCTCGGGCGATTTGGGCCGTTGTTCTCGTTCTTCTTTCCATCTCTTTTTATGTCGCCTTCGCTTTCAGAAAAGTTTCGGAGCCGGTTAAGTCGTGGAAATACGGCGGCATCGCTCTCATTACCCTGCTTCACGACGCGGGCATTCCGGCCGGTCTGCTCGCCCTTTTGGGGCACTTTAAGGGAATCGAGATCGACACCAATTTTATCGTTGCTCTTCTCGTGATAGTGGGTTTTTCGGTTCATGACACCATCGTCGTTTTTGACCGGATTAGGGAAAACCTCATTCTCCACAGGGGGAAGCGCATTGTTCTTGCCGACCTCATAAACGAAAGCATTCGGAGCACAATTGCCCGCTCGATAAACACCTCGCTTACCCTCGTTTTTATTCTTCTGGCCTTGATTTTTTTCGGCCCACCCTCGATTTTTTACTTCGTTCTTACGATTCTCGTCGGAACGGTCATCGGGACCTATTCCTCTATTTTCGTGGCAAGCCCCCTTCTTTACGTCTTACGCGGTAAGGGCGTGGATTAATCCCCCCCTTGACCCTTTTCAAGAATTATGCTAAAGTTTCGGTAAACCTATGAAGGAAGTCAATGAACTTTTGAACGACCTTTTGACCGACTTTAACCCCAAACAGCGTCGGGTTATTGAGAGTCGCTTCGGAATCAAAAACGGAGCCCGAGTCACCCTTCAGAAGATAGGCGATGAGCTAGGCGTAACGAGGGAAAGAGTGAGGCAAATCGAAGAACAGGGAATGGAGAAGTTAAGGCCCAGGGTGAAAAAAGAGGCCGCTTCGGTTATTAAAGACGCAAAAATCTACTTGGCGGGCGTCGGCGGAGTGCGTCGGGATGACTTCTACATAAACGAACTCAAATACCTCCTGGCCGTGAATGATTCGAAGGTAAAACACGCCGGCCAAAAGTTGAGATTCCTTCTTTTGGTTGCCGACGAACCGCGTTTTTGCCACGGCGACGATGAAGTGAACGACTTTTGGTATTTAAACGACGAAGCGAAAGAAAAATTTTTCAAGCTTGTGAAGAAAGTTACCGGTCTTCTCGAATCGGGGGACAGAAGGGAAGTTTTGGAGAAAAAGACGTATCTTGCGGAATGCCGGAATATGTCTCTTTCGCACATGCTCACCATTCCCAAATATTTCGGAACGAACGTTTTCGGCGATTTCGGTTTGAAGACCTGGCCCGAGATTGAACCCCGAACCGTCCGGGACAAGGCTTATCTCGTTTTGAGGAAACACAGCAAACCGCTCCACTTTGCCGATATTGCCAAATCCATCAATTATTTCGGCATCGACAAGAAACCGGCTCATGTCCAGACGGTTCATAATGAACTCATTAAAGACGTCCGATTCGTGCTGGTCGGCCGCGGCATGTATGCGCTTGCCGAACACGGTTTCGAACCGGGAACGGTAAGGGAGGTAATGGCCGGACTTTTGAAGCGGCGCGGTCCCTTAAAGCCCAACGAGATAATCAAGCTTGTGAATCAGCAAAGGATTTTGAAGGAAAACACCATTTTGCTGAATCTTCAAAACCGGCGCCACTTCAAGCGGTTGGACGACGGCCGCTACCACGTAAGAGAAGCGTGATATAATTCAATAATGGAGGGACTTACGGGTCGGATGACAAGGTAGCTCTTCGATAGCTCTCAGAGTGCTCAAATTTATGGTAAAATTTATATCACCAGAGGTTCATAAATTTTAATAAATTTGGCACATGTTCAAAAATTTCCTACGTAACATTCTTGACATTATCGAGGAGCTGTTCCGGCAGGAAGAGATATGGCTCCTGATTTTCATCGTGGGGTTGGCCGGGTTTCTCGCGGCGTTTTTGCCGTCTTTTAGCCTTACCGAGATTCTCGTTCTTCTTTGGCCCTTCATCGCTTTTGCGATTCTTTTTCCGCTCTCCGTATCGCTTTGGCTTTTTTGGCGGCAAGAGATTTATAAAGAAATATATTTCAAAACCGTCCTTTTGGAGTTGAGAATCCCCCGGGAAATTAAGAAAACGCCGGAAGCAATGGAGCAGGTCTTGGCGGCAATTCATTCTCTCCGAAACATAGCGGGGGATATAAACGAAAAATATTGGGAAGGGGAAGTAACGCGCTGGTTTGCTCTGGAGATTACGAGCTTCGGCGGCGAGATTCATTTCTATGTCCGGGTTTATCACAAACAGAGAGACCTCTTGGAGTCCTCTCTTTTTTCTTACTATCCCGACCTTGAAGTAACAGAAGTCAAAGATTATGTGAATAATTTGCCTCAGGACGTTTCTCAACTTTACGAGGAAGATTTGGATCTTTGGGGATCGGAAATGATTTTGAGGAAAGAAGACGCTTACCCCATCAAAACCTATTCTCATTTTGAAGGCGATCTTGAAGAACGGGAAAACGACCCGATATCGAACTTCCTGGAAGTTTTAAGCAAGGTTAAGCCGGGAGAAATGGTCGGCATTCAGCTTTTGATCGCGCCCGGTTTGGATGACTGGCACAAAAAATGGGCTGGTCTCATCGAGAAACTGAAAGAACCGAAAATCAAAGCCGGCAAGACGGAGGGTCAAGAAGGGATAGCGGCTTTCGCCAAACTGATTGCCCGTTCGCCGGTCGAGACCGACGTTTTAAAAGCGGTTGAAGAAAAAGTCTCCAAGCCGGCTTTTAATACCCAGGTTCGTTTTATTTATGTTTCGCCCAAGGATATTTTCTACGACAGTTTTGCCCGCAGAGGTCTCGTCGGCGCCTTCAATCAATACTCTACGAACCACTTGAACGCGTTCCAGCAGAACTATCCGGTCAGTACCAGAACCCGGGTTTGGCAGTGGCCCCACCTTTTCCCCAAATGGAGGAACGAATACCGGAAACAGCGTATCCTTCACAACTACATCAGGCGGGAAGTGCCGCCGGAAACCTGGATGGGGAGGTTTATGACTTCTTATCCCTTGGACTGGAATTTCAAGTCGGAGCGTTTTTATCTGAACGTTGAAGAAGTAGCTACCGTTTTTCACCCGCCGAGCTCGATAGTTTTGACCGAACCGCATATTGCCCACCTCGAAGCGCGCCGGAAAGGTCCGCCGGCCGGTCTTGCTATATTCGGCGATGAAGAAGAAATAGAAAAATACAAGTGACGGAGATATGGAATTCTTAAACGGCATATATCAGTGGTTCGGCGGTATACCCTGGAGAGGCGTTTTCTTTTCGCTCCGGTGGATTCTTTTGGTTTTGGACGTCATTCTCCTCGTTTTCTTCGTTTATGTTTTCGTGAGAGCGCTGGAACACCGGCCGCATTTCGTTTTCAACCCAGAACCAAAAAAACGTTCGCCCTTGAAAGACCCGAAGCTCCGGGAACGATGGCAGGCGATAATAAAGAAAGCGGGGAACAGCCCGCCGCAGTCGCTTACCCTTGCCGTTATTGAAGCCGATGGTTTTGTGGATGATGTTCTGAAAAAAATGAATTTGCCCGGCGAGCATATGGCCGACCGCATGGAAAGACTGAGTCGGCGAGAATTGAAAACCGCCGAGCGGCTTTGGAGAGCCCATCGGATAAGAAACGATTTGGTTCACACGCCGGGTTTCGTTTTGCCGCCCGCGGACGCTAAAAATGTCCTCGGGGATTACGAAGCTTTCTTGAAAGAAATAGGACTTCTTAACGTAAATGTCTAGAGTCGGGAAAATTCAAATAATCAGATACGCTCCTCCGCCGCCGGAGTTGCCTATTTACGGTAAGGTTGACCCCAAAGACGTTTCTTTCATTGGCCGGACCAATTACGCGACTGGCCTCGAGGAAAAAAAGTTCATCTTCGGCATGAAAAGGGTGGACCGGCGCCGCCACGTTTACATCATCGGCAAGAGCGGTGTCGGCAAGTCAAAAATGCTGGAGCTTTTTGTCCGTCAGGACGTCGCTTACAATCACGGTCTTTGTCTTATCGACCCCCACGGTGACGTTATCGAAGAAATTTTGGATTTTATTCCCAAGGAGAGAGTAGAAGACGTTGTTGTTATCGACCCGTCGGACAGGGATTATCCCGCTTCTTTCAACCCGCTCCAGAACGTTGACCCG
>Ga0209518_1002882_pt1 | contig 15411 bp, 20 predicted proteins | sample RifGroB1_FD_183993 | JGI IMG/M metagenome (GOLD analysis project Ga0209518, IMG submission 183993) | Groundwater microbial communities from Rifle, Colorado, USA - Groundwater B1 (SPAdes) (version 2) | ecosystem: Environmental > Aquatic > Deep subsurface > Groundwater | place: Rifle, Colorado...
AGCGATAAACAAATTTCAGTCGGCCTCTCCGGTGCCTTTATTATTGAACCGAAAGATGGGCTAGTCTCAAAACCAGACATCGATAAAGTTCTCATGCTCAATGAGTGGCGGGTTATTGATGGTCAAACTTATGCTGCTATGCCTGCTACTGGAATGGATGGCAACTTTTTTACTATTAATGGAAAAGCATTCCCCGATACTGAAACACTCAATGTTAAGGTTGGTGAAAAAGTGAGACTGCGCTTTATCGGAAGCGGTCAGATGATTCATCCAATGCATCTGCATGGCTTCCCTTTCAAGATAGTGGCAACTGACGGTAACGACGTGCCTGAATCTGCCCAATGGACAAAGGATACTGTCTCAGTGGCTCCTGGTGAGCGTTATGATATCGAATTTACGCCTGATCGACCAGGGAAATGGATGTTGCATTGTCACATACCTCATCACACAACCAACGAACATGTTGAGCCGGGTGGGCTTATGATGATTATTAATGTTATTTAAAAGGAGGTGAAGTATATGCAGAACAAAAATTTACTAATAGCGCTTGTAATTGGAGCTGTTGTTATCCTCGGTTTGGGCTGGAAAGTGCTTTCAGGTTCAAGTATAAGCACAGGCTCAGGAAACGAGCCGGTGTCGTTGACTACCAATCCAAATCCATTACAAATGGGACCAGCAACATTCATTATTGATGTCAAAGACAAAGATGGCAAGCCGGTTGATAATGCGACCGTATATTTCGATCTCAATATGACCGCTATGAACATGGGAGCCCAACAGGGAAACGCTACTTCTCAGGGTAATGGTAGATATGCAGCCTCTGGTCAAATGAGTATGCGTGGTCCGTGGAAAGTGACAACAAAAATCACCATGCCAGATGGCAGTGTTGTGAATAAAGATTTTACTGTGAATGTTCCTTAATATGAAAACAAAAGCAATATTAACTTGTCCTAAATGTTCCGCTAAACAAGAAGTGGAGATGCCGATTGATGCTTGTCAGCATTTTTATAAATGTCAGCAATGTGGTGAAGTATTGAGGCCCAAGGAAGGTGACTGTTGCGTTTTTTGTTCATATGCGGACACTAAATGTCCACCAAAACAACTAGAGGGGAAATCTTAAATAATTAATTTCAAAAAAAGAAATCACCCTTCTTGAGTTTTAAGGGTGATTTCTGCAAAACATCGCTAGTCGTTATTGACTATGTTTGTTGTAGGACTCCTTATAGGGTAATGACAGCATCCCATATTTTTTGACCTCCTTTCCTTTTTAACTCTTAACAACTTCAGCTTATTCCTTTGACCATTAGGCTGTCGTGAGATTCTGATTAACATTTCTTAATGTTTATGGCCACCATCTTTCATCATCCAAATATGCATCAACGGGCAAGCCAACAGTACCGCTCCAAAGAACACCGTACTGACCGGGACTCGGAAAATAGTCACCGCTACAACCGCTAAAGCTATCAATCCTAAGCAAATACCGAGCCACTTTAATGACGAGCCTTGTGCTTTAGGGCCAGAAACCATGGCGGAATGATTGTTGTGATTATCCATATGTCACCTCCTTTTAACTTATATCTGTAAGTATAGGAGAAAAAGGATTAGGAAATCGTTAGGAAGATATGAAGGATTTTCGAAGTAAAGGCAGAGTAATAGTGACCGAGGTTCCTTTCCCCGCTTTACTCTTAATTTCGATATTCCCTCGGTGGGCTTGAATAATCCCTTGGGCAATTGCGAGCCCTAACCCTGATCCTAAGGTTTTTGCAGCTTTAGAGCCACGATAAAAACGCTCAAAGATGTGTTCGCTTTCCTTCTCAGGTATGCCAATTCCAGTATCTTTTACTTCTATGACGGCATTGCCTTTCTTTTTTCGAAGTGACATCACAACTGATCCTCCACTTGGCGTATATTTAATTGCATTATCAATAATGTTCAGCACTGCACGCGACAACTTGTCTTCAGCACCGCCAACAACTATATCTGGTTCAATTTCTCCTTTTAGAATGAGATGTTTTTGTGAGCCTAATTTGGTAGCAATTTCTTGAAGTTCGATGAGGGCACCTGATAGGTCAAAGTGTTTGTCATCTAAATTGGCATTTTCAGCTCCAATCCAAGCTAAGTCAAGAATGTTCTTTATCGTTGAAGATAGCCGATTGACATCTATAAGCGTTTCATCAAATGCTTTCTTATACTCTTCATTCGTTCTGATTTTGGATATAGTGACCTCTATACCCCCTTTAAGTGTGGCTACGGGGGTCTTTAGTTCGTGTGCAACATCCCCAATAAATTGTCTCTCACGAACGAAGGCTTCATTCAAATGGTCTAATAAACCGTTAAATGTTTGCGACAGCTCTTCAATTTCATCCCCTGTTTCGGGCTCCGGAACGCGTTCTTTCAAATTTTCGGCACTAATCTTTTTGAGCTGTTTTGATACCTGGGCTATGGGACTCAATGCTTTGCGCGCCAGTAGAAATCCACCGCTGACGGTTAGTACAAGCAATCCTAAATAAACAAAAATAAGAGTTAAGGTAAGTGTATTTAAAGACTTTTGAATAACGTCCATGGGTTGACCCATCAAGACAATGGCTTGAAGTTGACCGTCACTCTCTGCTGGAAAAACCCCAAATCGCAAAGGAGTTGCTCCGATGTTTCGATTAACAAAAGTAGGCCTAATTATATTTGCTGACTTTTCGAGTAAATCTGTGACAGCGGATTCGTTTGCCCCGAGATTTTGTGAACGGTAGAGTATTTTGCCGTATGGGTCGCCAATAATCAAAAGCATGCCCGGCATCTCACTAAATTGTTGAGCAAATATCTGTGTCTCATTGATAAAAGATTGGTTCATCGTAGTGTCTTCTTGGGAGATGATTTCCACTATTTTCTCGTTGTGGGTGGCGATAGCTGCGTCGGTATGGGAGAGAAGAGACTGTTGGGTCAGAAGGTAAAAGGCCAAAAAAACCACTGCCATGGCAACAGAAAAAATGAGTGCGTACCACACTGTTAATCTGAAGCGAATGCTTTTTGTATTCATACTTAGTCGCCAACTTTGTAACCTACACCATGGATTGTTTGAATCAACTTCTTTTTGGAACCAGAATCAATTTTCTTTCGCAAAGCAACGACAAAAACGTCCACTACATTACTCATGCCGTCAAAATTATAATCCCATACGTGTTCGATAATCATGGTTCTGCTGACCACCTCACTTTTATGCCTGAGTAATAGTTCTAAAACCGCGAATTCTTTCGGCGTGAGATTGATTGTTTTTCCGCCACGTTTGACAATATGTTTCAAGGGGTCAACTTCCAGATCTTCTATTCTCAGGGTGGGGGATGTTTCCTGATGACTTCGGCGGATTAAAGCGTGAACTCGGGATCTAAATTCGACAAATGAGAAGGGTTTTGTAATATAGTCATCAGCTCCGCTATCCAACCCCGCTACCTTGTCTTCTGTGGTAGATTTGGCTGTAAGCATGAGAATGGGAATTTTAATGTTTTTCTTTCGAAGTTCACGGCAAAGATGCAAGCCATCCATTTTAGGAAGCATAATATCGAGGACAATCAAGTCGTACTGTTCACCCTCAGCTAGGTATTGTCCTTCTTCGCCGTCAAAGGCTTGGTCAACAGCAAACCCATCTTCAACAAAGCCTTTTTTGATGACGTTTGAAAGGCGCCGCTCGTCTTCAACAATCAAAATCCTCATGACTCTATTATATTAGAAAATCATGAAGAAATCATTAAGACTTTAATAAACTAGGCTATCTCTTACTGAAATAGTTGTAGATACTTGCAAAAAGATATCCTGTAACCCAGGCGAAAACCACAAATGATATCAAACCTATGAAAAATGATTCTAATGATAAGTTCCATGAACCTGAAGCCATACCTATTCCATGAAACCATGATTGGGCTATCGTATACATTAAGTCAGGGAATACCCCGACTAATATGCGACATGCAATATAAAAAATTCCTCCTGTGACGGCAAGAGCATTAGCTGTTGCAGTTGGATTATTCTTCATTATTCCTCACCTCCTTTATTATTTGCAAAGTAATTACTAGTCCCCTTTAGCATCTGTTGTACACACCATTTTGCATACCACCCGCTGAATAATTTACCTAGCCAATCATTTGTTTTTGGAAGTTCATAGTCTATCGAAACAGAAATAAGCGACCCTCGTTCGTCAGACTTTATTTCAATTTTCATTTGATAGTTGCCAATTATAAGGAGCTTAGGAGTTCCAATTGTTTTCCATGTTTTTAAGTGAGGTGGTTCGTAATGGGTAACAACTTCATCCAGAAAAAGGTGAATACCAAACACAGTACCATCCAAGCGAATGTGAGAGCCAACTTTCTGACCATTCTTTTCATCAACTGAGGTATTCATCTTGCCGCCGCCCATCATCCAGGAAGATTGATTCATATGTGAAGAAAAGCGTTTGTGGTCGTCAATATAATCAAATACGTCATCTACCTTCGCAGGAATTACTACACTCTCCTTATAATGCCGTAACTGTGTTTGTTTACTCATACTCTTCCTGCCAGGCGATTAACTTCTCTTTTCATCATATCAGTAATTCTTATTACATCATTACTGTATAATCTGTAATACTTTTTCTTTCCATTTTTTCTTGTTACCAACAACCTGGCTTTTCTCAATACCATTAAATGTTGAGATATATTTGCTTGAGGAAAACCAAGTGTTTTTGCTATTTTATTCACTGGTAACTCTCGCTTATGTAGGAGGTAAAGTATCTGCAATCTTTTTGGGTTTGCCAAAGTCCAAAAATATTCCGACTCTAACTTTATTAACGGATCTTTCACCATCGCTATACTCCACAACCGCCACCTTGTTTGGGAGGCTGTTGGACTAGGCCTTTGTCTACTAACCATTGTTTGACGCTTTGCCATCCTGATGCCGATGAATAATCTTTGCTTAACAAAGTCTTGGCATCAACGTCTTTGAATGATTTGCCTTCTTTATTATAAAAATACAGTGCCATGTCATAATAATTACCAGGGAACCAAAAAGCATTGAAATATTTCCCAACTTCATACATTTGACTTTCAGTGGCGTCATTGCTTGCCATTAATTGAAGTACTCCCAAAAGCGCCATGCCGTGATTACAATCAGGAAAAGCCGTAGAGTTATTGCAGCAGGGTCTGAAAATGTTTGAGGCGACCAAGTCAACTCGCTCTTCCTGTTCTTTAGTTAAAGGAATAAGTGTAGATTTTGAGTAGTAACTCATTGCATCACCCTTACCCAAGGTCCATCCGCCAGTTGAAGCAAAGTTTCCGGCTCCTTGTTTGCCTCCATATTTCATCATGTCACCATCATCAAGAATCTCTGACTTATTGGCTAAACCTACTGCCCAAAAGAAGTTCAGTAAAAAGTAGGAATTATCACGAGTGATTTTTATTTTTCCATTAGATCCCTTGAAAAGTATATCTTCTTGTTCTGGAGTAAGGGGTTGGTTCGATTTTTCATAGATACTCTTAAATTTCTCTGGATCAATAACGCCCATTGCTGTCATTTTGGGACCTAAATTTCCAAAAGATGCTTCGATTTCAAAACCATCAACTGGATTAATTTCGTTAAACAAATTGTCTTTATTCGTGGTTGAGGCAGTTGTAACTGTTGGTGATGATTTCAGTCGATTGGCCTTAAGTTTTACAACTTGAGGAGCGATAAGCACAGCTACTAATACTGCATTAGCAACCACACTAATAATTAAGACTGGTAAAAGTTTATTGTCTTTCATGGCCTTTGTACCTTAACAATCTATAAAAGATGAGTAGAACAATGCCAAAGATGAGTAGGTCTACAAATGGATTTTGGAAATACTTGGCAACTTCAAACACAACCATACGGATTTTTTGACTGTAAGGCTCCATCTGATTCATCTGAATTTTGCCCTGATAATTAAATACAGCTATAAGAATCCCCGTGAGAAAAAAGATTCCGGCACCCAAGTATTTCAGTACATTGTAGATTTTATGCCTATTAGGTCCTGCGATTTTTGACGTAGCTTTTTCGTAAAAAATAGACATAATAAACAAAGGCATTACTATCCCAGTAACGTACGCCAAGGAAACTATTAGTGCTTGAAAGAGTGATGGCGATAAGGAGGTAAGTGTAACAGCGGCAAATAATACCGGAGCACAACAGGCGGAAGTGAGCCCAGACATTAATCCCAATCCAAAGACACTAGCAGTGTTTACTTTCTTATTCTGCAGACCAGATACATGGAATATCTGTGGCAAGTGGAAAATTGGTTTAAGTGTCATTACCCCCATTAAAATCATGATTAAAGCACCGAGGTAATAGATTGGTGAGTGATACGCATCGAGGAAAAAGATGGCAGATCGAATACCTAGAGCTATTGGTACCAACACGAAAGCCAGACCCAAAGCAAAAATAAGTGTGTAGTACATGACTCTTTTTTGCTCTTTAAAGATCGTGCCAAGGTAGGACGGGAATAGAAACGTAATACAACAAGGTGCAAACAAAGCCATCACTCCCGCCAGAAAAGAAGCGGTTAACGATATTCCAAATAGAAAGTTAGAATCCATAGTTATTTTACTTTTGTTTTAATACTAAAAACTAATTTTTGATTTTCGGGATCATTGGTTGTCACATATACTTCGCGTTCCACGACTCCATAGACAGGCATCGTAGCGGGTCGATAGGTTAGACGGACGGTAGCGGTATCTCCAGGTGCAATTTCAGTTACGAATCCACTCTGCGAATGCATGCTATATTCTTTACTGGTTTCACCGTTATATATAATTTGACCGGCCGTACAACCGCAGCTTGAGTTCACATTAAGGATTTGTAGAGGCTTAGTTCCAGCATTTTTTAGAGTGTAGTCTTGCTGTTTGACATCTGATACTTTAATTTCACCCATATCAAAGAGGGTCTGTGTAGTTTCTGCTTTTGGGCGATCAGAATCTTGTGCTGAAAATGATAAAGTAGCAGGCGCAGGTTTTTGTCCCGAGGTAAAAAGAAAGGCTAATCCAATGACTAGTGCAAAAAAGGCAAGTAGACTAATAATTATAGTTTTAGGTGACATAAGATTAATTTATATACATGTAAGTTTTGACAATTTCTTCGATATCTTCGTGATTGGACGGTAAGCGAGCCTCTTTGTGTTTCTTCAAAATACAAATTTCGAGGTGATATCTGGCCAAAAGTTTAATAACACTCTCCAGTTGAACAATAGCCAGACCTGTTTTTTTATGAATAGTATCCCAGCCATAGTCGGATTCCATTAGGCGAACGATTTCTCCGACTAATTTCTGAGTGAGTCTGAGTCTATTTCTTATTTCCAGTTTATAAACGGCTCTATCCATAATTTGCATAGTCAAATTCTACAACTGAGGAAATTAAGATTTTGTGAAGATTTATTCCTAACAATCAAGGGCATTCTTAACCCAAAATCCCTCATGAAAGAGGGGTTTTAGAAAATAACGGATCCGTTATTTTATTGCACTACCGAACAGTTGCTTACGTCAATTACTCCGATCGTTTGACCGCCCACAACTCCTTTTACAGTTACGGTTTGACCATTCTTGAGCGCTAGCGGTTGTTGTTTGTCGGTTACTCTACAACTGATTTGTGCCATCGAAAATTGCTTGGACGCCACACTAAAGGATAGGCCAGTATCAGTAATATTGGTTATTTCGGCACTAAGCTGAACTAGTTTGCCGAAAAAAATTCTGGTCAGCCTTAGCTTGGAGAACCGAGGTAAATGAGATACCCCAAAAGACGAAAATAAACTACCACGGGCTAAAGCCCATGGTATTTTGTCGACAAGATTGGATTCCTGCTTCATCCACGGACTAAAGTCCGTGGGTTTCGCAGAGAAATTCAATAATAATTTTATTTGATATAATATCAGTACTTTCATTTTTTTTCTGAAACTAGAATAATTTTAAGGATGCAAAAACAGTGTTAAAAATCAGAGACGAGGGAATAATTTTAGAGAAAACAAACCTGGAGTTTGAAAATAGGGCAGTTTTTAACCCGGCTTGCATTGAAGTAAATGGCGTCACCCACATGTTTTACCGGGCGCTTAACGAGAACGATGTTTCTTCCATAGGCTATTGCCAATTAATTGACAATAAAGTTGTGAAAAGACTTAACAAACCGATTCTTTCCCCGGAATATGGCTATGAGAAAATGGGGGTAGAAGACCCAAGGATTACGTTTTTAGAAGGGATATATTATCTTCTTTATACCGCCTATAACGGTAAAAACGCCCTTATTTCTTATGCCACCAGCAAGGATTTAGTTCACTTTACCAAACATGGGCCTATTTCACCTAAAATCTCTTACGACGAGGCAGAGGATATTTTTCGCGATTCAGGAATCAGAGAAAGATACAGCATGTTTGAAATGTTTTATAAAGAAACAAGGGGAAAAGATATTCTGCTTTTTGAAAAAGATGCCTCTCTCTTTCCCCAAAAAATCGGCGGTAAATTCGCTCTTCTTCATAGAATTCTTCCCGGAATTCAACTTATCCGCTTTAACGATTTCTCTGAACTTAATGCAACTTTCTGGCGTGATTATTTAAAGAATTTGGGTGAAAATATTGTACTTGATCCCCTCTTTTGGTATGAAAACCGCAACGTCGGTGGCGGCTGCCCGCCCATTGAAACAAAAGATGGGTGGCTTATCGTTTATCATGCGGTTGAAGATACCCCTTTGGGAAAAATATATCATGCTACAGCCGCCCTTCTGGATCTTAAAAATCCCTTAAAGGTTTTGGGGCGACTAAAAGAACCCCTCTTTTCACCTAAAGCCTCCTGGGAGAAAAAGGGCGTTGTTGATAATGTAGTTTTTCCCACAGGAGCAGTAGTAAAAGATAGAAAACTGTATATTTATTACGGAGCTGCCGATACCTTAATTGCTGCCAAATCCCTGTATCTTAAGGACCTGCTAAAAGAGCTTCAATCAAACTGAAAAAAATTCCCAAATATTTTATATTCTGGGGTATGCATCTTACCTATAAAATTGGCTAAAAATTCCCAATTATACTAAAATATGGGTTTACTGCCCTGTAAATACATATAAAAGAACCCGAATTTATAAACTACCACGGGCTAAAGCCCATGGTATTTTGTCGACGAGATTGGATTCTTGCTTCATCCACGGACTAAAATCCGTGGTTTTCGCAGAGAAATTCAATAATTAAGACGAATAATTATGACTGATGATATTAATAATGTGTCTGCAAAATGCAAGCTTAATAATTTGACAAGCTGTATAAATGTTTTATATATATCAACCTATATTCCCAGAAAATGTGGTCTGGCAACTTTCACCAAAGACCTGACAAACGCAATAAATCTTATCAATCCCCTTGCATTGGCAAAAATTGCAGCTATTGATACAGTAAACGGAGAGAAATTAAAATATCCACACGAAGTTAAATATAAAATTAGACAAAATGAATGGGAAGATTATCAAAAAATTGCAGAGGTAATCAACAAAGACAATAATTTGGAAATTGTATGTCTTCAGCACGAATTTGGCATCTATGGCGGTGAATCCGGAAATTATATTATCAATTTTCTGGATCTTATTAATAAGCCTATTGTTACGACACTACATACAGTAATTCAAAAACCAGATGAAAATCAAAAAAAAATTATTCAAAAAATATTTGACCGTTCAAAATATGTCGTCGTTATGGCGGAAGCAGCGGTAGGTGTCCTGGGAAAAGTTTACAATGTGGATACCGATAAAATCGCAATGATCCACCATGGTGTACCGGATTTTCCCAAACTAGATACGTTTCATTACAAGAAATTATTAAGGTTGAAAAGAAAAATTGTTATGGTTAGTGCAAATCTTTTAAGCGAGTGGAAAGGGATCGAATACGCTTTAGCAGCAGTTCCGAAAATCTGTAAAAAAATACCTAATTTCATCTACTTAATTGTCGGTCAAACACATCCGTCCTACCTTAAAGAGTTGATAAAACAATATGGCCGTGATGTCTACAGAGAAAAATTGTTGGATATGGTAAAAAAATTGAAAATTCAAAGGCATGTCAGATTTATAAATAAATATGTCAGTCTTACAAAACTTATTCACTATATTGGGGCTGCAGATTTTTATATCACTCCTTACAGTATCGATTCTCAACAGACAACTTCCGGAGCATTAGCTTACGCCATCGGAGCAGGAAAACTTTGTATATCTACGCCATACGTTTATGCCAAGGAAATGTTGGGTAAAAGTAAAGGTATACTTGTCCCATTTAAAGATTCTTCCGCTATATCCAGCGAAGTTGTCGAAATCTATAATAAACCGAAAGAAAAAGCAAAGCGTGAGGCTTTAACCTATGAAATCGGAAGGACTATGACTTGGATAAACGTGGCACATTTATATTTTCACCTCTTTAAAATGACGTTAAAACAAACGTAATATGGATTTAAAATTAAATCCAAACAATTTCTTAAAACATCTTCAAAATCTTACAGAAAGTTTCAAATACAATGATCAGGATATTTATTACATAAACGTATATTCGCAAAAACAAAATGGTAAATATGTTCCAATCGCGGCTCCCGGTGAAGGAATCGCTTGTGTTGACGATTCAGCCCGTGCAGTCATATTGGCTTTGGAGATATATGAATCCTTCGCTGATAAGGAATCTTTGGAACAAGCTGAAAAATGGTTGACCTTTTTAGAATATATGCAGGATAAGAAAGGGTACATCAGCAACTTCATAGATTCACCAAAAGGGCAGAAAAAATTCGGTATTCCTTCATCTTATAAGGGCGGTGTTTGGTGGAGTGCACGGGCCAAATGGGCTTGGGCAAAAGCATACCGGATAACTAAAGAAAAAAAATATTTAGATCTATACTTCAAAACAAAAATAACTGAGAACTACGAAAATAATGTCGCTTCCATCCTTCTTATTGCCGGTCTTGAAATTTCCGAACGGGAAAATAGATTATATCTAGAAAAATTACTGGAAAGGATCATATCATGCCGAAGCAAGAGAGGTTATTTTCTTCACGCAAAAAGCGCGCCGTTGCATTTATGGGCTTATCATGAACTCGAAGCAGTCGCTAAATCTGCCGGACTTCTTGGGAACAAAGAAACACTTCGGAAATTATGCGAGGCAACGGTTGATAGTTTGGCTAGTGATGTTATCAATAACGGATTTTACTTCGAATATCTGTCACGCGATAAAAGTGAAATAAATCCTTACTGTGTCTCCCCACTTATCAGAGGAATATATGAACTTAACATTCTTGATAAAAAAGAAAAATATCAGAAACTTTTGCATAAATGTTTCGATTGGTTTGAAAAAATGTACGATCCCGTAACAAGTACTTGTTTCGACTGGGTTCATGGAGAAAAAATTGCCTCCGATTGCGGAGCTGAGGCCAGTATTGAAGCTGGTTTTAGCTATTTGAAAAAGCTAAAATTAAGTTCATGAAAATCGCAATTCTATCATCAATTCATTGGAGAACTCCTCCAACTAAATACGGGCCATGGGAATTAATTGCCAGCCACGTTTGCGAAGGCATGGTGAAGTTGGGGCATGAGGTAACTCTATACGCAACAGGAGATTCAAAAACCGAAGCGCGCTTAAAGTGGATTTGTCCTAAACCCCTAATGGAAGATCCTACATTAGAATCAAAAGTTTATCAGTATCTTCATGCTGCATCGGTTTTTGAAGATGCCGATCAATACGATCTTATCCACAATCATTATGATGCTTATCCTCTTGTTTTTTCAAAACTAACCAAAACTCCTGTGGTTACCACCATTCACGGTTTTTCTTCCCCGCAGGTTAACCGGATTTACGAAAAGTATTCAAATACCTACTTTGTTTCAATTAGTTATGCCGACAGAAAACACGCACCGGATATAAATTATGTAGCTAATATTTATCACGGCATTCCTGTTGAGGAATATTCTTACAACGGTAAACCCGATAGTTATTTTTGCTATATCGGCCGGATATCTCCTGACAAAGGTGTACATAGTGCAATCAAACTAGCGAAAAAACTAAGTGTTACTCTGAAAATTGCAGGACTTGTTGCTTCAGAAAATCAAGAATATTTTGAAAAAGAAATAAAACCATTTCTTAATTCCAAAATCCAATATTTGGGCTTGGTTGATGAGAAAGACAAGAAAATATTACTCAAAAACTCAATCGGTTTTCTTCACCTAAACACCTACCCCGAAGGGTTTGGTTTGACTTTAATTGAGGCGATGGCTTCAGGGACACCGGTTGTCGGAATGGAATTGGGATCTGTTCCCGAGGTAATTGACAACGGAAAAACCGGATTCGTAGTTAAAAATCTTAAAGAGGCGGAAAATGCGATGAAGAATATTGGATTAATTTCCAGAGAAAATTGCCGGAAAAGAGTTGAAGAAAATTTCACCCTTGAAAAAATGATAAGCGAATATGAAAAAGTCTACTTAAAAATTGTTAAGGGTCCTTAATCGGGTAACACTCCTTTATAACACTTTTAAATCACGATATTTTTACCGAAATCAAAAATTCTGCACCAACATCTACTTTCCCGCTGCCGGAGTTTGTTCGGTTTCTGACCCCTTTCCCTTATCTACAACCTTTCCCCCAACCTCTTTGGGTTGACCTTGCTGAAGATTTTTCACCCTTTCAGCTCTTCTTGGAAGTTCACGGCCAAGATCTCCAGGAACAAATTCTATTCCGGGTGAAAACCGTGACCGTCTGGGCAAATAGCGAGGAACATACAAATCAGGTGTCATATTTTCTCACCCCCTTTTACAATCAAAAGAACCACCTTTTTCGGTGGCAATTATTTCTTAGCTTCTTAAAAACATTAGTCATTTGTCATCAGGGCTTATATATCGATATCCTTACAAATTACCACAATCACATCATAAAGATTTTCCAAAATTAAAGATCTTGTTCACCACAAAGATACTAATTCTTCAGCGATTGTATTGTGGATAAAGTTTATTTTTATAATACAGATTCAACGGGTTTGTATCGAGGGATTTAATCTTTAGATACTGCAAGTAGTCTAAAAGGTTAAACGAACGAAAATTGAATTGAGAATACTTTGTTTGAAGTCTCTGGATCCTGTTAAAAATCACAAGCGGGGTTTCACCGTTTTTAAGCACTGTCTGATAGTTGTCTGCAATATAAATTTTCTCAAGCCGGTCAAACTGCTCTTGATAAGAAAGAGAATCAGGAGATAGTGTCGAAAGATATCTGTAGTCCACTCCCTGGCCTGTTTTTGACTTTCCGAAGTGGTATATCAGATAGTCAAAATTTAAGATGTTCACAAGAATTAAAAGAATACCGGAATATAAAATTGATTTTTTGACAAACCATGATAAAGACGTACCCTTTTTGTAATTAATAAAAAAGAGAACAAAAATCCCAACAACCCAAGTGGCAAAGGCCAATCCGTAAAGTCGTTTGTAAGTTAAACCCCAAGCACTGATATAGCTAAAAACGCTATTGTACGCCATAAGAGTCAAGAAGACTCCCTGTACACCCAACAGCCAATTTGATATCCGGTTAAATCTATCGGTACCCCCCGCATTATAAACCAAAAGTAAAATTATTCCCGCCACCAAAGAAAGCTGTGTAAACACTTCCCGGGTGCGCTGCGAATGGCTCATTCCCATACCCGAAAGTGTGGCGTCACCAGCGAAATAAAACTGAATTTGAGTAAAGAAAAAGACAAAGACAACAAGCGCTATAAAAAACTTCGGGATCGAAAGGGGAAGCTTGTTTTGAAAGGCTAAGTACGGGACTTTATAATTATCTTTACTGTTTATCAAAGTCAGGAGTTTTGGAAGCAAAAAAATAAATATCACAAAGAACAGCAGCCGCAAAAGCCAAAGCAAAACATTTTGATAGCCGAAATACTTGAGCCAATTTTCAAGATTTACAGCTCTCATGGCACTATCGACAAGATTTTTAAAAAAGGGATTTGCGGAAGACAAAAGAGGAAGGACAATCGCAGCCAGAATAAGTGAAATAAAAACCCCGAACACCCACTCTCCAACTTTAACAAGGCTGAGTTCGTTCTTCTGTTCATGCAACGACAAAGAATATTGACTTTCTTTTGCAAAAAAACTCTTCAGTAAAAATTTCCCCGACCCGTAGAGAAAATCAGAAAAATACAGTTCCCCTGAGGCCTTTGGAAGAAGGGTAAGAATAGTAAATACAAAAACCGCTATCAAATTAAAAAAAGTAATCAAAGGCTCACTTCTTACAAAAATCAGAGCCGAAAAAACAAGTGTAAAAGTAAAATATAACCTTGTGCCTTTTTCTTTATCTTTTATTAATTTGTATGCCAGGATTATAAAGAGCGAAAAAGAAACCGCAAAACCTAAATGCGGGAAATGCCCGATCGTAATAATAAGATACGAAATTAGAAAAGAAAGTATTGCAATTAGAAGAAAGATTTTACTTCGGCGATCAAATTGCATTGACACCTATATTATAGCAAAAATACAAAACAAAGCTAAGTTTCGCATGAAGACTTCCCAAGAAGCTCACATCCAGATGTGAAGTAAAAACCTCTGATCAATTAATTAACCCCCCGAAAGTAAATCCCGGCACAATTTCGTTTTGTGGTTCAATGGTAATTTTCAAAGTCAGATTTGCTCCGTCGTAATCAAAAACAAAATTAACCGTACTGTCCAGATTGTTTCTGATGTAAAGATTTTGTCTTGCACTGACCTCATATGAATCCGGTAGGGCATAAATTGAAACACCATATTCTTTTGGAATTCCGTTAATTACCGCAAAATTGTGATTCGTCGGCGCATATACAGAAAGTCCCGCGTCACTCGCGGCCCAATAAATTAAGGAAGCCAAATGGCAAACTCCATCCCCCATTAAATACCCGTCGGATTTAAACCCGTCCCGAAAATTAAAATGGGCGTTTGTCGTTTTGACTACACCATCCTGATAATCTGACAAAATCTGGTCATGGAAAGCAAAACGCTCTGATGGTTTTAAGGAAAACTCAAAAGTTTTAGGGTTTTCAACTTTCCCCCAATCAATATCGCTTTTTTGCTCAACGTCACCATTTAAGTAATTAAGCGTTAATAGAATATTGTCTTTAAAAACACTATTCACATATTCATTTCCATACCGCTCATTCATTGAAATTGTTTTTTCAGATAATGTTTGCGCTGCCTGTGTGCTAACAGACAAATACGCAATTTCAGGTATAAAAACTCCACCCACAGGTTTGAGTGGGTTCGAAATTAAAAGTATCGTTGCAATATTGAAAGCTAAATTATTCATATTCCTCTTGCCAAAAAAAATGTTCCCTGATGGGAACTAATGGTGGAATTATACAACACTATAGGACTTTTTTCAAGTTTAAACGGGATTTTACATCAAAAAATTAGGTTAGATTTCCCTTGTAT
>Ga0209518_1002884_pt1 | contig 15398 bp, 17 predicted proteins | sample RifGroB1_FD_183993 | JGI IMG/M metagenome (GOLD analysis project Ga0209518, IMG submission 183993) | Groundwater microbial communities from Rifle, Colorado, USA - Groundwater B1 (SPAdes) (version 2) | ecosystem: Environmental > Aquatic > Deep subsurface > Groundwater | place: Rifle, Colorado...
AGCTGGAAGACCTGATGACCTGGACGCCGGAGCCTGCTACGGAGGTCATCGATCCGGGCCCCAGCGATCCGCCGAAACAGCCGGTCACGCGGCCAGGCGATCTGTGGGAGCTGGGAGATCACCGGCTTCTCTGCGGAGACAGCACCGACCCGGCCGCCTGGGCGCGGCTGATGTCCGCAGACGAGAAGGCCGCGCTGATCCACGCCGACCCGCCGTATGGCATGGGCAAGGAGGCGGAAGGGATCGTCGGCGACAATCAACACGGCGCGGAACTGGACACCTTCCAGCTCCGCTGGTGGAGCGCGCTGCGCCCCTTCGTGGCGGACAACGCGAGCGCCTACATCTGGGGCAACGCGGAGGATCTGTGGCGGCTGTGGTTCGTCGGGGGCCTCAAGGACATCGAGAGGATGACGTTCCGCAACGAGATCGCTTGGCACAAGGGCGACAACGGAAAGAGTGTATGCGTCGCGTCTGGACGCAGTTATTACTCTTCTGAGCGATGCCTGTTCTTCATGCTCGGCGAGCAGGGCTTCAATCGTAACGCCGATAACTACTGGGAGGGATGGGAACCGATCCGGGCCTACCTGGACGGCGAGCGGAAGAAGATGGGTTGGACAGCCGCGGACATCAAGCGCATCACGGGCGTCGGCATGTTCTCGCACTGGTTCACCCGGAGCCAATGGGAGCTGATAACCGAGGAGCAATACGCCAAACTGCAAGAGGCCGCGCGCAAGCATGGTGCTTTCAAGCGCGAGCATGGCGACCTCAAGCGCGAGCATGACGACCTCAAGCGCGAGTTCTACGCGACGCGCGCGTTCTTCGACAACACGCACGACGCCATGACGGATGTCTGGTCCTTCCCGCGTGTGCTTGGTGAAGAGCGATTCGAGCATGCTACGCCGAAGCCGGTAGATCTTGTTGCGAGGGCCATCAAATCGTCCTGTCCAGCCGGCGGAATAGTCGCGGTGCCGTTCTCCGGAACCGGTCCCGAGATCATCGCCTGTGAGCAATCGGGCCGAAAGGCCAGGGTGATGGAAATCCAGCCCGCCTATGTCGATGTTTGCATGCAGCGATGGGAGAAGGCGACCGGACGAAAAGCCATTCGGCTCTCCCCCTCCCGCGATCCCGTCCTGGTGGACGGCCGCCGGATCGACCTGGAGGTAACATGAATCAGATCAACATCGACGATCACCGCCCGCATGTGCTGCTGCCTACGCTGGACGGCAACGCCCACGTCCTGCCGGCAAGCGTGATCGAGCGCATCATCTCCGGCGATATCGCCATCGAGGAGGTAGACGACTGGCGCGAAATCACCAGGTCCATCATCGCCGAGTGGTGGTCGGGGAACGGGGCGATCCATGCCAAAGGCGCGTAGGCTCTCCGTCTGCCGCGACTGCGAGGGCCAGCCCGCTCCGGCCTGGAGCCTCCGGCCGTGCAAACGCTGCGCGGGCTCCGGCCTCGACCGGAAGCAGTCCGCCTACCTGCGTTGGATTCGCACGCTCACCTGCGCCCGCTGCGGGAACGGCGGCTACATCGAGGCCCATCACGAACGCGCCTGCTCCAGCGGAGCCTACGGACAGAAGGAGCCCGATCACCAGGCCGTCCCGCTCTGCCGGCCCTGCCACGAACGCAGAACGCGCGGAGAAGGCCGCGTCGCCTTCTGGGGGCTGGATTGCGACCCCGCCAACCTATGGCTGGACGATCTTTTCGCCGTCCTGCGCCGCTGCTACGAGGGTAACCACGCCGTGACGTTCCTGCCGGCGACCGGCGGCGCGCGCGCGGTCGTGTTGGAACGAGGCCAGGCTCGCGAGGGCTGCGACATCGAGCTGCGACGCCTCCTGGACGACCATAACGACCGCCGCCAGCCGCCGATCTCGGTCGAGCTGTGACGGGGATGAAAAAGAAAGCAGGAAAACCATGATCGCTGCCATCGGAGACCACATCGTGATCGAGCCCAACGCGCCGGACACCGCGACGGCCGGCGGTATCGCCCTTCCCGCCGGGAGGAAGCTCTCCACGCCGTCCGAAGGCATCGTGCTGAGCGCCGGCGAGGGCCGCTACCTCAAGAGCGGCGCTCGCACCCCGCCGGGTGTCCGACCCGGCGACCGCGTGGTCTTCAATTCCTTCGGCTCGACGTGCGCCGAGTGGCGGCGCGCCGGCAAGACCTACGTCTCCTGCCAGGAGGCCGACATCCTCGCGGTGATCGACCGATGAGAGACGGGTGTTGGAATGGCGACCGGATGACCGAGACCAACCTACTGGTCGAACCGGCGTGGTCCCAGGCCGATAAAGCGGACCGGCTGCGCCGATGGCCCGCGGCAGCAGGCCGCGCTCCGGCCTCTGGCCTCTGGCCTCGCTGTGGGACCGCTGCTCCCCGGCACCTTCGCCGGCACGCAGGTGCGCGTCGCGCTGCTGGTGATCGAGCGGCAGCCGGGCTAAGAGGCAAAGGAGCCGACTTGCGCTTGCGTCGGCGGCGCGAGCCGGTAGACTCGACGGCTGGAGACCGCGTGCGCGTCGCCGAGCTGTTCACTACCATCCAGGGCGAGGGCCTGCTGACCGGCGTGCCCTCCACGTTTGTCCGCCTGAGCGGCTGCAACCTGCGCTGCGCCTGGTGCGATACGCCCTATGCGAGCTGGGCGCCCGAGGGGGAGCAGATGGACGTCGCCGCTGTCTTCGACAGGGTGGCGGGCCTGGGTCTGGAGCACGTCGTGCTCACCGGCGGCGAGCCCATGATGTTCAAGGAGCTGGTGCAGCTCTGCGCGGAGCTGCGCCGGTGCGGCCGGCACGTGACGGTCGAGACGGCCGGCACGCTGGACCTGCCCATCGAGTGCGACATGCTCTCGATCTCGCCCAAGGGCGAGAGCAGCGTCCCGGACGGGCCGGCTGGCGACCGCCATCGCGGGGCGATGTGGCGGCCAGATATGGCGGCCAAGCTGGTGGGCCGCCAGCGCGAGGCGGGGCGGGACTGGCAGGTCAAGTTCGTGGTGCAGCAGCCTGGCGGCCTGCCTGGTCGATGTCTGCCGCTGGTTCGTTGCCCAGGGCGTGCTACCATAGCGCCATGACCGATGAGCCGAGGGCCAGGGGCAGGCGGAGCACGCCCGCCCGGGCTGCCAAGACATCCCCAAATAAGCCGCGCAAGCCCCGTGGGCGGACCTCAGAGGCGCCGGCGCTGAGCGGGAAGACGACGCGGAGCGGCCAGCAGCTCGATGACGCGAAGCGCAAGGAGCTATTCGCCGCCTGGGTGGCGGACCAGAATGAGCAGAGCGTGAGTAGATCATGCGCAGTTGCTAGAAATACTGTCATGAAATACCACGCCATCGACCAGTGGGACGAGCGGTGGGCGAAGACCCGCAAGATCGCCCAGGAGATCGCCGACTACGGCCTCGCCGCGGCCACGGCCGAGAACCTGCTGGTCGTGCGCGCGCTGAAGCGCCGGCTGTCGAACCTGGTCCCGACGGCCCCGGATGGCGAGATGGGCCTGGGCGACATGCCCCGGGCGCTCAAGACCGCCATCGAGCTGGAGCTGCTGCTGCTGGGCGGTGCGACCGAGCGGCATGAGCATATCGTGGGCGCTACCTGGATGGAGCTGATGGAGGCCGCAGCGGCGCGGGCCGCGGATGACCGGCTGGTGACGGGCTTAGAGGGCGCCTGACGTGGCCATTCCGGCCGCAGCCATCGAGGCGTTCGCGCAGGATCTCAGACGCTACCGCGATGACCCCGTGGCCTGGTGCCGCGACGTGCTGTGCCTGCCACTCATCCCGGGCACGTCGAGCCCATTCATCGCCAAGCAGGAGGAGGTCGCGCGTTCCGTGGTCTCCAACCGCAGGACCCTAGCCGTGAGTTGTAACGGCGTCGGCAAGACTTACCTCGCTGCGGGCCTGGTCCATTGGTGGTTCCACACGCGACCGAACAGCTACGTCGTCACGACCGCGACGACGTGGACGCAAGTTCGCAACGTGCTGTGGGGCGAGATCAACAGCATGCACGATGCGCGCCTGGGCTCGATCTGCCTGGACGTAGAGATCCGACCCCCCATCGTGGACGGCCAGCGGCGCTCGAAATGGCGGGCACTGGGCCTGAGCGTGAAGCACGCCAGCCGCATGCAGGGCTACCACGCGCCGGAGGTGTTTGTGGTGATCGACGAGGGCCAGGGCGTGGCGCAGGAGATTTGGGACGCGGCCAGCCGCATCACGGTCTCCAAGGGATCGCGCCAGCTCGCGCTCTGCAACCCGGTCTCGCGCCGGACGCCTGATTACGCCTACAGCCAGCGGCCGGACATCTGGAGCGTGATCAGGATCACGTCGGACGATCACCCGAACGTCCAGACCGGCCAGGAGGTCATCCCCGGGGCGATCACGCGCGAATGGGTAGAAGAGATGCGCGCGCTACTGGGCGATGCGTCGCCGCTTTTCCGCTCGTCGGTCCTGGCTGAGTACCCCAGCGATGACGATTGGGCCGTGATGCCGATTGGCCCAGTGAAGTCCGCCCTGGACCTTTGGGGCGAGGATGATTTCGAGGTCTGGGACCAAGATCATCACTTCGGCCTAGACGTGGCCCGCCTGGGCGACGACCGTACGGTGCTGGTCCATCGCCTGGGGATGGACGTGCTAGACATCTGGAGCTGGTCGAAGGCCGATACCATGCAGACCGTTGGCCTGGCCACCGAGCGCGTGGCCTCGGTGGGCGGACGGCTGGACCACCTGCGGGTGGACGTCGGTGGCCTTGGCGGCGGCGTGGTAGACCGATTCCACGAGCTTAGCCATCGGGTCATCGCGGTAAACTTCGGCGAGGGCCCCCAGGGCGACCTGGCCGACATCGTGGGCCAGAAGACGCTTTTCAAGAACCGCCGGGCCGAGCTGTACTGGGCGGCGCGGCGGCTGTTCGAGGACCGGCGCGTGCGGCTGCGGCGCGGGCGTGAGACCGACGCGCTGATGGCCGATCTCTGCGCGGTCAACTACAGCCTGACGAGCAAAAACGAGATCCTCCTGGAGCCCAAGGAAGAAGTGAAGCGCCGGATCGGCCGAAGCCCGGACGCTGGCGATGCCCTGGTGATCTCCCTGGCCGGGTTTCTTCGCCCATCGCCGGCGCGCATCGCCCCGCGCTTTGAATCCGGGGCCGCCCGAGCGCAGTATTTCGCCTGACCGATTGACGCACCCGCGCTAGCGCGGTAGGCTCGGGCCGTGGCCGATCTCCCACTCGTCCCCGTGATCCCGCGCAACCCCTACGCGCAGAAGCTCGCGCAGGACCTGCTCCCTGGTCGGCCATATGTCGCCGACCCGGACTTCGCACTGGCAAAGGACGCGAGCATCTACGAGAAGATGCGCCGCGACCCGGTGATCTCGCACGCCCTGACCATGCGGAAGCACCTGGTCGCCGGCCGCGACTGGTATCTGGAGGCGCCCAACGCCGCCAGCAAGCCGCTGGTCCCTTACTTCGAGGCCCTGCTGCGCGAGGTCCGCGGTTTCACCGCCGCGCGCTTCGGGCTCGCCGCGGCCGTCGAGCGCGGCTACGCCGTCGCGAAGCTCGAAGGTGTCTTCGAGACGCGGCCGCTCGGTCCGTCCCGCGAGCCGTTCCGCTGGTTCGTGCTGCGCCGCCTGGTCTCCGCCGACAAGCGCCGCTTCGCCCGCTTCTTCCGCGACCAGGACGGGAAACGGAGCTACTACTGGGCGATCTTCGACCCGATCAAAAACGCCTGGGTCGCGGTGGACCACCCCGAGCACTACGTCTGGCACACCTACGACCTAGACGAGCAGAGCGTCGGCCACGGCCGCGGGCTCTCCGAGGCCCTGTACTACTACTGGCACGCGAAGACGAACCTGTTTCGCGCGATGATGGACGGGGTTGAACGCTGGGCCGACGGCTGGATCATCGCGAAGATCCGCCACGACATCTCCGCCGCTCCGGCCACGGCGTCGGTGAGCGCGGCCCTCGCCCAGCACGGGGACCGCGTGACCCAGGCCATCGAGATGCTGGAGAAGATGCGCGCGTCGAAGGTCGGCGTGATCGACGAGCGCGAGGACATCCAGCGGATCGAGACCTCGGGCACGGGCCACCAGATCGTCGAGAGCACGCGGGCCTACCTCGACGGCGCGATGGTGACGCTCATCCTGGGCGCCAACCTGCCGACGACGGCCACGAGCGGCGGCTCCTACGCCCTGGCCGAGATCCAGGAGAACAGCACCGAGGCGATCATCGCCTACGACCGCGAGACGCTGGAGGACACGATCACCGAGCAGGTTCTCGGGGGCCTGTGGAGGTGGAACCTTCCGGCGTTCCGCGCCCTGGGCCTGGACCACCTGGCGCCGCCGTGTTTCCGAATCCGCCACGAGCGCCGGCCGGTCATCGCCGAGGTCCTCCAGGCGATCACCGGGGCGCAGCAGCTCCAGCTCCCGATCCTGGAGAGCGAGGCGTACGACCGCCTGGGGTGGACGATCCCGGACGGGACCGAGCGTGCCCTGACTCCGGCGGCGCCGCTCCCGGTCTTCCCTCCCGATGGCCCGTGACGACCTGGAGCGCCTGGCCGCGGGGGGCAACCCGCTGCGCAACCGCTTCGAGGAGCTGGCCCGCCTGCGGCTGAAAGCCGAGATGGGCCAGCGGGAGAGCGCGACGGCGCACCGCGCGAACCTGGAGCAACTCGGCGAGGAGATCGCGGTCACCCGGTTGGTCGCCGACGTGACCGGACGTCTGCGCGTGGCCCGGCAGGTCTCGGCGGAACTGGGCGGCGAAAAGCCAGGAAGGGCACCTGTGGTCCTGGAGCTAGAGCGCCTGCCCTTCGCGGAGGCCCTGGAGGAGCTGGCCGCGCGCCAGCCCGTGGTGGCGCGGGACCGTGAGGCCATGCGCCACGCCTACGCGGTCGAGCGGCAGTTCGCCCTGGTGCGCAGCGCCGATATCGAGATCACCCGGCAGGTGCAGGCGTTCCTGGACCGCGCGGAGTCCGGCGGCAAGAGCTTCGACAGTTTCCGCGCCGGCTTCGAGGCGCTGAAGCAGGACGGCTTCACGGCCTCGTACGCGGAGGTCGTGTTCCGCACGAACCTGGCGACCGCCTACAGCGCGGGCCGCTTCCGCGAGGCGATGAAGTCTCCAGAGGTCGCTCCGGGCAAGCCCTTCGTCGTCGGCCTGGAGTACCGCGCCGTGCTGGACGCGCGGACGCGGCCGAACCACGCGGCGGCGCACGGACACTACGCGCCCCTGGACGATCCGATCTGGCTGAGCCGGTCTCCGCCTTACGGCTTCCATTGCTTCTCTGGTGAGACTCTGGTCGAGGGATCAATCCGAAAGATTTTCCGGGCCCTCTACGCGGGGGAGATGGTGGAGATAACGCTTGAATCCGGCCGTCAACTCGCCCTGACGCCCAACCACCAGGTATTGACCACGCATGGTTTTGTCGAGGCGCGCTCGCTGTACCCAGGCACGTACTGTCTCAGCTATCGCGGCGAACCGGACCGGCCGACGATCCACGCCCCGTACGACATCGACGAAAATCACGAACCAACCAGCGTCGAGGAGGTATTCCGTGCGGCGCGTGAAGGTCGGGAGATATTTCCCGTGGGGGTAGTTCCTGGTGACTTCGACGGCGACGCGATCAGCTTCGAATCCGATGTCGATGTTATAGCGCTCGACGGCGAGCTGCGGGATGGGACCGAGACCATCGAGCAAGACGATGAGACGTTCCTCGTCGCCGCTGGATCGCCCGCGGTGATGACCACGCTCTTGGAGCGTGCGGGCCGCGGCTATCAGCGTCGCGACATCGACCTTGCGGCCGCGGGACGCCACCCAGGCGGAGCTACATTGGCGGGCCAGGAGCGCGGCATAGTCCGGCGCAGTTCGGCGGAGACGCCACTTCGTCGCCTCCGCCTCGGAGCGTCCGCGGCGTGGGATGCCCGCCTTATCGAGCCAGCGCGTGATGACGTTTCGGGACACGCCTCGCTCCTCCGCCAGTTGCTTCTCGCTCACGCCGGAGACGTAGCGCTCGACAAAGTCGTCCGTGTCCGTAGGTTCTTTTTTCGCGGTCATGTCTATGATCTCCAGACCGATACAGGTCTAATTGTAGCCAACGGAACCATTATCAGCAATTGCCGCTGCACAGTCCAACCCATAACGCGCGTAGAGGCTAAGCGCCGTGGCATCCTCGTCGCGGACACCATTGCCCGCTCGGCCTGGCCGGGAACCGCGATACCGGACGACCCGGCGCGCTTCGGCCAGCGGCCTGACCGCGCGATCTACGGAGCGACGTGAGCGACCCGCGCGCCAACCTGGGACCACCCTCGCTCGTGCCCGTACCTCCCGAGCGGCGCGCCACCGCTACAGGCGAGGAGATCATCCCGGTGACGGCGGAGAACCTCGTGGCGGGCAAGATCCCGCTCGCGGCCTACCTCGCCGTCCAGCACCAGCTCGCGGCGCGGGCTCGGAAGAAGGCGAGGGCTGAACGGTTGAAAACACCTGAGGAGAAAACAAAAGCGAGGGACATCTTCCTCCGTGCGCTCGGTGTAGCTCAGAGGAAGGCGAGGGTAGAAGCTGAGGCGCGAACGGTAGCCCGTGGCGACAACATCCGCCTGGGCGACCTCGCGCTGCGCGTGCAGGAGGTCTGGCCGGAGGGCGAGCTGACGTGCTGCGCGCTGAGCCCGCGGCGCCCGGACCTGATCGCCGGAGCCAGCGACCGGACGGCCGAATACATGGCCCCGACGCGCTGCGGCCGGGACCAGTTCCTGGTTTTTCCGAAAAGAGGGATTGACACGCGCCCCGCGACGTGATAGGAATCGCGGCATTGCGGCAGCGGGATCACTGATCCACCGCGCTGACCGTGACCGATCCAAAGGTCGCGCGCGCTTGCCCACCCTCCTGACCGTCGAGCAGACCCTGGCCGTCGCGGCCTTCGCCAAGCAGGCGCTGGCGGAGACGCCCGAGGAGCCGCGCGCTAACGTCCTGGCGGCGGCCCTGGCAGATCAGAAGATCGAGGTAGGCGAGACCGCGTCCATCTCGGCCACGCAGCAGGTCGTCCGAGAGGGCGACCTGTTCCGCATCCGGGACCTGCCGATCTACGCGACGACCACCCGCGAGATGTTCGGCCTCGATCACGACGATCTCTGGATGTTCGAGGCCGCGGCGCGGGCCGCCGTCTCGCAGGCCGAGGGGCACCTGCCGCCGGCCCACGCCGAGCACCACACGCATACCGGCGCCGAGCGTCCGCGCGTGGGCTATCTGTCCCGCCAGACGGTGGGCCTCGGGTACGAAGTGGACGGCGTGGTCCGGGCGGTGCTGTTCGCCGACGTGCTGGTCGAGTCCGAGGAAGCCATGCGCGAGGTCATGGCGCGGCCCTACCGTTCGACGGAGACGCCCATCGAGGACTCCGCCTATGTGGCCTCCCTCGCCTTCATGGAGTCCGACGCCCCGCACCTGAAATTCCCGCTCCCCGTCTACGTCGGCGACCTGCCGGACGGGGCGACGGGCAAGACCGCGGCCGCGGCCGCGCGGTACGTCACGATCAACGCGCACGCGCGCGCCTTCGCCTGGTTCCCCGGCGCGAAGCAGAGGAGAAAAGCGATGTCCGAGAATCAGAAGACGATACCGGCCCAGGAGCCACCCGCCGAGGATGCCCCCGAGATGGAAAGCAAGTTCGACGAGGTGCTGGATCTGCTGCGGAAGATCGCGGAAAAGGTGCTCGGGGAGAAGCCCGAGGAAGAGCCCGTCGAGCCGCCCGTATCGGACGCCTCCGCGCTGATCGCGGCCAAGGTCGGCATCCTCCAGGCGCAGGCCGAAACCAAGAAGGCCATGGTCGAGATCGCGCGGTTCAACCGCCGCCAGACCATCGACGCCTTCGTCGCGAAGCTCAAGGACGAGAACCGCGCCTTCGACGAGGCCGCGGTCCGCGCCCAGTGCGAGGACTTCGTGGGCCAGCCGAAGATGTGGTCGAGCTACCAGGCCACCATCGAGGCGGCCTTCCCGCGTGCTCCCGGCGCGGGATCGGGGCCGCTGCAGGTCGCGATCACCGTGGACGCCAAGCATCCGGTCCTGGGTGCCTTCGCCTCCGATCCCGATCTCTACCAGAAGGCGCACGCGATCCTGGCCGAGGAACGGGTCCAGAAGACCATCGCGATGTACCCCGATAAGCGCAAGGACAGTTTCGCCCGCGAGCTGGTCGGCCAGCTCCTGAACGCGTAGGAGGACACGATGGCCGCTCTGACAACCAACACGCCCCGCGCCGAAGCCGCCCGCGACGGGTTCCTTTCGCACCCGCTCAACGCCGCGGCTATCGAGTACCAGGGCGCCATCATGGGCTTCGTCCCCTCGACGGGCGAGCTCACCCCGTACAACGACGCGGACGACCTGCTCTTCGTGGGCGGGATCGGCGTCGAGAAGAAGGACAACACAGACGACGGCGAAGTCGGGCGGGTAGACATCCGCGGGCAGATCGTCCTGGGCCTCACGGTCACCGGCTACACCAGCGAGGCGAAGTTCCTGTCGCCGGTCTTCGCGACCGACGACAACGTCTTCACGCTGACGAGGCCGAGCGCCGACGCCGACGTGATCGGCCTGTGCTTCGGCTATGTTTCGAGTGGTGTCGGGCACGTCCTGATGCTGACGCCGGCCGAGGCCGCGGTCCTCCGCATGGCCGGCGGGTGCCGCGAGCGCATCGACCTGTGCGTCATCGACCTCGCCGACCTGACGACCGCCGACCAGATCACCGGGCGGGTGCTCTACGGGCACGGGACCATCGTCACCCTGGGACTGGAGGTCCTGGTCCCGACGACCGACGCCGACGCGGCCGCGTCCTTCCTGCTGGAAGTCGCGGCCGTGGACACGACGGGCACGCTGACCGTTACCGACACCGGCGGCACCGACAACATCGACGTGAAGGGCGCGCAGATCACCCAGGCCGTGACGGGCGCCGCGGCGGAATTCTTCGACGGCGACGTGCTCGACCTGGAGGTTACGGCGACCACGGGCTACAGCGACGGCAAGGTCCAGATGTACGTGATCGTGGACCGCTACTAGGCCTCGGCGAGAAGGAGCTGACCCATGTCCCAGATCCAGAACCTCAACTTCACCGCCTACGGCCTCAAGGCCGCGCTCTTCGACGTGTACAAGGAGCGGCGCGCGGCCGTCGACCCCCTGATCGCGAAGCTCGCGGTCATCGAGAAGTCCACGGGGGCTAGCGAGGACTACCCCGAGGCGGACTCGGCCGCCGCGCCCCAGCGCTGGGTCGAAGGCACCGGCATCCCGAAGGAAGCCTTTGGGACCGGGACGATGAACGTGGCCAACCTGCACTACGCCCGCGGCGTCGAGTGGCTGCGCTCGCATATCCTGGACGACCGCACCGGCGGAGTGGGCGGTCAGCTCATGCGCCGCGCCCGCGAGACCGGGCAGAAGTTCGGCGACCTGCGGCTGCGCGTGCTGCACCAGATCATCACGGCGGCGACCAACGCCGACCTGCTCCCCAGCGTGCCGAACGCCTACGATGGCTCGGCTCTATTCATCTCGACGACGCGCTACGGCAACGCGGCCGGCAACATCGTGACGGGCGGCGGCATCACGTCTGTGGCACTGATGCATGTGGACATCTACGCCCTCATCAAACGCTTCCGCGACATGCTCGACACGCAGAGCCGCTTCATTTGGAGCGGCGACGACGTGGATAAGGGCATCATGCTCCTGGGTGGTCCGTCCTCGGAGCACATCCTCGACCTGGCCGTCCATGCGGAGGTCATCCAGGGGTCCAGTGCCGGCGTGAGCAATCCTATCCGGAAGAAGAACGTCGAGACGCACATCTTGAGCGATATCACCGACGACGACATCTTCGGCTTCCTGACCGGGGTGGAACTCAAGCCCCTGCTGATCCAGGAGCGCGAGGCGCTCCAGGAGACCGAATCCGATTTCTCGAACTCGGACGATGCGAAGAACAAGCATCTCTTTTCGCTGAATTTCTTCGAGCGGCTCGGCTTCGGCGTTCTCGCGCCGATGACCGCCGTGAAGATCAACAACTAACCCCGGAAGGAGGACCGTATGGCCGATCTAGCTTTCGCGCCGGTCCAGGAGCGCGTGCCGAAGTACATCCCCGAGGCGCAGGAATTGACCCAGCCGGCGCAGGAATTCCGCGCGCCACCCGAGGTCTCCTCCGACGCGACAGTCTACATCATGGGCTCGATCCCGGCGGTGACGATCACGCGCGCCGACGGCCAGAAGGAGCGGGTCGTCAATCCGCACCAGCAGATCGATGTCTGCGGCGTGTCATTTCCGCGTTTCGTCGAGCGCCCGGCCAACCCGGACGACAAGAACGACCATACCAAGGTGCGGGACTATCACAGGCAGACGCTGAAGCGGAAGCAGTACGACGCGATCGTGGCCCGACTCAAGGAGCGGGCCTTCCGGTTCGGGTCAAACTGGGGGGGTGCGCGTATCGTCAACTACACCAAGCCGCTCGTGCTGGGCGGATCGGCTCCGACCTACGACCCGCAGACGGACATCCTGCTCTGCGATTTCGTCTGGATACGCGAGGACTCGCTCTTCGCGGCGGCGTGGCGGAAGGACCCGGACCTTGCCGCGGAGAACGCGGCGTTGTCGCGCGGGATCACAGAAGCGCACAAGGATACCGAGCGGCTGCGTTCCGCGGTGGAGAACCAGAGCGACGAGATCAGCGCCCTGAAGGCCCGGCTCGCGGGCTTCGAGGCGGAGCAAGCCGCGAGGGACGCCGCGATGGCGGAGGATGCGCGGGCGTCCGAGCGCCGCGCGCGGAAGAAAGAAACAGCGCCGGCCCAGGGCTGAGCGCGAGGAGGTAGGTCATGGCTCTGGCAATAGGCGACTGGGATCTGGTCAACTCCGTCATCACGCGGAAGCTGGCGGTCTCGACGACCGAGATCGACATCACGAAAAACGTCAACGCGGTGCTGGTGGAGATCAACGTCCCCTTCGTGAAGGAGGACGGCACGACGCTCCAGGACACCCTCGGCGCGCGGGTGGCGCTGACCGATACGGGGACCGCGGACGCCGGGGCCTACGTCACCGTCCAGGGGGGGACCAGCCGGACCTTCCCGTGCAAGAGCGCGACCAAGATCCACCTGCTCCGGGCCACCGGGACGGACGTCGAGGTCGAGGTCATCGAGTACCTGGCGCCATAGGAGCAGACATGTCCAAGCTAGCATCCATGGTGGGGCTCAACCGCGGGCAGACGCGCCAGCCGGACGCCAGCACGGCGTCCATCGACGTGCTGGTCCCGACGGACAGCAACGTCATCGTCGGCGACGGGACGCGCTGGGTAGCCGAGAGCGGCGAGACCGCGCGGACCAGCCTGGGCGTGGGCACGGGCGACAGCCCGCAGCTTACCGCCGTCAACATCGGCCACGCGACGGACACCACCCTGGCGCGCGGGGCGGCGGGTGCTCCGACCGTCGAGGGCCTCTACGTGCGGCTGCACGGCCAGAACTCGCAGAGCGTGGCCTACGAGCTGTTGCTGGCGGACTCCGGCAAACAGCTTCTCCACCCCACTGCGGACAACAACGCCCGGACATTCACGATCCCCGCCAATGCGGCGGTGGCCTTCCCCGTCGGGACTGAGGTCATCTTCGTCAACCAGATCAACGTTCTGACCATCGCGATCACGACGGACACCCTGACCCTCGTACCGGACAACACCACCGGCAGCGTGACGCTCCAGGCCGGCGAGTCCGCGGTGCTGCGAAAGGTCGCCACGGCTGCCTGGACCATCGAGGTCTTCCGGTCGGCGACGGCCGCGCTCAAGGGCGCGGTCGAGCTGGCGACGAACGCCGAGGCGTTGACCGGGACCGACACCGTGCGGGCTATGACGGCCGAGGACGTGGCCTACGTGGCCTACGCGAAGATGGGAACACCAACCTTCGTGATCGGCGCCGAGGCGGCCAATGTCATCAACGTGGGCATCCAGCTTACCGACGCGGCGGGGGTGGACCTGGCTGTCCGCGGGTCCATCGAGGCGTACCTGTCGGATGACGCGAACGGTGACAGCATCGTAGCGACTGCCCCGGATGGCGGCTGGGCTATCGGGACGGACGGGTTGTTGGATGCCCGGACGGCCAACAAGTCCGCGATGTTCACGTCCGAGGCTGACGGCGACATCGACATCGACATCACGCACGCTGCCGGGGCGAAAACGGTCTACCTGATCCTACGGATGCCCGACGGCCGCCTGCAAGGCTCCGGGGCCATCATCTTCGCGGCGTAGCGGCCATGCCGGATGTCTCGACCAAAACCTTCTGGTCGGTGGGCGGCTGGACCGGCCGGCCTACCGACGTGGAGATCACGCGGATCACCACGTCCTCGGGGACGGCGGCCACGCACACGCTGGCGACATCCGGCACGACCGGAGGCGCCGGCCGCGTGACCGTGCGCGTGCCGACGAAGACGGAGGCCGGGCTCTCCCAGCTCGGCTTGGGCATCCGGGTCGGCCGAGCGTCGGCCGACGTAGCCGACGGCGGGACCTACGCTCTGGTAGAGGCCGGGGACAGCCTGTCCTTCGACTGCGCGGGGCTGACGGGCATCGGCTACCTGCGGGACCAGACCAGCAACGTGCTCTTCGAGGTCGTCGAGGCGCTCCAGTGATCCCCTGGGCGATGAACCCGTATTACCGCATCTACGACGCGGTGATCGCGGTAGGCGCCGGTGCCGTCGCGACGGTGGAGGTCGCCGAGGACCTGGAGGTTGGGGACATCATGCTGGGCGCGGCCCTCAACGTGGATGTCGCTACCACGGGAGCCGGGGGCGCGACGAAGGTCGGGATCGGGACGGCCGCGGACCCCGACAAGTACGGCAAGACGGCCGCTCTCACCCTGGACTCCAAAAGCCCCGGTCAACTTTTTAATCCCACGACGGTGTTATCGGCCGCGGAGGACCTGATCCTGACGGCCGTGGACAACGACGGGGCAGCGCTGGGCACGATCCAGAACGGTAGCGTTCGGGTCCGACTGGAGTATCTCCGTATGTCGGACCTACCGGACGCATAGGAGGATAGATGAAGCTCCGGCTATCGGCGAAGGCGCACGGACTGCTCGGCTCGGTGCTCGCGTCGATGCGCCCGCTCCCGCAGGGAGGGACCGACTTCGACCGGGCGCTCCAGATGCATCTAGCCGCGGGGCGGATCGCTCCCAAGGCGGCGGAGGACCTGTCGGCCATCGCCGCCGGTATGAGCGGCGCGCCGGTACCGGACATCGAGGGCAAGATCGGGCTCATGGAGCGCTACGCCAAGGGCATCGACGACGTCCTGGCCACGGTATACAAGGGCGACGAGGAGCAGTCCTTCGAGCTGGACGACGACCTGGGCCAGCGCGTGTCCGACGAGCTGCGGCGCGTGGTGGACGGCGGCCAGATTTCGGGGGCGAACATCGGCCCAATGTTGCGGCTGCTGCGCGAGACGACGCGCACGGTGCCAGTAC
>Ga0209518_1002885_pt1 | contig 15393 bp, 14 predicted proteins | sample RifGroB1_FD_183993 | JGI IMG/M metagenome (GOLD analysis project Ga0209518, IMG submission 183993) | Groundwater microbial communities from Rifle, Colorado, USA - Groundwater B1 (SPAdes) (version 2) | ecosystem: Environmental > Aquatic > Deep subsurface > Groundwater | place: Rifle, Colorado...
AATTCGAGCTGCACAAGCCTGAAAGCTTCGGGAGTAGCGGCAGGAACAACACGTGATCTGCAGTCGAGTGCGCTCACCGATGGAAGCTACGCTTTCTACGCCAAGGCAATCGATACCGCTGGCAATGCATCATCCTGCTCGACGGCCACCGTCGCTTATGTGCTGGATGCCGCACCCGTGAGCGTGACGGGACTTTCTGATGATGCCACTCCGGCAAAAACCAAGGGCTGGAGCTGGGGTTGCGATAAGGCAAGCTGCACCTACCGCTTCGTGGTTGATCAGATTGCAGGCACCGCCCCCAGCGGTGCTTACGGCGCAACCACTTCCACAAGTCAGCTAGTGGGCACTGGGACCTATTACCTGCATGTGCAGGCAATCGACACGGCTGGAAATACTTCCGCAGTAAGAACCGTTTCAGCCGTTCTGGACAATACCGCTCCAGGCATCCCTTCTGCTTTAGCACTGAGCGATCCTGTCTCAAGCCCGGGCACCGATTCCACGCCCAGTATTCAGATCAGTGGAGTCAGCAGCGGTGATACAATCACGCTTCACACAGACGCGACTTGCACAGGCCCGAACCAAAAAGCGAGCGCGATCGCGTCTGGAAGCACGATCACCCTCACTTCAAGCGCGCTTCCCGCTGCGAGCTACACGTTTTACGCGAAGGCAACGGATAGTTCCGGAAACCCTTCGATCTGCTCGACCGCAACTGTGGCCTATCAATACAATGCACCTGCCGCAGGAACGGTTCTGGATGTATCGGCCGGATACTCTGTCTGCGCAATTCAGTCCGATCATTCGCTTTGGTGCTGGGGCCAAAACACTGTCGGCGAACTTGGATTGGGAAATTACTACCAGTGGGAAAGTCCCATGAAGGTGGGTTCAGCGACAGATTGGGAAGCGGTAAGTGCAGGTGGCAGTCACGCTTGTGCCATGAAGTCCAATGGCACGCTCTGGTGCTGGGGATCGAATTATTACGGCGGACTTGGCGACGGGACGACTACCCATCGAACTTCACCCGTCCAAATCGGAACGGCCACAAACTGGGCGCAAATGTCTCTAGGAGACGCTCACTCCTGTGGTCTTCAGACTGACGGCACACTCTGGTGCTGGGGACGAAATGATTTCAACCAGGTTGGCGACGGAACAACAACCCAGCGAACTTCTCCGGTTCCAGTTGGAACAGGGGCGAACTGGAGCCAATTAACCGCAGGCGATGGCCATTCCTGCGCAATTCAAAATGATAATACCCTCTGGTGCTGGGGAAGGAACCATGCAGGCCAACTCGGCGACGGGACACTCGTCAACAGAAGCACGCCTACTCGAGTAGGCACCGATTCAGATTGGGCGCAAGTATCTGTAGGAGCAAGCCATACGTGCGCTACAAAATCGGGAGGGAGTCTTTGGTGCTGGGGTTTAAATAATTTCGGCCAGCTCGGTGACGGAACACTCATCAATAAAAGCTCTCCTATCCGCGTGGGAACGGGCACGAACTGGAAAAACGCATGGCAAGGAGGGAATCACATATGCGCCACCAAAACGGATAACACCCTTTGGTGCTGGGGGGATAATGCAACAGGGAAACTGGGAGACGGGACGACCACGGGAAAAACCTCACCGGTCCAGATCGCGCCTGGCACGACTTGGTTAAAGGGCCTCGGACGAGGGATGTTCTCCTGCGGTATCAAATCGGATAACACCTTGTCTTGCTGGGGTGGAAACAGTCAGGGAACGCTTGGCATGAATGACACGATCGCTCGATACACCCCAACCTCGGTCGTGTGGAATGCAGTGGATACGAGCGTGATCACAAATTCGACCGACCCGATAAACTACTCTTTCGCGTGCAACAAAGAAAGCTGCAGCTTTGAATGCAAACTGGAAATCGACGGGACACTCATTCACGACTTCCAGGCCTGCACCTCACCGCTGAATTATCCTTCTTACAGCGTTGGCTGCAGCATTGTTCTGTTCTGGGTGAGAGCCACCAGTGGAACCACCGATCCCACTCCGGCATATGTGAACAACTTCGGAAGCTGTGATTAAGAGTTGGAAGAAACCTACTCCGAGGTTATTTCGAGATCACGTTGAGCCGAATCATCGCTGAACGCGAGTCGAACAGTCCACGTGCGCCCGGTTCGCCTCACTGCCGTCTCAAAATCGGGGAACATGGACAACCATTCAGAAATCACGATCGCTTCGCGTTCCCAGAAGTAAGCGGGAATTCCTGCGTCTTCCAGCTCCCCTTCTGACTTCAGCCGGTAAAAATCGATATGCACGACAGAGCCCTTGGGCGAGTGGTACTCGTGAGCGATCGCAAAAGACGGACTTCCCTCAGGCGGCTGATGAACTCCCAGCGCGCGCAACAGCTCGCGCGCGAAGGTGGTCTTGCCCGCGCCCATGGGCCCTTCGAGCAGCACACGATCGCCCTTGCGCAAAACAAGAGCCAGCTCCGCAGCAGTTTTCGCGAGCGCTGCCTCAGAGCAAGCGCGCACGACCTTCCACGGGGAGACCGGGTTCAGGCGTTGCTTTGATTTCTTTGAAGGCATTGCTGATGTTCTCGATGATGTCAGGAGCCGTCATGGCTCGGTGTCCAAGCGATTTGGCCGCAAAATCGCCGGCCAGACTATGCAGGTAAATCCCGAGCAAAGTCCCCTGGAAAGGATCCAGGTGCTGCCCGAGCAGCCCGCCGATCATTCCGGCGAGCACGTCCCCACTCCCCGCGGTCGCCATTCCGTCGTTCGGGTAATGGTTCAGGTAAAGGACCTGGTCCGGCGAGCCTACCAGTGTCGCAGCGCCCTTTAACATGACAATGGCATGCGTCCGGTCGACCGCGTCTTTGACTGCTTGTGCAGGATCCTTGAGAATCGTTTCGACCGGCACATCGAGCAAACGAGCCATCTCGCCTGCGTGCGGTGTCAATACAGTCGGGGCTCGGCGCCGAATCAAAAGTTCGTGGAGCTTGTTGGCTGAAACGATATTGAGCGCATCAGCGTCGATAACAACCGGGCCATCATAATGAGTAAGAAGGCCTTCGACGAGATCCTTGCCGCGTGCCCGTTGACCGAGTCCAGGGCCGATCACGACTGAAGAGTACGATTCCAGAATCCGGATGTATTCAGAGTTATCGCTTCTCTCGAGATCCAGAGAGACGGACATGGTTTCATCCGGAAGCTTCACGACAAGCGTCTGGAAAGCGTCCTCCCAGCTTGCCACGGTTACCAGCCCTGTCCCCATTTTATGACACGCGCGCGCGGCCATGGTGATCGCGCCAATGCGGCCTGGGCTGCCGCCGATCAGAAGTGTATGCCCAAATGAATTTTTATGACCGTAACGGTCGCGCGAGGACAAGAGTCTCGTGAGCGGCTGCTTCATGAGAAGGAACTTGTCCCCTTCCTTTCGGAAACGAGGGGGCAGCGAAATATCGACATTCATCAATTCCCCACGACGAGGCGCACCTGGTGGGAGAAAATGCCCGAGCTTCGGGAACCCAAATGAAATCGTGTAAGTGGCTAGAATCGAGGTGCCGCCGACTTCTCCGGTATCACCGCTCACGCCTGAGGGAATGTCGAGCGCGATCACTTCGTTGATGTTCTGCGCGTTGATCATCTCGACCACATCGTAATAGAGCCCCTCCAGGCGCCCTTTGAATCCAGTGCCGAGGATTCCGTCCACCACGGTGTGCGGTCCAGGTGAGCTATTGAAGAAGGCCTGGAGTTCACCGACATTATCCAGCAAGGTGAGCTTCGCCTTCAGCTTCTTCAAAATCTGAAAATTCGCTCGCGTTGCACCATGAAGATGTTCTTCGGGCTCAAGATGGAAAATGCGCACTCGCCTTTCCAAGCAGAGAAAGCGGCGAGCCACGACAAATGCGTCTCCGGCGTTATTTCCCTTGCCCGCGAAAATCAGGATCTCCGTATCGCGCCCGGCTCCTTCATAGCGCTCGAGAATGATCTGTGCCGCGGCCCTGCCGGCATTCTCCATGAGGAGCGCGGCCGGGATTCCATATTCGGTTTCCGCAATGTGGTCGATTTCCCTCATTTCGGCTGCCGTGCAGATTCTCATCGGATTGTACATAGTTCGTATTCCTTATGGCGCGCTGATCGCGGAGATCATCTCCCGAACGGCTCTCTCGAGGCCCACCAGCGCCGCGCGACAGACGATCGCGTGGCCGATGTTGTACTCCTCTATTAATGGCATCTTATTCGGATCTTTCAGTTCCGCAACTGACCTGACGTTTTCATAATCGAATCCGTGACCCGCGTGCGCACCCATTCCGAGCTTTTTCGCCAGGAGCGCGGTCTTTCGGATTCGTTCCAGTTCGCGGGAGGCCTGATTCGCTGAGCGGGTCCCAAAAGCTCCCTGCCTGGCCAGACAATATCGTCCGGTATGGAGTTCAACCGCGTCAGCTCCTAATTCATGACTGAGTTTGATCGCATCCAGACTCGGCTCAATGAACAGGCTGACCCGTACTCCGGCTTTCTGGAGTTTCTGAATGGTCGTGGCGATTTTTCGACGATTCCGGCCCAGATCAAGCCCGCCTTCAGTCGTCACTTCGCGTCTTTTTTCCGGCACAAGGCAGGCCCAGTCGGGTTTCTGACGAACCGCGAAACGCACAATTTCATCCGCCACGGCCATTTCAAGGTTCAGCGGAATTTCAAGTTCCGCACGAAGACGTTTCACGTCCTCGTCCTGAATATGCCTTCGGTCCTCCCGCAGATGAACCGTGATCTGCCTGGCTCCCGCCACCTCACATGCCCGCGCAGCCTCGAGCATATCCGGATACGGAGTGCCCCGCAGTTGCCTCAGGGTGGCGATATGGTCAATATTGACTCCAAGCCGCGGAAGTTCAGACATGGTGCACCTTTCCGAAGAGTCAGCCCAGGGCTCGCTGGATGGTCTGCCCGATCGAGCGCGCGATGCCTTGGATTTCCCGTGCGTCCTCTCCTTCGACCAGTACGCGGAGCAAAGGTTCGGTTCCGGAGTATCTGACGAAAACCCGTCCGCGCCCCTTCAACGTCTCCTCGGCAGCCAGAATGGCTTTTGAAATCTCGAGATTCTTCTCCAGAGGCTCGCGCCTGGAAACCCGCACATCCTCGCGCGACTGCGGCAGAAGCCGGATCGACTGCTTGAGTTCAGAAAGTTTTTTACCGGTCCGCTTCATCGCTTCCAGAACCTTCAGCGCCGCGACGATTCCATCTCCGGTCGTGGACTGATCCAGGAAAACAACATGGCCCGACTGTTCCCCCCCGAGCGCAAACCCGCCCTTCCTCATGGCGTCGACGACATAGCGGTCGCCAACCTGCGCACGCACCATCGAAATCCCTTTTTCCTTCAGGCTCAACTCGAGGCCGATATTGGACATCGGAGTGGTGACAACGGTTTTATTGCGAAGGGTTCCTTCCTCAGCCATCTGAAGCGCACAGAGACCGATGATCTGGTCTCCATCCACAATTTCGCCATTTTCATCCGATAGAATGCACCGATCGCCGTCCCCATCCAGCGAAATGCCGATGTCCGCGCGGTACTCGACCGCAGCTCCGGCGATGGCTTCGGGATGAAGGGCTCCGCACTTGTCATTGATATTATGACCGTTCGGATTCACGCCTTTTTTGATCACCTCGGCGCCAAGTTCCTCGAAAACAAGCGGGGCTACTTTGTAAGCGGCGCCATTTGCGCAATCCAGCGCAACACGCACGCCAAGCAGATCGAGATCTTTCGGGAACAGGCTCTTCAGGAATACGAGATAGCGACCATGAACATCATCAATTCGATAAGCTTTACCGACGAGATCGCCGGTCGGGCGGAACTTGTCCATCTCATTGCCGGTCACCAGACGTTCAATTTCCTCTTCCATTTCATCCGGAAGTTTATAGCCGTCGGCCGAAAAAATCTTGATCCCGTTATCATAATAGGGATTGTGCGAGGCCGAGATCATGATGCCCGCATCCGCACGCATGCTTTGCGTGACAAAGGCCACCCCTGGCGTCGGCAGCGGGCCGATCAGGATGACGTCGGCACCCATGGAGCAGAGGCCCGAACTGATCGCCTGTTCAATCATATAGCCGGAAAGGCGGGTATCCTTCCCGACAACGACGCGCGCCCGGCGCACTGGACGACTTGAATCGAGTGCCTTCAGCCCCACGGGAACGGAGCTTTTCAGCAAAGGTGGACTGTTGCGAAGCACATGCGCAACTGCACGGCCAACGGCCATTGCGACTTCTCCGGTCATGGGATACTCATTCGCCATTCCGCGGATTCCATCTGTTCCGAAGAGCTTCCTCTTACTCATGCACATTCTCCTCATGTCCTAATATAAAGTCACCTGGGCGCGCTCCGGGACAACCCGCACCAAGCCCACCCCTTCAGGCAGCTTCACGCGAATCGGCTCAATGTACTTACCCTTGGGTTTGCCCTGGAGATCCACAACTGCGAAAACACTGTTGCGATCGAGTGACTTGAGGTCTTTCGGGTCCACCCGAACGAACACCGTCACGGTCTTTTCTTCCAGGCGTATCTTATAGGAAGAGAGTACTCGAATGTCCACGTTCTTGATGCGGAAGTTCGCCGAAATGGCCTCGATCTCCACGCGAACCTTTGGAAGCGGACCATCCACCTGCACGCCCTGCCCGAATAGATCGAGCGCGACCTCGCGTTCAAAACTCTGCTTCAACTCCGAGACGTCAATCGGCGCGGTCGCGATCTGAGTGATCGTGTTGATTCGGCTCTCGGCCCCCTTCAAGCGGACGACTTCGGGCTCAATTGCGACCTTCGCCACCCGGAAGCCTTCGGGGGGGACGCCTTTGATGTCCACCTTGAGAGGCACGTCCCGGTGTTTGAGGGCTTCAAGTCGGATCGGAATGGACGCAGGCATGATGGAAAGAACCTTTACGCCGATCGGCAAACGAATATTGTCGGAGAAAAAACGGTAAGTCACGAGACCGGGCTTTGCTCCCGCCAGATTCACGCGAATGGGGTCATCACGTCTGTCCAAAACCGCTCGAAGGAAGGCTTTGGGACCCGACAAGCGAAACGCGATCTTGTCAGGAACATCGTTCGCCACGAGAACGTTCGCGGGAGTCACGACTTCCAAAGGGATCTCTTTGGTGGCCTCGACGTTTCTGGATCCCAACACGACGACCCAGAGCACCACCGCAATCAGAACCGAGATGATTTTAGCCCCGGTATTGGCCATGAGAAGTGCCCAGAGTTTCTCGAGTGTGGATCCGCTACCCATCTCGCCTATTCCTCGCTCTTCTTTTCACTGAAAGCGCGCATCCAGCTTCTCATGCGCCGGGGCAGATTGACGTGCCCACGGGAAAGATCAAGCAGGGATCCGAGGCTTTGTCGAAGCTCATGTTCGCTCAGATTCATCGTGATGCGCCCGTTTTTGACCAGATGAGCCTCCCCGGCCTCCTCTGAAACCAGGATCACCACGGCATCAGTATCTTCCGTGAGTCCCAGGGCGGCGCGATGGCGGGTACCGTAACGCTTGTCGATGTTCGGGTCCTTGGAAAGAGGCAAAAAGCAGCCTGCTGCCGCAAGTCGGCCGTTCGTGATGATGACAGCGCCATCATGGATCGGAGAGGTCGGAACGAAGATGGAATACATCAGCTCCGATTTGACCCGGGCATCGAGCTGCGACCCGGTATCGATGAAGTTCTTAAGGCCGGTTTCGCGCTCAAGAACGATGAGGGCACCGATTCGTTCTTTCGCGAGCCGGGTTGCGGCGCGTGCGATCTCATCGACCATCTCGCGCTCTTCCTCGGCTGAGGCTGCCGCGAAGAACGGGTTTTTTCCGACATGCGTGAGCGCTCGCCTGAGGTCGTCCTGAAACAGCACGATCACGATCAGAATCAGGTAGTCAAAAAAGTAGGAAAGCAGCCAATGCGTCGTGAAGAGTTCAAGCGTGGACGACAGAAAAAAACCGATGCCCAGAATACCGAGCCCCGTGAGCATCTGCATCGCGCGAGTGCCTTTGATAAGCAACAGCACTCGATACAGGATGAACGCGACAATCGCGATATCCAGGCCGTCGATCCAACGCACGCTCGATCGCAGGTTGGTGAGCAGGTCTCCCACTATGATTTGGGCTTCTCTCCGGTGACAGCTGAGAACTTAAAAGATCTCAGTCATCTCGCCCCAATACTGCTCAGGCGGGTACGGGAGCTGGTGCCCCTCCTCCTGTTCCAGGTTGTTTCTTGCCATCTGAATCTTCCACCGAAGCAGTCGCCGTGGGTGGAACGTCGGTACTGACCGGCTTACGTTCCACTTTCAAGCCTTTCACAATCCGCTCCACTTCTTCGCCATCCAGGGACTCATGCTCCAGAAGGGCTGCAGCGAGATCATGAAGAAGGGTGAGATTCTTTGTAAGGATATCACGAGCTCTTCTATAATTCCGCTCAACAATATCCCTGACTTCACGATCAATCGTCTGCGCGGTCTGTTCGGAATAATCCCGGTGCTGCGCTATCTCACGGCCCAGGAAAATAGCCTCTTCCTTCCTGCCGAAGGTGACGGGCCCGAGCACATCGCTCATACCCCATTCGCAAACCATCCGGCGGGCCAGATCAGTGGCGCGTTCGATATCGTTGCCAGCCCCGGTCGTGCGCTGATTCAAAACGATCTCCTCGGCGATACGTCCGCCCATCAGGAATGAGATATTGTTTTCCGCCTTGTCCCTCGAGAGATTCAGGCGCTCTTCATTGGGCAGCGTCTGAGTGACACCCAAAGCCATCCCGCGCGGAATGATGGTCACCTTATGAATCGGATCCGTCCCCGTGAGGAACTTACCCACCAGGGTATGTCCGGCTTCATGATAAGCCGTGGTGCGCTTTTCCGTATCGCTGATCACGAGGCTGCGTCGTTCAGCACCCATCAGGACCTTGTCCTTGGCGTGCTCGAAATCCGGCATCTCAAGAGATTTCTTGTTGTTCCTCGCCGCAAGAAGCGCCGCCTCGTTCACGAGGTTTTCCAGGTCCGCACCTGAAAACCCGGGCGTACCGCGAGCGATCACCGAAAGATCGATCTTTTCAGCCATCGGGGTTTTACGCGTATGCACCTTCAGAATAGCTTCACGTCCGCGAACATCGGGGACGGACACGACCACCCGCCGGTCAAACCGACCTGGACGAAGCAGCGCAGGATCGAGAACGTCCGGCCGATTGGTCGCCGCGACTAGGATGACCCCTTCGTTGGATTCAAAGCCGTCCATCTCGACGAGCAACTGATTCAGGGTCTGCTCACGTTCATCATGACCGCCACCTAGCCCTGCACCACGGTGCCGACCGACGGCGTCAATTTCGTCGATAAAAATGATGCAGGGAGCGTGTTTCTTGCCCTGCTCAAAAAGATCGCGAACGCGCGACGCGCCCACACCAACGAACATCTCAACGAAATCAGAACCTGAGATCGAAAAGAATGGAACGCCAGCCTCACCTGCCACGGCACGAGCGAGCAACGTCTTGCCGGTTCCGGGGGGGCCCATCAAGAGAACGCCTTTGGGAATGCGCCCGCCCAGCCTGGTGAATTTTTTCGGGTCTTTCAGGAAAGCGATGATTTCCTCGAGCTCATTCTTCGCCTCTTCAGCTCCGGCGACATCCTTAAATGTCACGCGGGTTCCGGATTCAGACAGCAGGCGCGCCTTGCTCTTTCCGAAGGACATGGCTTTGCCGCCGCCCACCTGGATCTGCCGCATGAAAAGGAAAAAGAAAACGAAGAGCAGCAGCATCGGGAACCACGAAATCAGCACCTGCTGCCAGATGGGCGTCTTCTCCACGCGTTCGTAATTCGGGATGATGTTCTGCGCTTGCAGAAGATCAAAAACTTTCGGGTTGCCGGTATCACCGACGGTCTCAAAAAACTTTCGACCATCCGCTGAGGGTTCCTTGAACTGACCGACGATCAGATTATCGGCCTTGAAGGTTACCTCGGCGACTTTGCCCTGTTGGACAAATTCGATGAATTCGCTGAATTTCATCTCCTTGCGTTGACGTGTCCCGGGGTCAAAAACCTTGAACAAGCTGGCAAATAAAAGAATCAGGACAAGCCACAGGGCGACGGTCTTATGAGAAGGTTTCATGCGCTTTTGTCACCAATACAATCTTTCTTCCGGTTCACCCGGCATTTCATTGAAGCTACACGATGCATTTTTAAAAAGCAATTTGAAGAGGCCTGAACTCAACGTTCTTTCCCTTGCATTCCAGCAGTTTACAATCAGGCATTTCGAACGGGCCGCTTCTCCAGTATCCAGCGATGATCTGCCGGCTCATGAACCAGACGCCACCCGCCAGAGAGATGAAGTTCCCTCTTAAAAGGGGCATCTTCTGACCAACTGTCAAGCTCCTCCCAATGCGCGCGACGAACGCGAAGCCCCGCGGAACCAAGCAGCGTCTCAAGCGCTTGAATGGTTTCGTCAGATGATGATGGCGCAGCTCTCTTCTTTTCTGGTGCCTGCGCCTGAAGTCCAAGTGACACAAGCCGCTCAACTGCATTCGGGAACACCCGCTCGATCGCCGGCATCACTTCCGCGCGAATCCTGGCGCGAAGGAATCTGAGATCCTGGTTTGTCGCATCTTCTCGCCAGCTTTCACCCTCTTCCTTCAGGTACTCCTTGAGAGTTTCCTTTCTGATCCGAAGAAAGGGCCGAACCTCAACTCCATGCTTCACCGCAATGCCGCCTCCGTGAGTTTCATGGCTACCGGTCAGCACTCGCCAAAGTACTGTCTCGGCAAGATCGTCCGCATGATGTGCCGTCAGCACCAGAGCGCGATGCTTCTTGGCCTCACGGATAAAAATCCGCTTACGCCCCGCGCGCGCTTCATCTTCCCAGGACTGCCCCTCTCCCTGCCTCGGAGGCTTCAATCGAAACTGATGAAAAGGCACTCTCCACTTTTTGGCGGCCTGCTTAACGAACTCGGCATCCGCATCTGAATGTTTTCCACGCCAGCCGTGGTTCACATGCAAAAGAGCGATATTGGAACGAGCCCCCACCCGCCGGCCGTAATGAACCAATAAATGAGCAAGAGCCATGGAATCAGCTCCAGCGGAAGCCGCGATAAGGATATGCGAAGCTATTGGGAGTTCAATCCCGTGTGCCCGGAGATGGCCGATCACTTCACGAATGAGTTTTCCACCGATCGCCCGAGGCTTCGGGTAGCCCTCGAGGCGGCCTTTTCGAGCGTTCATGCCTGTGTTTTTACTCTTTTTAGCCATCGCAGGCTTACCTTCGCATCCGAGGCCGAAAAAGCAAGACTCCATCCGCATGGGATGGCAGAACCGCCTTTATAAATTTGACGCAGCACGGCGCAACCTAGGCCCCCACCAACTCAAATCGGGGGTCCGAGAAATCTATTGATCCTGAGTAAAATCAGCGTTATTAAATGCCCTTCACACAGGCGGCTGGGTGGGAAAAACCGAGGGACAAATTTCTTGGAAATTTGTTTTTGTGGTTACTTCTCCCCCTCAGTCATCAGTCATTAACAAGTTTGGAATCTCAAATTCGGCTGGGTAGCTCAGATGGTTAGAGCGGCGGATTCATAACCCGCAGGTCGGCGGTTCGATCCCGCCCTCAGCCACCAAATTTAAAATAGAAATTTAATAGCTTAACTGGATTTGCTGGAACTTTTGGTTTTGGTTCGACTGCCCGATGTGCATCAAATGTGCATCGGGCTTTTCGTTTTCAGGATTCAGCCCACATGCACCAACCGAAGAGATGGCTGGCAAGGGGGGCTCTTGGTGGGGCTCGCACTTGGTTTTACGGCAAAGATTTTCGCCGCCTGCCTGATGCTATCCCCAAACAAATGCACATACCGCATCGTCGTCGTGATCTCCTTGTGACCACAGATCTCCTGCACCGTCTTGAGATCGAGACCTTCTGCGATCATGAGCGTCGTTGCTGTATGCCTCAGGTCGTGAAAGCGGATAGGCTTCACGCCTGATTCTTTGAGATCGACCCGAAATACTCGATCATCAAAGTTATCCCGCGAGACGGGCGCGCCCGTCGACGACTGAAACAGGGTTTGATCCGGTCGAAAACTGCGACCGTGAATCAGCCTCTCAATCTCCTCTCGCAGAACTTCGTTACACCGTAATGACGTCGGTCTTTCGGTTCACCGTGGCAGGCGTACGCGCCTTGTAGTCCTCCAGGAAGCTTTCGGCCTCGGCTTTGGTCTCAAAGCGCCTTCGCAGGCGTTTGGAACCGCGTCCGGAGCTGAGAACATAGACCTCCCAGCGGACTTGGTTGTTTTGAGTGATTTTACGTACCGACATGGATCTTCTTTCACCGCCTACTCTTGGAGTGACGGATTCTGGGAGGCAATCCACTGTCTCAGGACTTCGGTACGCAGGTAGAGCAGCCGGTTGAACTTGAGAAAGAGCCCTTCCGGGACTCCTCGCAATTTCTGGCGATAGCGCCAGTCATAGATCGTCTTCACAGAGACGCCCAGCACTTCCGCTACCGCTTCCGGCTTCATGAGTTCCGGCAAATTTTCAAAGATCATGACCCGGTTTTCAGTTCGGGCCTTTTGTGAAACCAACATAGCACTTCTCCCTTACGTCGACGCCCCGCTTTTTCCGCTGTCATCGCCCTCAGAGAACCGCACAAACCACTACCGGTCAAATTTCTGCCCTTTCAACACACGTACGAGAAACTCAGCTTTTCCCGGCTTTTTCCTGCTTTTCAGCTCGCATTTGCAGATTCCGCCAACACATCGTAGTGGGGGCGGAATCTGCAAATACGAGCGAAACAGGTTTGCCAGACTTTCGCGCCATAAGGCCCTGCGGCATTTTAGTAAGCAATCTGCTCGACTCGAATAAGACGATCAAGGTGATTTCATGGTTTAGCGAAGAAAACTTTTCAAAAAGCGCAAAGGCCGCGCTAGATATGCTGAAATGAAGGCACTTCAGATGGGCCTATCGCAGGTCATTCCAGCCAACTTCGAATTTCTGATAAACCCAATCCTGGAACTCCGACTTAAGATTTTCAAATCGAACAAAGTCACTTGTACCTAAAATCGATTTGACCTCGGCTTGATAAGACAAAGCGGACTCCTGATAAAGCCTTGCGGTATCGTTTCCCATAATCAGCTGAATTCGATTTCCGAATCTCTTTCTCGCTTCCCGTTCCAACGGATTCACAACAGCATCGAAAGCTTCAAATGACCTCGTTTTCGCGGCTAAATACTGCTTGAATTTGCGATCATCGCTACCCAGCTCATAACGGAAGAACTCTTGGACCTTCCTGCCCCACTCATCCTCGATAAAACGGACTTCATCGTCTTTAAGCGTATCCTGATTGAGCTTCATGAGAGTGAAGCCTTTGAAAGCAAACATTTCGCCAGGCCCGGCTTTTTCGAATGAAACTGCAACTTCTGCCCTAGTCATAGGTGCTTCGAATTCCTGGTGAAGACTGGCGCTTACCTTCCCATATTCAGGAGTATGATGAGTTTGCGTCCGGTCAATGATGCGAGACTCGAGGCCGATCGCCGAATCGTCTACATTTGCAGCAAAGAGGACCCCAAGCGCAACTGTTATCCAAATCCGTCCCACAGTTGGCATTCTCTCATGGATCAGGAACAACTCAAAATCCCGTCGAAGTTCGTTTACCGGCTGTTTTCAAGCTCCCGGTGGCCCCCGGTGGATATTAAAAACGACAGGATTTGACGCGGCGATTCGTAAAAACCCCTAACTCGCCTTCTTCAAAATCGCCCGCGGTAGCGTCTTCATCTTCTTGCCAGCCTCATAAAGGTCCAAAGCCCTCTGCGCATCCAACCAAAACTCGGCGCTCGTATTAAACGCCGCCGCAAGCCTCAACGCCATCTCAGCGGTCACGGACGTCTTCTCGTTGACAATGCGATTAATCACCTTGATGTCGCAGCCAATTCTGAAAGAATTTCACCGGGACTCGTAGGTTTTCTCTTCGTACCCACAAACACCTCACTTTCGTCCGGGAGTCCCCGACGCCCGGAGCTTCTCTTCAAACTTTTTATAAGCGTCCATTCCGCCCTCTTGCCTGCACCACTCCTTGACCTTCGCTAGATCCACGGGTTGTCGGGTAGCAACCAAGACCGCCTGGTCGAGGCATTCCCGGGCGTCAAAGTGAATGTACGATGCCAGGCGATCCCGTACACAGTCTGTTGGAGTGAATATCTTGATCTTGCTTCCTTCGACTTCAACCTCTTTTGGCTGAATTTTGTAATCATCCCCAATCGAAATCGGCCCGGCAGGAAATTCGATAATGATGTGGGCACAATCAGGATGTTCAAAATGCCTGCCCCGCACTTTTTGAAACCCAAGCGTCGCGAGAACGGCGTCCACCTTCGGTAACTCACTCCGCGCGACAATCATGTCCAAATCGCCGGATCGGTAGGCCCCTTGCGAATAGATCGCTACTACCGCTCCACCCACTAGCACCGAATCAACCCCGGCTTTTTTCAGATGAAACGCGACGTAGCGCCACAATTCCTCTTCAGTGCAGGTCTTCCAATCCGGCGTCTTCATAGAACAGGTTTACCCTTGCGCCGCGGACGCCTGCGGGTCTGAAATAATTCCTCCCGTTGCGATAAGGGCATCGACTCATAGACGATTTCAATGATCTTTTTGATTGGCTTGATGAATGGGGATTTTGGATTGAATCGGTAAAGCCGGGTCCGTCCGACGGTTTTGGACACCAACAGCCCCGCGTTCTCTAGTCGATTGAGCTGCTGCACGAATGGATCAACCGACGCTTTATAATCATTGGCAAGGCCACGAGCATGGATCTCGCCGTAATGAAAAAGATGCAGATAAATTCGCTCCACTGTCCTGTTTCCAAAAATTTCGTCCAACATGGTTTTATTATGATCGTTTTTTTAGTTCATGTGAACTACTTTTCCGATCATATAACGGGATCCGCAAACAGTCCCGGCAACACACAATTCATCTCACTCGCCCGATGTGCATCAAATGTGCATCGGCACCCCGAAAATGCCGGAACTCGCCCGTACCTGCCCGAAGTCGAAAAACAGCAGAAAGCCTCGTACTTGTTGATTAAATCCAGCAAATCCAGAAACTTGCTAAATCCTCTCACAAGGATTCATAACCCGCAGGTCGGCGGTTCGATCCCGCCCTCAGCCACCAAATTTCTTCAGCAGAATCAAAATTTTGGGTTCTTCGGTTCTTCTCGCTCCATGGTGGGCGTGTATCTAAGAAAGCCTCAGTTGAGCCCCTCAGTTTCACAACTTTTTCCTCGTTATTGAAGTCCTCGGTTCGCGCGTTCGGAATGATCTTCAGAAGATCAGACCACGCCATGTTGTCAACGGGGTGCCTGAAGCTTCGGGAGGCCTTCAGATAATCGCGGGTGCGATGAACATGTGAAGGCATGCTTTCCATTCGCAAGATTCACGGAGATCCGGG